>Ga0208386_1000039_pt1 | contig 43073 bp, 40 predicted proteins | sample CryBogCBH16Oct07_FD_185510 | JGI IMG/M metagenome (GOLD analysis project Ga0208386, IMG submission 185510) | Freshwater microbial communities from Crystal Bog, Wisconsin, USA - CBH16Oct07 (SPAdes) | ecosystem: Environmental > Aquatic > Freshwater > Lake | place: Crystal Bog, Wisconsin, USA...
CCATCTTCTCCTACTTTCGCTGTTAGTTTTTGCAATACTTCAAACGCAATCTCTCCGTTTTCTAATACTACATTAATGTTTGCGTTTTTGATTCGTTCAAATAGAATCTTCTTACTCAGTGGCACACGAACCAATTCATCAATTTTTCGTGCTAGTGGTCGAGCACCCATCTTCTTGTCATAGCCCTTCTCAGCTAGATATTCAACTGCTGGCTCAGTCAAATTCAATGTGATATTGTATTTTTCTACCAATTGCTTTTTCAAGTCATCAGTGAACTTAATAACAATTTTCTTAATAGCAAGGCTATCGAGTTTACCGAACTTACAGATCAAGTCCAAGCGATTTCTAAATTCAGGCTTGAAGAATTCTTTCACTGCTTTGTCGTCTTCACCAGTCTTTTCAGTAGATCCAAAACCAATGTTATTGCGTTCACTATCACTGCTACCCAAGTTACTGGTCAGTATAATGATAGCATTCTTACATGACACCTTCTTGCCGTTGCTACCAGTGATAGTTCCTTCATCAAGCATTTGCAAGAAGATGTTGAAAATGTCAGGGTGTGCTTTTTCAACCTCATCAAACAACATGACAGCATGTGGGTTTTTACTCAAGTCATTAATTAATCTGCCACCACCTACTTGACTGTCACCGAAGCCAACATAACCAGGGGGAGGTCCGATCAAACTAGAAACACTGTGCTTCTCACTGTATTCGCTCATGTCATACTTGAGCAATGGCATGTCAAGATTCTTACTCAGTAATTTAGCAAGTTCAGTTTTACCTGTACCTGTAGGACCTAAGAACAAGAAACTTGCTTGTGGTTTAGTGTCATTGCCGATACCTGCATATGAAACATAAACACGCTCTAATACCTGTTGTACTGTTTCATCTTGACCATATAGTTTACCTTTGATGTTGCTTTCAAGGTTCTGAATCAGATCCAAGTTGTCACCTTTGAGTTTGTCTGCTGGGACACCAGTAAACTTCTCAACCTGATCATATACAAGTTCTTTAGTAATGACAGCATCTTTGTTTTCAGCAACACGCTGTTTAGCACAAGCGGCGTCAAGTAAATCAATACTCTTGTCAGGATTCTTGCGATCATGGATATATCTTCCTGACATCTCTACTGCTGCCTTAATTGCATCATCAGTGATGTTAACATTATGGAAGTCATTCAAACGACCTGCAAGCCCTGACAATATACGAATAGTTGATTCATTACTAGGTTCATCAACACTTACACGATAGAACCTGCGCATCAATGCACGATCTTTTTCAAAACTCTCGTAGTATTCTTCCCATGTTGTACTTGCAATAACTTTCAGTGTGCCTTTAGTAATAGCAGGCTTGATCATATTAGCAAAATCAACACTACCATTGTTGGCCCCACCTGCGCCCTGCATTGTATGTGCTTCGTCAATAAAAAGAATAGTCTTTTTCTTAGTAGTTAATGCTTCTATTACTGCTTTGACTTTTTCTTCAAAGTCACCTCGATATTTACTACCTGCTAGCAAGCTACCAATCTCTAAACTATACAATGTGTGATCCTGCAAGAACTCTGGTACTTGCTTATCATACATCATTTGTGCTAATCCTTCAGCGATAGCAGTTTTGCCAACGCCTGGATCACCGACCATCAATACATTACTCTTAAATCGTTTTGCTAGTACATTAATAATGTCATCAAGTTCTTTGCTACGACCAATCAATGGTTCTAATTTACCATTCGCTGCCAATTCGGATAGATTGATAGTATATTCCTCAAGAATCTCATCAGCCTGTGAAAGTGTAAGATTACCGGTTTCGTTATTCTTGTAGTTTTTCTGCCAATGTGTTACAAATTCATTCTTATTGATACCATATTTCAATAAGAAATAATGTGCGTGGCTGTTACCTTCACTAATCATGCTCAAATATAAGTCAACTGTAGTTACCTGTTTACGACCGGTAAATAATACTTGTGTGACTGAACGGTTCATCACCCGCTCTAAACTGTTAGTTCTTCGTGGTTCAATATCATCATCTTTGCTTACGATAGCATGTAAGCTATCCAAATATGCAGTGACATCATTATTCATTGATTCAAAATCAATACCAAAGTTTATTAGACAATTTTTAAATGGAGTGTAGTTAATTAATGATAGTAGCAAATGTTCTAATGTAACATATTGGTGCTTACGCTGTTTAGCATGTTCAATAGCCCGTTCAATAATATTTTCAATTTCGGGTGAGTGATTCATTTAAATGATCCTTTATTTAGTTGTTTGTAAAATGCTATCAATTATGCGTTGATCTATTGTATCAGGGATAAATGGTTTTAACAATATTATTTGGTCTCCATAGATATTTGAATTTAATACTGGCATGCCTTGACCTGCTAATTTAAGTTGCATGAAGGGCTGTGTCTTGGGTTTAACAGTAACTTCTAGTTTTTTACCAGAGATAGTCATGAATTCAAAAGAAGATCCTGTAATTAAATCTAAAACTGATATCGGGTAATTACTATATAGGTCATTTCCGTTTCTATCGTATTTAAGATGACTTTGTACTCTAAATTCTACTATTAGGCTAGCATTGTCTATTACATTATCAATTCTTACTTGACTTCCGCTGTCTATACCTTTAGGCACATTTATTTTTACAACCTGAACACCAGTTGGTGTTTGTAGTCTAACATGTTGTTCATCGCCATTATACGCTTGTTCAAGCGTGACATTTAATATTGTCCTGAAAACTTGCTGTTGCGGTTGATGACGGGCGAAAGGATGTCCACCAAACATTTGGCTAAATATGTTTTCAAAGCCCGGTGGCATTCCATTGAAACCTGCAGTAAAGCCTCCACCAAAAGTATTAAATTGCGGTTGTGGATTATCATACTGTGCCCTTTTATTCGGGTCACTTAATGTTTCATATGCCTCTTGAACTTTTTGAAATTGCGCGGTATCACCACCCTTATCAGGATGATGAATGCCTGCCATTCGTCTGTATGCTTTTTTAATGTCTTCAGGGGTAGCATGTTTGTCTACCCCCAGGGTTTGATAATAGTCGCTCATATACTGATGTTAACACATTATTGTGTTTTTGTCAATATTTATTAAGCTGCTCCGGCAACCTTTTCTTTAGTTCGTCCGTATGCAGCAATACCAAGAACAGCACCCATTGCAACATGGAATAATCCAGCACCTTGCAAGGTTACTGGTTGCCATTGACTTGTAACTTGTCCATGACTTAATGCTTGTAGTACTGACCATAGTATTGGGAACAGTGTGAAGTCACATACGCAAACAACCATGTACATCCATCCCATAACTGGACGCCACTTTTTGTTGATCCAGTCACTATTATCATTGGCTACTAATACATCAGCATCCTGTGCAGCATTTGCGCCAGCTCCAGTAAGTACGGGTTGATTGCCCATACTCATATTCATGTTGCTTGTGCCGACTGATCCCATATTTGATGTTCCACCGAACCCACCCGTTGACGCTCCAAAGCCTGAACCGCCACCAAAGCCGCCTGCTGTTGATGAACCAAAACTGCCGGAGCTACCGAATCCTCCTGCTGACGGAGAGCCAAATGCTGAACTCCCGCTTGATGATGAACCGAATCCGCCATTACTAGTCCCTCCAAAACTACTAGATGCCGCCGGTGCGGCTACTGGTGCAACTGAACCAAATGTACTACCTTGAGGTACTGTTGTAACAGTTGGGTCGTTTGCTAATGCATCATGATGATCGTCACTCTTAGTGATCACATTATCTGCTGTACCTGATTTTTGTGCTAATATTGTTGCCATGATAATTCTTCTATATTATTTGTTATAGTCCTGCTAATGCAATATATGCTTTTATATCTCTATCTGGTTCACCATATAGTTTTATAGTTTCTAGCCCTGCTCTTTTACGCATTTCATTCAATTCACCCTCGTTTTCAACTTCAGTGCGATATTCATGTGGTGAAATAGCTATTACTTTCTTTAATATATTTTCGTCGGGGGCGTATTCTTTGTCATCAACTATTACTTTCCAATCTTCTACTGTTAAGCCAGTTAATGTTTCTAAATCTGAAACTAATTTTACTATACGCTCAGGTGCTGTTGTTCTGCGTTTTATTTCTGTAAATACCAAATATTTGCCAGGTGTTAGTTCTCCCTCACTAACACTAGCATCAAGAATCCAATCATACCCACGCTCAAACCAATTTACTAAATCGTTACCAGCACTTTCGCAATGAACAATGAATGCGAGTGTGATTACATCACTATCTTTACCGGAACGGGCAACATACTCATCAACAGATACTGTAGGCTCAATTTGACCCTTCATATCTAAGTAATCCAATCCCTCATTAATAACTTGCTTATTCATATATTACCTTAAGTTCCTGGAATTGCTGCTGCCGCTGGATTCTGAGGTTGTTGATTTGCCATTGGTTGATTTCCTAACTGCAAATCTTGATTTTCTTCTGGACTATCAGTGCCGTCTTTGTCCAAATCTTCGTCATAGCTATTATCTAATTCGTCTAAGTCAATTGATTTTCCTGCTAAGTCAATTGAACCTTCTTTAATATCATCCATCAATTGATTAGGAATTTCAATATAGACAAGCCATACTGTTCTGTCCTTCATTTTTGGATATCGTGTACCAGGAACATAATCTTCATAATCTTTAATTTCCATAGGAACACTGATTTTTGTCTTTTTGAATTTTACATCGCACCCAATGTTTGTTAAGCGCAATGAACCTTTTGGATTAGGCATTAAGGAATATGGGTACATAAAAATACAACTTACACTGTATCTTTTTACTGTAGGACCTTGAACTAGTTCTCCCAATTCCCAATTTTGAAATGCGTATAGGTCTGAATCGTCCAACACTCTTTCAAAATCCAAAAGGGTGTTCATAGAACCATCACTGGTAAAAATACCTTTTACCGTGTCAACTATGCTTACATAATCAACATTATCAAAGAAATTGTCTGCTGTTTCGTGCTTCATGAATATATTTATCTTTTTTTAAATATAAACACTATTTCAATAATATGCTATGACATAGCCTAGTATTTAGTCTAAATTTTTGTGTTAAAAGTGCTATATATCCAAACTTTAAAAGATTTTAAATACATCTGAGTGTTATGAGAACTCACCCGCTCTAAAAAAGGAGAATTAACTTGAGCAAAAGAAAAACAAGCGCATTGCGCACAACGGATACTCGTTTTTCACACAATAAAAATGAACAGACATTTTACATGAAGGAATCAAAAACTATAGATTTTTCAAAAGCACAACGGACTATGCGAGTCAATACGAGACCCGTTCAACTAGTCCCCAAGACACTAAACCAAGAAAAATACATCCTAGCATTGTTAGACAAAGAGATAGATATTGTTGTAGTCGGTGGACCAGCCGGAACAGGCAAAACTTATCTAGCAATGCAAGCTGCAATTAAAGCAATGCGAGCCGGTGAATGTGATAGGATCATACTTACTCGTCCTGCAGTGGGCGTAGATGATGAGAAGCATGGATTCTTGCCAGGAGACCTAAATCAAAAAATGGAGCCTTGGACAAGACCTTTATTAGATGTACTCAGAGAATATTACACAGCAGCGGAAATCACACATATGTTAGAGGAACAAATCATAGAAATTGCACCACTAGCATTTTGTCGTGGACGAAACTTTAAAAATAGTTGGATTGTTCTCGATGAGGCACAGAATGCAACTCCTAGTCAAATGAAAATGATTATGACTAGAATCGGTACCGGTAGTAAAATGATAATCGGTGGTGATGTAGAACAAACCGACAGAAAAACAGCCGACAACGGGCTAATGGATCTACAAAATCGATTGGGGAAGGGGGTGATTCCAGGTCTTCAGTTCTGCAACTTTGATATCAAAGATGTACAAAGACATAGAATCATTCAGCATGTACTTAACTTGTACGGTCAATAAAAAAGAGGGCATTAGCCCTCTTTTATTTTTTCTTTTCTTCCGAATTATTCTTTTCTAATTGGTCAATCAATGTTGGATAAATTCTTTTATAATAATCATTCATCCTATCCCAATCAGTATCAACTACTTTACCTTCAATAACACATTTCTCAATTTTCTTCTTCGCATAATCTAAAATTACATTACAAGTTTGCAGGTCAGCAGTCTTAACTCGTTTATTGACAGATACCATTTCGTCAATTTGACCGTTAGCCTTTCTTAAAAAAGTAATTAGTAAATATCTCATGATGTCAATTCCACAAGTGATGCCGCGATAGCTATTTCAGGTATTCCAACTAGAGGTAATGTTGCTAATCCATTACGAATAATAATGATACTTGCATCACGCTTTTCTTGCGTATTACCCCACAAGTCTAAATTAGAATATGCCCATGTGTAGATTTCTTCAGTGCGTGTTGGATATAAAGCAATATATTGCATCAACTGCTGACGACCTTCAAGTATTTTTCCTGACTTGAATAATGTTGTAGCTTCTACTAACAATTCATGCTCACTGTTACCCTCTGCTTGCGGGGGCAATAGTTTTCCAGTACTACTATTCACTTGTAGCTGATTCAAACATTTGCGCAAGTCTGGATATGCTACACGCACATAACTATCCAATGTATCTAAATCAAAATCAACTTTCTCAGATACAAGAACAGTGGCTGCTCTTGCTGTAAATTCTGTACGATCAGGTTTAGCAATATGAAACTTGTGGCAACGACTTTCACGCAATGCTGGAATAATCTTATGTTCATAATTACAAGTAAGAATAAATCTTACTGTATCAGCATATGCTTCCATATCATTGCGTAATGCTGCCTGAAACTCTGGACTAGTATAATCCGCTTCATCAAGTAAAATTACTTTGAACTTGCCGAAAGGCATTGTTTGTGCAAACCCATTGATCTTATCACGCACAATGGCTACACCATTTTCCCGTGACGCATTAATTTCTAGTACATCCCATTGTTCTACCCCTAGCTCATGTATAAGAACTTTTGCTAGTGTAGTTTTACCTGTGCCAGGATCGCCGCTTAACAATAGATGAGGGATAGACTGATTTTTAATCCAACCTTCTACTTGTTGCTTTTGTCGTTCGTCTACAAAAACATAATCACTAACTGATTTAGGACGGTATGATTCCACCCAGAGTTGATTCTTCATCGCTTTAATGCTTCCATAGTAATGATTTGTGAAATATGCTTACCAAGTTCTTGTTCATCATTGACAACATACAAACTTGTATCTACTGTATCACGCTTGCGGTCATATTGTCTAAATTCAATAGCCCAACCACCGCTTGCTTTATACATCTTGAATTGAACCGGCTCTGATGCCAAATCATCACCTTCACGCAATCTTGACGGTCTGATCATAGCCTGTTTACCACTAATCGTATTATATGCTGTGGGTTCAGCCTCATTTTCAGCGTATCGGGAATTCTGAAGTTTATTATCTAACCATCTGTAAAACCATTTTATCATTAGTATACCTTATCACTCATTGTAGAATCTTGGACTTGTTCGTCCGACATCATTAGTATATCATTAGGATCAATTCTACGCAAAGTCTTTTTACCCGTTTCATCTTCAATGTCAATACCACGAGTCCAGCGACCATGACTAACACAAACCCATTTGCCTTCAACAATTTGTGGATCTTTATTTTCTGATCCTACAGCATATATCTTTGCCCATCTTGGTCTGATACCTGAACTTTTCATATCATCATTGGGTAACACAATACCACCATGAGTGATGCGTTGGTCAAAACTCATATCACTTACAATGATGTGAGCGCCTATTGGTTTAAATTGGCTTTTATTGAACTTATGTGGTTCAAAAGCTAATTTCTTTTCTTCCGTTTTGTGTACTGGTTTCTCTGTTTCGTGTTTCATGTTATTTCTTTTTGTTTTTAATTTCTGTAGATTTAATTTCTTCTGCTTTAATCTTCTCGACTTCTAAATCATCATCAAATGATGCTTCTAATTCCTTTTCAGCCATAGTCAATTGTTCTTGAGGAATGACTACTCTGTCAGGTTGAATACTAGTCACTGGCCTTTTTGACGCATGAGAAGAACGATTACCTACAGTTCTACCATATGTATTATTTGTCTTCTCTGTTACTGGTACGATGATCTTACCATTAACATCAATCGTGTCTCCTCTTGCGTTGAGGTTTTTTACATTCCCAACTGCACGAACACGCTCATTTTTTGCTGCCAATGCTGACATGTCAATAGCTTTACCCATTGCTGTTCTGTATACGCCCATAATAATCTCCTTTATGTTAAGATATTTAATCTTTTTTCAATCATTTTAAAAATTCATCAATAGACAAATCATAATACAATGAATTGATACGGTGTATCCCTATCAAAAATAATACAAAACTCGCAACACTACTACCACGACCAACACCCCATACTATATTATTTCTACGCATAGTATCAACTAGGTATTTCAAATACTGAAGTAAAGGGAACATATTACGGTCATGGAATTGTAATAGTTCATCACCTGCTCGTTGCAATTCTTCTTCGTTCTTGCATTGGTCTAATACAAACTTAGCGATATCTAACTCTTGATATTCTATAGGCATTTGCCACTCAGATTGATTTTTGTTGTCAAACTCTTCCAATGACAATTTTGTATCAACATACTCAACTAACTGAGGTAGATTTTCACTTGATAAAAAGATGTCATCAAGTTTTATTTGTTTATCAATCAAACAGCTTTTAATTGTGCGTGTAGGGTCACGCAGATATAAATCACACAGATCATTTTCTGTAAGAATTATTTGCCCATACATGTCAGTTTTCATGCATGTATGTTAACATATTTGTTGTTGTATTTCAACAACTATGGTTATTTTTCAATGATGTTATTGAAAATAATTTCGCTACGCTTTTTAGGCTTGTCATCCCAATCTAATCCAATTGTTGCCCAATCAGAAGATTTTATCAATTTAACAACCTTATCTTTCTTTCTGTGTTTTACTGTATTGGAAATGACTAAGTTTGATTCTGTCCACCAACCCTTGCCAAACGGATGATTGCTAGCTGTTTCTATATCATACAAGAATTTAACTTGGTTGCTTAGTTCAGATACCAATACAATATCTGTAAGCAATAGTTTATCTTCTACAATTGAATTTAATTTTAATAACACTAATAAGGTTATTATTTGATCATATGGATGTTCAGGTAAGGTACAAACTTTAATATTGGCTTGGTAATATTTTTCAATTGCTTCAAGTTCTGCTTGATGAATGAAAACGCTATTGGATAAACATTCACCTAAGAAATACATTATCCTATCCATTGCGATATTTTGTTCTTTTATTGAGTCTGTTAGCACTTCCATTGATATGCTAACATCGTACAGATTCATAACAAAATTACCTTCAAAGTGAACAGCAGCTTGGAAAGTAAATTCACGCTCTATTCTTGTTCCCAATTTGTTCCTCTTTTTGTATATTAACACTGGTCTGAATGTTTTGCTTTTTAAGCAATTCATCCATTTTTTTACTAGACTGGTTTCTATAACTCTCTATAACCATTCTTAATTGCTCAACTAATGGTTGATTACCCGTACGGTATGCAAAACTTAATTTATTGTTAAGATCAGTTAAAGCAGATTGCAAATCTTCTAATGACTTATCTGCTAGACTTTGAGAGCTAAGAAAGGGGTGTTCCATTCAAATATTTATTACCATGTGGATAGACTAATTCTTTTCCAAATGTTACTACCACTATATGATATACTACTGAACGCATTAGTAGTTGTGGTCAGTGGAACATTAGCTCCTGCTGTTCCACTAGTTCTAGTACTACTAACTGATATTGTTCCATTAACTCCAGATGTAACAATACTTTTAACATAATAAACTTCACCCTGAACTAAGTTTGCTTGTGTAACATTAGCACCTGTAAAAACGATAGGATCGTTTAAGTTTAGTAGATTAGTATTTGAAACAGTTAATATATTTCCAGTAGCATTAGAATTAGCTACCGCTATTGTATTTGCTGTCGCTGAGTATGAGGCTGTACATACATATATATAATTTGCATCTACTGCAACATCACCAGCAACATCTCCTTGAAATCCTGTAGGTGCAGGAGTTCGTTGTTGTATTGCTGTTGAAATTCTAGGTCTGTTATAAGGTTCAATTGTTAAAGTATTACCGCAATCAACAGTACTGATACGATAATCTAATTGAGTTACACCATATGGAACAGAAATGGTTACATTACCATTAATATCAGAATAATTTTCTAGTGTAGTGGCGCCACTATCACCATCTATCATCAATGAGCTAGGGAATGTAATAAATGCTTCGGCATTAGAAACGGATAGTGATAATTGTACATTGCTTTGTGTACCAGTAGGTGCCCAATTACCAAATTGTAATATTGTATTTCCAGTGACTGTTCCATACTGAACATCACCCAATGATGCATTAACTCTAACTGTCCCTGATATATTATTACCTAAATTATAAGTTGTTGCTCTGAAACTTCTAGTACTTGCATTACTAATCAATGTATTAGCCATATCATTATTGATTGTTGTTCCCAATAATGCTTGTTTCACAACTACTTTTGCCTGAAGGTCACTAATCTCAGTACCAGCGCTGTTAAGATTGGTTACTATACTAGCAAAATTATCTCTGAACCCTTGGCTGTTATTGTTAACTCCGGGTACAGGATAATTTACATTTATTCCGTTTGTGTTGATGTTACTCATGTTTTTATTCCGTTATACATATTTAGTGTCATTACTCGTTAGGTAAAATAGTTTCCCTAGGGAACAATACATAAAAATCTTGACTGTTCAATGGATCGGGCGTTGGATCTGCACTTGGCAATCCTGTCCAAGCGGGTGGAACTAAATTATTATCAAAATTATATGTCTTGCTCTTATCTACGCTAAATCTATCTATATTAAAATTAATTTGGTTCAATGTGTAAGGCCAGTTGGTTTCGATGTTTGTTTTAATACCACTAGATAATCCAGGTTTCGTATAACAAATTACCCAAGCTTGCGTATATCCTAAAGTGCTACCATTCTCTTGTTGACTAGTCATCCATAATGGTAATAGATTACTGTTAGCATCTAATCCTAAAACACTACCTACTCGTTTACGCATATCAAACAAACTGTTTGGATGTAATTCTCTTACTGTTCCAGGTGACAAACTAGTATAGTATGCTTGACCTAATATTTCTTCCCAACTTGTAAATATAGCAGGATTACTTGTATACCATGGTCCTAAATTTAAATTAATATTGCGTGGCCAAACAATTGTACTAGGTATGCTAACACCTTGTGGGTTAACTAAATTGTCTATTACTTCGCTATATACAACTTCGTAAATTACTTCATTGGTTGTATCATCTCTGGCTACAGCAGTTTGTAGTTCACCTAATGTAATGTTTCTCCAATAGTGATTTTGTGTCACTGCTGCGATATATTCCTGTATACTGCTAGCGTCTATGCCATACGCATGTTCATATATTACACTAGTTGCTTTACCAAAATTAATATCATCTGCTCTATACAATGAACTAGGAGGTATTAATGAATCGTTGTTCAATAGAGTTTCTAATATCTGTCTGTCCTGTATACTAGGAGCTGCTTGAATGTATAAAATATCCGTTGGATATGCAAACTCTTGTGATACAGTAACAGTGAATGTTTTATTTGATGTAACTAATGAAATAGTAGGATTATATGCATTAATAGTAAATGTAAAATCAGTAGTTGCACCTTGGTTAAGTAAAACACTAGTAGGTTGATCAGCTACTACACCTGTTATTTCGCCATTGCTTAATAATTGCAAGTTTGGAGGTAATGTTCCCGAAACAAGTCTATATTCAAGTGGTACATCTGATGTTGCACTAACTGATAATGTGCTAACTGAAGAATTATAGACTGTACCCAAGAATGCTGGTGTAATCCATTCTATTATTCCATTTACATCTAAACTTAGATTAAATCCATAATTAAAATTTACTGATGAGATAGTAGGGGAATTTGCTTTAGAAACACTAACAGTGAAGTTATAATTACTAATGCCAGGTGATGCCAAATATGGATTACCTGTTATCCAGCCTGTCACTGGGTCTCCGGATAACCATGATGGCATGTTTGAATATAGATATTCTAAATTATTACCATCAAAATCATATCCTAAAATATTAAATGCAAAAAAGTTACCACTGTTAATAGTTCCTATTTGTGCATTCGTTGAGGGGCTAACCGGTGGTAATACATAATAGCCATAGTTTGGATCAGTATCAGAAATTTCTATTGTTAATGGTCTAGTATTAAGTATAGTTGGAATTCTAGTGTTAGGAGGATTTCCTGGACCACCTTGACTAACAGGAGTATTTTGATTGATAACTGTTATAGTATATGATGCAGTATTGCCTCCCAATAAACTCAGTAATCTTAATGTAAATGAATATGTTCTAATAGTTGGTTCACCTTGAGTAGTTTGTGAAAAGAAAATATTCATAGAACCGGAATCATTTAACAATGGTAGTGTGCTACCATATTGTGTAGTAGATATTGAAAAAGCAGACAACCCTATATCAACATAACTTACATAATAGGTAACATTAGCTGAAAGTCCACCTATAGGATTAGTAAATGTTACTGGTCTACCTAAGACAACACCAATGATATTATCACAGTAAATATAATTGTTAGTAGCTGAAGTTGAAATACTAATTGTTGTTAATGCAGGTAAGGTAGCTTCTACAACAGGTGGTTCAGCATATCCTTGTATTAAACCAGATTGTGCTAATTCTAATCCAGGAGGCAATGTTCCATTTAGTAATTCAACTACGACAACATTATCAGCATCAGGATTAGAATAATTTACATATATTTGTGTCCATGTACTATCTTGTACACTTATCAAAGAACCTTGTGGTGTAGTGAAACTTGGAACTGCTGAACCAGTAATAGTCATAGTGAATGTTCTATCACTTATACTACCTAAATTATCAGTTGCTCTAACTGTAAATGTCCTACTAGTATCTTCTATGATTAATTCAGGAGTACCACTTAACAAGCCTGTAGTAGAATTTAAAGATATGTTGTTAGGAAGTGTGCCTGCTAATAATGTATATGTTACACTAGTTGCTGGTGTTACAGCGGATGCAGACAATGTAAACGCCATTATATATCCATATGGATATGATCCTATAGATCCAGCAGGGGTGTTCCAATTTGGTTGTGCCATATTAACTATTTAAGAAATGCATTGCTAAATCAAATTTTGCTTTTCTATCGTCTATGCCAATAGTTCCGCCATTGATGCGCTTTGTCAACATGACAAAATCTCCACTGTCACAATATTGATTTAAATTGTTGTTGTCCCAAAACCAACCAGCACTTGCTACAGCACCATTGGATGTTTCTAAATATGCAACCGTATCTTCCAAACTGAGACCTAAATCACCGGCTAATTTAGTATAGTTAGAACGACCAGTCAATTGAATCAATCCACGACCGCAGAACATGTAACCATCACCACTTTCTTCTGGTCCATTGCCCATACGATTTGCATAAACACGGTTAGCAATCTTTTCGGGCTGTCGTGCATATTGCTGTGCTATAGATGCGTCTGGGAAATATTTGTGAAATATTTTTTGTAACCCATCTGCACTATAATTTAGATTTTCTTTGATAGCAGTAAATCCACCGCTTTCATGTGCGCATTGTGCCACAAATCCTGCCAATCGTGCTGGATTATCATTCATTTCATAATATTCTGCAACTGTGTTTAATGGTTCAATAAAGCTTTCAAGAATATTTGACTTTGTGTGTGGACACATATGTGTTAATAAATCTATTGTTATCATTTTGTTTCCTATTAAATTAATTTAATTTGCTACTGAGCTAACAAGATACCAAGTGTTTGACCCAATACCAGCAAATTGTGCAGAAGTATGAGAACCTAATGTATAATCTACACTACCATTAACAGTTCCAGTTCCGCCAGGTGTTGCTACATATATGCTATTCGCAGTAACATTCATTACTGTTATAAGTGGACCGAATGGAGCTACTGAAGAACTAGTTGAAGGAGGTAATAAAATAACACCATTGTTTACTGCACTATTTACTAAACACATTTCTGTGGTTATTTGTGTTCCACCTGAAATTGTAAGACTTGATACTGTATATGCTGAAAGTGATCTATTTGTGAAACCATTAACAAGTACATTTCCATAGACTTGTGCATAAGTAGAATTTACCGATAGTGTTCCATTGCCACCAGAATAAATATACACCGCATCATTTACTAGTGGAATACTTATGTTACTTGTACCATTCGCAATTCCGCTTGATGTGACACCTGTTAATTGACTACCATTACCAATAAAGTACCCTGCAGTAATATTACCACTAGTACCTAAGTTACCAACATTGGCATTACCAGTGATGTTAGCGGTACCTGCAATGTTTGCACCAGTACCAGTGACTACTAAGGTTGTGTTACCAACAGCTACTAAATTAACATTACCATTAACTGATGGAATACTTACATTACTTGTTCCGTTAGCAACTGTTGCAGTAACACCTGTTAATTGACTACCATTACCAATAAAGTATCCTGCAGTAATATTACCACTAGTACCTAAGTTACCAACATTGGCATTACCACTGATATTTACAGTACCAGTAACACTTAATGTATGAGCAGGATTTATATTAGCAACACCTACATTACCATTGCTGTTGATATATATCCTAGCTGTGTTTGTAGTTCCTAATGTCATGTTGTTAGTATTGTCTACTACAATATAACCTGTTTGTGAAGAACTTGCATAATTAGTCCACTGAATGTATGCTCCGGATGTGTCACTAGAGTTCTGACGCAATACTATTGCCCCGGTACTTCCACTAGCCGTAGCTAAGAATCTAGCATTACCTAATACATCCACTTTAGCACTAGTATTTGCAGTACCAACGCCTACATTACCACCGGATGGGTTTAGTGCTAATACTGCTGCTGCCCCAGCACTTTGACTTTGTATAGCAGAAGTGTATCCAAATGTTGGGTCATTAATATATGCTAAACGCATTTGATAGTTAGCGTTTGCTGTCTGCTCTCCAATTGTAAATTGCGGTGATGTTACTACTGTAGGTGTTGTTTTAGGTACAACATTTAAATAACCATTTACTACTGCGCTAGTGCCGGTCACTACTACTATGTTTGCATTACCCGCACTGCTTATATTAACATTGCCGTTAACTGCAGGGATACTGACATTACTTGTACCATTTGCAAATGTTCCGCCTATAGTACCTGATAAATTTCCTACAAATGTAGTGGCAATCAATGCACCATTGGATAAGTTAGCTGATATAGTTGCTTGAGTAGCAAGCGCATAATTACCTGTAGTAGATCCATTAATAAATGTAGGATAATATGTACCTGTAGATTGTGTAGTTACATTTGAGTAATCTGAGACATTAGCATGACCTACTGTCAAGTTAGCAACTGGAGTTGTACTTGTAACAATAAACGGGGCAGTACCAGTTGCTATATTACTTATAATTTGCGGTGCAGTAATATTAGATGTAGCTAAAACTCGTGCTGTACCTAAATTACCCACATTAGCATTACCAGTTACACTTAATAATGTAGTAGATAAGCTACCAGTATCTACACTGTATGACAAACTGGAATTACTTGCTGGTTGGAAATTAGCACTTGAAATATCATTAACAAATATTGGATAAAATGTTCCAGATGAGGCTGCTGCTACATTTACATAATCTGATACATTCGCATAATCAACATTTAAGTTGGAAACACGAGCAGAACTTGAAACTGTAAATGGGGGAGCAGTACCTGTTCCGATAGTAGATACAATTTGTCCTGCTGTATTTAGATTACCAACATTAGCATTACCTGTGACAGATAACGCAGTCGTTACTCCTAAGTTACCAACATTAGCATTACCTGTGATGTTTGCAACACCTGTAACTTTTACACCACTACCAGTTACTGTAAATATATTTGCATTACCTGCACTACTTATATTGACATTACCATTAATTGCAGGGATATTAATGTTACTAGTACCATTTGCTATGGTACCGCCAGTTAAATTTCCTTGAAATGTAGTAGCTGAAATAACATTAATACCAGAAATATTACCACCGCCTGTAATGTTTAAGTTATTAGCACTTATATTACCAGAAGCAGTTATATTAGAAGAAACATTAACATAATTTGCAGTTATCAAATTACCAAGGTTAGCATTAGCTGTTATTAAGTTACCTGTAATATTTGCAGTACCTGTAATGTTAGCGCCTGTTGATGTAACTTTAAAAGTAGTAGTACCAGCAGATGCGATACTAACATTACCGCTTGGTGATATAGTGACATTGCTAGTACCATTTTGAATTAAACCACTGTTGACAGTAGTAATATTACCAGTTGTAACAGTAGCTGTAGTTGTACTTAAATTACCTGTAGTTGCATTACCCGTAACATTCAAATTGCCTGCAACATTTGATGCAGTTGCAGTAACTGAGAATTGTGCAGTTGTGTTGCCACCGATAAAGGTAGAAACATTACCACCCGCAGCAATAGTGACATTGCTAGTACCATTTTGAATTAAACCACTGTTGACAGTAGTAATATTACCAGTTGTAATGGTAGCTGTAGTTGTACTTAAATTACCTGTAGTTGCATTGCCTGTTGCATTTAAAGTGCCTGCAATGTTAGCACCAGTGCCAGTTACAACAACTACATTGGCATTTCCTGCACTACTTATATTGACATTACTACTAAAAACAGGAATACTTATGTTACTTGTTCCATTTGCAAATGTACCTGTTATATTACCAAACACATTACCTACCAATGTAGTAGCAAGCATTGTTCCGTTCGCTAAGTTGGCTGATATTAATGAGTTAGAAGCAAGAGTATAATTACCTGTAGTAGATCCATTTACAAATGCAGGATAATATATACCTGTTGTTTGTTGATTAACTAAACCATAATCGCTTACATTTGCATGTGCCACATTTAAGTTAGGTACTAATGTGTTACTTGATACGGTGAATGGAGCAGTACCAGTAGCAATAGTAGATATAATCTGTCCAGCAGTACCCAAGTTACCTACATTAGCATTACCACTTACTGTTAAACTAGTTAATGTGCCAACACTTGTAATATTTGGTTGAGCATTAGTATATACTGTACCTGTAACTAAACTGTTACCTACTTGACCACTTACATTTGCGCCAGCTACACTATTTGCAACTGCGGCATAATTAACTTGACCACTTACATTAGCACCTGCTACTGCATTCGCAGTTGTTGCATATGTTGCAAGACTAGCAGTAGCTACACTCAAGTTAGGAACAGTTGTATTAGAGTACACAACAAATGGTGCAGTACCAGTAGCAATAGTAGATATAATCTGTCCAGCAGTACCCAAGTTACCTACATTAGCATTGCCAATAATATTCGCGGATCCTGTAATGTTTGCAGTACCAGCTACATTTACACCTGTGCCAGTAACTACTAAACTAGTATTTCCTGCTGATACTACATTGACATTACCATTAACCGCAGGGATACTTACATTACTTGTTCCATTAGCTATGCTACCTGAAGTAGCAACATTCATATTTGCTATTCGTGTAGTGCTATTAACAACTAATGGTGCAGTACCAGTAGCAATAGTAGAAATTAATTGTCCGGTCACATTCGCATTAGAGGCATACACTGAATCAGTGAACACCCCAGTAACAGCACCTAAGTTACCTACATTGGCATTTCCAGTAGCATTTAATGTACCTGATACATTCAACCCAGTGCTAGTAGCAACTACTACATTTGCATTACCACCTACACTTAAATTGATATTACCATTAGTTGTTGGTATGGTTACATTACTTGTTCCATTTGCAATATAAGTTGCAGTACCCCAATACAAATTACCTGAGCCATTTGTTTGCAAAGCTTGACCAGCAGAGCCACCTGGAATATGAAAACTATTAATATCACTAATATAAGTATTTGATCCTTCAAGTATTGCAGCACCAGAAACGGTCAATGAAGTTAATGTACCTACACTAGTTATGTTAGGCTGTGCATTAGAACTGCTAGTTAATGTTCCGTTGAATAATGCCATACCATTTGTAGAGTTGGCAAAATAGTCAGATAAAACTTGTGCAGGATTAATATCTATGTTTAATTTTTGTGCAGAGCTAGTAATTGTTACAAAACTTTGAGTGTTATCTGTTCCCCTGCCTACTTTTAATGAAGAAGTAGCTACTTGTAAGCAAGCGATGTTTGCGGATAATACAACATCACCAGTTGGTTGATTAACTGTTATACCTGCACCAGGGGTACGATTAACTGAGGTTACAATGCCGGATGCAGTACTAGTATTGAATAATTGATCAAAGTTATTCTGTACTTTTTGAAATGCTGTCCGTATCGCATCGGCTGAAGGATCATCGGGGAATGTTCCAAAGTCTATATTTTGCTGGCTCATATTTGGGTTACCTGTTTATAATGTATTTATCGTTTTTTATAAAACGGATACCCAAAAAAATACCCGGATAAACCGGGTATTATAAGTGTGATTTTAATATCACTTAATTCCAGCTAACTTTTTCCAATCATCTACTGATTCGTTAAGTTGCTTTGATTCACTTACGCCTGTACGCTTACCTTGACCTGCAATGACAGGAACTGTTGTTTGACCAGTAGATTTCTCTTTGTTTAATCCACTAGAGATAACTTTAGTCATATATGCAATGTCAGCTTCAAAAGTATCATCAGCACCATTGGCATATGATTCTTCTAAATCTTCTTCGTCATCTTCTTCGTCATCCTCTTCACCATCTTCAGCTACATTTACTTGTTTAGTATCAGCATTTTCTTCTGCATCAGCAGTTGCTAATGCTTGGTTTGCTGCGGCATTACCTTGCTCATCATTAGTTGTATTTGCTGAACCGTTATCAGGTGGATTTTGTTCTCCTTCTTCTGCAACTTTGTATGCCATCTGATCTTCTGATTCCACTTCATCAACTTGTTCTTGACCTTCTTCACCAGAATCACACTCGCATTCCATCATACCGCATTCATTGCATGTTGACTCATCTGTGTGCTCATGGTCATGTCCCTCATCAGAACCTTCTTCATCAGCATAGTCTTCACCACCTTGACCAGATAATTTCTTCATTAATGCCATCATACCATCATGGTCATCAACTACTTCAATTCCACCTGGAGCAGCAGTAGAGCCTTGTGGTGCGCCATATCCATTTTGTTCTTCACCACCAAACAAGCCTAAACCAGATTGTTTGATGATAGACAATAACTGATCTGCTTCACCGTCTTGTGCTGAAACACTTACTGAATCAGGGGCACCTTGTTGACCTTTACTGATAGATACAGTCATACCTTCAGCAACATCTTCTTTGCTTTCTAGTAATGCGTTTAATTGATTATCTAATGCTTCAAAAGCAAACTCGTCTAATACATCGTTATCATGCATTGTCTGTCCAAATGCCTTAAATGTATTGCCTGGAGTTTTGATTGCTTTTTGCTTCATATAAGCAGTCTTATCCATTTCATCTAATTCAGGAGTATGTGCGCCATAACTAGCCATATCACCTACTTCTGAACCAGCACCCATTTCACCAACTGCTGTACGGCCTAATATTGGCATTTGACCATAACACTCATCTAGACCTTCTTTGAAGCCTTCGTGATAGTGTCTTGCTTCTTCCATGTCATCATGTGTGCAGTTATATGGCATTTTTCTTAAAGCGTGACTCTTACCTTCAAGTCTTGCCGCTTGTAAATTATGTTCCATACCTTCTTTTACTTTCTTTTTCTTGTCTTTTTTCTCATCATACTCAATATCTTTAGTAACTTTTTTGCCAGCCTTTTCAGCTTTAGCATCATCTTTACCTTTATGACCCATATCGTATTCTAAGTCTTTAGTAACTTTCTTACCTGCTTTTTCAGCTTTGTTGTCAGCTTTAGTACGGCCTTCTAAGAAGGTATCACTACGGTTGTTGCTGCTGATTGGACTTGATTGTGCAAAATATTCTGGAGATTGTGCTTCTGACATTTCTTTATTTGACATAGCCATTGGCTTCTTGCCAGTCTGTGGCATGCCGGCGCGTTTTTGCATGTCGCGGATCAAGTCTTCATCACTACCATGGCCTAATTTATTCAATACAGCACCGCCAACTTTCTTAGCTACTCCGCCAACTTTCTTAACAACATCACCTAAGCCTTCTTCCATCTCATCTTCATGGTGCATTTTGCTTAGTGTTTGTGCTAAACGAGCTTGCTTACCTAGTGTGCCAGGAGCATGTGCCTTTTCTTTAGCATATTGTGCTGTTGTCTCACCGGCACGCTTTGCTTTAGCACTGAAACTACCTGGATGCTTGATAGCACCTTTGATCCATTTTTCACCACCTTCTTCCATTGGAGCAACTTGTGAACCTGCACCTGTTGCTGGTGTTGCGCCTGATGAAGATGCAGCTCCTGGTTTTTGCATTGACAAAGTACCAGTTTGTGCAGCCTTAACAACTGCTGGATCACTAGTAGTAATTGCAGAAGATGTTGGGTTTGAGGTATCCTTGATCAAATAACTTTGTTGTTGTTTTTGTCCAGGAATAGGTTGAACTGATAAACCTGCTTCAGTCAATGCACGGTCTAATTGATCAAAATATTCTTTTAGACCTCTTTTCTTTGACTTAGATTCTTCAACATCTGTACCGTCATCATCTTTATTAGATGCGTGACTTTGTGCCTTGCCTTTAACAACTGTGCCCTTCTTAGTAGATTTAGGAGCTTTGCCGCCACCAAATACACTAGCTAGACCTTTAGTGTCGTACTTCTTTTCTTCACCAGATGCATCAGTATCTTTCTTAGGACGACCGCGGCCTTTTTTAACGATGTCAGCTTTTACTTTTTTGCCTTCGTCATTTTCATCATCTTTACGACCATACCCACCTGGCTCAGCAGTGTGAATCTTACCTTTACCAGTATCCTTGACAGCTTCGCTCAATTGAGCAAGTTTGTTCATAATGTCTAACATGTTCATTTTACTATTCCTTTGAATTATTTACTTGCGCCAGTTTGTGGCTTTGGTGGCATCTTGATAGTAGACATTGGACTCTTGTCTCCAAGCTTCTTATCATCCAAATATGGCTTGAACGGATCAAACGCATCTTGTGTTCTTGTTCCTGCATAAGGGATATCAATCTTAGAATCTTTAACTTGATCTTTGATTGACTGTAGGTATGAGTCTGCATAAGCCTTACTTGCTTCTTTAGCATCAGGTTGTTCACCCATTTGTTCTTTATTAAGCAATGGGGTATCTTTCATTTCATTCTGATATCCCATCATCTCACTATCAATGCTATCATCAAACTTTGTACCAATTACACGAACCATGTTTACATTATATCCTAACAACTGAGCAATTTGTTGAATCATTGGCTCTGTTGCTGGGTATCTAAATTCAGCTTTGATAATTGTCACACTCTCGTTTTCTAAATTAGGAAAACCGTATGGTGATTTTTGAATAGGAGTACTGGTTGGATTGCTGATGTTCACTGGGTCAAACTTGTTTAGATTGTACTTAAACATATCTAAAAAGTTTTTGTCAATGGTGCCGGCAATTTTGATCGTGTAATTATAAGTCTTTACACTTTCCATAATATGTTGTTTAAGGCTTCGCATGTTTTATTCCTGTATATATTATTTATCATTTATTATCTATTTTCCATTCGGATACCGATTTCCTATCTCCCCTACACATAGAGCCTAGATTACCCTGTGATAGATTATATTTTTTCCGTAGTTCTAGCTGAGTGCATTTTTCCATACCAAATACAGGATGAACAAACGTGTATAGGTTTGTATTTCTAGGTTTTCCTTCCCTACCGGTTCCTTTACCTACTGCAAATCTGTTTTTCCAACCAACTGACATATTCTTTTTGTGAATATCATTCCTTATTTTACCTGTATTGGACTTTATTCTATTCTGTGCTCCTATTTTTGCTTGAGCAGCTTTTTTATCTTGGGCTATCTTTTTCTTTTCTAAGTAGACAACTTGTTTTTGTTCCAGTTGTTGTTGCTTATTCAGTAAAATATTTCTTTTTCTGTCGGCATTATTTATTTTTACTGTGTTTTTTTGTTTTTCAATTGATTCTTTGCTGGGTATGAACCCTTTTGGTTTACCAGGTCCACGGTGTCCTCCTGGAGCAATATTCCACCCGATTGCTTTCTTTGGGCGCAGGTGTTCTTCCATTTCATAACAATATGACTCTTCACCAAATAGCCAAATATCCTTTACTAAACTGTCCCATCCGTATTTGTTTACTGCGTTTACTAAATGTAGATTTGTGTGTTTACCTTTTATTATATCAACCAAGTGTCCCTTCATTCTCCTACCAACATCTTTAGCTACACCAATATATCCTTCTGTTGTTGGGTCAGTATGTTCTGATAAATGTATCCAATAAATAACTGCGTTGAACATAGATTAATCCTTATTCTCTTTCTGTGCCAACATTTTAAGTAGCTCATTGCGATCCAGTACTTGACCTGCACCTAATGGTGTAGCCTCAATTTCTTTTTCTCTACTTGATTCTTTTTGATCCAACTGAGCCTTTTTCAACTGCAAGTCAATCATCTTTAACTTCTTATTTAGTTTGGCAGTTTTTGCTGTAATAGCATGACCAAGCATAGTACCAGCAACATTAAATATTTCACTAGCATATCTACTGTCAACTTGCATACCTAGATCCATCAAGTCTTTGTAACTATCTTGTGCCAATGAAGCAAGACTATCCATCTCCTCATCAGCAGCATCTAATCCACGAACTTGCGGCAATGCTTGTTCTATTTTAGATAAACTATCTAAAGCAGTAGTAGTTATTAACTCTGCATTTTCAGGAGTAGGTGTAGCCAAGTTCTCAATTTCGTCTTGGGGAAGTTCAAAAAGTTCTTCTAGTTTTCGTGTCATAAAGTATTTATTTACTTTCGTGACCCATTTCTAAAAAGATCATATTCAGTAATTACGCGGAAGGTAAATCCTTGTGCTTTACAATATGCAGCGGCTGCTTGCCACTTAGCGTGATTGACTGCAACTATTGCTCTATCTTTGGCGCTAGCTGTACGACTTTCAATAAGACTTTGTTTTTTTGGTTTAATTTCAACTACTTCAGCCAATTGCTTACCATACTTATTCTGATAGACTACAAAAAAGTCTGGAATATATTGATGTACTTTACCGTCTAGTGGGCTACGATAAGGTATAGACATTGATTCGCTTGCCCAATGTGTTACATTTTTGTGCGTGTCACAAAATGTCATAAATGTCAATTCCCAGCCTGATCTATACTTTGGTTTGTGTTTACCTACATATTTTTCTGGATTTTTGACTTCGTAAACACCTTGTGCCCAATTAGCCATGATTATTGTACGATGTTGCGTGCTACAGGGGTATTTGGTCTAGGTACTGTAGCAATACCATAGAGCGATGTTTTGCTTTTAAAACTATTAAGATAATATGCAAGTATTTGATTCATCTCTATAGTTTTAGTTCCTTTGATTTGATTTAATAAATCAAGTACAGGAATACCAGTATCTTGTGAAATTCTAAATAACACCGCAGTAAAATTATCTGCGATATTTGTAGAAGCACAAATTGATACGAAATATGAACGGACGATATCATACTCATTGCCATTAACAACGAGATTAAATGCATAAAAAGAATCAAAAATTCTAACTGTTTGATCCAGTGAAGTGCGAGTATCTAAAATTTGTGCCATGATAATTAATTAGTAGGTGGTTGGGGTACTGGACCATTTTGTGATCCTGCAGTGCGTACTCCAACATTTATAGGGGCAGATGACAATGCTGACGCAATTTGTCGTAATCCATTTCCTGTAGCATCAAATACAGGAGTAGCTATGTTAGTATTTCTATTTGGTGTCTGATTTACAGCATTTATTACGCCGTTAACCACATCCGATTTTACAATGGATGATAGATTTTGATTTTTAAATGTGTTGTATGTTGACCCAGCTAGCTGAATAGCCCGTAATGGGTTGATATTACCATTTGCGTCAGGAGTTAGTGCGCTCATGAATCCATTGGCTGCATCAATTAAACCACCTTGTCCTAATACTGTTGCATTTGATCCAGGTCTTGCAATTGGACTTAATGTTCTATCATAGTTAGCGTCCAATCCAAATCCACTAACAATACTACTAGGTGAGTTTCCTGATAATGAACCTTCATTATATACTACAGTTTCGTACTCTAATGTCATTTGATTTTCCATTGTACCTTGACCTTGAGAATAATCATAGGTGTCGTGTGAAAAACTAGTGATCAGTGGATTAATAAGTGTATATGCTGTATAATTATGCTGACTCAATCCAAATATAGTTATGTTTTTAAAGAATGGAATCTTTTGTCCACCGGCATCTGTTGGTACATTAGTATCACCTATATATCCCCAGGTGCTGTTTCCTGTTATTGAATCGTCATATTGATTTCTGGTGTTATATTGTGCCCCGGTAGCTGTATTTGCTGTGCCACCTGGACCACCTGCAGTTCCATTTGGTGTGTTTCCTCTCACCCCATTAAATATTACCTGTGGATTTCTACCATCAGCATAATAATAATTATAATATGCTTTCCATAAACTTCTTATTATACCACCTGCGGTTGGAGTACCAGTAGCTGTTCCATGATCATCATGGAATGTAATATTGATAGGATCGTATTTTACTTTTGTTTGAATCAATCTTTTTCTATTATATTGATTCATAGTCTCTACTTGAAAATTAAAGCTAGGCAATTTTACAGTTTTAACTGCTAGTCCATAATTAGAATTAGGAAGACTTTGTGCATAAGCTAATGGGTTGATGTCAAAATACACATGAAATAAGAATTTAAGCTTAGGAGCATATTGATATGAGTTTGTCCTAAATGTCTTACTTGCATGTGTATAGTCACGAAGGTAGTCATTGCCGAAGAATCCTTCGGCAGTTCCTTGTAATAAATCTTGAAAAAATCCAGACATGTGCTAGACTTTTCTTTATATATTATGCTTGACCAGCGCCAATACCTGTCGCAGATGCGCCACTCAATACACGACCGATTGATGAACCAACACCAGAACCGATTGGGCTTTGAATTGCATTATCAAATACGATTGTCATAGCGATTGTTACAGCTTCGCTAGTTCCATAGTTAAGAGTATTATAGTTAGCTGTTTGCAAGAAACAACCATATAATTCCCAAGTTTCTAGTACTACTGGTGCTGATGTACCATTACCACCGTCTAAGATTTCAATGTTTGTTTGAAACTTGTAATCTTGACCTGTAGCAGCACTAGCTTGTTCAACAAAGTCTAATTGCTTCTGTAATTGCTGTCCAACTAACTTTGAAACTGATCCTGATGCATCATCACGAACATTACAAGTCATATTAGCCCATGTATGCTTACCTGCTAACTTAATAGTAGAGTTGTAAACTTGCAAAGGAATTTCAGCAAAACTTAGATTAGGCCTGCTACAATCTATAACTTGCTTAGTAAGCTCAATTGCACTTGCACTTGTTCCAAAGTTTAAAAAGTTAACTCTGAATCTAAATTGTAGTTTAGGCATTAGTAGACCCTGATTGCCACCGGCATTATCAGAGGCTACTGTCATGTTAAACAATGATTGTGAGGCTGTTGCCATATTATATTTCTCCTATTAATATTATTTATCTTTAGCTTTAACCATTGCTTAAAGCTGCTATACCGCCAGTATTCAAAATACGAACAGGGATGTAAATAAATTCTGCCGCTTTTACTGGCTCGATTGCAACATCTACCCATAATTCATTTCTATCAATTCTTGCAGGTGTATTGTTACTTTCATCACATATTACTAGGTAGTCATATATACCGCGTTTTGCAACCAAGTCAACCATCAATGATTGAACCACACCAGCGATTGAACTACGAGTCAATGCATCGTTAGGTTCAAATACGAATGGTCTGCCTGCAATCGTTAACTGTCTCTTGATATATGCAACTAAACGAGCAACATTGGTTCTATCTAATGCACTTGATGAGTCATAACTTGTCTTGTTACCATAGTTCAATAAACCCACACCAGTAAAGAATACTAATGGGTTGATGAAGTTGATATACAATACATCACGCAAACCTAGATTTGTTTTGATTGTAATAAACTCATTAGTTTGTGCATCTAAATAACCAATATTTGTAGCATTGATAATATTACCACGGCGTGTACCTGCTGCTGCTAACCAAGGATAGCTGACAGTATCATTACGCAAGAAAGTACGCAACATCATGTGGCTTGGTGGAACTGCAACAATATTACCTGACAAGTCAGATGTTAATCCACTTGGATAGAATAAGCCCAAGTATGTGTTACGAGTAACACAACCTGCTTCTCCTGTGCTTTCTGCACCTGCTGCATTAGTTGCCCAAGCTTGAATTGCAGTAGCATCTGCTGGTAATCTCATTGGTGTATCACCGATGATATATCCTGTCTCACCGCGATCAGTATTCAACACTACCATATCAGGTTGTAACTCTGGGTAATTTGGTGTCGCCATCAAATTAAAGAAGTTATCTTCATCACGGATATCAGTATTAGTTTCTACTACTGAACGCAATGATTTAACAACCATATTACGCTGTGCTTGACGACCCATGTATGGTGCGCCATTTGATTGTAGACCACTTTCAGATATCCATGTATAGCTGTATTCAGGTAAATTCGCATCATTAGTTGGATCTTCTGGATCATATGCGCCTGCGTTTGGATAATTAGCTTGTGTGAATACATTAGTCGCAAACCTCTTCACATTATAACCACTACGGCGTGTGTTAAACAATAACATGCCTGTTGGATATAGTGATGGATCTGGAGCATCTAGGTCAACATAATCACTAGTTAACAAACTTTGAATTGTTGGAATAGGATCTTCTACTGGGCTGATTGATCCATCACTGCCCCAACGAGCATCAAGGAATGTTACACCTTTGCTACTAGTTTGGTCAGAATTATCTAATGTTACCCATTGATCTAATCCATTAACCATTTCCCAACGATTAATTACTGGATATAATTCTAGATCGCTAGTGTCAATCCAAATATCACCGTATGATAAGTCAGAACCAGTACTTTGTGTAGTAGGAGCTGTTGCTGCAATGATAGGACCGTTTGGATCAGTTGTATTAGAACCTGATGCTGCAGGGAAACCCATGCTATCATAGTTTACATTTCGGTAACCGTTCCACATACCATTTGCTTGTACCAAAATATCAACATTATCAACACTGCTATAGAACCAATTAGTTCCATTGACAGGTAATGTTGTAGGTGCAATTAATCCTGGAGTATATGTAAGTGCTTGCCAGTTACTTAATTGTGCTGTGTAATTAGTAGTAGCATTACCTGATACAAGAGTTAGTGAAGTTATAGAACCGCCGCTGCCCACGCTCATTACTCTACATACTAAATCATTTGCTGGTGAAGCACCTGCTAAATGAGTTCCTGCCACAGTAACTGTGTTACCAACTGCATAACCACCACCGCCACTAGTGCCTACACCTGAATCAATAATAGTATAGTATCCTGCTGAAGGTTGTACATTAACATATGCACCTGATCCAGAACCGTTTGTAGAAGTTACTTCTACATTAAAGATGGGTGTTGATTCTGGGCCATATTTTACACCGTATACGCTTGATGGACTAAACCCAGCAGTTGCAATAAGTCCAGAACTAGTACCATATGTCAACCCAGCAGCAGTAATATAATCATTTAGAATGATTTCACCACCTTCGGTGTGAACCAACTGTATTGCACCTGTACTAGAAACTGTTGCATATGTGTAAGGAATATTAGCAGCTTGCCATGCAGTAACAAAGTTGGTTGCAGTGTTACCAGATGCAATTGAAACGCTATAAACGCTACTCAATTCACTTTGATTTGGGATACTTACTGTAACATATAATGTTCCTGCAGTACTAAATGTAGGGCTAGTATTTGTACCTGTTACAACTGTAGGTCCAGTTGCTACTCTTGACCATAAAAATACATCAGACAATACATTCTGTCCGTCATAGTTATATTGACCATATATAGTACCTGCAGGGATTGCTTGACCACCTGTAGGATCTATATTGTAAGTTACTCCCCAATCAGATTCTTCTAAATTAACAGTTTTGTTAATCCAAGAAGCACTGGTAGTGCTATATCGTGCTACGCTTGGAGTTAAACCAACACCACTAGCTCCAATTTTAATCCATACAGAACCAGTTGGGTGAGGTTCTGACTGACTGCTTGTCCACAATGGCATTTCAGCACTAGTTCCATAGACTGCTTGTGGTTGATAGTATACACCTGGTGCAATACCTAAATCATCAAGTACACCTGTAGCAGTAGTTAGTTCAATAGCATAACTATCACTACCTGCAGTAGCTTCAACTGAGTAGATGTTCAATTTACCTGAAATTGCGGCTGCATTTATATAAGAAACTCCATCACTGCCATTATAAGTACCACCGCTATTAATAGCGTTAACTAAACCCGCTAAATTGTTATTAGGGCTATTTGGTACAGTTACAGTGAATGAGAACTGTCCGTTACTATTAATTGTAAATGTATCACCTGCAGTTAAAGTTGGGTTTGTTACTGTACCTTGAACTGTTGGCCATTGATTTAACCATGGTCTAGAACCAACTCTAACCCATGCGTTATTATTAGCTTTGAAATAATATGTACCTGTGTTAGTTGTATAATTACCAAAAGAGATAGTTGGCTCAACTGCAACTATCGCATAATCACCAATATTACCGATACTACTTAATGGAATACCACCTGACAAAGATGTAGCATCACTGATTACGATTGGAGTCTTTAAAGTAAATGTTCCTGTTGTGGCATTAAATTGATAGATACCCCAATTACTTAATGTAGTATTTAACCAATATGTACCATCAGTAACTGGACTTGTAGGACGAGATGTGCTGCCTACTAAACTAGCCAAATCAATATCGGCGCGTAAAACATAGCAACGATTTGTAGCACCTAATAATGAGTATGCTGCTAACAAACCATATTCATTTAATTCATAACCCTGAATAGGAGTTCCATTGGATGTTGTATAGAAGAAAGGTACTCCATATAAATCAACTAAATCTTTTTGACTTGTAACTTGGAATAATTTACCTGCATTCGCTGCGGTAGTACCTGGAGCTACTGCTGTTCCTGATGGGTCTGCTTTATTTTGTGCAGTAGCTAAAATAACTAGTGGAACTGAATTGGTTGGGGCTGGAAGATACTGACTCTGGTCAATAATGTCAACTTCTACGCCTGGTGATGATAATGCCATTTTATTTTCCTTTATGTAAAATTATGAGGTTTACAACCTGATTGCATACTATTATTTAGCTATAAACCAAAAAAAGGATAGGTTAGTGAACCTTTAAAGGTTTATAGACTAAATACCTTATGCTCATACATAGACCATTCTGTAAAACATGCAATAGGAATTATGCCGCAGTAAATTATATCCGCAATGAAAAAACATACTACCGTAGTATATGTGACGAGTGCGGAAAAAAGAAAAATAAATTAAAACCACTCAAGCCCAGTTGGACTAAAAGTGGTTATAAGAAAAAATCCACATGCGATTTATGTGGATTTAAAAGTCTATTCAGTACACAAATAACTGTGTTTCATATTGATGGTAACTTAGAGAATAGCGCCCCATTAAATTTACGCAGTATATGCTTAAACTGTGTTGAAGTAGTAAAAAAGAAAGATGTTAATTGGCGTCGGGGTGATTTGCAGATTGACTATTAACAATTTCAGATATACTTTTGTGTAAATCATCAATCGTACTATTATTGTCAATATAATAATCATAGTCTAATCCTACACTTGAGTATTCGCTAGCATGAACTTTACTCTTATCTAGCATTAATTTGCTAAGTGCCCATTCAGGATTTCCGTTAGGTCCTTTATTATATGCTATGGCAGCATCATACCATTTTGGATTTGGTCCACGCTGTACTCTAATTGCTATGCCACCTGCGTTTTTGATAGCCTGTACCTCATTAGTAAATCTACAGTCAGTAATTACAATATCGTCAGGTGAGTTCAATAATTTATGTTCTACGCTTGCAATCCAAATATCATTGTGAAAATGATTGCGGCATACATCAGTGCCCCAATATTGTAATATCCATCTTGGTGTAAGATGTGGCATGTTTAGTCGTTCCGCCCACCATGGATCAACTTTTTCTCTCCATGCTCTACTAGCCTTTGTACTACCTTCAAGTAATTCTCTGTCCCAACCAAAAACATTTGATACTGCATCTTTAAGGCTAGCAGCAAAACTCATTCTTTTAAAGCCCATATGTGTTGTAAGATAATCGGCAATAGTATCCTTGCCCGACGAAATTAAACCAGTGATGCCTATGATCATGTAAAAACTCCTATCAAGTACTTAGTATATGACAGGAGTATGAAAAAGAAAAATGTTTAGGTTAATTAAATCTAGTCTGTAAAAAGTGCCTGATATCCTCTTTAGAATATCCTAAAAGTAATCCCATTTTAGCATGTGATGTTTTTGTTTCAGGGCTTCCTACGGGAAATTGTTTTTGCTTCATGAATTGATTCTCTATTTGCTTACCTCGCCAAGTTTCATTCGGAAGAGTTACAACATATACAGTAGCACCGCCACCTCCCTTGAATTTAGCAGCCAAAGAAAGAGTTTTATCTTTTATGTAAGGTTTAAAACTACCGATGCTCTCAGAACCAATTAATGCTGCTGGTTTTGTTCCACTGAGCATTAATTCTAGATCATTATCCTCATGAGGGCCTATCTTGCCCTCAATAAGAATTTCCGCAATCTTCATTTTAACCTTGGATCCAAGTTAGTGGTTGACTGTAATCTACATAACGCTTGAGTTCGTCAATTAAGAATTCCATTCCAGCTTTGCCTTCAGCTTTCATAGCAGTACCATTCAATGTAGTGCCACCACCTGGACCTGCAATAGTACCGAACTTTTCACGGGCTTCACCGATAATAACTTTAAGGTTTGCTAGGATAAAGTCACCTATCCATACACCTGCACCAGGATCTTGTAGTAAAACTTCTTCTGGCTTTTGCACATCAGCCCATATTAAAACTCGTTCACCTGAACCTTTAGGGTCACGAACAATTCTAAGTACCTTGGTTACTGGGTTAAATGTGTAAGTTACATAACCACCGAACATACGAGCAGCCAATTCAACATAGCCTGCATAGAAGTCGTATGTTGCCATACCGCCAGCATAATTATAGTTAAGTAAGTAAGTATTTAAAATAGCACTACTGAACGGGTCAAAACTAGTACTTGATGGACCAGTCTCTAAACCAATTGTGCGTCTATATAAACAACGGACATTGATAAATTCCTGTGGTAGGGTATAAGTATCAACATTTTTCTCAACGGTCATTAATGTATATGATTCCTCAGTGGCAGCTTGGGCTTTCTGACGATATACCTTAATCGCATAATTATATGCTGCCTCATAATGTTGAGGGTCTAATTCTAAATCAATGATACCTTGGCCTAAACGATAGGATATATTGTTGAATAATGCCTCTTTTAACTCATCTAGGGTTAAACCGGTTGGTGTTGAAAGTACATTAGCTGTTGGGTATGTTGACATATGTGTTACCTAATAATACTATTTATCTGGTATATGTGTTTAGATATTCTTAGGCAATGGCGAGTAGATATGATCTACTCAAACCAAAAAACATTCTTGAGGCGTTCAGGCGATGATGAATTAAAAGATTAAGGTGGAGGATTGTCTATGTCTCACCGACCCCGTGAAGGGACTTTTCCGTATTCGCTGTTATAGTGTAGGTATATTCATCAGGATTCTACACACAGCCCAAAAGTATCTATCGCAATTACTATCTTTTGGCATACATTCAACTATTAAGATATGGGAAACGTTGCTACACAGAGGGTAGACGTTTAAGCATCAAATGGTAGTCCCATAAATTTGCGTTGGTCACGCTTCTACCGTCACACCACGATGAGGACGGAGTTTCGCCACAGTTTGAGGTCGTGGATTACCTGTAGACCAATTAATCAGTCAACACATCAAAGACTGTGCCGTATTCATATCTAGCCCAATCTTCCATGTCAACATATGTGTTGATTTTGCGTCGGTATATTGTCTTTAGCCACACTCTTTTATTGTGTATTTTGACAGGATACCACGCAAACCATTTCTGCCAAGAAGAATATGTTATCTTCCTAGCAATGAAATTGTTCCATATCTCATCAGAGACAGGACTGAGACTCAAAGATCACCTTCTTTTCTGTTCTCACTGTAGAATGCGTCAAAGTGTCCGCCCGGATATCGTGCTTCAAGTTTACCTACATTTTCAGCAATAACATCATTAGGGTCATATCCAAGTGCCCTACAAGCATTGGTCCAATACCAAATGATATCACCTAGTTCACGCTTCAGGTGAAAGCGATTTTCTTCATTGAATGGCTTACCTTGAAAGACCATCTTTTTGACAATCTCACTGAATTCGCCACCTTCACTTGCTAGACCAATGCTTGCAGTTAGTAACAGTGGAATGTTCAACTGTATACCATCTATTGCCGCTTTCTTTTCAAGTTCTTGCAGGCATTCAATGAATGCATCAAGTCCGTTAGATTGTTTGCTTGTAACCGCGGCTACAAAGTCTTTGTATTTGTTTAAATCAATTTGTTGTGTCATTAAAATGCTTTCAAAATAATCATCGATTCGTTGAACCTACCGTTAGGTGCAGTTGCAACAGCCTTAATGTCATTAAAGAACTTACGAGCCGCGGGCTTGCTTCCCATAATTTCTTTAATCTGCTCATTGGGTTTACGCAGTGTTTTAATTTCACTCTTTGCAGTGTCAAAACCCAACAATGTATTACCCTTCACAGTAAATGCCTTTGAATACTCATCGGCAATATAGTGATGTAGTTTGCGCTTTGCTGTATCATAGACCCACGCTTCACTTGATCCGTGTAATTTTACAGGACTGATGGATACTAAGTCAAGTTTACTGGCAACATCTTTGAATGTTTTCAGATACTTGAGTTTAGCTACAATCTTTTCAACGGGCACTGCCTTGCGTTGACGAGGAGCCTTGCTTGCTTTCTTAACGCTAATGTATGCGTTCAGGTCAGTTAGAACCTGTTCAATGAATTTGACAATGTTCCTTACTTGAATCTTACTCAAGTAACCATAACCTTCAACCAATTGCTTGTCACTACCTTCTTGTAGGTCAGCAAATTCTTGTTGCTTCTTTTTCCATACTTCGGTGATCAGGCTGATATGTTGAGGCATAACATTGAATTTAGCAACAACATCCATTGTTTTTGTTTTAGTCTTACCCTCAATGACAAATTCGTCAAACACACCCTCTAGTTCGCCTGCGGCGTCTTTTGCTTTATCACGCAAAATTTCTTGAATATTGGGTCGTGATATTTCAATCACTTCAACTTTTGTTGCACCACCTGTGGCACTAACTTCTTTGATTTCAGGTGCGGTAACTGTTTTCAGTAACCTAGTGATCTCATTTTCAAGTTTAGCTTCCTCATGCTCTGTAGTCTCAAGACCACGCAACTTCATACGGGCTAGCCAACCATATGTATTGACAAATTCATTGTCTGCTACTTTTCGCATTGTTTTGGCTTCTTGGACACGCTTTGAAAAATCTAGATACTGACACATTAGTTCCTTAGCGTCTTTTTTGCCGTAGAACCAATTATACCATGAGAATCCACTAGCTAATGCTGAAGTTCTACTTTCACTAAGTGGCTGAATGACATACAGTGGTTCTTCACCCATGTATTTTGTATCTGGATTTTTGGGGTTTAGTGCTTTAACTTGACTGTGGTCCTCAGTATTGCGCTTTCGGGTAGCCATTAGTTACTCCTTTTACATTGATTTAGCTAGTATAGCACATACCCGAATTATTGTCAACTTTTAGGGATGAATACTTTAGCGATAAATAAGTAATAAGGTGAATTAAATATGCCACGACTTAGCCTTTGGCGCCCCAATAAAACGAACGATTACAACTTTTTTGATAAGATAATATCAGAGCAGTTTACTGCCGGGGCCACTGATTTGTATGTGCATAAGTATCTAGGGCCCACTGATCAAGGTCCATCAATTGATTATACTCAACCTCAGTATGATGCGCTAGCTCCTACAAATATACAAGATTTGCTATTCTTGGAAAACAGAGATAGGACATATGATCCTAGCGTTTATAGATTGCGTGGACATTACAATGTACAAAACTTGGACTTTGATTTGAGTCAGTTTGGCTTGTTCTTAAACAATGACATTATTTTTATCACTGTTCATTACAACGATATGATTGATATTGTAGGTCGTAAATTAATGGTTGGTGATGTAATTGAATTACCGCATTTGCTTGACTATAATCCACTTAAAGAAACTATACCAGTTGCATTAAAAAGATTCATGCAGGTTACTGATGCTAATTATGCTAGTGAAGGTTTTAGTCAAACTTGGTTCCCCCATTTATGGCGTATAAAATGCGAACCAATGGTTGATAGTGAAGAATTTAGTCAGATACTAAATGCTCCACTGAATGAGGATACCTATCTTGGTATATGGGATGCTACTAAAACATACCCAACAGGATACACTATCACATATGGTGATAAAAATTATCTAGCAATACAGGATGTTCCTGCTGGGACAAATCCACCTGATCCAAATTATTGGCAACTAGATACAAGCTCTAACTTGAAAGATATCTTGGCAACTTATAACACTAATATTGCAATTAATGATGCTGCTTTAAGAGAAGCCGAAAGATTGCTTCCTAAATCAGGATATGATACTTCTAATTTGTATGTAGTTCCTACATACGGTGAATACGAAACAAACACTCAACTATCATATAAGTATAATCAACCTGCACCACCTGTCAACGGTGTTATAGATTCTGCTGGTGCACCAGGCACAACTACTGGTACTGTTATGATGATGCGTAGTCCAAACTACAAAAATCCTAGTCCAGTTATAAAGATTTCAAAAGCAGCTATCAAGAGCATTTGGGATATGACTGCTGACATGGGATATGATAAATTAGATGCATTGAATACCGTTAATATAGAAAAAATCACAGTAGCACCAGAACGAACAAGTACTAACTCAGGCGCAGTCAGTGGTGAAAAAATGTTATCCTTATTCTCAATGGGCACAGTTACTGGACCATACGGTACTGCTGACAACACTTATGCTACCGCTGATGCTAACCCAGAACTTCCTGGATTCACAGGTACAGTTAGTACACAAATGGATTGGCGTGCTGATTGTGATCCACGATTCCAATATATTGCTCGTAGTAGCCCACGAACATTCGGATATCTCACTGGTTATTTAACAGGTGATGGTCAGGCACCAAATGGTTATCCAACAGGTGCAGGTATTGCTTTCCCACAAAATCCGCAAGTTGGTGATTATTTCTTACGAATAGATTATTTCCCACAACTATTATTTCGCTGGAATGGCAAGGTGTGGATAAGAATATCAACTAATGTCAGAACACCAACTGGATTTGATTCTACTGATCAATCACAACTATCCGGATTTATCAACAATACAGAACAAACACAGCTTACAGATGGTTCATATATACCACAAAGACAAGCACTGTCTACTATTTTGACATTAGCACCTGATTCTATTCCACCTCAAGTTTAAAAGGTACATATGGCACAATATTTTTATGATTCGCAGATACGCAGATTCTTAATTCAATTCGCAAAAATCTTTAGTAACTGGTCTGTTACTAAAGGTAATGACCCGGCAGGAAATCCTATCATAGTTAGAGTCCCTATCATGTATGGTGATAGCAGTCGTCAGGCAGCAACTATTATTGCTAATAACAGTGCTAGTAACTTGCCTAGTGCGCCATTGATTACATATTATATTAGTGGATTAGAATACAATCAAAAATGGACACAAGATCCAACATACATTGAAAAATTAAATGTTCGTCAGCGTGCCTATAATAGTGACACACAACAATATGAAACCGTACAAGGACAAGCATTTACTGTTGAACGCTTAATGCCAGTACCCTATACATTAAGAATCACTGTTGATTTTTGGACTACTAATTATAATCAAAAATTAGAGTTAATAGAACAATTAGGCACATTGTTCAACCCAGCATTAGAAATTCAAAGTACTGATAACTTTATTGATTGGACCAGTCTTAGCGCAGTATTCCAAGATGGATTAACATTCAGTAACCGTTCTATACCAGTAGGCACAGGTAATCCAATCGATGTTATGACTTGGAAATTCTACATGCCAATATGGATCACTACAGCAGCCAAGATTAGAAAACTAGGTGTTATTGAAAAAATCATTGCAAGTATATTCCAAGGTAAAGCACTTGAAGACATGCAGAATGATGATCTGTTGTTAGGTACTAGACAAAAAATTACTCCATATGGATATAAATTATTGTTATTGGGTAATACATTACAGATATTGCCAGCTAATGCAGCATTTGATCCATCTAATTTAAACCTAACATTACCTTCTAATCCAGACACAGACATTTATTGGTCTAGCGTATTGAATGTATATGGTACAATTAAACCTGGAATAAGTCAGATATGGTTGCAAAATCCATTCATGGATACTGACATTGTAGGTACTATTGTACCCAATCCAACTGACGATAGATTGTTAATTTATAATATTGATACAGACACATTGCCGCAAAATACATTAAGTCCAGTGAATGGTGTTATAAATCCTCAAGTCACTGGACCTAACGCAGGTTTACCCGGACCAGTGAATGGGGTAAGATATCTGCTAGTTGATAATATTGGATCACCAGATGATACTACTGTTTCATGGGGAGCATTAGTTGCCTCCGCTAACGATATTGTTGAGTTTAACGCAAACACTATGTCATGGTTTGTCAGTTTTAATAGTCAAACTGCAACTACTATGGAATATGTAACTAATTTAACTACCAATGTTCAGTATCGTTTTATAGACAATATGTGGTCAAAATCATATGAAGGTTGGTATGATCAGGGAGATTATTCTATTGTGATTTAATTAAGATAAATCATAATATGACGAGTATTACATATAACAATAATGCTGCGGGTGTTTTCTTTTATGCAACTAATACCAAAAGATTTTTATATCTGTTGCGCAATGATTCTAAGAATCCAGGAAACTGGGGCATACCGGGTGGCAAGATAGAAGAAGATGAAACACTTATGGAAGGTGTTGATCGTGAATGCATGGAAGAAATTGGATACTTCCCAAATAAAGCAAAATTAGTCCCAATACAAAAATTCGTAAATCATAATTTTGTTTACCATACATTCTTTTGTGAAGTTGATACTGAGTTCACCCCTATATTAAATGAAGAACATTGTGGTTATGCGTGGGTAGGAGATTATCAATATCCCAAGCCATTGCATCCAGGATTATTCAGTACAGTAAACTTTGATGTAGTACAACAAAAATTAGAGGCACTAACAAAAAGAGAGACCTAAGTCTCTCTTTTTTATTTAGATTCCTAAAATTGAACCTAGTGTTTTAAATCCCAGTGCTCCTAAAGCAACCCCTGCCCCCATCATCATCCAACGCCATTTTTCAATATTATTGATTTTATCTGACATTGATTTGTGAGCAGTTGTACTTGCTTCTTGCATTTCTTTAAGAAGCTCGTGTGTTGCATCATTACTTTTAGCGATAGTGGCATTTAAACATTTGATATCAGATTTGATTTCACTGATATCACTTGTTATATTCTCAACCTGAACTTGAAGTACTGCTATCTCAGTTTCAGGTTGTGATTTTATTGCTCTTGCAGCCGACATTTTTATGCACTAGCGATTGTAACCAATGGGTAAGGTTGAGCGTTAGCTACATTAGCATCTGCTTCACTATTGAATGTTGCAAATACAGGTGCTGCGTTAATGTAACCTAAATTACCAGTTGGTTGACCAGGAGATACGATATTACCGGTAGCTACTGGACCAGAACTAGAAGTAAACAACCAACCAGTGTGATCACTCAAGCTTTGTACTGCTTGTGTAGTAGTATTAGCATATGTAGCGATAACTGTCATTGTATTTGGTGTCAATGCAGTGTTTGCAACATTGGCCATATAGCACTGACCAGTTAAACCAGTAACTGTACCTGTTACTAGGTACTTTTGTTTACCCTTTTGACGAACAATGTATCCTGCTTCTGGTAGTGCTTGTGCAAAACCATCACCATAACCATTGACACCAGTTGCGTTATTTGCTGATACTGCACTCAATACAACTTGTTGTTGAAGTGCGTTAGCTGTTACGCTACTATTTGCACTCAATGTTTGTACCGCGCCACCTGGAGCAGTTGCAACATTGAAGGCTGCTGCATTAGCAATAGCGTGTACAAAGTAAGTTGTACCTGCAGTTAAACCACCAAATGATGTGTCAAATGTAACTGGTCCACCAGTTACAAGAGTTTGAGCATTGCCTGAAGTACCAATAATACCGTTAGCAGCACAGTTTGCAATTGCAACTGATGTGTTACCACCTGCACCGCTAGTTGTACCTAACAATTGTGCTACTTGTACATTACCGCCCCATTGAGCATATAAGTGAGAACCTGTTGCAACATTAGCAAAGTCAGTACCTAAACCAACAACAATGTTACTACTTGTACTTGCGAACACATTGCCTACACCTTGTTGACCGATAGCAATATTAGCCAATACTTGCTTACCGATGATTGCTGTGTTACCACCGACTACAGAGTATGTGTTAGCATTAGTAGCAGGGAAACCAGCTCCGCCGAATGGATTGTTAAAGTATGCATCAACTACTGCAACAGATGCTTTAACTGATTGAGCTGAAGTATTAGTTAATGTAGGTCTAGTTTGAGGTTGAACACTTAATTGTGTTGAAGAAACAGTAAATGTATGATTACCTGTGATAGCAAGAATATAATATGTTGTATTAGCAACCAAACCACCTACAGTAGATGCTACTACGAATGGCATTCCTGCGAGTACACCAACTGTTGGTGCTGTTGTTAAATTATCTGTTACGGTAACTACACCAGTAGTTGCTGTTCCAGTGATTGTTAAGACTGCTTGAGCCTTTGCGATTTTTAGAGGGCGTCCCATTTGATTTTCCTTTGTAAAATTAGCGGGTTCTAGCCGCTACGCAGTGGGGTACTGCATAAACCTGCCGAATGCAAGTGTATGATATATTTATCATTTTGGTTAAAAAAGCGACCGAAGTCGCTTTATAACTTATACTCCAAAGAATCCACCAAATTCTACTGTACGATAGCGATAATAAGCTGATGTTGATGTAGAATCTGTTGTAGCGTATACTTGCAGCAATCCACCGCCGCTAACATTAGCTGTATATGTAGCATGTGGAATGGTACCACTTGTAGAAGACACTGTACCTACCGCAACATTGGCTGTACCAGCTTGATTTTTTGTAATGTACAGTGAAGCAATTTCTGTATCAGTATCGCTAGTACTTCCATATTGAAAGTTGATTCGTAACTCAAGAGCAATAATAGTTGAGTCGCTTACAGTGTAAACCAAAGTTGGTGTGTTAGGAGCAATAGTAGCATCTACACTTTTTCCTGGTATAATGTCAGCAACACCAGCAGTACCATTGCGCACAATTGTCCTTGCAATGTAAATATTTCCAGTATCACCTGGTGATCCTAAACTAAAACTAACTGATGTATCAACAGTGGTAACTCCTGGAATAGGCAAATCATTTGGTTGGTCACTTAATTGAAGTCTACCCGCAAACAGATTTTTGTCAGCGTTAATATTTCCACCAGTTGCATATAAGTTATCAAAAACAGCAGATATTGAACCATCTACTATTAATTCTTTAGTAAAATCCCCACCTGAACCAATGATGACATTGCTAGGAATTGTCAAATTACCATCTGTACCAAATGTCCAAGTATTTCCGTTAGAAAGAATTGTTACATTACCTGTGCTCGTAAATGTGTTTGCTTCAATAACATTGGCACCTGTGATGTTACCTGACGAACCACTAGTAAGTATATTACCCGGTGTTGTTAAGTTACCTGTATTGTCAAAAGCCCAAGTATATGTTTCTCCTGCTGTGTTGACATAGAAATTTCCATTATCAATTAAGTTAATTTCAGTATACTGTGAACCGCTACCACCTGTGTAGATGTCAATTTGAGAGCCTGGTGGAGATTGTATAATAGAATAACTTCCACTATCTGCTAGTGTTAATACACCTGATGTGTCAAATATCCATTGTTGATCTGTACCACCATTTGCGTTGACATAAACATTCCCGTTTTGTGTTGGTATAGACACATTACTATTACCATTGATAACCTCAGATGCACTTACTGAATACCAACCTAAGTTACCAGTACCGTCTGTTTGTAATACTTGCCCTGAACTTCCGCCGTATAAATGAACATTAGAGGCATTACCCAATTGTACATTTGCTGAATTAGTGTTGAAATCTACTACACCTGTTCCTGCTGTGAAGTTTGTTGCAGTAACTAAGTTACCCAAACTGGCTGTTCCATTACCGTACAAGAAATAATCTTGACCATTTGTTATGAGTTCTATGTTACCGTTAACCGACTCCATGTACAAATCATTGGATGAATCAAATCCCATATAACCAACATATGTATTTGTTGGCAATCCACCATTACTATAATTTTGATACCAATATTGATTTAGGTAACCATCCATGTTAATAACACTAGTCCAAGTGTTACCGCTGCCTTCTACATTTGATGAAGTCCAATTGCCTGAGAAATTAGTTGATGTTACATTACCAGGAATACTTAAATTACCATTTGACGAAAATGTATATTGTGCAGTATTGCCGGTTCCGTTATTTGCGTTTAACACAATATCGCCGGTATTTGCTAATTTAACATACAAATCATCATTACCCAAGAACAACTCAGTATCATATAGATTACCTGAGGTTAAATGCAAGTGATTATAGTCACCGGCAATTGTTGGATAAATTAACAATTGTTGATTAGCATATAAACCACCTGATGGAGTCAATGAAATTGTATTGCCAGATAAACTACCAAAAGGTATGTTTGTCTCGCTAATGCTGCCGCCTCGAGGTAATGTTAAATTACCGGCTGCATTAAATGTCCAATTGTCTGATGACCCAGTTGATAATACAATGTTGCTGTTAATGGATGATATATTATCACCACTCATTCTGATGTTGCCGGTAATCGCATTACCTATGTTTCCTATACTAGCTTGATAGGTAGTTGGTGTACCCGTAAAATCGCTGCTTACTGGAAATACAGTAGAACTATCAACTGTATTCAGTGCGGGTAAATTATATATTGTTGTATTTGCCATTTTATTATATTATCCTCAATAATTCGGGTCAGGTGCAGTTACGCTAATAGTCTCAAGGTCTTCAGTTAGAATAAATCCATCTTCAACACCAACATCATTTGTTAACACTAAATCGCCAACAACTATTGCTGGAGGTGGTGGTTTTCCAGATTTTACTGAAAATAATCCGCCTCCTAATCGTCCTAGACCTTTTGATGATAACTTGCCTATTGGCATTATTTTAACCTCCAGTTTGTGCTGGGAATCCAGACAATTCTGTAATACTAACTAAACCAGCAATTGTTACTTGTAATACAGAGACACATGCTAAGTACTGCACACCAGGGGCAGGAGTTGAATTTGGTGGTGAAGCTGGTGCCGGTGGAGGACTAGGAACAGTAATAAACTCAGTTGCACCTCCTAAAATTATCATACTAGAAGTAGTAGCTGGTGCCAATGTATTGCTATTTGTTATTTGAACATATGTATCATGTTGGCAAGTAATTCTTATAATTGAAGTTGTTGCTCCAACAGGGCTACTTGTTTGTGAACTACCTGTTGTTAATATATTTTGCGTCACACCTGGGTAAAATGCACCTTTATTTACAGTTAATGCTGCCATGTTAAATTCCTTTTAATCTAGTATTTATTATAATCTTCCAACAGCGACTTCAATGACGCCTTCAATACCGTCAAAGTTTTCTAATGCCTTGCCGATAACTGTTCCCATTACTGGTGAAATTGATGGTCTTGCATAACCATCACCACCACTAATCATCATATCACCCTTGTGTACTTTTCCTCGCACCTTAGTTGGTACTCGTCCTTGTAATGCTATTGCTACTGCTATTCCAGCACAAGCTGAATTCATTACATATGCAGGATTTGTAGACACCACACCTGCCACTCTTGTTGTTCCATCATTTGCTAATGTAACTTCTTTATCGCCGCCAAACTCAAGCACTGTGCCTGGTTCGTATTCACTATCTGCCTCATAGTATTCTGCCAAGTCAGCGTATGTAGCAGTTAATCTAGATCCAGATGTAAGCTGCCAATTACCAGTCAAGTTACCTACAGTAGTGTTAGCTGATGTATTAATCTCAGTGGTGTATAATGTTTTTCCACCTAGCACACTTAGTCCGGTTGTATCGATTGTTGTAATTGTTCCATTATTAACTTTACTAACTATAGAACCAGTTGTGTTCAAATCTAAAACAGATCCATCATTCTTGATGATTATTGAATAGTTAGTGCTATTAGGGGTGACACCTGTACCAAACATACCAAAATACCCAGATGCATAGCCAGGTATAAATTGTAATCCAGCTGATGTGGTTGTACCAGAACCTACAGTTACATTACCAGAACTAGTTAAACTTGTTAATGTTCCAGTACTTGTAATATTTGGCTGTGCGTTTGTAGTGACTGTGCCTGCTGTAGTTGCATATGTTGCGTTAGCAACCGCACCACTGACATTAGCACCTGCAACACTATTTGCAACTGCGGCATAATTAACTTGACCACTTACATTAGCACCTGCTACTG
>Ga0208386_1000041_pt1 | contig 41039 bp, 49 predicted proteins | sample CryBogCBH16Oct07_FD_185510 | JGI IMG/M metagenome (GOLD analysis project Ga0208386, IMG submission 185510) | Freshwater microbial communities from Crystal Bog, Wisconsin, USA - CBH16Oct07 (SPAdes) | ecosystem: Environmental > Aquatic > Freshwater > Lake | place: Crystal Bog, Wisconsin, USA...
TTTTCTATGTCAGCCAAATATTCCAAAGCCAGTTCCTTTTGCTGCTCCCATAGTTCAGTCGCACACTTTAGTTCGCGCTGTAAAAGCTCAATGGCGTCGGCGGCTTCATTACACGAACTCTCAGGCCAATCTGTATCGCAACAACATTCGCTGGGTAACTTAGCGGCACACGTGCAGTTTAACTTTTTGCCACGCAATTGCGCCACAAGGTCTGCGTAGTCAGTCATTTCTTTTTCTTCCGGTGGACGCGGCCAATGATGGCGCAGCGGCTGATGCCAAGTTGCCGAGAAATCCAAGTGAAAGACTTGCGACGGTCGCGATAATAATCGACATAGTCATCCATCTCCTTCGTCCAAATTAAAATCTGACGCTTTCGCTCAATTTCCGGTTTATTCATTAGCCAACTTTGTTTCGTATTTGATAATCTCTCTGTCGATATACCAACGAGCTTTTCTTAAATCTTCCAAAGGATCGCCTTTTAAGCCAGCGCGCCAAAGATATTTTATCGCGTTGCCAAGACAGAAATTATAATGCTCAGTAATGGTGATGCACTCAACGCCGCTTGGGTGTTGGGTGTAATGCTTTGGGCGTTTAACTGAGTCATGCTTAGTGTCTGACGCCATCGCCATGCTCCGCAACAAGGCTAAGACCATACAAGGCAATCAACACCGCTTCCGCCACGCCATCGTCTTTCACACGTTCAAATACGGAGGCTTGTTCTGGGTAAAGATTTTGAACCAAATGACGCGCTTCGGTTTTCTTCTGCGCTTTGGTTTCGTCTTCCCCGCGCTTGATCCCCCACACAGCTTTCCAGCTTGCTGGCGAAACAAGATTTATTTCCAAACCGTTCGCATACAACAGGCCATGGATAAGTCCTGTATTGAGGCCAAAGGTAAATTGACCAGCTTGGCGCGGACGACTGTGGACGTTTTCGACAAACGCGTGTGTCGCTTCAGTTGCTTGGATTAAGGACGCCATCGCTAAGCCATCAATGGCGTAGCTGTTCTTGCCATTCTTTTTGACGATTTTGGTTGGGAAGACGCCAGCGACAATCAATTTGCCGCCGCCGTTCACTACAGCCCATCCGCCGCTTATACCTGGATCGACACCCAGAACGCGCGGCCCAATCATAACGCCAACTCAGGTGCATGGTTTGCAGAATGAGTTAGTTTGTTAGCAATTTGCTCGCAACGCTTTGCGCGCAGGGCTAATGTTTCTTCGTCGTATTTGAACTTGCTTGGCTCCCAATCTTCACTGGTCAGCAAGATCCCTTCCATCCTCGCGATTTCTTTGATCTTGTCGATCTGCGGTGATGGGATCAAACCATCCGAACCATAAGGACGACGATACTGCCAACGGTAAATGCTGATGCGGCTAATTCCGATCAGTTTTGCCATATTCGGTTCGCCGCCAAACTTGGCGATGATCTTCGAAGCTTGGGTATATGTGGGAAATCCGTACAAACCTTGGTTGCGGGGTTGCGCCATCTAAGCACCGTAAATTGTTTAAGTTATTGATGTGTTTGGCAAAAGGCGAAGTTAAGCCACCCACAAAGCATTTCTGCCTTGTTGCTACGTTACGATAATAATAACAATTTGCAAGAACAAAATGTGATTCTTCCCCGATTTACACCAAAATTGTTACATTGAATGTGGACAAGGCTTTTTTCATTGATTGTTACAGCGATTTATGAATTGGCGTGAGTATTAATCCTGATACGATATTCGTAACATTTATCGTGCATTTACGTTTTGTTAGTGATATTGTAACTGTAACGTGTAACAGTATCGAGGCGTGAAGTGGAAACGAAATTCAACGTAAATCGCAAATGGTTTGACGACCACATGAAGGACAAGCAGCTCACACAGCGCAGCCTTGGTGAGCGTTTGGGCATTCAGTATTCCGCGGTGAATTTAATTCTTAAAGGCGAGCGTGCGCTTAAAGCGCCAGAAGCTGAAATTCTATCCAGGGTTTTTAATGTTGATCTGTTGGAGGTTCTGCACGCCGCTGGGCAGCTCAATTTGATGACCATGACCAAAAGCTACGCCATGCAAAGGGAACATGCGTTTGGGCCTAAATCGCAATTCGTTCCTGACGCATCTGTTACGGGTTGGATTGATGATAACGGCTTGGTGCATCGCCAAGGCGTTTTAGGACCAACAAAGGTTGTTACGCCGTTGGGCATTTCGAGTCAGTGTTCAGTGTTACGATTTCAGACTGCAAACCACATGAATGGATGGCTGGCGTATTACATCCCGACCAAAACGATCTCTCCCGACGCAGTCGATCAACTTTGTGTTGTTGAGTGCGTCGATGGGCGCACTTTGTTACGACATGTCAAACGCGGATATGGAAATAAGGATTTCACCCTTGTGCCAATGGCGGAGGGTGAGACTGAGACGGTGCTGGTCGAAACCGCAGCTCCAGTTTTGTGGCTAAAACAGCGCTAAACTCCAAAATTGGAGCTAAATTTTAAAAACTGGTAGTTACGGTCGTTGATTTTAAAGGGTTTTTCCAATTTTCCAGTTTTTAGGGGTGTTTAAAATTACTATAAAGAAGGATATTATCACTCTACATCACTGTATATCACTAAATATGAGGTATATTTTTTCTATATGTAAATTAAATATATAGTAAAAACTGGAAAATTGGAAAGTCGGTTTAGAATCAACTGTGTTTACGTTCCAGTTTTAGTCTACATTTGAATGTAAAACTGGAAAATTGGAAACGGCCCCTAGTTTCAAATACTTAGCTAAAATTAGCCACCTGCCCCTCACTGGCTTTAATGGCTGCGGGAAAGTGGATTTCTCGTCGAGCGCGCTCAACTCCACTTTTCTGACTGTAAACTGGAATGTCTACAGTCTAGCGAAAAGGTATAGTTTACATATATGTGAAAGCGTAAAAAAGCTTCACATATATGTCAACGCAGCTTTGAAATAGCGGCGCGCTATCTCAAAGACGTAACAAAAAGCGGTCGTGTTCACGCTTGGCAAGCGTTTAAACGCGCGACATTATACCCGCCTCTCACATTGTTGCGAGTGAATAAGAGTGATTAATGCGCGTGTTATGAATGAGGCATTGATCCCCTTTCCTATAGCTCAAATTGATTGTTAGACGTAACAAAAAAGCGCCTTCCGGCGCTTTATTGGTGTTCCAATTCTTCTATTTCTCGTAACAATTCTTTTTCTGTCAAATTCTCACAATTGGATAAAAGAGCTTCTCTTGCCAATTCTTCTAATCTTTCTTCATCTAATAACGGGATGATTAAGTCAGCATAACGCCTCAAAAGATCATTGTGTGAGGTTTCAATTTTAATCATAGACATGGTCTTGCCTCTCTCATATCGCGCGAGATAGCGCGCCGATGCGGCAAGGAGTTTACCCTGCCGCATCTACTCGCTATCTGTTACGATTAAGCGGCGCTTGTTCGGATTTCCGTAACGTTGCGGACAATAAAAGAGCTATTGTCGTTTTTTGCTTTTGCGCCCTTTGGCTTTAATCCAACAATGACGCCCTTTTTGTCCAAATGGCGCAAGTCATGCAAATCGCCGTCTATCACTTCAAAGCCGTGATATGTCGCGGGCAATGTGTCAAATATGATTGCCACGTTATGTCCGGCCTTTAACGCGTCTAAGCATTGCGGCATATTGCGACCGCTAAAAGATAATGTAAGGCAATAATTGGCAGGTAAAGCGCGCTTCAAGCGCAAATGGTTTTTGGTATAGTCTACGAATTGCACGCCAGGAAATGCTTCAAAGACGTTTTTGTAGGGCACTCCGTCAACGTCGCAAGCAATTCCTTCCCATGCAATATCCGTCGAACCGTTAAGCCTTATGCAAGGCAATAGCCCTTCCCTATGCGCTTCATTGATTAAAAGCTTAATCGATTTGACGACGTCGCGCATATAGCCCTTGCGATCTTTCATAAAGCGCTGCGCCTTTTGAATGCGCGATTTTCTGACATTGTTCAAATCATTCTCTAAATCTAAGACCATTGACGCTTGGCCGGAAAACCAGCCAAGGCATGACGCAATGCATTCTGGCGAAGCATGAGAGCATAGGTTAAAGCCGCTAGTTGACGCGGGCGCCATATAATGAATGCCGTTGAAATAACCGAAATTTCCGGCTTTTTTGGCTTTTGCGCTATCTGTCGAAAAGATCTTATTTTTCATGTCATGCCTCATTAGTTTGAAAGGGTTGTTCGGATTTTCGTAACAATGCAGGCGCAATTAGCCGCCAGCAAACTGCGTAAAAATAACCGTTGCGATCATTGCGGCTAACGTGATTTCGATAATGTCCATTTGATTTCCCCTTTATGCAAAGCGCTTTGCGTTAGGATATGCAAAAGAACCGGATATGATTTGGCTTTGCTCTTTTGCTTTAATCTCGTATCCAAGGCGTTCTATGTAACAAAGCGCGCTGTGGGTTAGCGTTTTTGTGCCAAGCATTTCGGCGAATAGTTTGGCTTTGTCGCAAGCCGGATAAGCTTTCAATTCGCCGTAGACGGATTTGATTTGGATAGTGATAAACATGATCGATTGCCTCTAGTGATCGTTGATGATCTCTAGTTAGCATGATGTTACGATTTTGCCAATATATATTGTTACGATTTGAGCGATTTTCTTTTGATTTGTTGCGATTTGTGCTATTTCTGCCACATGACTGTTGCGTATAGAACGCCAAAAGATATTTTGACGGCCATAATTTCGCGTGTTGAGAACGGCGAAAGCTTGAAGAATGCTTGCGTTGCCGAAGAAACAACAACGAATTCATTCGCAAAATATTTGAGAGGTGATAAAGAATCGGCGATCGCTTACGCTCGCGCTATCGAAATCCGCGCTGATTTGATGGCCGAAGAAATCGTAGATATTGCCGACAATGCAACAGATGCCGCGAAAGCTCGCAATCAAATAGACGCCAGGAAATGGCTCGCGTCTAAGCATTACGCAAAGCGATATGGCGAAAGAATTGACGTAAACGTCACAATGCAATTGGACATAAATGCTGCATTGGAAGAGGCGCAATCGCGATTGCTACCTATACGCGACCTAACAAATACTATTGATGCGCAAGTCATTGATCTTTCTAATAGATTAGAGCAATCCGAGACTGATACAATATCAGTTGGTCGGGCAAATGACGCGCTGGCGCATGATAAACACGGCGAATAACCCCCCTCCCCCTTTTAAAACCGAGGCCGGTGCCGAGGGGTGGCGCCCCCAAGAATTCGACGCGGCCACGCTCAGCGTGGTCCCTACGCAAACAAATTTTTATTTTTTAGAAAATGATGACGGAGTTGTTACAGGTAACGCAACTAAACCGCAGTTAGGCGCAAGATTTGTTGGCGCGGCTGGCGAAGCGTTTGTTCAATATGATTTGTTGCGACGCGACGTTGAATGCCATCAAGCGTCAAACATTCACAGTTATGATCTGATTGCGATCAAAGATTATCGCTTTATCAAAATTGAAGTGAAAACGACGACGACTTTCGAAACTCGCGATAATGGTTATACTCGATACTCTTTTACGGTTCACAATTCTCAAAACAATACGAATAAGTATGAAGAGGCTGGCGTCGAGATATTTGCATTTGTGGCCCTGGATATTCGTTCGGTTTTATATCTTTCAAAAAAAGATTTTGATTTCAACACGCAGAAGATGCACATCGCGCCAAAACGTTTTTTGGATTCAGATAGCTCGTTCGACAGGTGTTTTTCTTAATGGCGAAGCAACAACCGATTTATGGCGCGGCGGGTGAACAGCGGTTGATGGTTCAGATGTGGTCGCCTGAGATCCACAGTAACCCGTATAATTTTAGTCTCTTTGCTTTTCCTTGGGGGAAGAAGGGAACGCCGCTTGAGAATATGTCGGGGCCAAGAGGTTGGCAGAAGGAAACGCTTGTTGAGATCTCGAAACATATTGAGCGAAACGATTTGCGCAGGGCGCAGAAGGCTTTGATGGAGATGTGGCGCTCTGCCGACGCCTCGGGACGAGGCATTGGCAAATCCGCCTTGGTTGCGATGTTGACGATGTGGTTTCAATCAACGCGGCTTGGCGCGACGACAATTATTACGGCGAACACTGAGCAACAGTTAAAGAGTAGAACCTGGGCTGAGCTTGGTAAGTGGTGCGCGCTGAGTATTAACAGTCATTGGTTTGAAATGCAGGCGCTATCAATGCGGCCTGCGGAGTGGTTTGGTGAAGCGGTGAAGCGGGATCGTAAGATCGATCTTGGCTATTATTACGCTGCCGCTCAATTGTGGAGTGAGGAAAACCCAGATGCGTTCGCAGGCATTCACAACCACAACGGGGTTATGCTTATCTTTGACGAGGCATCTGGAATCCCGAAACCGATATGGACTGTATCCGAGGGCTTTTTCACAGAGCCTATTCCAGACCGATACTGGTTTGTCTTCTCTAACCCGCGGCGTAACAGCGGAGCCTTTTTCGAGTGTTTCCACAAGGATCGAAATTTCTGGCGATGCCGGAATATTGACTCGCGAACGGTTGAGGGAACGGATCGTGGCACCTTCGATAAGATTATTGCGCAGTATGGAGAGGACTCAGATGAGTCGCGCGTAGAGGTTAAGGGTGAATTTCCAAATCAAGGTAGCAATCAGTTTATTGGGAAGGATGTAGCGTTCAATGCACAAACGCGGGAAATTATACCAGATCCAGGTAGCCCGTTGGTTATGGGCGTTGACGTTGCTCGATTTGGTGAAGACAAGAGTGTTATCTGTTTTCGAAAAGGCAGAGACGCGAGATCAATTCCTTGGCAGAAGCACAAAGGGATCGATACGGTTCAGTTGGCTGGGATTGTTGCTGACTTGGCCGGAAAATATAATCCTAGCGCTATTTTTGTTGACGGTAATGGGGTTGGTGGCGGCGTCGTCGATAATCTGAAGGCGTGGGGATATAAGGTTATTGAAGTTCAGTTTGGCAGTAGTCCAAGAGATATGGACACTTATTATAATAAACGCGTTGAATTGTGGGGAACGATGCGTGAATGGCTTCCAACGGGAGCGATACCAAATGATTCAGAGTTATTTACGGATTTAATCTCGCCAGAATATTCGTATCATCCTGTCTCCAACAAGATACAGTTGGAAGGCAAAGATCACATGAAGTCGCGTGGTCTTGCATCGCCAGATAGCGCGGAAGCGTTGGCGCTAACATTTGCGCAGCCTGTCGCACGAATTGACATGCGCACCAGCCGTAACAACAGCGTCACACGCAATAGAATTGCGCGAGATGTAAATTATGATATATTGGGATAATCGCAACAATTTGGAATTTTTATTATGGCTAGTTTTTGGGGTAGCGTTTATAACGCCATAAAAGACACTAGCAATTATATTGCTAAAAGCGCGCCAGTGGCAGCACAAGTTGTTGCGGCGTCTTCAGCTCCTGGCGTTGGCACATCATCAACTTCTCAACCAGATCCAAATGCTGCGGCAAATGCTCAAGCTGCGCAACAGCAAGCTGCGCAACAGCAAGCTGCACAGCAAACGCAAGACAATTTAAAAGCGCAGACAGCTGCAAATGACATGATGGTAAATGACCAGCTTCAGAAACAGGCGTCTGCGGCAAGTCGTGGGTTGGCTGGTAATATATTAAGTGGTGGTCGTGGATTTAGGACAGCTGCGCAAAACGTTTCCTCAATCTTGCTTGGACAGTAAATGTCAGATGATACCCAAGGGGTTAAAACTCCCCAGGGACAGGAGAACCAAAAGATCGCCGCAGATCTTTTGAAGGATTTTGTTACGCTTGAAATGAAGCGTGGTATTTGGGAGCAACATTGGGAAGAAGTCGCCCAAAAAGTTCTTCCCTATTATTCTTCAAGTTTTTATCAGCAAGGCAATATGGTTCCTGGCATGAAGCGGAACCAGTGGCAGTATGACGTTACGGCCAATGCTGCTTTGTGGAAGTTTGCGGCGGCGATGGAGTCAATGCTGACGCCTGCCAATAATAAGTGGCACCGTCTTCGACATCCTAACCAACAGTTGATGTCGCGCGGCGATGTTCAGAATTGGTTCGACATCGTCAACGATACGATGTTTTATTATCGTTATTCACCGCACAGTGGATACCAAGCGCAGCAACATGATGGCTATGTCAGCCTTGGCGCGTTTGGCACCTCATGTCTTTATACTGACGAATTCAAAGATCCGGTAAATCCTGGCATTAAAGGGTTGCGTTATCGCCATGTTCATCTTGGCGAATTGTTCTTTGCGACCAACTTTCAAGGTCAAGTCGATACGGTTTACCGCCGCTTTAAGATGACATTGCGCCAGATCGCCCAGCAATGGGGGATCGATGCGATGCCTGAGAGCCATGTTACTCAGCTTAAAAACAAGCCGGAGAACGAGGTTCAGATTATTCATGTTGTGAAGCCGCGGATCACGGCGGACTTTAAGCCAAGGTTTGGTAGCAAAGGCTATCGTTACGGCAGCTATTATATCTTGCGCGAGGCAACGCATTTGCTGGCGGAAGGTGGGTTTAGGTGTATGCCCTACTCTACCGCGCGCTATATCACGGCTCCTGGTGAGCTTTATGGTCGCAGCCCTGCGATGAATGTGTTGCCGTCTATCAGTGTTTTGAATGAAGAAAAGAAAACGTTGATTAAGCAAGGTCACAGAGCCGTTGATCCGGTTCTTCTTGCGCATGACGATGGGATTATTGATGGCTTTAGTTTGAAGCCAGGATCAATGAATTACGGCGGCGTAACAGCTGATGGTCGGCCCTTGGTTCACACATTGCCCATTGGGAATGTGAATATTGGCAAGGAATTGATGGATGATGAGCGGCAAGTAATTAACGACGCCTTCCTTGTTACGCTTTTCCAAATTTTAGTTCAAACACCTCAAATGACTGCAACAGAAGTGTTGGAGCGCGCGCGTGAAAAAGGCGCGTTGTTGTCTCCGACGATGGGTCGTTTTCAGTCTGAGTCTATTGGTCCGCAGATTGAACGCGAGTTTGATTTGTTGGCGTGGCAAGGTTTGATTCCGCCTCCGCCGCAGGCGTTGGTTGAAGCTGGCGCAGAATATCAAGTTGAGTATGACGCCCCGCTTAATCGCGCGATGCGATCTGACGAAGCGGCTGGCACGATGCGCACGCTGCAATGGGCAGCGGAGATCGCAACGCAGACGCAAGATCCATCAGCGATGGATTGGTTCAACACAGATGCAATCATACCGGAGCTGATGGCTATCAATGGCGCGCCCTTCCGCTTTGTCCGAGATCCGAAAGAAGTCGAACAGATGCGACAGGCGCGTGCGCAGGCCAATCAACAACAAACGATGGTACAGGCGATGCCTGGAATGGCGCAGATGCTGAAGGCAGCTGCACCGGAAGGCACCTCTGCATCGCCAGGACAACCCAACGGCTAACGGCTGATGACTGAAATCAAAGAAGTCAAAGGGTATTTGGCGCGGCGTAGGACTGCGTACGTCAAAACATTTGACGGCACTTTTAGCGACGAAGTGTTACAGGACTTAGCAAAATTTTGCCGCGCGCATGAATCGACATTTCATCCAGATCCGAGAGTTCACGCAGCCTTAGAGGGGCGGCGGGAAGTTTGGCTGCGCATAGAACAGCATTTGAAACTATCAGATGAAGATCTGTGGCGGATATTTGCTGGCGCGCCAAGACAGAAAGCAACGACATGAAAAAAGCAAGCGACATCCTCATTAAGCCTTCGCATAAAGGACTTCTTCATAAGGAGTTAGGCGTGCCGGAGGGAAAAAAGATTCCAGAAAGCAAGCTGGAAGCAGCTGCGCATTCGAGCAATCCAACTGAACGCAAGCGCGCTCAGTTTGCGTTGAATGCGAAGCATTTCAACCACAAAGGATAAATAAATGTCAGATATGGCCCCCGCGGATGGCGGACAAGGCGCTTCTATTGGCGTAGCGCCCGTTTCCCCAACATCAACCGGCGCGATTACGGAACTAAATAATGGTAGCCCTGGTCAGCTGTCGAACGGATTTGAGTGGCTGCAAGGCGCAGATGAATTAACGGTTGGGTATGCTCAGAACAAAGGCTGGGATAGTCCGCTTAAAGCGCTGGATAGTTATCGCAATTTAGAAAAGCTTCTTGGCGCAGACAAAGCGAATAATGCTGTTATTGTACCAAAAGCTGACGCCGATCCCAAAGATTGGGGTAATCTTTATGACCGCTTGGGTCGCCCAACGGGTCCAGACGGATATAAGTTCGATGTCGCGAATGGCGATCAGAACTTTGGCAAAGTTTTGTCAGAAAAATTCCACGAACTTGGGTTGTCTAAAAACCAAGGTGAGCAATTTGCTGGCTGGTTCAATGAGATGATGTCGAAAGGCCAAGAAGGCGAAGCGGCTGCAATAGCCGCCAAGTCTGAGGCTGAGCATCAAGAATTGCGCAACGAATGGGGCGCTGCTTACGAAAAAAACGTGTTGATTGCGCGCGAAGGTGCAGCGCAATTGGGTATGAGCAAAGAAGCGATTGATAAAATCGAAAACGCTATTGGCACAAAAGCGACGATGGAGTTGTTCCAGAAATACGGCGCGCTTGTTCCAGAAGATCGTCTTGTTACTGGCGCAAACAACTCCGGCTTTGGATCGACGATGACACCTGCGGCCGCAAAGGCGCAGATTCAGACGTTGATGCAAGATAAAGAGTTTGTCGCCAAGTATGTTGGCAAGAACGCTGATGCCGTAACAAAGATGGCTCAACTTCATGCTTATGCTTACCCGGATCAGAATTAATGAATGAGTTAGAAGCGCGCGTTCGATGTTTGGAATTGTCTGCGCAACTTAACAAGGCCCTTGGCGATCATTCCGCCGAGGGCATTGTTAAAATCGCAACAATACTGTATGCTTTCACGCAATCGCCGCAGGAAGAAGAAATTCTTTCTGTTTCAGCGGACAAGCCAAGGCGCGGAAGGCCACCAAGCCCACGCATACTTTAGCCCCGTAACAGGCGTTTAAATCTGGCCCCTCCTGCGAGGACAAGCCGAAGCGTGCCACGGCTTACTGCGGCGCATTTCGAAACTGTCTCGTAGGAGATAAAAATGTCAGTGAACGTTAATACAGCGTTCGTCCAACAGTATTCGACGAACATCATGATGCTGCTTCAGCAGCAGGGAAGCCGTCTGCGCAACACTGTGCAGAACTATAGCTTCGTTGGTAAAGCTGCTTCGATGGCAGAGCAGTTCGGATCGGTTTCTCCGGTTCGTAACCAGAGCCGTCACTCAGATACGCCTCTTATTTCAACCCCACAAGATAAGCGTTGGATTTATCCAAACGATTATGATTGGGCTGATTTGATCGACCAACAGGATCGTCTCCGCATGTTGATCGATCCATCGGGGCCATACACCCAAGCTGGCGTGATGGCGATGGGTCGCGCAATCGACGACGAAATCCTTTCTGGTTTCTTCAACGCGAACAACACGGGCGAAAACGGCACCGTTTCGACCTCAACACTTTATTCTTACAACAGCAATTCACAGTCTGTTGCGGCAACGACGGGCGCTTCTTCAGCGACCGGCCTCAACATTGCGAAACTGCGCGCTGCTAAGAAGATCTTGTTGCAGGCCGATGTGGACATCGACAACGATCAGTTGTTCATGGTCATTTCCGCTCAACAGCATGACAACCTTCTGAACGAAGCACAGGCTGTGTCGCTCGACTACAACAGCCGTCCAGTTCTGGTTGATGGTAAAATCACCAGCTTCATGGGCTTCAACTTCATCCACAGCGAACGTATTCCTGGCGCAGCCAACTTCAATACGGCGATCAACAGCGGCATTTCTTCTTCTGATGCTGATGGTTCGTATGTAACCGGCTCACGTTGGATGGTTCCTTTCTGGGCGAAGTCAGGCATGGCGCTTGGTATGTGGAATGACATCCAGGCTTCGGTTGATCGCCGCGCAGACAAACGCAACTCTTGGCAGGTTTACGTTACCGGCACATTCGGTGGCGCGCGCCTTGAAGAGAAGCGTTGTGGCCTCATCAACTGCAAATAAGGATAGCTGACTATGGCAACGTATCTCTCAGCGGAACTTTCTGGCGTTAATGCCACCGCAAACCAGACGACTGTAACGTCGTCAAGCTACAAGCCACGCGCCACTGTTTACGGTGCGCGGCTAAAGCGCATCCGCGCAACGATCACGCTTGGTTCAACGGCAATCACGACTTCGGATCTAATCCAGCTTGGTAACTTGCCAGCTGGCGCAACGTTCGCTTTCGGTTTGATTACGCCGAGCGCCACGCTTGGTTCGTCAACGCTTGCGATTGGTAACTCTGGCACGGCCAACAAATATGGCGCTGCTACGACCTATACTGCAACGGTTCCAACGTTGTTTGGTCAGGCTGCGGCTATCGGTGCGGCTGATCCAGCTTTGTCAGCTGAAGAGACTGTATATGCGACTGTCGGCACGGCTTCATTGCCAACGTCTGGCACGATTGTAATCGATCTCTTCTATTCGATGCCTAACTAACAAAATTTGTGGGCGGTGTTCGTTATCCGCCCCTAACTCTCATAGGAGTTAGCAATGGCGACCTATTTTTTCGGCGTTAACAACGGCGCTGGTATTAATGGCGGCACAGTAACTGATGCTGCTACGACAACCAGTAAAGATGTTGAAGTCGTAATTAACACGACAGCAAACGTTCCGGCTAAAGAAGATCTTATGCTGGCGATTCAAAAAATACAGGATTACATCGTCGTTCGCGACAAAGTTTGGTAAGGAGCTTAGCCCATGCCAATTCGGCGCGCAGATGACAATCAATATGTGCTTGCCATTAACGTTTCAGCTACTGGCAGCGCTGTCGCTATAAAAGGCGGCGAATATCAATTTATGGCTGAAGGAACCGTTGGCGGCGCAACCATAGGTTTACAAATTCAAACACCTAACGGCACTTGGGCGCCAATAGCGATCTTTTCTGGATCTGTCGTTTCTACAACGACGCTTCCATATAGCCAAGCTTCTATAGCGCTTCCAGCTGGAAATGTTCGTATGGCAGTGACGGGTGGTACGCCTTCAGCGCTTTATGCGTATTTGGTCGGTGTTGGCTAATGTCGCAAACCGTAGTCGATATATGTAACAGCGCGCTTCAGCGTGTTGGCGCAACATCGATTCTGAGTATTCTGGACAACAGTCCAGAAGCCAGAGCGTGTAATATCGCCTACGATTCAAATCGACGCGATGAATTGCGAAAGTTTCGTTGGAACTTCGCAATTACGCGCGTTGTATTAGCGCCCGATGCAACTGCGCCAGCTTTTGATTATACATACGCTTTTACACTGCCATCAGATTGTATTCGTGTCATCAGATCAAATACGTCTGATTTGGATTGGCAAGTTGAAGGTAGAAAAATTTTAACGAATGACGGCAGCACTTTATATCTAAGATACATTCGCGATGTTACTGACGTTAACTATTTCGACCCATCTTTTTATAACGTCGTATGTGCCGCATTGGCGTTAGATTTGGTTGAAAAATTAACACAATCTAATACAAAAAAGCAGCTGTTAGTAAAAGATTATTCTGATGCAGTAGGAGACGCGAAACGGGCAAACGCATTCGAAGCCGGTCCCGAAGATGCGCCAGATGATGACTGGCTGAATGCGAGGTTGTAAATGCCTCGCGCAACTTGGTCCCAAACAAATTTTAATGGCGGCGAGTGGTCGCCTTTAACGTATGGTCGTACAGACCTTGCGAAATATAAAAACGCTCTTGCAACTTGTCTTAATTATGTTCCGACAGCGCAAGGTGGTTTAACGCGTCGTCCAGGCACGCATTATATAGCCACAGTAAAAAATTCTTCCAATTCTGTTCGTTTACAAGCTTTTGAATATTCTATTACTCAAGCTTACGTTTTAGAATTTGGTCCTAATTACGTTCGTTTTTATACGCAAGGTGGGCAGTTAATACATTCTGGAACTGCGGCTTATAGCGGTTCGACAGCTTATACTCCTGGTGCTGCGGTAACAAATGGTGGTGTTACATATGTTTGTATTGCTGCGACGACAGGCAACGCCCCGCCAAACGCGACTTATTGGTATGCTCAAACGACAACAGGCGGCATAACGCCGTATGAAATTCCGACGCCTTATGGCGCAAGTGATTTGGCAGGATTGTCTTTTGTTCAGTCAGCCGACGTTCTTTATATTGCGCATCAAAATTACGCACCAAGAACCTTAAATAGAACAGGTGCTTTATCTTGGGCTATTAACACTTTAACGTTTTTAGATGGTCCTTATTTAATCACCAATTCGACGACGACAACGCTGACATCCAGCACGGCAGCTACCGGATCGGCCACATTAACCGCGTCATCGACAACAGGCATTAATGGGGGAACAGGGTTCACGGCGAACGACGTAGGACGCGTTGTTCGCATTAAACCGGGTTCAACTTGGGCTTGGGGAACGATTACAGGATATACAAGTTCGACTGTCGTAACAGTTAATTGGACAACTGCACCGAGCGCGACGACTGCCGCGACTGTTTGGCGTCTTGGTATTTGGGGTGTGACAAACGGTTATCCTAACGCAGTATGTTTTCACCAGGATCGATTGGTGTTTGGCGGAGTTGCCACATATCCAAACCGCATCGACGCATCCAATACGAGTGATTACACCAATTTTGCGCCATCAGCCGCAGACGGAACTGTCGCAGATAGCAACGCGTTGTCGTTTAATTTGTCATCGGCAAAAATGAACGTCATCAATTGGATACTATCTGACGAATGGGGCATGTTGGTCGGAACAGCATCCAACGAATGGGTTGTCGCAGCTTCGACAACCCAGGTTGCGCTTACGCCATCAAACGTTAACGCCAAGATTACGACTTCATACGGATCAAACAATGTTTATCCAGTAAGAATGGGTAAATCGACTCTGTTTGTGCAAAGAACTGGCCGCAAGCTTCGCGAGATGGCATATCAGTTTATTGTCAATACATTTCAAGCGCCGGATATTTCGCTTGTATCAGAGCATTTGACGAAAAACGGCCTCAAACAAATGGCCGCGCAACAAGCACCTCAACCAATTCTTTGGGTTGTCCGAAATGACGGCACTTTAGTCGGTATGTCGTACGACAAAGACCAAGAAATCATGGGTTGGCATCAACATCAGCTCGGCGGCTATTCAGATGCGGCACAGACCTTACCCCCTGTCGTTGAAAGCGTTGCTGTTATCCCCTCGCCTACTACAATTCGTGACGATCTTTGGATTTCTGTTCAGCGTTACGTTAATGGTTCTGTGGTTCGCACTGTTGAGCTGCTTAATAAGTTTTGGGAAGATGGTGATGCTCTTTCCGACGCATTCTTTGTTGATTCTGGTGCGACGTATAGCGGAACGTCTACGACCACTGTTTCTGGGTTATCCTGGTTAATCGGCCAATCAGTTAGCGTCTTGGCTGATGGTTCTGTGCATCCAAATTGTACGGTTGACGGAACCGGCAAAATCACACTTTCTCGTAGTGCGTCAAAAGTTCAGATCGGCCTCGGCTATAACAGCGACGGCAAAACGATGCGCGTCGAATCCGGCGGCGGCGACGGCACAGCTCAAGGTAAATTAAAGCGTTTCCATCGTGCAATTTTCAGATTGTTTCAATCTGTCGGATTAAACGTTGCATCTTTGGCTGGCAGCGCGTTTCCAGAACCGTTTCGCTCCAGCGCGGATAAAATGGACAATCCTGTCGCCCTTTATACAGGAGATAAGCGATGGGCTTGGGATGGATCTTATGAATTGGAAGGTCAGATTTTCTGGCGTCAAAGTGATCCGTTGCCAAGCAATGTGTTGATGGTTGTCGCGCAGCTTGAAACTCAGGATGGCGGCTAATGGAAGGCATTTTAGGCACTCTCGGCCTTATATCCAGCGGCGTATCGCTCGCCAGCGGTATTGGCGGCATGATGCAGCAAATGCAATCATCTGCCGCGGCGAATGCTGCTATTTCAAGTGCTGGCGCATACAACAATGCGGCTATTCAGCAAAAAGCTGATGCTGAAGCGCAGGCTGATGAATATAACGCCACGATAGCGGTTAAGAATTCCGTTTACGCCGGATATGAGCGCGACGTTGCGCTTGCTGAAATAGACAGAACTGCTTATCGCACAAATGGATCATTGATTGCCGGATATGGTGCTTCTGGCGTTTCATCGAATAGCGGTTCGGCTCTTGATGTGCTGGCCGACAGCACGGCATCGGCTGCTAGAGATCGTCTCAACACAACATTTAATTATAATGTTCAGATTGAGAATTACAAAGATCAAGCCACGTTAGATAATATGGCGGCGAATAATGCGCGCGCTGCGGCTGTTCTCGGTATCCAAGCAAACAATGCCAATACGCAAGCCCAGATACTGAGCAACACTTATTCCAGCCAGATGAACCAATATAAATCTATGGGTTCATTGGCGACAAATGCGTCAAATATGATCCCATCTTTATCGTCATTTGCAGCTGGGGCAGCAAAACTGCTTCCAGCCATTTTGGCATTCTAGGGTAATTAAATGTCGAAGATCGCATCATACGACAGTTCGGTTTTACCTAACGCGCGTTTAAATACGAGCGCTAATCCGTATGAATTCGGCGCAGAAACAGCTACTGCTTTAAAAGAAATGAGCAACGCGCAAATGGCGATGGCCGAAGCGCAGGGTAATCGTGGTAAAGGTATGGAGGCGTTGTCTTCTGACGCCGCCACTATATCGAATTCTTTATACAAGCTAAATGTTGAAGACGAAGTTACAAATGTTCACACATCGATGGCCGGTATTTCTGCCAATATGCAGAAAACTGTGTCCGATATGTTTAATTCGACACAGCCAGGAGATAAAACTTTTGTTCAGCGTGTTGGAAGCGCAGCCGATGAGCAACTAAGCGGTCTTGGCGACAGTTTAACAACCAAAGAAGCGCAAAAGACATTTGCGCAAATGTCGGCCACATTAAAAAATCAATACATTCAAGAAGCTATTGGTATGCAAAGCCGCCTTGAAGGCGATTTTGCTAAAAACCAAGCAACTGAGATTAGCGACAATCTTTCCAAAGTTGTTTCTAACAATCCGAATGCTTTGGATTTGTCAATTAAACAGCTTCACGAATTTATCGACGACCCAAATGGTCGGTTTTCCCGCATCGATCAAGCAAAACGCGACCAATACAAATATGAAGCAACACAAAAACTAAATGAAAGCGCGACATTAGGATTTATCCGCCAGAACCCTGGCGCATTAAATTCGAAGATCGATCCAACTGTCAGAAACTCGCTTGATAAAGCAAACGAGAACCCGCCGACGCCTGGAATGCCGCCAAATCTTGGCGCGGATACGGTAAAGCCATACGATCAAGGTAAAATCGCTTATCTTGTTCGCAAGATCGACGCGCCAACCAAATATGATGCTTGGATTCAAGAAGCTGCGCGTAAAGAAGGCATCGATCCGCGTGAATTGAAGCTTCGTATTGGCGCTGAATCCAATTTCGATCCAAACGCCAAAAGCAGCCAAGGCGCTGGCGGCATAATGCAGTTCACCCCAGAAACAGCTGCGCGATACGGCATAGACGCAACAGATCCCCGCGATTCTATATTTGGCGCAGCTAAAGTCTTGGCGGATTATCAGCGCAAGGCTGGCGGCGACATGTCAAAAGTTGACATGATGTATTATGGCGGTGAAAGCGGCAAAGGTTGGGGGCCAAATACAAAACAATATGCGGCTAACCTTGCCGCCGTTCGCCAACAAGCTGGATTGGCTGTTAGCGCCACCCCAGAAAGCTTTGCACCAAATGCTGGTGAATTGGCTGCGTCAGCAAATGGCAATAAACCGATCAAAACTGGTTTTGCAGCGTTCGATGCCTTACCGGCTGACAAGCAATACACAATGCTGAACCATGACCGCGCGATGAAGAACGCGGCTGAATCAGACGCTCAACAGGCACAAGTAAAAAATGATAAAGCCGTTAAAATGGAACAGGAAGCTGTTACCAATAATATCATTAAACGAATTTATGATCCCAAAAATAACGGCGGTCCAATAACGGCAATCGATATTGCTAATATGGGCGATAAGCTTGAAACACCTCAAATTGTGCAACTTCAGAACATCAGGGATCATTACAACACACAAGAAAGCAAAACAAACAAAGATCATCCAGAAGCCTATATGGCTCAAATCAAAGATATTTACCGCCCAACTAATACGACGCCTACTCCAACGATTATGAACAATCTTTATAACGCGATGGATAAGGAAGAGATCAGCGCCAAAGAATACTTGGATCTTCGTGACAAAGCCATCAAACATAGAGATGGCATTGATACGGATGTCCGTAAAAACATGCTGACATCTTTGCAGTCGGCGGAAAAGGCTTTTTATCAAAATCCGTTGCTCTCAGGTATGGAGAAAATGGCTCCTGGCACTGTGAGAGAAATCTCACAAGGATTTTATCGCCATATGGAAAGCAAAGTGGCGGAATATCAGAAAGCCGGAAAAGATCCGGCTGAGTTATTTTACAACGATAAAAATCCAGATTTTTTTTATAATCCGCAATTGTTGCGTCGATTCATACCCGCAAACCCCGCAAGCGCTGCGGCTGCGCCAATCGTTACGGCGGAAGCGCAATCTATGCCGACTTATAAAGATTACGACAAATTAAAAAGCGGCGACAAATATACTGATCCGCAAGGTAACATAAAGGCTAAGAGATAATGGGCTGGCAAGACGATCCTATCGTAGCAGCTGCCCAAACAGGCTCTGATGTTAATCCGCCTGCGCCTTGGGAAAACGATCCTGTTTTATTTGACGCCAAAGGAGCGCCGCAGGCGAACGTGTTGGCGCAGCCAAAACAATCTGGCGGCATATTGCAAGCGATTGAGGCTGGTGCGGAATCTTCTGTTGCTGGTTTAGCCTATCGCGGTAAGCTTCCCGACGTTGAGCTAGATCCACAGCATAGCCATTGGTACGAGCGCGCCGCGCAAGGTGCAGCGCAAATGGCGCTCGATTTACCGTTCATGGTCGCAGGCGCTGTTGCAGGCGGCGCGGCAGGCGGCGCAGCTGGTACAGCCGTGCCATTGGTAGGTAACGCTGTTGGCGGCGCTTTAGGCGCTGGCGCAGGCGCGTTTGCTTTGCCAGGAGCTATTCGCGAAGCCTACATCCAATCTTATAAAAATGGTGAGATCACCAGCTCCGGTGATTTTCTATCCCGCGCTAACATCGTTTTAAAAACTGCCGGTAAAGAAGCGCTTGTTGGCGCGGCAACAGCTGGTCTTGGCCGTCTTGGCAAGCTCGGCGCTGAAACAGTTGGTTGGGGCGCTAAAGGTGCCGCTACATCAGCTTTGGCCGGTGAATACGCCGGTATGGTCGTCACTCCTTCTTTACTTGAAGGAAAGATGCCGGAGTTAAATGATTTTATTGACGGCGCGGTCATGGTTGGCGGCTTTAAAGCCGTTCATCATGTAAGCGGTAAGATTGCGGACATTTACGCCAAAACTGGTGCTATGCCAGCCGAAGTCGTCAATGAGGCGTATAACGATCCTCAGATTATGGACGATCTTGGCGTTCCTAAAAAAATCACGCCAGAAATTCAAACTTGGCGCGAGACATCCGTAAAGCCAATCGACGCCACCAACGTCACGAATTCATCTGAACTGGTCAACTCAATCAAAACGAGCCTTGGCGATAATCATTTTGTTTCCACAATTGTGGACAAGCTCGCGCCTAAATTGCAGAATTTTAAGGTCGAGATCATTCCAGACTCTGAGTGGAAATATCGTGGCTTTAGCCAAAACCGGCAAGCTCAAACCAATTTTAAGACCAACACCATACAATTTAGAGATAATATCAAACCGGAAGCTGCTTTTCATGAAGTCCTGCACGAAGCGACATTTAATGAGCTAAAAACCAATACGGAATTTGCTCAAAATGTTCGCGGCATTATGGACCGCGTTCGTGGGGAGATTGCTGCCGGTAATGTCGAGAATGTGCCAAAGCCCGATCTTCAGCGCGTTAAGAAAGCGTTAAAGAATGAGGCGGAATTCGTCGCTTATGGGCTGAGTTCACCAGAGGTGATTAACACGCTTCGCGGCATTCGTGGCGAAGGTTCTTCGCCAACAATGTTCACGACGTTGGTTGGTAAAGTCACTCAGGATCTTGGCTTCCAACAACAGCACTATTCTGCCCTGCACGATCTTATTCGCGCTGTAGAAGGTGGCGTTGAAAAGCCGGAAGCTAAACAACCAGAAATGACAGGATCTGTTGAAGCCGGTCCTGTAGTTGCCGAAGCCCCTGCCCCGCGCGAGATTCCGCGCGCTTATGAACAAATGGCGCGAGAGGCAAATGCGCAGGAAGCTGTGCCAAGCGAAAAAGCCAAAGAGGTCTTGGCTAACCCGTTTGCTGAAGTGACGCAGCTGGAAGGACAGCCTGCACGTTCACATGAAGTCAATTACAACTACATCAACGCAGCTGACGACGTTAAAGGCGCGATGGCGCGTCTGTCTAAGGTCTTTTTTGATGAGATCGACAAACAGCGTAAAGGAAAAGTCAGCTGGGAAACGTCTCAGGTTGAAGCTGGCGAGTATTTAAACAAGCTTCTTGGCGGAGAAGCGATGCCGGTGCGTGAGCCTGGAACGCCAGCCGGTCACGCTGAACTGTTGGCGCGGATGCAGCTAACCGAAGGCGCAGTCGCGGATATGGTCCGCAAGGCGCAAGAGTTAAAGGATCTTGGCACCGACGCCAGCGAAGAACAGAAAGTTCAAGTTCTTTTGGCGATTGATCGCGCCGCCATGATCCAAGCTGAATTCTTGGGGGCCAGAGCTGAAGCTGGCCGCGCGCTAAATATCTTAAAGGCGACGAAACGCTCCGCTGAACGCGCTGAACAGATCAAGCAGATCATGGAGCGGTTTGGAAATGATCCGGCCAAAATGGCGGACATGATCTTGGCGCTTGATAGCCCAGAACAAGCCGCAAAATTGGCAAGAGAAGCCACCAAAGCGACAACATACGAAAAGTTTGTTGAGGCCTGGAAAGCGGCGCTTGTTTCCGGTCCTATTACTCAGATCGCCAACATTGCAGGCAACGTGACGTTTATGGCGTCTCGACCAGTTATTGATTTGGCGGCGTCTGGTGTTGGCATGGTTCGCGGCGCTGAAGAAGGCGTTTACGCTAGAGAAGCTGTTCAGCGTTTGGTCGGTAATTTTCACGGCTCTTTAGACGGCGCAAAGGTTGCTTGGGAAATTTTAAAGAACGGCGCAGAAGTAAACGGCAAAGCCGAAGCCAAAAAGAATGCGATTGGCGGCAAGGTTGGCGAGGTTGTGCGCCTGCCATTTAGAGCATTGTCAGCCGGTGACGCGCTTTTCAATGAAGCGAATAAGCGCGGCGAAATATATTCCCAGGCAACGCGTCAGGCTTTCACGGAGGGTTTAGATCCGCGCACGGCTGAATTTAAAAATCGCGTTATTCAGATTGCTACCAATCCACCAGAGAAAATGGCGGCTGAAGCTGCGGATGTCGCCAAGCGCTTTACTTTTAACGCTGAGCTTGGCGAAAAAGGTCGCGCGCTGCAAAATTTTGTGCGCGCAACCAATACGCAGTGGCTGATGCCGTTTATTCAAACGCCAGCCAACGTCTTGAAGGAAATGGTTCGATTGACGCCTGCCGCGCCGATCTTGTCTGAGTGGCGCGCTGACTTTGAAAAAGGCGGCGTCTACAAAGATCGCGCAATAGCCGAAATTGCTGTTGGCACATCGTTAAGTGTGGCGACATCTGTGTTGGCGCATTCGGGCATGATTTCTGGAAATGGCGATCCAGATCCAAAAAAGCGCGCCACTATGATCGGCACTGGTTGGCAACCATACAGCTTCAAGAACCCATACAATGGAAAATGGTACAGCTATCAGCGCTTGCAGCCAATTGGCACCTTGATTGGGCTGGCAGCTGATATTGGCGAACATTGGGATCATTTTACGGCTGACGAAAAAGATTACACTGCCAAGACATTGGCGATGGCGTTTAGCAACGCTGTTACGAACCAAACGTTCTTGGTTGGTCTGACGCAATCATTAAACGCTTTCACGCAGCCAGAAGAAAAGTTCTCCAAGTGGATGCAGAGCATGGCCGGATCAATGGTCCCTGGCGTCATCGGCCAGACGAACCAGCTTATCGATCCATATCAAAGACAAGTTTACAGCGTGTTTGATGCGGTTAAGGCGCGTATTCCTGGCTTGAGTCAGACGTTGCCGCCAAAGCGTGACATTGTTGGCGAAGCAATACCGAACAAAGAGCGCAGCGGTTTCATATCACCCGTAACAGTTTCACAAGAAAAGAATGATGTTGTTCGCTCAGAGTTGGCGAGACTTGGCATCGCAACACAAAGAGCGCCAGGGTACATAGAATTGCCAGCAATGCACGATAGTAAACTCGGCAAGGTCGAATTAACGGCTGAGCAAAAAGACATTTACTCTGAACGATCTGGCAAATTTGCGTATCAAATCCTTAAACCAATCATGTCTGGTCAATCTTGGGCATCAACGCCCGATATTATTCAGAAGCAGATTGTTGAAAGCGTATTTAAAGATGCGCGCGAGATCGCGAAGAATGAAGCAGTTAAACCAGAGCAACTACAAAAAGAGTTGTTACGAATAAACACTGAACTGCAAAAACGCATGACGAAGCAAAAATAGCTTTCATTTTACCTCGTTTGTTGGGATAATCGCAATCTCTAGGAGCCTGCTTTGACCGTACAGTCTACTACTTCTCGCGCTGACTATACTGGCAATGGCTCAACCACTGCCTTTACTGTTCCGTTTTATTTTTTAGATAACACCCATGTTACGGTTTACACGACTGTTATTGCAACAGGCGTAACAACAACACTTATTCTTGGTACTGATTACACTTTAACTGGCGCTGGCGTTTCTACAGGTGGAACCGTAACAACGACTGTTGCGCCAACAACTTCGCAAAAACTTTCTATATTGCGCAACGTTCCGTTATCGCAGTTAATTCATTACGTTCCGAATGATCCATTTCCGGCTGCAACGCATGAGCAAGCGCTCGATCAGCTGACGATGGAAGTTCAACAGGTTAATGAAACGCTGGCGCGTTCAATTAAGCTTTCAGCGACCAATACGATTGGTTCGACAGAGTTTACGGTAACGGCTGCTAACCGCGCAAATTATGTGTTGGGTTTTGACTCAACCGGCGAGTTATCTGTTACCCAGGCCATTGGCACATACCAAGGCAATTGGGCAAGTGGTACAGCCTATAAACAGCGCGATCTGGTAAAAGATTCCAGCAACAGCAACGTTTATATTTGTACGACTGCACATACGTCTAGCGGCACGACGCCGATCAGTTCCAATACAGATAGCGCCAAATGGGGTTTGATTGTGGATGCAGCTACGGCTGCGGCGTCTGCAAGTTCAGCATCTTCGTCTGCATCAGCTGCGGCAACATCGGCATCAGCGGCATCAACAAGTGCGTCTTCTGCATCATCAAGCGCGTCATCAGCTTCATCAAGCGCGTCATCGGCCTCGACAAGCGCAACAAATGCGGCATCAAGCGCATCATCGGCTTCCACGAGCGCAACTAATGCGCTGAATAATTACAATCTGTTTCATAATACTTATTATGGTTCTTACGCCACCGACCCAACAACACGACCAGATAGCACTTCTCGCGTAGCAGGCGATTTATATTTTAACTCCACGATTGCCGGTATGAAAGCGTGGAGCGGATCGGCGTGGGTTACAGCATATAATACTGGCGGCGGATCTGCGCTTATCTCCACCAACAACCTGTCCGATCTTACGAATGCCGCTACAGCCAGAACAAACCTCGGCCTTGGCGGTTTAGCAACCGTTACGCCTGGAACTGGAGTTGCAACGGCTGCGGCTGCGGCGGTTAATGCTACCGGCGGTTTTATCACCTACACCACTTATGCCCCTGCATCTGGCAAGACGCTTACTATAAGCAATTCCATTACGCTTGCTGGCACTGACAGCACTGTTATGACGTTTCCTGCAACAAGCACGACGGTTGCGGGGCTTGGTATTGCTGAGTCGTTTACGGCGGCGCAATCTTTTACACCAGCAACTTTAACATATGGCGCTACTGTAAGTTGGAACGTTTCGGCAGCGCAAAAAGCCTCACTGACGCTTACAGGCGGCGCGACAATCAGCGCTGTGACAAACATTGTTGCTGGAACGACTTACTATTTGTTTGTGACGCAAGATGCGACTGGATCTCGTTTAATTACTTGGACAACGACAGCCTCTACTGCGGGAACATTTGATTTTGGCACAGCTGGCGCGCCAACGCTTTCAACCGCAGCAAACACAACTGACATATTAGCATTTGAGGGCGTAACAATTGGGACGTTCACCCGTATGCGTTACCTCGGTATTATGAAGGGGTTTACTTCCTAATGCCGATATTTGAACCAGGTCCATTTTTAGGCGCTCAAGCCAGCGCTTACCAAATCAGCCGCAGCCTACGTTTTCGCTCGTCTGCAAGCGCGTATTTGAGTAGGACGTTTGGAACGCCGACAAGCTCAAATACATGGACTTATAGCGCGTGGTTTAAACGAGGAACATTAGGCGTTGCTCAAGTTTTACTGAATGCTGGTGCAACAAACACAAATAACGCTGTATTTATAACTTCAGGCGATATTATACAAATAAATACATCTACAGGAACCGCAGGCGTTTCTACTACAGCCGTATTTAGAGATCCGTCAGCATGGTATCATCTTGTAATAAGAAATAATGCGGGAGCCTATACAGTTTATATTAATAATAATTCTGTTGGTTCTGCTTCTTTTACCACAACTATAAATAATGCTTCGACAGCCCATTATATATCATCTGCTAGTGCATCTGCTTATTATTTCGACGGCTACCTAGCCGAAGTAAACTTCATCGACGGCCAACCATTAACGCCAAGTTCATTTGGCGCATACGATACGAACGGCGTCTGGCAACCCGCTCAATATACTGGCACATACGGAACTAACGGTTTCTATCTGAAATTTGCTGATAACAGCGGCGCGACTGCTACGACGATTGGTAAGGATAGCTCTGGCAACGGTAACAACTGGACGCCTAATAATATCAGCGTCACCGCTGGCACAACATATGACAGTATGATCGACAGCCCGACTAATTACGCTGACGGCGGTAATGGGCGGGGGAATTATGCGGTAATTAATCCAATTGATGTTAGCCCAAGCACAGTAGCAAACGGCAATTTAACTATCTCGTATGCGACAAATGCTGATACAAATAGAGCGGCAACTTTTGGTGTTAATTCAGGTAAATGGTATTGGGAAACTACTATTACCGCTGTTGGCGGCACTTATTCAATTGTAGGAATTACAAGCGGGGCGTCTACGGCAACGGCGCTTGGTTCTGCATCATACCAATATAGTTATATATCATCTTCAGGAAACAAATTTAATAACGGTTCCGCTGTTGCTTATGGAGCAACATATACTACGGGCGATGTTATTGGAATCGCTCTTGATATGGATGCGGGAACTTTGGTCTTTTATAAGAACAACACTTCCCAAGGAACTGCATATACAGGATTAACAGGAACATTCTTCCCCGCATTTAACGCCAGAAATGCAAGTAGCAACGACGCCAATTTCGGCCAACGCCCATTCACCTACACGCCCCCATCCGGCTTTGTCGCGCTTAACACCCAGAATTTACCAACGCCGACTATTGCTAACGGCGCGCAGTATATGGCGGCGGTGACTTGGACAGCCACTAACTCCACACAAAACGTGAATAATAGTGGCGGATTTCAACCTGATTTTCTCTGGACTAAATCACGAAGCAACGCTTATTCAAATTTCCTAGTGGACGCGGTTAGAGGCGTTACGAAAGGTTTGTTCACAGACACTACCGGGTCGGAAACCACATCAACCGCTGGCAGCGACATCGCAGCGTTTACGTCAACAGGCTTTACCGCTGGCGCATCAAACATATCCAACAACTTTGCAAACGGCATTACAGATGTCACTTGGCAATGGAAAGCTGGCGGCACAGGCGTAACTAACACATCTGGCTCTATCACAAGCACAGTAAGCGCGAATGTGTCGGCTGGTTTTAGTGTTGTGACGTTTACCGCTCCTGCATCTGGCGGCTTTACAGTTGGACATGGTCTTGGTGTTACGCCAGGTATGATAATTGGTAAAGACAGATCAAATGCTAATAGTTGGGCTGTTTGGCATCAATCACTTTCAAATTTAGCACAATCATATTTACAGCTATCCAGCACGATTGCCGCCGCAGCTAATACAACTATTTGGAATAACACAGCGCCAACATCATCAGTAATTTCTATGGGTGTCGGCGGCATAATGAACGCATCCGCAAATACTGTTCTTTACTGTTTCGCCCCCGTTGCTGGCTACAGCGCCTTTGGTAGCTATACTGGAAATGGCAGTGCGGATGGCCCATTTTGCTATTTGGGATTTCGTCCTCGCTATCTGTTAATCAAGAGAACAGATGCCACAAGTGATTGGTCAATTTTAGATAGTTCTCGAGACACATATAATGTTGACCAAAATGTTCTTTGGACTAATTTATCAAGCGCAGAAGCTGTTGCTGCTCAATGTGATTTTTTATCAAACGGCTTCAAAATAAGAGCTGGAGCTGGTGGCGCTAATAACATATCTGGCGGCACATATATCTACGCCGCCTTTGCCGAAAACCCATTCAAATATTCTAGAGCGAGGTAACAATGTCCTTCATTCTCGACGGGCGGTTTCTCCCGCTTGACACGCCATTTGAACACGATGGCACAAGCTATCCCGCTAACTGGCTACGCCTAGCGTCTCAGGAAGAACGCGCGGCTATTGGCATTACAGAGGTTGTAGAACAGCCAAGGCCTGATGATAGATTTTATTGGGTATCGTCTAATAATGATGGCACATGGACATCAATTCCTAAAGATGTCTCGGCAATCAAGACAATGTTAATTGCTCAGATCAAGCAAACAACTGCGTCTCTACTTGCCGTTACAGACTATAAATATATCCGCAAATTAGAAACGAGTCAGGAAGTTGATGCGCCTACGTTGCAGAAGCGCACAGACATTCGCTCCGCAAAAGATGCAAATGAAAAGCTCGTCAATGATGCGGAGACGGTAGATGCACTTTCCACACTTTCTTTTACATGGCCTTCAGACAAGTAAGGATATTGTGATGGACTACCAAGTCGCTTTTAACATCGTCCTTACATTGGCGGCGTTTCTTGGCGGCTATACGCTAAGCGGCATCAGCAAAGCTATTGAGCGGTTGGACAGCGACGTTCGCGCCCTGCCCCATTATTACGTCAGCAAAGACGACTACAGATCTGACCTCCGCAGAATTGAGGAAATGCTTAATCGTATCCTCAACAAGCTGGATGAGAAAGCTGATAAGCCATGATACATCCCGATATGTTAGCCCTCATTATGAAATTAATGATTGCTTACATTATCATTAATGTCGTCAGTAACGCGGTGCATCTTGGTGTTGCGGCTCATAAATACTTTTGGATGGAGTTTAATTAATGTCCAACAATTGGCCGCTGCAAAGCGAATGTTTGGCGCGATTTGGAAATCCGTATGCGCCAGGATGGGGCAACACGCACATCGTTCACGTTAACTGCCCATGGTAGTTTCTGATGGGGCCGCTGCACATTCCATACATCAAAATAAATAAGATCGCCGCAGAAAGCCTTACGCGCGTTCTGAATGAGGTTTGGGATTGGGCGGGTAAAGATCCTGGCAAGATCGCGTCGATCCATGCAGATCAATTTTCTGGCGATTGGGTGATACGCCAAGCGCGTGGATTAAAGATGATCTCCATGCACTCTTATGGTTTGGCGATAGATTTTGACGCGCCGCATAACAGGCTTGGAAGTAAGAACCATTTTTTCCAAAAAGATAATCCGCTTATCAAAGCTTTTTTAGATGAAAATTGGGTGAGCGGCATCGGATGGTCACGGCCAGATGCTATGCACGTACAAGCAGCGAGAGTCGCGTGAAAATTGTTGCGAAATTCGCAATGTTTATGGTAGCCTTGGTGCTGAAATCGCATTGGCTAAACGTGAAAACAACGGAATGGACACCAAAAACGCGTCCACTCCGCAAACGTCGTCCTTTCTGACAGGAGATTGTTATGAATACTGTAACGTTATGGGTTCTGGATCGTCTTAAAGAAGGATCGACCTGGGGCGGCATTGGCAAATTAATTGCTGGCTTGGCGTTCCTGCCGCACGCTTCTGAGATCGGCGCGCTTGTGCCAACGCTTGGCGTTCTTGTTACCGGCGTGATCCAGATTTTCATCCCTGAGAAGAAATGATCTCAACACTGCTTACGCTTATCGGCGCGCTTTTTAGTGTCGCCGGTAAGCTTTTTGATTGGCTGTACGCGCAACAGATGATTGACGCGGGAAAAACGGCTCAGCAAGTGGCGGATTTAAAGGTTCAAGTCGATGCAGCTCACAAAGCTCTTATCGCCAAAGCTGCTATTGACGCTGACATTGCTGCCAATGGTGAGCGCGTGCCAAACGACGACCCCTTCTTACGAGACTAGCGATTTCTGCTCAGTAGCGTCTGCAATTTACTACAGCCGCCACGACACCCTTCCAACAATATCCCAGATCCGCAAACACAACGCTATTGGCGTTGCGCTTAACTGCGGCTGGATAACAGCAAAACAGGCAAAGGCAGCAAATGTCACAAATTCAAAAATTAATAGAAACAAATGAATTTGTAGGATCAATCCATGACGGTTTACTTGATAGTAACAATCTATCTCTTGCTGCCGCTTATAACGATGCTTGTTGCTGGATTGCAGAACTCGCAGCCCAAGTGCGATTGCTGGAAGGACAGACAAGCGCAGGATTCTGCCGACGAGACACAAGCAAACTAAAAATGCCGACGCGAGAAATGTTAGTCGCGCCAGTGGATGAAGGCGACGAATGGTTAAAAACAGGAGTCAGCAATGAATGATGACTACGATGACGACGACTTCTCTGACATCGAGACGCCAGCATACGAAGAACCGCCGCTCGATCCTGTTGCCGCCAGGGCTGAAGCCACATGGCGCGGCATCGCCCTACTCGATCACATCAAAGATCCAGAGCTAAAAGCAAAAGGCATCCTCATGCTGGATGCAATCAGACGCTCTTTTAAAACTCTGCCAAGCGGCGATTTAACCACAATCCAAGGTGGCAAATCATAAAGCAAAGTCTGGGATGACTTTCATTCTGGACATAATCTGATCGGCGGCGGCTGTTGCTGCCGCCTCTGCACATTCATCAACAAGATGAGCATAGCGCATGGTGGTCTGAGCGCTTTTGTGACCAAGCAATTCCCCGATCTGCGCCAGCGACAATCCGGCAGACAGCGCCGCAGATGCAAAAGAATGCCGCAGATCATGAAGGCGAAGATCTGGACAGCCAGCTTCTTTGCGCACGCTTTCCCAATAAGTAACCGGCGACAAGATGCCAGTGATTGTGCCGTCAGCAATCTTGGGCAAGGTGTCGAGTAGTTCCATGGCTGCGGCTGGCAGGCGAACAATTCTGTTGTCGCCAGTGCGGTCTGTCTTGTGCTTTGTCAGAACAATCTTATTGCCCTGGATCATCGACCATTTGGCGTTTTTAATTTCCCCGCAGCGAGCGCCGGTAAGAATAAGCAAATAAATAAACGCCACGCTGGCCGGATATTTTTCTCTATCGCGATGCAGGATCTCGGCAATTTTGGCCGCTTCGTCGCCAGCCATATATCTTTTGCGCTTTGTTTCTGGATAGCGTTCGACTTTACCAGTTGGATTTTTCTCGACCCACTCCAGCGGATCGATAGCAAAATTAAACATTGTGCCGATCAGCGTCAGCGTTCTGTTGGCAGCGATTGGCGTGTCAGCCATCTCCTGCATCATCTTGGTGAGGACGCTAAAATTAATGTTGGCAAGTTTCATCTTGGCGAACCTGGGCGAGATATACAGCCGATACTGGGCCTCGTATTCTTTCCCCACGCGCTTTTTATCGGCTTTGTGGGTTTTGAACTCAGCCCATAGGTCGGCAATGGTCTTTTCATCTTTGGAGGCTGAGCGGTCTGCCGATGGATCGTTGCCAAGGGTAATTTCGGCCAGCATCGTTCTGGCGATGTCTCTTGCCTGCGAGATCGTAATGGCTCCGTAGGTTCCTATTTTTGGACGCCGCTGGATGCCATTTTTGGTCCGGTAGTAAAGATAAAAAACCTTACTGTTGACATTGACCTTTAGGTAAAGGCCGGTGATTTTTTCATCCCTCAAAATATCATTGACAGATGCGATTTTTACGTTCTTCTCGGTGAGCAGCATGGCAATTCCAGGTAGCACATAGGTAGCAGTTAGGTAGCAAATAGGTAGCAACTGAGCGTGAAAGCCGATGAACCCTGATGATGCTAACTGCTTGATTCAATTAAGTACAGTAAAGTGTACATAACTCCAGTTATGCTGTCAAATTGGATTTGTAATCAGTAGGTCGGAGGTTCGAATCCCTCAATCGGCACCATTCTTTTCAATGACTTAGCTCTGTTGACCATCACCCCAAAAAGTCGTTAGGTAGCATATAGGTAGCAAATCAACTGCCCCAAAAGATCGAATCTGCGATTTCTTCCTTCCTCGCTTCGACCCGAAACTTGTTGACGTAGTGGTTGGTCTTCACATCCCAATTGCGAACAATATCGGCAGCGCGTTGACGTTCAACGCGACGGATTTCCGGCTCTAAAAAATCAACAACCACGGTCGCGCACTTACGTGCCTCAGACACCGTCATCATCGACCAGGGGCTGGACGCGCCATAAATCGCCATAGCGGCCTTCTCGATGTATTTTTCGGTATCAGACATCGTTCCACCTCATCTTGTCTTTGATGATCCGGCAGCGGTTCGACATGGTGTGGTATTTGAGGCCCATGATGTCGGCGATCTCGCGCGCGTTCAGCCCCTGCTTCATATATTCGTAGGTCGCGGCTTCGGCGTCCGTCAGAACCTTCACCGCTCTGTTACGACGCAACAAATCAATTTCTCTTGCTCCGGTTTTCTTAACAGGCCCTAGTTGCATGGTTTATTCGTCCTATCTCTCACAACACATTCAGTTAAAACCAAAGCGGACTCACAGCCGCTCAACACAATCGCTGCAACGACAGCGAGTACGAACAACGTAACTTTCACTTTTGCTTTTCTTTTTGTTCAGCTGTGTTTTGGCGGACGGAACGCTTTTCGTATTCTTGCACTTCACGTTCTGGGTACAGAACTTTTGCGCCAAACTTTACAAACTTTGGACCGCGACCTTTGACGCGCCAATTGCATAAGGTTCCAGGCGAAAGATGCAGCCTTATGGCCGCTTCTTCCGATGTTAAATAATAAGCCATCTCATTTACTCCATTCGTGTTTGCCGCCGATAAACTCATCCCAATCATCTCGCAGCTTATCGATGCCAGAGTGCTTGAATGAGTGTGACGCGTCGTTTGGATCTTTTGGATTTGTGCGAACCTTCGACATGGATTTCGCTATTGTTAAAAGCTCTTTGTAAATTGTATTTCTTTTTTCTAATCTGCTTTTAATATTGCGATCAGAAGTCCATTTTTTAAAAGCTTCTATGGCGCGATTTGTTGGGATAATTTCCGGTAAAGTGTTTTCCCAATCACAACCGACAAGCTGGTTTGTCTCCAAACAATCCAACCACCATGCTTGCAACGGCTCCAAACTCTGATGCTTTTGATTAATTAAACCCTGAGTTATTGGTGCGTCGTCAACATCAAAATTTTTGATGTCGTAATCCATCAAATAACGAAGCAAGTAAGCGTAGCCGCCCTGCTCCATCCACACGCGCATATTTTTAAAATACTCGCGGTCCTGGCGGCGCGCATCGCTGACGTTGAAAACAACAAAGCGGCGTTCGTCTTTAGTTGCTGGGACAAGCCATTCTTCATTGCCTATAATGCAAATCCGAGAAAGATTATTGACTGTGTATGGTTCTTTGCCTTTGCGTTCGATCACATGATCTGCGCCTGTAATCAAACCTTTTAGGCGGCCTTCAGCGCGCTTGTCGCCAGCCCAACTAGCTTCATCCAAAACAAAAAACAAATTGCTTTCCAGGTGGCTGTTAAAATTAGACAGCAAATAACGAGAGTCATCCGCAACCAAAAAATGTGGGCCAAACAAAGCGCCTACTCTTTCAACAAGAGCATTCTTGCCGGTGCCTTTACGCCCTTGAAAAGCGATTGCAACAAGCGGCTTTTCCCATGGCTTTTGAACCATGTGCGCAAAATAGCCGATCAAATAATGACAAAGCTTTTCGTCGCCATTGCACACATTGTTTAACGCGTGGTCTAAAAATAAATCGACGGCTTTGTGCTTGCCTGTATCAGCTGGCGATACAGTGAAGCCGCGCCAAAGATTGTAAAAGCGTGGGCCAAGATCTTTGCATGGAGAAAATGTAACGCCTTCATATTGGCGGCGATCCACGGACTCCAACCACATTTTGCTAAGAGCAACAGTCTTGTCTCCGATCTGGATTTTTCTATTTGCCAGCCAAGTATTAAATTCAAAGACAGAAAGATGTTCAGTTACATAATTACCGTCTTCGTCCGTTGTTTCGTGGAGAATAAAAGCGCCACGCTTTACAAATGCGAATTCCGTATTGAGAACTTCGATTGGCGTACCGCGATTATCGACGCTTTCAGTAGCTTCAAAAACACCTTCCGGTGCTTTACTGCCTTGCGGTTCGCGACCATATTTATAGGCTGACAATACGCATTGTTGCAGCTCATCTTCTTCAAGTGGAGGCGAACAGTTCGCATTCCAAATTTCTGCCAACAGTTCAAATGTTTTATCTTGGGCACATCCATAATCCTTCAACTGCGCCGCCGCCTTGAAAGCTGCATGGTTCCTGCTTCCCTCAACAGCGGAGTCGATGGAATTAAGATAGTCGCGCGCTCGCTTTTCAGCGCGATCAACGTCGATGTTAGGCACGATAATTTGTGATTGAGGCTTAACTTCAATCTGCTTGCCAAGACGATCAACAAGCCACGCAGGCGCAGCGACCATTTGACCATGGCCGTACTGAGTGTAGGTCTTTCCGTCAATTACAGAACCTGGGCCAACAATGTAACCGCCGCGGCTTCTAATATCTAAGCCTTCGCCAAGCACATCGACGCCTTGTTTGCAGGCGTACGGCGCAAGGTAAATCATATGCCTACCGCCAGATGGCGTTGATTGCTCAAGCGTCGATGGAAAATCAAACCCATCAAGCTCCAACTCAACAAGCCGCTCATCGCCGTTTTTGCCGTTCTTGTTATCAACATCAATGACAATCAAAGCTTGATCGCCATCACCAAAACGACCTGTATAAATGCCAATGTTGTAATTAGGATTTTTAGTGAACCAGCCATCGATAGTTTGAGCGTCACGCGATGACTGAGACGGCCAATCACCGATGGCTGGTTTCTTCCCGTTGGGTTCCAACGGAAACACATAAAATCCATTCTTTGCTAAACGTTGAGCGCGATCTAAAATATTCATATTTTTTCCTCGCAAAAAATACCGCAATCTATTTGCATTTTAGAAAGAGGTCGGCCTTTTGCGTCTTCTGGCAATTCGTCCAAAAATATGCGTTTGTTTTTATGTCTTACTAATTTTACACCAAGCTTCCGAGATTGTTCGGCGCGCTGCACAAATGTTTCTGGATGAGTATGTCTGACAAGGTTCCAATAAGTGGGTGATGTCGCTTTAACGCACCCAATACAATTAGCGTTGGAAAACCCAAGCCCATAAACGCGCGGAGGTTTTATGCCAGCGGCTATAATACGATTTAAGCAATCTTGTTTTGTTAACCCGGCATTAATTAATACAGGCAAAACATTATCGCGTTCAGTTAAAACAAACCTATCAAACCGATGCTTTTCATCAACGGTAAAACCAAGCACATGCCATTCTGCTTTGTTATTTTGTTCCCATATCTGACGCGCGCGTTTTTTTAATTCTACCGTACAAACCGCACCACTAACGCCAGACATATAATTACGATGCTCCCAAACATCATATGCTGAAGCAGTAGGATATTTAGGATTAATAGCGCTCTCAATTTTAACGCCAAGCCATGCTTCAACGTCGCGTAAAAAACGTCGATTATCTTCGTCTTCTTCTGCAACAGGATTATTAATCACACGAACATCAGAATAATTTTCTAATGTTAATTTAGCGGCGACCGCGCTGGCGGCTCCACATGAAAACCACACAGCAATCATTTGCGGTAACGCTTTCCGCGCCAACCTTCAGCGGCCAGCGGCATTCCTTCAGCCCATGCAGGCAGCACGGTCATCAAACGCTCTACTTCATGTAATGCGTTTGCGTTGTCTGTTGGGATTTCCGTAACAACTTCGTCGTGCGCATGAAACACAATGGGGAAATTGTTTTGCTCTAATCTTTCAATTGCTGAATAAAGAAAATCACGCGCGACAGCTTGCGTCACATTCTCTGCAAGACTACCGCCATATGTTGATGTTTCTTCCCATTTGCCGGTGACGCCGCTGACAGTCATAAAATGCAGCGATGGTTTTTCTTCTCCCCAAGGCGTCGTGCGATTTTTTATCAATGGATACGGATAACAAATAACGCGACCGCTTGGCAGTCGGCACCAGAGAAACGATCCGTTCTTTCTAAATTGAACTTCTCTGCCAACAAATCCGGCGCAAGTCTTTACGCCAAGATCAACAGCATCAATAGCAGCGCATTCGAGGTCACGCCAATACTGAACAATTCGCTTATTGCTCTGACGCCACGCAGCTTTGATCTCATCAGCTTTTTGGTCATCGACTTTAACTCCATAAATCCGCGCCATAGATTGAAATGCGCCAACACCGCCGCCGTAGCCTAAAGCCAGGATAGCTACTTTACCGATTTGTCTTTCATCTTTGGTGACATCTTCAATTTTCTTGTTGTAGATACCAGCTGCGGCGTGTTCATAAATTTTGCCGTGTGTTCTGAATATTTTGAGGACTTCTTCTTCACCAGCCAGCCACGCAAGCGCACGCGCCTCAATAGCCGAGAAATCCATGGCGATAAGCTCATGTCCATCCTTTGCTAAAATCATCCCTCTCAAACAATCTGCCATCGCGTCCATGACGGGGCCGTAGTTGATGTCGATATACTCGCGGTCTTCGACATGCGCGATAATGTCTTCAATGTCTTTTGGCTTTGTGATTGGTCGTGGCCGCGGGAAATTCTGTACCTGTATCCCGCGACCAGCTGCACGGCCCGTTGACGCGCCGTGATATTGGAGCGTACCGCGAACGCGATTATCAGCGCTGGCGCGGTCGTGCATCGCTCTTAATTTAGCTGTAGAGCTTTTGGCAGCTTCTTTGCGCAAAGCCAGCGCATTCCGCACTCCGCGTGGGAGATCTCCTGCCAAGGCATCGACGACATCAGCTTTTGCAACGCCGTCGATTTCAACTCCTTCAGATCGAATCCATTTAACGAGCAATTGCACTTCGGTGCAGCGGGAGACGACGCCGCCGGTAACTCGGAGCATGTCAGCATCAAGACGGGCGCGTTCAGCTTCGACCAAGCGGATTGCTTTGAATATATTCTCTTTATCAATTTGAACTCCCCGCTTATTAATTTTGTGATCCAGCATCCAAAAGTTCTGTTCTTGTGGCGACAAATGCCACATGCGGTGATCCAGCTCGCGCTCAACCTCAACGTCTTGGCGACAGTAAGCAAACAACGCTTCAAATTTTTCTGGGTTGTCGTCGTATCGCCAGAGCGTTCCGTCTGGGCGCGGTTTGGCGAGCTGCATCATCACGCGCGCGCCAACCAAATCTTTCTTCATATCGATCCCTAGCGCCTTTGAAGCGCCATCAAGAGATCCAGGTAAAGCCATGGCGTATGCTTGCGCCATTGTGCATCGCGTTTGTTCGATCTTGATTGGTGGATATTTGTATTTTGGAACTAAAATTAAATTCCAAATGTACAATTCAAAGTCGATGTTATGTGCAACAACCTCCCCGCCTCCGGCGATGTGCCGTAGCACCTGGTGGTTGTCGGGGATGGGGTTATTATGAAAATTAAATAACTCAACATCACCATCATCAAAGCAATAGCCAAGGCAATGAACGCCAGTAAAAGGGTTGGACGCATAGTTGGCTAATCCCGCAGTTCGAAGATCAACAGGTGAATAAGTTTCGAAGTCGATGTGCAAAGTTTTCAAAATTCGCCCCGTAAAATTGCGCCGCGCTCGTAAGCGCAGCGCGTTGGGATTATCGTAACAACTTAGTCAAACATTGAGCTGGCGGCTTTTGATGTAGAGCCACCAAATGCTTCAAATGCTTTAGAAGCAGGCATCCGACCAGAACCAAGCGGATCGTCATCACGAAGCTTCTGAATGTTTTCTAATCCAAAGCTAACGCCACGATTGCCAGCCGCTTCATAAGCGTAAGGACGCACCTGGGCGCGGAACCACGCGCCAGAATACAATTCACTTTCATCGATAATGTCTTGCAAACCATTATCAACGACCCCAGGTCGGCGATCTTCGTTTGCTGAGAAAGTTAATATGTAAGCATCGTCTGGAACGCCAGGAATTGGATTGTCCAATTCTTCGTTCATGCGAAATGGCGAGCGAACGTTCTTTGGAACATTCTTTCCCCATTTAGCGCTGGCAGCATCAGCGGCAGCTTTCTTTAAATCAGACACATCAGCGTCCGGCATAAAGACAGCGCGCACTGAATATTTCTTTTTACCTTCTGGGTTCTCTCGCGGAGCTGTCGCACGAAACACAGAGATAAAAGCTGCACGAAATTCGGGCGTAATTATTTTGTCAGTCATAACAGTTCCTAAGTTTCTAGGTCGGGGAAAATGCGGACTTGGCGTCCACTTTAATCGCTGGTCGCTTGTCCGACTCATGAACAAGCACATGCCCAGAACTTTCCTTCACGGTCAGTTCTTCCAGCTTGGCACGATCTGCCTTCGCCAACAGCTTTTCAGCCGCCGCTGGCGATATAAGTTTACGCTCATAAAGAACATCGTAATCTAAAGATGGCATCAACGCTTGGGCCACTTCGCCTTCATTGCGCCATTTGCGGGTAGCGCGCTTTTCAACCAACTTGTGGTTTGGGATCTCGATACCTTTTTCGGCCTCGGCATAAGCAAACTCGCGCACGTTTTTAATGTAAGCTTCCCAAAGCGGTAAAAACTCTAACGTCTCGGCCAACGAGGACGCGCTATAGGGAAGCGTGGAGGTAAAAACTTTCTTTGCCATAGACTGCGCCTTTTTAGCTAATAACGGACATTTCGGAGCAGCTAGGCACCAACGACACGCCTTTTCGCTTAATTTTAAATAGTCAATAATATCTTTGGCTTTTGCCGCATTTTGAACTCTGACAATCGCTTCTTCGATGTCAGTATGAAACTCCATCAGATCGACCATGTCATAGGTGACTGATCTGATCGGCCCATCAGAATGTGGGCAACGAGGCTGAACAATTGTCGCCGTCACAGTTTCTACTGGATATTTAAAAGTCAGGAGCGCTGCGAGCGCGTAAATTTTGAGTTGTAAATTATTTACAATCTCAACAGCTACGCCTGCGCCATATTTCAAATCAACAATATGAAGCGCTTTAAATTCTTCCTGCAAAACGACTGCATCGGCTGTGCCAAATACAACTTCATTTATCTTAACGCGTTGCTCAACATGCAGCTTGCCTTTCAAGCCTTGGACGTAGTCAACATAAATGTTGACGTTGTCGAGCATTTCTTTTTCAGCATCAATAAATTTAAGATCTTCTCGAAGGATCGCTTCGGCCACAGAGTGCGCAAGCGTGCCTTCTTCAGCAAACTTGCTTGTCTGTTCTGGCATTCCATCCGACAACACAACGCTGCCAGGACATGTCATCCAGCGCTCGGCGCTGCTAGGGCTAAGTTTAGCGTGCGCCATTAATGCAATCCTTAACAAAGTCTTTATAGTTTTTCTGATTTAATTCACCGATGCGCTTGGCATCGTATTTATCCAGCATCTTCATGCCTTCATTCATGCCCTTGGCTGTCGTCAAAACGTTCAGCGCCTTGCGCGCTTCTTCAATCGTCACGACAGGTTCTGGGATCTCGTCAATGGTTTGTTCGAGCGTCACTTCACGCTCAACTTTTTTCTTTTTAGATTTGATGGCAGCGGCGTCCATGGGGAGGACATTGGACGCCGCTCCATCTGCACAGCCTACAGGCGAGGCCACCCTTGCTGCGCTGCCGGTGTTATCCGCCACTACCGGCTGGGCGTCGCTGTCAGTGGTTAAAGTATCCAACAGCTTTTTTACGAAAAGAATGTCCGACGGTGATCGGGGATCAAAACTGATTTGCATGAGTGCCTCGTAGTTATGTTGCGAATATACCAACTGTTATGATAATCGCAACCCCCTAGTCGAAGATTTTTGTAATTTCCCGCGTTTTATGACTGACAACACGCATAACTTCTTCGTCTACAGTTCCAGCGCAGACAAAAAAGCGAACACGAACGCGGTGTTTCTGACCAATCCGATGGCAGCGCATCGCTGCTTGGGAATTATTTGCCGGTACCCAATCCGACTCAATAAATGCAACTTCATGCGCGGCGGTTAATGTGATGCCAACGCCAGCCGCCTGCACTTGCCCGATAAAAACTCTGCACTTTGGATTGTTCTGGAATTCGTCAATATAATGATCGCGCTTCTTTTGCGGCGTTCCACCAAACAAATTCACCGCGCCAAATCGTCTCAACCGCACGCGCGTTTCTTCAATTACTTGCTGGTGCATGGCAAAAATAACAATCTTATTTACCGCGCCGGATTCCAATTCTTCTTCAATTATATCCAGGCATCGTTTCAGCTTGCCCAACCCAATATATAGGCGCAACGTCGAGGTGGATTTCGCCATCCCTTCCAACATGGTCGCGGCGTCTGAGTGCCCAGAATGCTCAGCGCGATCCAACAGCTTCAAACTTGCTGCGAGATTGGCGTCAATGTCTTTCATATTTTCCAAGAATTTCGGCACGCCGATTTCTCTGTAATTCTCGTAAAAATACGTTTCGACATCCACCTCGCTTCTCTCAACCGTCACGGTCGAGAATGTTATCTTTGGCAAATCTTTCATCACATCGTCTTTCTTGCGTCTCAACATAATCTGCGCCATCAGCGCCTTTAATCGTTCAACATTCTGAACGCCGGTAATTTTATAACCGTAATCGCCTTGGAATCCCTTGCAGAATTCAAAAACAAAATCCCAATATGGCTTGTTCACCACGCCAGCTGATCGCAAATGTGTGTAAAGTTCCGACGCATTATTTGGCATCGGCGTGCCGGTTAACCGCCATACATGCTTGGCCGTATCCGCCAGCCCAGGATGTTTATTGTGGCCGTAACAAGCTTTTGTGCGTTTTGCGCTGCGTTCTTTAAGGTAATGCGCTTCGTCTAAAACCAATACGTCCCAGGATCGATTTTTAAGGCCGCTGAGTAGCTTTGGATTTGAAGCTAGTAGATCGTAGCTGACAATGTTTAAGCCGTCTCTGTGGCCGTCTCTGCCTGTTAGAATGATGGTCGAGTCTCTGGGAGTGTTTGAGAACTTTTTAAACTCACGATCCCAATTTACGCGTAACGCGGCTGGGCAAACAACCAAGATGTTAACGGCAGCGATAATATCGCTCGCCAACACAACCTGGGCGGATTTGCCCAGGCCCATTTCGTCAGCCAGTAGCGCCTGTTGTTTTGTAGCAAGCCACTGCGCGCCCTCTTGCTGATAAGGGAAAGGCGTTTCCAGTATCAATCGAGCTTGCGCATCCAGCCGCGGGTTACATTGCCATCATTTGAGCGGAATTGATAAGGATGCTCAACCTCTGGCGGCTTTGGCTCGTAAATCGGAATTGGATTGTTGCGCGCGTTATTCATAATTATATCCGCCACATAATCGCTAGATTTATATTCGTTGTCGTATGGACCGGCCAAAACTGGAGTCGAAACAAAGAGTAAGGGGATAAGTAGCTTTTTCATTGTGCGCCTCATGTGGTTTGTAACAGGTAACATATAGCGTGTTTATTGCGTTTTGTAATTATTTTTTAGCTCTTACTGAGTGACGAAGTTTTTTAAATTTCTTGCGGAGTTTTTTAATTTCCTTCGCAAGACCTTTAATTGGATCTTCCAATTCTTCCTTGCTGTATTTGATTGGTTTGTCAGTCATCAGATTCATCCAACCAATGTTTGAACGCGCGCTCTTGCCTGCGGCCAAAGAAATGCCAAACCAATCCCCAAAACTGAATGACGAGAAAAAGAACGCCAAAAAATTTTAGAACTTCAGTCATTTCTTCGACCAATCTTTAGATTTTTTTGTAAACTTGGTGCGTCATATTCGACTCGTATGCAGCCTTTGTGATCCATATTTAAACATATGTGAAATTCGACATAATCCGAGTTTATGCTGGATTTAGAATATTTACCGCTCAGTAAAAATATTACTTTTATGTGTTAGTTTCACCTCTGTTATTCCCGATAGGGACATTTGCGGAGATTAGCAGCTCTATCCACCGCATTCGCCTAATACCTTACGGGCTTGGCGCAAGTCGCCAACTGAAACAAATGCGTGGTCTAAGCTGCTATAGCCGTCATCTAAAAACTCAGTGTATTTTTCAGCAAACGGCTTTAACGCTGCCTCTAGTTCAGCAATGCGATTTTTCATGTCAAATGCGTTCGCTTCAATATTGAAAAAATCATTATTCGCTTTCCTTAATAGTTCTTTCAATTCCTCAATACGCACATGAGCCTTTTCTATGTCAGCCAAATATTCCAAAGCCAGTTCCTTTTGCTGCTCCCATAATTCAGTCGCACACTTTAGTTCGCGCTGTAAAAGCTCAATAACGTCAGCGGCTTCATTACAAGAACTCTCAGGCCAATCTGTATTGCAACAGCATTCGCTGGCTGACTTAGCGGCACAAGTGCAGTTTAACTTTTTGCCACGCAATCGTTTCACAAGGTCATCACTCATTCCTTCTCTCCCAATATCTTACGGGCTT
>Ga0208386_1000045_pt1 | contig 38582 bp, 30 predicted proteins | sample CryBogCBH16Oct07_FD_185510 | JGI IMG/M metagenome (GOLD analysis project Ga0208386, IMG submission 185510) | Freshwater microbial communities from Crystal Bog, Wisconsin, USA - CBH16Oct07 (SPAdes) | ecosystem: Environmental > Aquatic > Freshwater > Lake | place: Crystal Bog, Wisconsin, USA...
GTATGAATAAGGCGGTGATTGAACTCCGCCGACTGTGTATTGCGAATGAGCGTCTTTTTCGTGTAATGGTGAAGATCGCTACTCGTCTCTACATTGAACTTTGTCTGCATCTTATCCAGCGTCTTTCCAAGAATAGACTGTACAACCGCCGTATAATACAACGGAATGTAATTGCGAACCTGTGACCGCACAGTGCTTGTATACGCCTTATTTTTCCAAATGCCTGAAATAGTAATCGGCTCGGTCGCAGGAGCCTTCTTAATCACATACCATGTAAAGCTTGACCCAATCTTTTTGAAGTGCTTTTTTGCGCTGTGAATATCTAAATGTACAATCTGGAGTTCTGTCAACTGTTGAATAAGCGTATTGCGGTCTGCGTACGACATCCAGTTATCAGGCGTAATAAACACAAGACATCCATTTGGCTTGAGTTGCTCCAGACTCTTCCGTAGAAAATCCTTGATAAGATTGTGATTCTTGGATGCGCGGGCACCATCCAACAGCAACTTCGCGTACGGGGGGTTGGCGACAATAAGATCACGCATCACTGTAGTCTCCTTCTCAAGATAATCGTCATTTGTAACATTAAGTGCGTACTTATCGGCACAGAAGATACGATTTACATTGTTTAACCGGTCCGTATTAATATCATTGAACTCAAGTATGTTTTCTAGCACATCACGCTTATCATAGCCCTGCTCTATCAGTATATTCATAAGCACAAGTCCAAAGTTACCATTGCCGCAGCACGGATCCAGAATAGACAAATCGTTGCGCTCCCATAGTTCCGCAGGAATCTTTGAAAGCATATCCTCAATACACGCAATGGGGGTCGGCTCATCATTGCTGGACTTATATGTGCTTTTGTCTACATTAAGAACAGTGTCATAGTATGTTTTAAGTTCAGCGTATGAATTGGTATCTACTAGCATTTAACAACCTATTAACATTTAAAAAGAAATATCAATTTTGTGGATTTACGCAGTCGGTGTAAACTTTGCCTTCTCCTCGGCAGAAAGTGCATGCCACTGCGCACCTAGGTCTGCAGCTTTCAGTTTCCCCGTAGGATGCTCCTTACGCTTCGTATCACAGAACAGCATGTAACCGGTCAGGGGCTTCTTAGGGGCGCTGGGATCCTTCTTCTTAGACGACGACGACGACGACTCAGGTCCCTCAATCTTCGCTAGCGCCGCATTCATACGCACCTTAAGTAGACCGAGCTCCGTCACAATATCGTTTAACTGAGTCGTAAGAGTCGCAATAGAGTCAGGAGTCACAGAAGACATGGTAGAATGCTGGATTTCTAACAAAAACTTGGCGGCGTCAATTTTTTGGAGTGTGGTGCGCTGCATCGGAGTCGCTTCTAAGGCGACGGGATTTGCCCATAGGCTATACGGAATCGCCGTGCTAGTGGGTTTGTTGAGGGCAAGTAGTTTTTTGAGTCCTTTCAGTTTGCCTGGCAGCCCTGGGTAGCCGCGGCTATTGTACTTCCACGCCCACTCAAACTGTAGTGTTGTACGCCAATCAGGAAAGCCCGATAGGTAGAACGCCTGTGTCCACTGCTTGCCGCGGGTCGCCTTTGCGCCGCCGGCAAGTTCGCCATTATGCTGTTTCAGGCGGTGTGCCGGATCATTCGTAGCACCAATATACGTTCTATTGGTTCCAGGAATGTAAAGTAGGTAGCAGTAGTTCATCTGCGGCGGCGATTGGTATACCTACGATTGCGTCGTTTATATCTGCGCGTCCTTCTGCTGCCGCCGTGCTTGACTACGGGGGTAGGCGCAAAGGATGCCTTATTATTGTTTGGTTTTGCGAGGGCTGCCTTTGCGGCGTTCGTTGCGGCGTTCGGCAATGTGGGCATGGCAGGTAGTGTAGGCATAGGAGGTAGAGTAGGGGTTGCTGCCGCTACAGCCCCCGTCGCAGCCGCTGTCGCTGCAGCCGTCGCAGCCCCCGTCGCATTCTGTACACCTGCCAATGCCTTATTCGCTCCTGTAGCAGAGAGCGCAGACCCCAACGGATCCGCAGTAATTGCCTGTGCCTTCGCAAGTGCCTTGTTTGCGCCAGTTGCTTCCATTCCCTTATTCACAATATCATCCTTAATATCGGCGAGGGAGGGGGTTGGTGGGGCTTCAGGCTGTACCGGCTCCAACTTCGGTACCCAATAATCTACAAACATATAGAGTCGCGGGCTAACTGACTCTAACTGATGTATAAGTTTATGACGATATACATTTATGCGGTCCAAATTCGTCTCTGCCGACATGGCAAATGTTAGAAGAAAATCGCCAACCAACGGTATCATCTCAAGGGATGCCTTAAATGCATCACCAAAGTGTTTACGGGAAATACTTACAAAAATAGTGCCTATCAAGAGAAATCCACCCATTAGGGTCGCTATCACTTGTCCTAATGCCTCACCGGCAAAACCACCTACACCAATTGGTAAAATACTACCAAGCTTTGATAATATATCTGGAACACTTTCATGTATAGCATCGACTGCCATACGAACTGCAACAACATAGGCATCCAGTCCAGCGCTTAAGAACGGTCCAAAAAAATCTACATTTTCTAGATTGTATAATAAGTACATAAACCAAAAGATACCATCCCACTTATGTGAGAATTTTAGGGCAAAAGGGGAATTCTCATACATATTTCCAAACTTAAGGAAAATACGGTCAAAGAAACTATTGCGACTCTTATCTACAAATCCAGGACGCTGTGCAACACCAAGCATATCATCCGTTGGGTCATAGCCTGGCGCACTCGCATCACGCAAGGAGAACGATGGAGGTGCTGGAGTCGCGACTGGCACACCTACACCTACGGTTGGGGCGGCACCGCCACGAGTTCTCCGTTTGCCGCCGCCTAAAATCGGCGTATCCATCAACGGTGCATAATCGTTTTTCACCTGGCTAAGAATTCGCCGGGTGTTCTCATGTGTCAAAGGATTTCTCTTCTGCTGTTGAATTGTTTTCTGTATACTTTTAATATCGTTTACCGAAAACATAGGTTCACCGTTCTCCGTAATATGCTGCTGTAGGAGTTTCGGGTCATCATTCAAATGCGTACTAAAAAAATTATAGAGACTGAATAATGAAGCGAATTTCTTACTGAGTGTTGGAAACTTGTGCCCTGTGGCATTTTCTGTAAATTTTTGTATTCTAATTTCATTTGGCGACAGAGTCGCCGTGTCTAGGCTCCAATTCGCCATCCTTATTGTGGGTAGTGGTTTTTGGTTTTTGTTTTTTGTTTTTTTTGTTTTTTGTTTTTTGTTGTTTTAGGTTACTCGTAGTCGCGGATGGCGAGACCGACAGGGAAGCGCGGAATGCCGTCCTCCGTCAACTCCTGGAAGCGCACTGTCAGCTTCTTGCCGATCGCCTTGGACGCCGCCTTGAACGCCTCGGCACGCTGCTCATGTGTGCCCCTAGGGCGGACGCTGAACGGCTTCTTGTCCTTCGTCTCGCAGACCCAGATGACGCAGCCCTTCTCAATGCCGTCGCCCTCCTTGAAGCCGATAATCTTGTACTCATCGTCCTTGAACTCCTTGTACTTCTGGAGATCGGCGGAGCGGTGCCCCACCTTGTAAAGCCCCGCCTTGTTCCTCAGGATGAGCCCCTCGTAGCCGTCGGCGACATACTCCGCGTGGAGTCGCTTGACATCATCCAGATTATTGGCGACATCCGTCGGCAGAAGGCGGAGCGCCTTGAACTTGTGCGTCTTGAAGAGGTCGGCGAGCCAGGCGTTGCGCTGCTCGTTTGTGCCATCCTGGACCGTGTCGTAGACGCAGAGGTAAATCTGCGTCATCTTCGGCTTGTCGGCATCCTTAATCGTCTCCTTCTTGACGAGCCCTACAATCTCCTGGAAGTTGAGCGTGTCGCTGTAGAGCTCGCCGTCCAGGATTGTCCCCTTCGGTAGGCTGTTGATCTCGGCGCGGATGTGGTCCATGTGCGGGAATGCCTTGCCCGTACGGCTGTACAGACCCTTGCCCGAGATGGCGAGGCAGCGGACACCGTCCAACTTGCGCTGGGCGTAGCACGGGAACTTGATGTCCTTGCCACGCTTGTTGTAGTCGTGGGCGAGCATCGGGTGCGGAACGCCGCCGGCATTGGTCGCTTCCTTGGCGTTCTTCTCGGCGCTCGGCTTGGACTTGACGGACTTGACACTCTCCTTATCGGAGTCTGCCTTGACGCCGGCTGGTTCTGCTTCAGGCTTCTTCTCAGTCATGCCGCCCGCCTCGGTCTTCTTCTTCCAGTCGCTCTGCGCCTCGTTGATCGCCTGCTGGAGCGGCGTTGTTTCGTTCTTCTTGCCGAGATTCTTGCCCACCGTCACCAGGCGGGTATTTTCTTGAAGCTTGCCGTCAAGGTAGCCGTGGGTCGTCGTAATCGCACCGACGCCTCCCTTGGGATGCGAAGCATCCTTTTGGTCCTCAACTTTGATGGACCACATCTTGATTTTACCTGTGGACGCCTTGCCGTACAGGGTGGGAAAGGAGGGAATAGGAGGCATTGTTTGTCTTGGATGAAGGAAAGTATAAGGATGTTGTGTACGCACTGAATTGTGTAAACAGTATTCTTGTAGTTTCAATTTTTTTAAAGCGATCCTACCGACGGCACCAAGCACATCGTCGTGTGCGCCTGCCGCCTAAGTATGTAGGACCCGCATTATTTAATATCTTCTTTGCTGTCTTTTTATCAATCAAAAATCGTGGGGAGTAAGGATCTTGTTGAACATTTACAATAGCATTATTGGGAATTGTGTTTTGTCGGCGAGCTCTTCGTGTACGCTTCGCCATCTAAGTTACCACGGTATTTTTACGAACTATGCGGTAACCCTTCTCTTCTGCCCACTCTTGAATCGCCTGAATGTAAGATTCACTGGAAGGCTTATAGCCCTTTGTGGGTTTCTTGGGAATAATATTGTATCGCTCTGCAATTTCTATAATTAAGGTATGCCAGGTTACCTCTTCCGTCTTGCCGGTAATATTAATCATATCTGTTCGCTTTTTCTTACCGGCGTACTCATCGGGAATTACAATCTCATTCGCAGTATGTAATTCTTTTACTGTATCATTCGATCTAGGCATTTGAAAGGTAAGATTTGTAGAGGAGGTAATACGATAACGCTGCTTAATATGGTAAGGAATGAGCTCTTCCATGGAAGTAGGGCGCTCCCAGTGACTCCACTTCTCGGCACACATATGTGTCATATGTCCGCGTTGGTGGCAACGGCGGCATAGAACATTCTTATTTGGGCACTCTTGATGCTGAACAGCATTGCCGGTAAACGCTTTACAAATAAGACAATCGGACATTCTGGAGTGCGGGGTGTGAATTAAAAATTCCCGTAGGGTGACTTCAATTTTTTTAGACCGGCGCCAACTAAACAATTCTCGCCGGCGGAAAGCAAGGCTCCAAATCCCTATACGCATTTGGATTTAGAATGATTTCAGGCTCCGCCTTCTTATCAATTACCGCAAAGATGCGCTCTCGCAACTGCTGACTCACTTCTGTAACCTTGCGACCCGATGCCTTTGCCTGCTGTAAAATAACATCTGCCCATCCGCCACTCAATTCGGCTACACTCTTACCCGTCATACTGGATATTTTCACGAGTTCTATATAGAATTTTTTTTGTACTGCCTTGACTCGCATACGATTCGCATGATCTTCTTCTAATTCACGCGCCTCAACTTCATCTACCAGCACCCAACTAATCATTGGTTCGTGTGCTGGTACAATCACAAATTCTTCTTCAAATTCTACGTCTGTATATTCCATTGACTATACAATAATCTAGCATAGATTATTCAATTTTTTAACCAACAAATGTACTTAAGTATGTTGTATACTCATGTGGTAAATATGTATTTGCCACAATCGGTACCTGTATAATATGATTATGCTCTCTATCGTATAAATCGGCAGACTTACTTATACGCTCGTCTATCTTTGCTATATCGGTAAATTCCTCTTTATTAAACTCTTGGTGTGAAAAAGATTCTATCTTATTTTTAATAAAAGAACTATCGCCAAAATACGATAAGTGCCATCCACCATGTTTTATAATTGGAGCATAGCCTGGAATCTTACGGATATCTGCACACGACATATTCATATTTTTTAACTTTTTAATTGTAAGTATTCTACATAAAGTCCATTTCTTAGCGAGTCTTGAATTCAAATTGTAATAGTAAAAATCCATTTCAAGTGTATTGAGTCTTACAGGGATTTGCCCGTTCTTTATCTTTAATAATGTATCACGATCAGGAATTTCATCCACATCCGCAATAATAATAATATCTTCATCTGTATATTTTATCTTTTCAAATCCACGCATTATAGCACTCCTTTGATGGTATTCATTTGCCCACTGCTCTTCATTTTTAAACTGGATCTTTGGATATTTATGAGGAAAGTCCTTAACAACAACATGAATAATCTTAGCCTTGAATTCTTCAAATAAATGTTGATTCATTTGAAAAATCAACGGTTTCTCTTTTCCAACAAAAGTATGTGTAGATTCTACAAGTATAAAGTAGTCTACAACATTCTTTAAAGTATTCAAACGGTAACTTAGCATATCCAACTCATTATAAAATATAAAACCATCAATGATTTTCATTTTATAGTGTTTATACTAATAGTTTGTAAGTTTACCGAATAATGGAAAAATTGAACAACCGGACAACTTATACACAATTTGTAATGCTTTCTCCTGATTTCTATACACTCAATGCGCATACCGAATTCGTCTTTCCTCATAACAACTGTGACCACAATACAGATGCTGAGTTGTTTTCGCTGCTGTTTGGATCGTATCATTTGCCTGAGTTTCTAACAAAATACTATGTGTGTCGGTTGGGTGCGGATGCTGTAGGATCGGTTGCGGATATTATGGCTGCGCTGCGTAAGGACACGGACTTTGTGCTGGCGGCAACATGCTATTTGCGCCTTAAGTTTGTATTAGAGGTATTTCACGTACCGTCTCTTATGAAGAAACTACGTGATGTACCGTTGCGTTTGGCGGCGGACCGCGGTGATTGGTTCAAAACGGGGGTCGCCGATGAGCGAGTCTGGCGTGTTGACTGTCTGGCAACCTGGCTCTTCAACTACATGATTCAGTCAGTAGAGTCACACTGTGCCGGTACTGCGGTGCCTTTGCTACAGGAACATATGCGTCATGGGCTATGGGAGATGAATACGGCGATTCAGGGTGTGCGTGCGGCGCCGTGTGACGGACGGTATATGTGGCAAGATACGGCGCCTTACGATTTGGTAATTTATCCGTTCATTTACCTTGTAAAGGGTTTATGGGGTGCTGTTATGCCGATGGTTACGGCGGACTTTACGAGTCTTGGCGGGTGCACTACAGTGAGCAGTTGGAGCTCGCCCAATAATCGCACAGCCGATGCGTTTACCTGAATGCCCCGTCGTTGTACTATCCTCAAAGGGTCCCTTGCCCAGATCGTCCTCATCCTCGTGAACGATGACCGATCGCCCCCATAGGTCTTCTAAACGAACACCTTTCAAGAGATACGATACCTCATCCTCTGGACCTGTTAAATTGCCTAAGTCACCTGTGTGTCTCTGTTGATTTTTTGCTGATGTAGGTGGTCCACCATGGGATTGTTTCGCTCCCATATGAAAGTGGTCACATGCTCCCTTACAACCCTCACCCCGCAGATCGCCCGCCTTATGAATATGGAACCCATGTTTTCCTTTCGGGAGTTCGGTAAAAATTGCGTGCACTTTTGTGCCTGCTGGAGATTCAGCAAAATTGACTTCTCCTTTAACACCATTCATGCCCGTAAATAGCGCAACTGCCATCCTAATAATGAGTGATAGTATTGTTATCAAATTATTCCTTAACGAAGAGGGGGACCTAGAGAATCTATGGATATTCTACACACTGTATATAGTTTCAACATGTATGTACTACATATTCTATAACTTTATTGAGTCTATATTGTATGCAGGTATTATACTAGAAATTCTCTTTCGTATCTTTGAATACTTTACGAATAAAAAGATTACAGATCTTCTAAGGCGGCGACCAACCATGACAGCAATTTAATTAGATATAATAGAGATGCCTGGCATAAATTGGATTCCCATAGGCATTGCTACCGGTATGGCAAGCATTGATTCACTCGCATTTAGTATACTCAAGAAGATATCCTTAAAAGAACTGGGTATGATGTTTTTACCGGTATCAATGATCATGTACGCCATGCAACCCGCTATTTTTTTACAGGCTTTGCGCTATGAGAATATGACTATCGTCAATCTATTGTGGAATATGATGAGTAATATACTCGTCACATTTACCGGTTTAGTGCTTTTGAAAGAGAAAGTAGGATTCTTCAAAGGTATAGGTATTGCGCTCAGTTTTATTGCCATGTATCTTATGACCTACGAAGATGGGGAGAGTGAACTTGTAGGAGCAATTCAAAGCGTTTTTGGACTTAAGCCTTAAGTACATCTGCCAAATTTTTCACCTCATCCTCCCAGCGATACTTCAGCACTGTCTCTCGCGCCGCCTTCCCGTGCTTCTCTCGTAGTTCGGTATCTAAGAGATAATCCTCGGCGGCGAACGAAAGGTCCATATGATCTACAATTTCAGCTTTTCCACCAATGACATGTTGTGCCAGTGGTAGATAGAGCTCCATCTTCGGCGGTACGCATAGTGAATTTACATTAGGAATACAGAAATCACGAAATCCACCGATATACGGCACAACCTGTGGAATACCTATACCCATTGCCTCAAACTGGCAGAGCCCAAAGCCCTCTCCGTCGGCGGCTGTAATTCCAACATCACTCAGTGCATAGAGTTCATTAATGACACTATCATCCCATGCCATAGAATGCTGCGATGACATAAATTTATGCCCGTGAAATTGGGGCGATAATCCCAGACGCAAAAGCTCCCGTGTGTAAATCTCCTGAATAGGATAGCCTCCCAGTTGTCCAATATCACAGACACATAGGAGACCCAGCGGCTTCGTAGGGTGGCGCGCGACCAATTCCGCAAATGCGCGCACAACAATATCATGACGCTTTCGTGGCGTATTGCGATTGAGATTTAAGAAAATAAACACATGGGGCGGAATATTGTGCTTCTTACGCATCGCCTCACGATTAAGGGGCTTAAAGACCTCGGGCTCAAACCCGTGACGAAGTACATGAATCGGCTTGGTAATACCCTGCTGCTTGAGGACTTCTCGCCAATAATCGGTAAATGCAAAGTAAATGTCCGTATCTTTATTGATACGATCCAGAAGTTCTGGTCGTTGTATAGTATACACCTGATCTATGTATACAATCAGCTTATACGTGCGCTCCTCGGGTTGAAGTTCCTCTGTAAGCTTATCTAAAAAACGGCAAACAATGCTCGCGTCATTATAAATCATCATATAATCAGGCTTTGTTTGGCGAACATACGCCGATAATTGACTGAATCCAAATCCTTGCTCATTCTTATCCGTTTCGCTTGCAAAAGGATCAAAAACATTCACTCGCGGTGGATACAAGCGGTTTGGTTGCTGATTTTTAACAAAATTCTGGAAAGCGAAATGATAAATATCTAGCCAAGGATACTTATTCAATTCGTTAATAATGTTGTAGGTTACTTTACTATAACCGGTTGTCTGGTTTGTATGGGTGCCAACCAACATAAACTTTACCCGCTTTTGGGTTGGCAGTTTACAAAGAAGGGCGTCCAAATTGCTAAAATTTGACATCTTGGCGTCTTACAATATTCTAGGTAAACGGTCTTTATATGTCTTCACCCGCCGCAGACAAAAAAGCGAAAATCCCTCGTGCTCTGCGCGAACAAGTGTGGCTGGCATCCGTAGGTCCCAAATATGAGGCAAAATGTACCATATCTTGGTGTAATAACCGGATGTCTGTATTTGAATTTCATGTTGGTCATAATAAACCAGAGTCAAAAGGAGGAACTTTAGCGCTCAGTAATTTGAAAGCCATTTGTACTCGTTGTAATCTCTCTATGGGAAATCAGTATACGATTGATGAGTGGAATAAGTTATCGCCGAAAGCGGTGAGTTGTGGTTGCTATGGTTAGTTGAGAGACTGAATCTTCGCCTTGAAGTCTCCCTTTTTCGTTTGCCACCACACCTGTAAAGCCTGACGATGCTCCTCCATCACCTGTGCATTTTGTGCTAGTACCGGCAGAAGTTCGGCTGCCTTATCCCATGTAGGGAAGGAGAGCATAGGGTGCTTGCCGAGCACATCCACATAGGTATCACGCTCTTCTGGCACATAAATAGGAATTGCCCCATGCTCTAGGGCTTCATATAGCCGATACGATTCGAGTGCCGACGCCCCCTTAAAGCAGGGGACAAACTTCGTCTGTCGTAGCAACATTGTGTAATCCGCCGCATTGAGTTTTGCCGGATCGTTCCAGCGCGCCTTTGCCTCCAACTTGAAGTTGCCGGTACGCTTGAGCGTATCAATTGCCGCATCGCGTCCTGGGCGGTCCATTGCGCCTGCAAACGACCAGGTGTAAGAACGCTCCATAAAGGATGGAGTTGGCGTTGCGTTACCCTGTCGCCCCTTTGCGTAGCCCAGCGGAATAATATCAATCTGCTTATTCTGTGGTAGATCTGGACGATAGTAATTACGAATAACACGCTTGACGGCAGGAGAACTGTAGAAAGCAATAGGATCGCGTGAGAATTCATCGCTCAAATGGAGAATTGTCATCGTCTTGCCCATCTGCTCAAAACCACCCGTAAATCCATTGTAAATAGGAGCAAGATCCTCGCCTGGAATTGTCTGGAACAGGAGGATAGGATTATCTGCTTTCATAAGTTCATTATAAGACTCGAGCGGAACCCACTGGATAGGCTTGGGGAAGATACTGTTGAGCCAGTCAGTCTCCTCAAAAAAGTTGGGGTTGATCGTCTTGAGATAGAAGATAGGGATCGTTGTCTGTGTCTGTGTCTGTGTCTGTGTCTGTGTCTGTGTCTCTGGTACGGTATAAATAGAAGCAGTAGACGGAGATACCTTTTGAAGAATCTTACCCCACTTGGCATTGTCCGTCAGGTCAAATCCTGCCCTGAGCATATTGTAAATATCGGTCTTGTATTTGATAAAGAGTTCATTGTCGGCAACTAGGAGTTGCTCGAACATTGTGTGATACGGCTTTACTACCTCGGCATCCGTTACCGCAAGTACCATCCACATTTTAAGCATCGCATCCAGTGCCGTCTTAAAATTATCATCATTCTTGAGTGCTACCGCCTGAAGTACCTGATTCCATGCCGCTGAAAAATCTGCCTTGGTAGTTAGCCCCGTTGAAGCAGACGCAGGTGCGGTTACTTCTGCAGCAGACGATGTCTCTTCCACTACCTTAAACTTCTGCGACTGAAGATCGGTCTTTAGGACTGCAAACACTTCGTCCTTTGAAAAGCACTCTGTATTATTCCAAAGATCGCTATCAAAGTTGTCTACACGATTAAAGTTGTTAAAATCCGACCGTTGGTATACAGGATCTTCCTCCTGGAAGCAAGTCGCAAGAATTGGTGTTGTAAAATAGATATTCAGGAGATTATCACCATGATTCACAATCATATGATCGCCGCTTGTGAAAATGCCCTTCTCCTTCACTAGGCTTACAAGCTTGCGCGCTCCCTGCTGCGTCAGCACATACGCATAGTTACAGAAATGGAAATAACGGCGCGGGTTTGGTGAAAAGAGCGTATTCTGTGCAATGCGACCGAAGTGTTCGTTGACATACTCTGCCACCTGCGGGAAGGTTGACTTATTCGGCGGTAGAATACCACCAAGATAAATCACATCTGTATCCGCAGGAATATCCTTAACAGATGCCATCCAGCGTAGAATCCAACGGTCGTTAAGGACTACATCATCCTCCATAATGAGATATGACTTTGCGAGCGGATCATTTGCAAGCTTCTCCCACAAACTCAAATGCGATAGAGCACAACCCATGACCGACTTCTTCCAGTTAAAATCGTTATTACGGAAGCAATGGACAATCTCAGGAGTTAGCGTGATCTGGCGACCATCCGTTGCCTTCCAGAGATATACACGATCCTTAATATTCTTATGCGTTGTCTTAAACTTTTCGAGACGATCCGCGCGGCGCTCAAGATTAATAACATACGCCTCCGCGATACCATCCGTAAAGGGAACAATATCCTTGTAATTGCCGCGGTGAACATAGAGTGGAACATTCCACTGCTTTGCTGCACGCATAGAACGATCACAATAGAAATCCTTAAGCGGTAGACGAGGCGCACCCGCTCGCTGCGTAAGAATGCTTACAATAGACTGGTCATGACGATGTCCTAGGCACACCTGAGAGTAGGGGCTCCACTTCTCACCAACAATCACATCGCGCTTCTCCTCTGCGATGCTAATCGCTTGACGGAATACCGAATCCGCATACTTGCCGCCTACCTTGTAACCAATGCAACCACCCAGAACCTGATTGGCAGCAAGCTCTACTGCTGTAACCTGGAGTTCCTTACAAAATGTTGGATGACACCAGCGCTCATTCGTTTGCTCGTTGTCATTAATAAGGAAAATATCGTTTGTCTCAATTGCATTCCAGATATCTGTAAGTGGGGTGGCAATGGCGATACCGGCATCTAGATATAGAATTGAGGTTCCTGATGGCGCCTTATTCATAGCGTCCACATGGAGCCAGAGCTTCCACGCAAAGTGCTGTGGCTCCCAGAAATCGCGCCAAGGACCGTGATCCTCAGGGAAATTGCGGATTTCAGTGGCACCGTACTTCTTTAGCGCCTCCTTATGCTCGGCTGTTACATCCTTCCATACATAAACAATCTTCGGTGTATTTGGCTCATATTGTCTCATAGATGCAAGAACATTGACCGCCGCCTCGACATACTTCGCATTTGCTGCCGTAACAAACATATGAGGACCCGTCGATGTTGGAACAGTTTCTACTACAAGGGACGCTGGTGCTGACGCTGGCGTTGGCTGAATCTTCACTGGAAAACTCATTGTCTCATACTCTTTACCAAAAGTTAACGCTTTAACCCATGAGTCCGTCTTTACCTCCGCGTCCAAGATAAGCTTGAATACGCGCTTTCCTAGAATTTCCATAGTTTGTTCGCACTGTGCTTTCTTATTTGCCGATAGCGCCGGTGTCGCTGCCATCTTATGCCACGCCTCCTTGTCATCGTCAATCTTCTTTACCAACGCGATAAGCTCATCCGGTTGACTAATTTGATTGGCATTGATAAATCCCGCAGAATCAAAGTCACGATCTACGAACGGATCGCCCCAATAAATCGGTACCGCACCTGCCACCTTTGCATGGAAAATCTTTTCCGTCGTATAGCCAGGACCCGCTGAATTCTCGTATGCGATCACAAACTTATAATCCTTATAGAAATCTACTTTTGCCAGTTCGCCGCCGCCGCCACCTAGACCCGCCGGAATCGGTCCTTCCTTGCGATTACAGAATAACCGACCTGCCGAATCGACTCCCCTCCACTTATCCAAAATCTGGAACGAAATATTACGATTCTGGTTATTGGGATTGGTCGCAACAAAGGCACAGAACTTACTCTTCTTATCAAGAATCGCCGGATCCACTGTTGTCGCCGCCTCCAAAGAAACAGGACGAGGATTGACAATCTTTGCCGGATCCGCACCAAACCAATTCACCTCAATCATCCATAGTGGTAGACGAATGTAGTTTGGCGAAGTGTTATACTGGAATCCAACACTGAGCACAATATCTGGATTATTCGGCGGCGAAACATTCTCGCCCGTAAACCATAGCTTGGATACACCAGGATACGCCTTCTCCTCTCCCTTGCTAAGCGGTCCGTACACAACAAGATTGGGGGTCTTACTATCCAGAATAACAGAAATACCATTTGTAGCACCAATCCATGAAAAGAGATACATAAAAAAGTTATGCTTCGGTACAAATTCGCTCCACATCTCACAGAAATGAATGCGTAGTTCCTTCATTGGCAAATGAGTCACCGATACAATTGGTTTCGGTATCATTGCCTTTTTAATAAGATCCTTATACTGATCTGCTAGGAACTTCGGTGAAAACTTGCGAACGATGACTTCTCGTAGAACATTCGACATTTTATTATTAAAAATACCCTTTCCAGTCGCATAATCCTTCTTTAACTGTTCCCATGCGGCAGTTGCATCCAAAATCTGGTTGAGTTTATAACTGTAAGGAGCACCAATTGTTGCTAGAAGTTGGCAATTATGAATCAGCGGAATTCCAAGATAGAGTGCATCCAACATAAATGTCTTGAGCGGACGGAAACGCTGATGTGCGATAATTACTGCCTTTTCTTGTAGGAGATCCGGCAATCGTACACGCGGTACCATGGCACCGCTAATGTCTGGTACAAGCAGATTCTTTACAATATTCGTATTAAAGAAATCGTTCTTTGCAAGAGTTTCACCATTGTGTACACAAAAACGCACAGGATCACCCTTTACACGAATCTGGGTAAGAATATTCATTGGAATATTACAGTGGCTCGTATTACTGAAATTGCTCTCCATAATGCGAATAGACCATGAGGCGGACGGATGTGCATCTGCCGGTATGAGCTTCTCTACACGCTTTGCCGAATCCTTCCACTCTGGCAGATTCGCTTCCGTACGAAAGATATCAAGCGCCTCTGGATTCCATAGAAACGGTACTTGAACAACCTGGACTCCTGACAAAAACTCAAGATACTTGACATCTTGCTGCGAATAGAAATCGTAGGTCATAATTCCTGTAATATTCTTGAATGAGCGGGGCGCAAAGGTGAGCGGATAGATGGACGATTCGATATCGTGAAATACGGGGGGCTGGTGAACCCATAGAATACGGTGCTGGGCGATTGTGGGGCGCGATCCTTCAGGTACATGCCAAACTACCTCAATCACTATATCATAGGTATCCTTGGAGTCCGGCGACCAGGAGCGGCGTGGCGGCATAGTTGCGGCAAGTTGCTTCACATCAATAAACCAGTCCTGCTCGCCCACGGGGTGTATAAGCGTTACATCGTGCCCCGCAAGTTGTAGAGTCTTTGCAAGGGAACACGCAACCTGCGGGATGCCGCCGCTAAAATAGCTATTAAGAAATCTTACAGTGATTCCAACCTTCATATGGTCTATAAGATGTCTTATGGGTGGTTTTTAAACCGACGAGGGTACCGCAGCCCTATTTTGCAAATCTTACCGATTTTGCTACCTTTGTCGGCGATGTTGTTGCTGGTTGCGCCGTTGCTGGTTGCGCCGTTGCTGGTTGCGCCGTTGTTGCCGGTGCGGAATCTACCTTCGTAAACAAGAGATCTCTCCACGCCGCCATGTTCGTTGGATTGTTAACAGAAAACTGCCATGTAAGTTGTTTCGCCTGCGCAGCATACGCAAGTTTATTTCCTGTATGAAACTTAATAATCTTATCAATCATGTCGGCACCGCCCTCAAAGTCATTCTCATCATAATAATATCCATAGTCCTTGAATCGCTTAATATTATGTACAACAGGGAATCCCATCGTAAAAAACTCTAAGAAACTGTAATTGTATTCGTTGTTCACCTGGTGCATAATGACAATCGCTGATGGGAACGCTTTTACTAGATTTACAATATGCGCGCGCGGCGTAAGTTGTAGTTTACCGTCTCTATGCATAGTTATATAAGGCAGAATAGACGAAGTGTAATACATATTCTGCTTGAGTCGCTCACCATTAATCGCAATCACCTGTTCAACGCGTCCAGGAAATCGACGATAATACGCCTCCGCAACCATAATAGGAATCATTGAATTCTTCTGGAAACTGATATTCGGTTCCATAATTACAAAGGTGCGTGGAGTTTCCGGTCCAAGACCCTTGTCAGTATACACTTGCCCTAAATCCTGAATAAACATGGGATCCCAAAGATATGGAGCAATTCTGGTTTTCCCACAAAGGGCATTGATTGAACCGGCGTACTCCGCATGGAAATCGTAGTGGGGACTCACCCAAATCTCGTCAATCTCGCCTGCTACATGATGACTAAAATTTACATTCTTAAGGAATGTCATCGTTTCAATATCAATGTTGAGAATATTGCCAAGATATAGTTTTGAGACCTTTGAGCCCATAGAACGGAAAAAGCGGCGAATGCCTGGGTCACACGACATACCGATTTCAAGATAGGAGGAGACCGGAAATGGCGCAGCGGCGTACTCCTTAAAATCTAACATACGAAACTTCTCGTGGAGCGTGGCATCCTTATGATTTTGATTATTGTCCACCATCAGCCATGGCTTGAGTCCCATCACCTCCAACATGCGGTAAATAATATAGACATTTTGAAAAAGACCATTTGCCCAGATATGGTCATCTGGAATACGAATCGTCGTAAGAATCACATTTTGCCGATTATCCGTCGCCTTAATGTCATTCAGTCCAGGCGGATTTACCGGCTGTGCCGAAAGACCAAAGCCTGTACTAATGTTCGGAAAACTCATCGTTAGTGATTCTGGGGTTTATATGTTTAGACCGGTTCCGCAAAGCGACAGCCGCATTCTGTAAATTATTTACTGGCATCGTCCCGCCTGGGCAATCTCCGCGCCATTGCACATACAGGTCTGCGTCTTACAGACATCGCCGTTCTTTATCGCCGGTGGCAGCACATACTCATTCTGAAAGCCCTCCATCTTCTGGGTCAAGTGCCAGACCGCCTTGTGCGTAAAATGGTATAGGACCGCAAAGATTACACCATGCGTTAAAGCCACTACAAACTTAGAACCCTTAGGAGGAAGTGTAACGAGAATACCGGGCGTGAGGACAAGAAACAATAGCGCTGTGAACGCAGTCATCAAAGGATGGAACATCTCTACTATAAGAAGGGTTTAAAATCCTGTGCTTCTTACAATAAGGAGGAATGACATCCCGGTCCGGTGGGTTGATGGAACTTGTTGCTCGCGGCAAGAAGGATATCTTCTTTACCGCAAATCCTAAAGTATCGTTTTTTCACAGCGTTTACATGCGTTCGGTTCCCTTCACAAAGGAAATCTACATAACACAACCGCGTAACCAGCCTGATTGGGGGCGCTGGGTCGATTTTGATATTGACCATAGAGGCGATTTTGCGAAATACTTTTATCTACATATTGAACTTCCTACATGGCTGCCGCCGCTCGCTGTTGCTGCCAATCCTACCGGTCTTGTGACCGATGCGAGCGGGGTCACCTTTGGTTATACGAATAGTATTGGATTCCAAATGATCGATAAAATACAGTTGTTCCAGGACCAGGTCATTATTCATGAATACTACGGTGAATACTTAGCATGGAGACTGCGTCAAGAATCGGAGACGGGTAATGTATTTCTTATGAACGACGAAGTGGGTGCTCATATTGAAACACCCCTTGCTCTTGGACGCTCTGCCACCCTAGCACCGCTAAGAGTACCTATTCCTATTCTTGGTTCCCAGGGGCTCTTTGAGCCTGGATTGCCTTTAGTTGCCCTTCAACAACAGCGTTTCCGTATACGCATATATCTGCGAAAACTCACAGATGTTGTTACAGCGAGCGATGGACGGCTCAACCCGGCGCCGTGGGGTGGCAAGCCATTACTTATCCAAAGTGTGAAGGGAGGTCCTATTGATGCCACACAAGTTACACTCCCTTTGTCCAGTTTAGCGCCTGTTCAAATGTCCCTTGAATCGACGCAACTCTATTTACCTCGTGATGCCAATACATGGCTCAAAGCCCAGACATTACAGATTCCGTTTACCAATATTCGGCACGAACAGTTTACCATCGAGGACAATTCATTTGTTGCTGCATCGCCGCCCTATTCGGCAACTGTACAACTCCCGTTTACCATTGATATGATTGGTTCAGTGAGCCGTATGTTGGTGGGTCTCCGTTCTTATGCGTCCACGCAGGCAGGACAACTCTCAGTATTGACCGCGTTTGACGGTTCTCCATTCTTATCCAGTTTACGCCTGAATATTTCGAATATTGACCGCATCAAGCAGTGGCCAATCGCAGTCTTTCGTGAAGTGACCGGCTACTGGAAAAATATTCGTATGCCTCTTGATTATACTTATCCTGTACCCCAAGATGTATATAGTATTACCTTTGGCGGGTTTGATACGACCAATCCCGCTGGCACCCTCCAATTTACTCGCGCCGTTCTACCCGTTCTTTATCCTATCCTCGGTCCTATACCTATGGATCCGCGTAATAATAGCCGTAAAACGACTATGCTCACCTACGGCGAGGCATGGAATGTGTTCGAAATCAGGAACGGTAAGGGAATGATGATGTTTGATGATAGTTAAAGGGCGGAAAAAATTGAATCTGTTTGTAACGAGTATACGAATCGTACCCTCCTTACTTTCTTACAATGGCATCTATGATTTCTACGTCCTCCGTTCCTTCCACCGTTCCTTCCTCCGTTCCGTCCACTGCTCCCAGCCGGCGCCCTGTATCATCATTCGCTGCTGCGCAGCAGATTAAAAAGACGATTGAGGCGAAAGAGGCAGCGGAGTTGGTTGCAAAGTCTATGGCAGCGTTGGCGGTGGCAGCGCTAAAGGCGGAGCTATCCAAGACTACCGAGCGTGCCACAGTGCCCATTTGGGAATCTTCGCCCTCGCGTCGCTCCTCGGATGAGGAGTATCCAATTGAAAGCCCTGATGAAATGGACTATGAAACCTCGGTGGAGTATGCCGAGCATCTACGCTTTAATCGTGCTCAGCGAGAAAAGCAGCGCGTTCGTGATTATAGTAAGGATCTCTCCGAGGAGGATGAGGGAGAGGGTGATGAGGAGCGTTCGGTTTAAAAACCTCTTAATGTGAATAAGAAATGTCGTCTAAATACCAAAAAAATCTTGCTGCTCAGGTGGCAGCAGGCGTTCGTACCCAATATGTATACGATCTATCAGGTGTAAAATATCGTACTAAAAGTGACCTTCTTACCTTACAGCGGCAATGGAACACCTTTGAAAAAGTAGAAAACTACAATTTTACGATTTATTTAAAATTTTTAAGAGGTGATTTTGGACAAACCTGGTATCAGTTCTATAACAATACAGAAGTATCCGATTATCGTGTTGGACAACAGTTACATGTCAACCGCTATCCAAATCTACCACCAGAGATTTTTCAGTCTATTTCTCTTGCGCCCTTGCCAATTTGTACAAATGGCACCGGTCCTCCTGTATTCAAACAGACTCCGGCGCAAATTGTCTCTGCGCCAACGATGACCGAGGGTCAAAAAATAGAGAACAATGCCGATATGGCTATTTATATTCAAGTGAGTACTTACAATATTCTTCATAGTACATTTACATATCAATTTGCGAGCAATGAGGAGCAACTTTCATATTATCGTGCGGAGCGTCGTCTTTATGCGGCGGCGCAGGCGGCGCTACATCCACCAGCGATTGCGGGAGGATTTGCCGTGTAACACGATTACGGACATGCGGCTCAATAGGGAATGTTTCAAGAATTTTACGCCAAATTAGTAATTTACGTTGGCGTAAGATATCGTCCATTGGTATTTCTACCTTAGTTGGTAACGAATACTTCATTTTTTTCAATGAGTGTTACGAAGTGCTTCCATTACTTCGCGAATGTCACTGCGGTAGTTCACCTTCGCATAATGAAGGCAGCCGTTCTGTTTGGACATTAGATGCTTATCATTCTCTGGAATACGCTCTAGTTGTCCAATATATGTGGGCGATTCAGTATTATATGTGTAGACATGTCCGGTTTGCGAATTAATCAAGTAGACAATACCCTGTACAGATGCACGGATAAGTGTATCGGGTACAGGAGTATCCATTGTTATGCTCTTTAAGTTCTTGGGTTGTAAATGATTCATTTTTTTAGTTCTAGCCAAGGACTTTCACACCACCTCGTCCAAAGAAGGCGCTTTCAATAAGAAGTTTTAATTTATGCCAAGGTACACATGTTCCTACAATCTCACTATATATCGTACAGGCTACAATAAATGCGAGCAATATGATTGGTATATATGACATGACCAAATCTATAATAGGTTTCATCCTTACTATGATAGGTTGAAAAAATTGACGCGTCCTACCTACCCTTTTTTTGTTCGCATCCGCTTCCAAGTTTTCTTCTTACACAAATGTCTTCCTCCCTCTTCGCACAAACCCTCCTGCTCCTCGTTGAGGGCAAGTCCGTTCCTTCCTCCACAATTGATGCTCTTCGTGAGCTCTGTCCCGACGCAGTAGCAGCGCCTGTTTCTTCTGTGCCTGTCACTGAACCTGTCGCTACGCCTGTCGCTGCGCCTGTCACTGCGCCTGTCGCTGCGCCTAAGCCTGCCGCAAAGCCCAAGGTTGCCAAGCTCAAGCATGTAGTGCCGAAGCCTGCTGCTTCTGCTTCTCCTGCTCCTGCTGCTTCTCCTGCTGCTCCTGCTGCTCCTGCTGCTCCTGCTGCTCCTGCTGCTCCTGCTGCTCCTGCTGCTCCTGCTCCTCCTGCTCCTCCTGCTGCTCCTGCTTCTGCTTCTGCTGCCGCCGCAACCAACGCCGATCCGTGGCGCAACCACCCGTCACGCCTGAAGTCCATTAAGCCCGACTACTGTGTTGCGCGCCGCATCACAGAGAAGGACCATGTTGTCGGTACCGGTCCAAATGATCCTAGCCCCAATGGCAAGTTCTTCATTGAGAAGCAGTGTAGCACAAAGCTTACTGGAGGCGCGTCCGGGTCTAAGCTGTGCGAAAAGTGTGCCGGCTACGAGGCAGCAGTAAAGCTGAATCCCAAGGCAGGCAAGGGGAAGTGGTATGGTCGCCTTGACGAGGAATCCCTCTACCCACTCTCCTATGTTGTCGGCTGCTCGCATTTCCTCAGCAAGTACCCCAACGGCATCACCGGTGACTCGTTCCGCCCTGGTGACGCGTCTCCTTCTCCTCCTTCTGCTGAACCTACTGCTGCTGTCGCACCCGCCAAGACGGCGCGTGGCAAGAAGCCCGCGGCTAAACCTGCCGCCGTGGCAGTTGTGGAGACAGTCGCTGTAGATACGGTACCCAAGAACATGGATTGGTTAAACTTCATGTACGAGGGTCGCCTCCACATCCGCAATGCAAAGACCGGCAAGACATACTACGCCGACAGCCAGAAGCACAGCCTTGAAGAGATGGCTATCAAGGAACATTATGTTGGTCGCTGGGTTGACGGTGCACTTGAGCTCGACGATGATAGCGATGACGAGTGAGCCGCTGCGGGTGCCGCTGCGGGTGCCGCTGCGGGTGCCGCTGCGGGTGCCGCCGCGGGCATTCATCTAAAAAAACATAAATACGACAAAGTAGTAGAGCCTGTAATGTCAGGAGCGAATAATAGAACACTTAATGTGGACAGTCTTTTTGTCCGTAATATCTATTTCAAAGATTACGCAAACAATCCGATTCCCGCAAATCAGCTCCTCGTCTCCCGCGGTGACGGCGGAACCTACTTCGGCAATCTTCCCTACTCCACCAACTCCACATTTTACCAAGCAATTAACGAAGTCGATGCTCCCACCGCTGATGGGGGCACGTACCGCTTAGTCGCTTCCACTGCTTATAACACTTTATTGCTGGAACCTGGTGCCGGTATGCAATTTTATTCCAATAGTCAAACCGGCGGTCTTATTGTTTACAATACAGGTCCCGAACAAATTGTTGCAGGCGGACAGTCACTTCCATTCAGTACGCTCACAGATGAACTTGTAGGCGGACGCACGCTCTTTTTCCAGGGAAAAAACGATATTAGTGTCTATATATCCGATACGACAGTTGTATTTGATTCTATAACAAATACCAATATCAGTAGTATTGTTGAACTACAGAGTACAAGTATTGGTTTAGAACAAGAATTTTCTACTACAAATGGATATCTAAATAGCAGTATTAACACCATTAATGTGCTTTTCTATTCCACAAATCTCTATTATCTTACATCTACGCTCAACGCTCAATACGCTCTGGTTGAAGGATTATCTACCTATTTTTTGGTGCCAAATCAAATCAATATCTCTACTGTATCCACAACGAATCTTACACTTAACCAAAATGTAATACATGATATCCCACTCAGCAATAGTATATATGACCCATGCGCCGTTTACGCAAACAATACCCTCATTTCCACAAATACCGATTTTTTAACCTTTACAGATCAGTTCACAAATGTCACCTTTGCAATTGATAAGGAGTATCTCTATGCCAAATCAACACTCTATTACGGTCCTTCAACAAGTATAGTAACCAAAGGACAGCAGGTTCAACTCGGTTGGTTTCCAGGTCTCTCCACTCAGGGCTCGAACACACAGTCTCTACGCTCGCAATTTGTTCCCTTTGTCCAACAGATTCAAGTTATGGATTACATTGTCTCTACCAATAATGTATCAACTGTTGACAATTACTACTTTCAGAATATTGGTAAATTCGACCAAATCTGTGCACCAAGTAATCTTATCCTATCCGCTAAGAATGTCTATACGAGCAGCATTTACTTGAGTACAATCAATGGTCTCTCAGTACTCGCCAGCGGAAGCAACTATAGCGACTATCTATACTGGAACGGAAGCAACTGGACGATAGGATATTCCACAATTCATATTGGCGACCAGGCGGGCGGAGATAGAACGCAAGGTGAAGGGGCAATCGCAATTGGTGCCGCCGCCGGTCAATCAAATCAATATCTAGGAACCGTTGCGATTGGTCAACAAGCGGGTCAAAGCACACAGAAATTTTACGCAGTGGCTGTCGGTTATCAAGCCGGTCAGTATTCGCAAGCTAACCAGACTGTTGCGATAGGATTTCAAGCAGGTCAGTATAATCAAAATACCGAAGGGTCTATTGCGATTGGTGAACTAGCAGGAGCAAGTAATCAAAATGGAATTGCGATTGGTTCCTTGGCAGGTGCTGTAAACCAAAACGGCGGAATTGCTATTGGTACTTTAGCAGGAGAATTTAACCAATCAGGTATTGCTATTGGTAATAGTGCAGGTTTTATAAATCAAAGTACTGCTGCTATTGCAATTGGAGTTTCAGCAGGTTATCAGAATCAAATGCCTAACACTATTGCAATTGGCTCTAACGCAGGCACAACTGGACAAACCGATAATTCTATTGCTATAGGTGCGTATGCAGGTTATTCGAATCAAAGCCCTAGTTCGATTGCGGTTGGTTTTGCCGCCGGTTCAAACAATCAAAGCAATAATTCGATAGCAATTGGTAATTCAGCAGGTCAATCAACACAGGGAGCTTACAGCGTTGCTATTGGTAACTCGGCAGGTCAAATTACACAAGGCTCAAACACAGTAGCGATTGGTAATAGTGCAGGCAAAACTAATCAAGGCTCTAACGCGGTTGCCATCGGCTACGCTGCGGGCTCAAACAATCAAAGCACGAATACTATTGTGATCAATGCGTCTGGCGTAGCACTCAATTCTGCAGTCTCTAGTTCACTCTACATATCACCGATTCGCAATGATGAGTCCGTAACCTCTGGATTCTTACACTACAACTCTACAACGCATGAAATCGTATTTAATTCACAGGGTGGAAATAATGGAGGAAATATATATGGCTCTACAATTTATGTAAGTTCTATTACAACGAATATTGCATCACTCTCCTCATTAACTGTCAGTAGCATTAATGGCTTACTGACTCTATCCGCTGGAACCTCTTACGGCGACTATCTCTATTGGAATGGCACAAACTGGGTGATTGGTGATACAAATGTTGTTATTGGTGGAGGAGCAGGGCGCACGAATCAAGGTGCACAAGCAATTGCTATTGGTGTATCTGCAGGTTCAAACAATCAAGGTACACAAACAATTGCTATTGGTGTATCTGCAGGTCCAAACAATCAAGGCACACAAGCAATTGCTATTGGCGCATATGCAGGTTCAAACAATCAAGGATTGACTGCGGTTGCTGTTGGAAACCAGGCAGGACAAGAAAGTCAGGGCTCTAATGCAGTTGCAATTGGCAACTTAGCGGGTCAAAATGCACAAGGCTCGAACGCAATTGCTATTGGTTATGCAGCAGGTGCAAACACCCAAAACAACAATACAACTGTTATCAATGCAACTGGCGCGGAACTCGATACATCATATCCTAATGCTTTATATGTTGCTCCTATTCGTAACGACGAATCTGTAAAAGTTGGATTCTTACACTATAATGCCGCAACAAATGAGATAGTTTATAATGCACAGGGTGGCAGCGGCGGCGGTGGAGGCGGTGGCAGTCTGCCCAGTACAGCTGTAAATCGCGGCGACTACCTATACTGGAATGGCGCCTCATGGGTCACTGGCTTTTCCACAATTAGCATTGGTGATAGGGCAGGTGGAGATGGCGCTCAAGCAAACAACGCTGTTGCCGTCGGTGGAGCCGCCGGCAATTATACTCAACGATCAAATGCAGTAGCGGTCGGTTTTGCGGCGGGCTACAGCAATCAAGGAGCGTACGCCGTAGCAATTGGTACTTATGCTGCTCAATATAATCAAGGAATTAGCTCAATTGCCATAGGCATTAATGCAGGACAAAGTAATCAATTGAGATCAGCTGTTGCGATTGGTAATAGTGCAGGGCAGAGTAATCAAGCCTCAAATGCGGTTGCAATTGGTACTACTGCAGCTATATTAAGCCAAGGAGCAGCCTCTGTTGCTATTGGTCAACAAGCAGGACAGAGTAATCAATTAGGATCGGCTGTTGCGATTGGCGTTCAGGCAGGTCAATCTACACAAGGAATTTATGGAATCGCGATTGGGAACACTGCTGCACAATTTTCTCAAGCAACTAATACTGTGGCTATTGGTAATTCGGCAGGTCAAAGTAATCAAGCCGATTATGCGATTGCTATAGGTTTTCAAACAGGTCAATCTACACAAGGATATTTCGCAGTCGCGATTGGACGCACTGCAGCACAATTTTCTCAAGGAACTAATTGTGTAGCTATTGGTGCTGCTGCAGGAAATAGTAACCAAGGATTACTGTCACTTGCTATAGGTGCATTCAGCGGTACATCAAACCAAGGACAGTATGCAGTATCTGTTGGTGGATTAGCCGGTGAAAATACTCAAGGGCTGGGCGCAACAGCGGTTGGCTATGCTGCAGCTCTATCAAGCCAAGGAGCATATGCAGTCGCGATTGGACGCACTGCAGCACAACTTTCTCAAGGAACTAATTGTGTAGCGATTGGTGCATATGCTGGTTTCAGTAACCAAGGCTCCAATGCAATTGCTATTGGCTACGCTGCCGGCTCTAATAACCAAAGCACCAATACAATTATTCTCAATGCTACCGGTGTAGCACTCAATTCCGCAGTCTCTAGTTCACTCTACATAGCACCTATTCGCAATGATGAGTCAGTAACCTCTGGATTCCTACACTACAACTCTACAACCAAAGAAATCGTATTTAATGCTCAGGGCGGCGGTGGCACCCTTATCTACACCTCTACACTATACGCAAGTTCAGTCACAACAGCCACTGCGTCTATATCATCCCTTGTAGTTAGTAGCATTAATGGACCTGGTAGTAACGGAAACTTTATTTATAATGCAAATGGACTACTTGGAGCAACTTCAAATGTCAACATTGTACCAATCTTTCAAACAAGTACAGTTGTATTTGCACAAAATACTGGAAGTTTTAATTACTTACCGGCGCCCGCAAATTTTACAACAAATAATGGTGGAGTGTGGACATCATCTTTAATATTTGCAAATTATGCTTCTAATTTTCTTCCTTTCCCTTATTTCAGCGCTGGTCAAAATACACCAGGTTATTATTCATATTATACAAACGGTGGTCAAATAAACGCCTTATTTAGTTTTAAGCCATTTGCATATCTTGATGGTAATGTAAATTCGGCAGCTGCTGTTGTAGGATTTTCAACGTCTTTAGGATATTACACAGTAGGAGATTACGAGCTTTCGGTAGGACTTAGAAGTACAATATTATATACTCCATCTGGTTCATTTGTATTTGGACAGCCTTTACCTGATAATAGTACTTGGCAAGTACAACGAACCTCTAATAGTTTAGTATTTCAATATAGTTCAATTACAAATAATTTTAGTACAGTGTATACCGTTAATAATATTAATATATATGACACCGCACAATTATATATACTTAATAATAACAACTATGGAACGGCATACTTGGGAAGTTGGCAGGTATCTGCATTAAATCAACTTCAAAGTTTTAATGTAGCATGTGCAGCACAATTTAGCACACTAAATGCAACATACGGCACTGTTTCATCACTAACTGTAAGCAGTATTGGTTCAGTATCGCTCGCTGGAGATATTGATATGAAATTGAATAATATTAAAAATATAGGAAGTAGTGAATATTCGGTGCCTCCATTTACCTTTTCAATTACCCCAACATCAACTATAACTTCAGGATCGTATACGTATTTTGTGTGTAATTCAAGTTGTACTGTTTCATTGGCAGCTAATCTAACAAATGTTGTATATTACGCCATAGGCGGTGGCGGCGGCGGTGGATCAGGTTATCAGAGTGGAGGAGGAGGAGGAGCAGGAGGATTACAAACGAACGATCCAGCCATATATTCATCTCTTACACTTTCATCATTACAGTACAATAATAATTTTCTACAATTGACAAATGGGCAAACATATACTATTACCATTGGAACGGGAGGAGGATCAGCTACAAACGGAACAAATACAACATTTATATCAGGAGTATCTACATTTGTGACTGCAACTGGAGGAGGAGCAGGTGTTCCTGATGGAAGTCCTGGTGCAAGTGGTGGGTGTGGAGGAGGTGGTGGAGTAATAAATAATGCAGGAGGAACAGGGTCGCAGGGATTTAATGGAGGAGCAGGAGGACCTCTGGCACAAAGTAGTACTTTTCCTTGGAGTTCAGGAGGAGGTGGTGGAGGAATTAGTACATTAGGTGTAGCTGGTAATTATTATAATCAGGGAGGACCAGGTGGTGTGGGATTGACGATTATTAGCATACCATGTGGATACGGAGGACGAGGTGGAGCCACGGATTGGTATGTTCAGAATCCCACCACAGGGGCAAACGCAACGACTCCTGGGTCAGGTGGAGGAGGAAGCGCATTATTTAATGCGGGAGGTAACGGTGCCTCAGGTATATTTATTCTTGGAATTCCTACATCCCAATTATACAGCCGCCGGTATGGTATTGTCTCAATTGACACAAATAGAAATCTCGTAATCTCTACACCCACAAATATTGTATTATCAGGAATCACAGGACCGAATAGCAATTCTCCGTTTGTCCTCACATATAATTCCACCTCGGGTATTGTAAATTATACTACATTAACTAATTCTAATTCTCTTGCTTCTGCTTCTACAATTGCCTATGGTACTGCCGCGGGATCCATTACACAAGGAGACAAAGCAATTGCGATAGGTTATTATGCCGGTCAATCAACACAACAATCAAATGCGATTGCTATTGGAAATTCTGCCGGCTTACTCTACCAAAGCACAGGAGCGATTGCCATTGGATATCAGGCTGGTTTCTCTACGCAACAATGGAATGCAATCGCGATTGGTTATGATGCTGGACAATACAACCAAGGAATTTTAGGACTTGCGATTGGTAATGCGGCAGGTCAACAGTCTCAAGGATCAAACTCTGTAGCGATTGGTAATGCGGCAGGTCAACAGTATCAAGGATCAAATTCTGTTGCCATTGGCTGGGCTGCTGCCAGTACCATGCAAAATAGATATGCCGTGGCAATTGGTACAAGTGCCGCTCAAAGTAATCAAGGAACATTCGGTATTGCTATTGGAACAAATGCTGGTGCAAATTACCAAAGTACACAATCAATTGCTATTGGAAATTCTGCAGGAGCTTTCAATCAAAGCCTTCGTTCAGTTGCAATTGGTACTTTGGCTGGACAGGTGAATCAAGGAGGATACGCAGTCGCAATAGGATATAGAGCGGGTGATAATTACCAACATAATAGTTCAATTATTCTTAATGCCACGGGTAATTCTCTAAATACACTGTCAACAAATTCGTTCTATGTTTCACCGATTCGCAATGACGAAACAATCACTTCAGGTTTCTTACATTACAATACTATGACAAATGAGATCGTGTACAATGCGCAAAATGGAAGTGCGATTGTTAATAGTAGTATAACCCAAACACTCGTCCCAAATACAGATAATGTATATGATATCGGCACATCAACCCTACGCATTCGCCATATCTATGTAGGTCCTAGCTCTCTAACAATTGGTACTGGGGCTATCTACGCTGATGCTAGCGGAAATCTATATACTGCAAATAGCACAGGTACAACACTATATATCGGTGGTACGAACCAGTTTTCAACCGTCTATACATCATCGCTTACTGCAAATACACTCAACAATGTAACATTTTATACATCGAGCCAAAGTTTAACAATAGGAACTTCATTTGGTTACACCAAACAAGGAGCCAATGCAACTGCAGTTGGCTCACTTGCCGGTTACACATATCAAGGATCGAATGCAGTTGCGACTGGCATAGGTGCGGGTTACTCCTTTCAAGGAGTCAATTCCGTATCTATTGGCGCCTACGCAGGAAATGTGAATACAATATCAGTTGTTCCTGGGTCAACATGGAGCAGTGTTACATCGTCTGTAACTGCGTCGTATTATGGTATAAGTGTATCAGGAAACGGACAATACCAATTGGCTACTGCAACTAGTTATGTGTATAGCTCATCGAATTACGGATCAAACTGGACGGATATTACATCAAAACTTAGCGGATCAGAGTTTCAAGGTGTATCGGTTGATTACAGCGGTCAATATCAAACTATATGTGTATTTGCTGGTCCAGTCTATGTATCTATAAATTATGGTGCCACTTTTACATCAAATCAAGGAAATGCACCCTGGGAAACAGTCTCTATATCTGCAACAGGTCAATATCAAACTGCAATTTCTGAAAATTACGGTGCTGATAATGGTGGTATATTCACTTCAGTAAATTATGGAAGTACATGGACATCAAATACAGGTGTACCAACGGGTGTTGCTTGGCAAGCTTTAGGGGTGTCTGGATCCGGTCAATATCAAACTGCTGCTATATATGGACAAGGTGTATATACATCGTCGAATTATGGTAGTAACTGGACATCAAATGTATCTGCACCGGTCGGCAATTGGAATGGCGCATCTATATGCTCAAATGGTCAGTATCAAACACTTGTACAAAATAACGGCGGTGGCATTTTTACATCTGCAAATTATGGTGTTACTTGGACATCGAATACATCGGCACCATTTGCATCATGGACTCGTGTATCAGTATCACAATCTGGTCAATACCAAAGTGCCGTTCAATATCCAGGTCGTATATTTACCTCAACTGATTACGGTAGCACTTGGACATCAAATGCCTCTGCCCCATCTTCGAATTGGAACGGTATATCTATATCTGCAGATAATACATATCAGGCGGCAGTCGTATATAATGGTAAAGTCTATGTAAATCAAGGAATAACTGGATTAGAAGGAAATAATACAGTCGCAATCGGTGCGTATGCCGGTTATTCAAATCAACGCAATGCCTCAATTGTTATTAATGCTACAGGTGCTATTCTCAATAGTGCGCTGCCAAGTTCTTTCTATGTTGCGCCTGTTCGCTTTGACTCCACAATTACACTGTACAATGCTCTAGTATACAATAGTACTACGAAAGAAATCACCTACAATAGTGGAAAAACATTCGTCATTGACCATCCTAAGGATGAATCTAAATACCTTGTTCATGCGTGCTTAGAGGGACCTGAAGCCGGTGTATACTACCGTGGTACTGGCACGATTGCCGATCTCGAGTCCAGCGTTACAATAACTTTACCTGATTATGTAGACGCATTAGCGACGGAATTCACTGTCCAGGTGACACCTATCTACAATGGCGGTGTGCGCACACTCAATGTGTCCAGGATATCTAACAATCAGTTCACGGTATACGGTGATAGTGGTGAATTCGACTGGCATGTCTATGGTCGCCGGTTGGTTGTTGATGTGGAACCTAAAAAATCAGCGGCGAATGTGCGGGGCGAGGGTCCTTACCGCTGGATCGCTTAGGCAAGCATCACTGACTCCTCGTCGTCTTCATCCTCCTCATCCGAAATATCCATCGACTTATCACCAGCGTAGAGCATCGTGTAGGCGCGCGCCTGCTCTTCATATGCTGCCTTATCCTCCTTGTACTGCTGCGCAATATCTGGCATCAGTGGATCACTTGGGTTGGGATCCGTAAGTAGACTGAGCACCGATAGGAGTACCTTAGAAATCGTGAGCGCAGGGCTCCACTGACTCTTCAAAATATCAAGGCAAATGCCACCACTTGCGTTGATATTTGGATGATAAATCTTTGTCTTAAATTGTAGGTGCGGTACCTTGAAAGGGTACTCAGTAGGAAAGTGAATATTTAGTTTGAATACGCCGCCGGCGAATGGACTATCCGCGGGTCCCATAATCACGCCCTCCCAATGAAACATATCATCCCCTACTGGTCCCGCCGAGCAGCCTGCTGGTGGGTCCTTTCGTAGATCATCAAGCTCCTTTAGAATACGACGTAGTGCCATTGTTGCATTTTCTATGGTAGAAAAAGCAACATCAAATTTTTTGTATTTACTCGGTTTCCAACATAGGCGTTAACCATGTCTGGCGCTCCGCCTCAGGAATACGATATTCATTGAAGATTTCTGCTGCTGCTGCGGCGCGCTCTTCCACGGGTCGGTTCAAGAGAGTCGCAAACTTTGCCTGGAACGCCTCACGCGGTGGTGCCTCATTCTGTAGCAATGCCGTAATTTCTGGATCATAGGCGTAGAGTACATTTACAAGATGCGTCATCTTACCATTCTCGCACATACCAACACCCTCAATCACCTCCTGTGCTAGCCGACGAACAAGTTGCTTACGCTCTGCGTGTATCTTGATATACATCCATACACGGTCAAGAACATCGCCGTATGCCGCATTGAACGCTTGTATATTGTAATAGTCATTGGTAATTTCCATAGTACATTGCTCTTTTGCCCGTGGACTAAATTTTACTGCGGTTTTATCATCAAAGGCGAGCAGAATCTCTGCCAAGGTTTCCTGGGTGGCATCGACGGAACGCGCTATAAGAATAGGAATTGCTTTCCTCGTTCCATCCTGTACTGATGAACGGTGGGTGCTTTGAATATCGCGAGCAAAGGCACGAAGATCAATGCCGCCCTCTGGATCACGGCGGAAGTTTGCGCCATGAACTGCTTGTACAGCGGGATTTTGTAACTGTTGTGCTGCTTGCGCTGCTGCTGCTGCCTGCGCTGCTGCCTGCGCTGCTGCTGCCTGCGCTGCTGCTTCTGCTGCTGCACGCTCCTCCTGACGCCTCCTAACCGCCTCTTCACGCACTCTATCACCAATCTTCAATGAAGTAATAATGTTATAGGTTGGAAACGGTCCTAAAGCAGTTTGCAATTCCTGAAATACATTATTTTTATCATTGTCTGGAATATCGTTCCACTCCAATTCGTCCACATTAAAGTACGCTAAATTGATGACACCGGTAACTGCCCTAAGCAAAGGTGACCATCCTACATGCTGAACCGAGGACTTTTTTACAGCACAATACGCCTGAGCAAGCAGATTCGTTGGTACATGGAGAACGACCCATAAATCTGCAATTAGCCGTGCATACCTATGAAAGTCATCAGGTGATCCTGCAGGTGCACGATCCTGTCGTAAAATATTCTCAGTAAGCCTGACTGCTCGCGCCGCCGCTCTTTCCGCCTCCGCTGCTGCTGCTGCCTCCGCTGCCTGTGCTGCCGCTGCCGCTACTCTTGCTGCCTGCGCACCGTGCACTCCGCATAAACCATTGTAATTTACACTCGCGTTTTTTGTACAAGGATTGCCTGCGGCAGTCGTCGCTGTACATATAGGCATTATAGTTGTATTAAATTGAAGAATCTTAGATAGATTCTTCAATTTTTTAAAAAGAGTCATTACCAATAACATCCGCCCTCTACTTCTTTTGCACCCGTTGGCGTCTCTTCCGTCTCAGGAAACACCCATGCATCATTGAAAAATTCGGATATAGTACCGTGTGTGAGCCATCGGTGCCCCTTGATTCCAAACAATATCTGTGTAGCACCACCAGTATGAATAGACGCGATATTCTTCTCTTTGAGTGCGTAACATATAGGTAAGGAAAGGGCACCACAGCCAATAATAGCAAAATGTGCTCCCGTCTCTTCCACCTGTCGTACAATATCCGCAACTGCAGCACGCCAACCGCCCTCTATAATCTTCGCCGACCAACGACCCGTTGTTGCCGATAAATATGGGCTGTATCCTGCGCGTACAGGAATGATTGCCGGTGGTCGTGGATTCCAAATAGGATTGGCACCCCATACCGCCTCTTTACGCGTCCATTGATATTCAATACTTTTGTAAAAAGGAGACACTACCGCCACCTTACGGTCCTTCGGTAGCATATAGGTCCACCGCTGTTCAAGGTCTTCAATATAATACGGCTCCAATGCTCTTAGAGGAAACTGTGCTGCCTTACTTGCAAATGTCCTAAGAATTGCCTTTTCTATATTCGTATTTATAGGATTCCATGCGGCAAAGCCGTCGCATGCGGGCAATACCTCTGTAAGCATATGTTTTGCCCAGGCATCCATCGCAAGATCGGTCGCAGGAAACAACCCTCCATTTCGCGCAATATTTAACTTTATATTTTGCGGATATGCGCGGCGCTGTGCATCTTGGCGATAATGCGTATAAAAAATAAGCACATCTAATTCCGATGTTCCTATCTTTCCAACAAAAAATGGTTTATGTGATTGAATCTTATTTACAATAAAGGCGGCACCCTCTTCTAGATTCATATCTAATTTATCTAGTATAGTTCTCTTAAAATAGATACCTATAGTAAGATGGGTTCAAATAAGAACCAAAATAAGACAATGAAAAAGCCCCGCGCTTTATGTCAGTGCTACAACTCACAAAAAGCACCCTGTACGCGTACAGCAGTTGAGGGCAGTCCTTTCTGTGCCCAGCACCAAGACTGCAATGGTTCACCTTTATCGGGCTCCGAACCGGTCCGTGATGTTGCCCTCTACAATAAACCGTCGGTTCGTCGGTGCCATAACTGCTACTCATACGCAATGCATGTGTATGATCCTAAGGGCGAAGAATTATGTAAAAAGTATGGTAACTGTCGTAACTTTTTCCATCAACCCGGTGCGAAAACGGGGCACCGCAATGCGTTAAATAAGGAGGAGCGCCGCTCATGCCCCGTTGTGGAAAAACTTATGATGGGGGATATTCCTGAGGTGACAAAGACATCATTTGATGCGAAGTGTCCTGCCGGAATGAGTAAGGTGGCAGCGGTCGTTGATAAAGGTGTAGATTATCACTGGTATCGTCAAGATCGTGATGGCTATTGGAGTCATAAGGATGGCTCCAATAAGGTGAAGACTTTTGATGCACTCAAGAGTCCTATTTTTAACCCCGAACTCGCGTCCCGCGATTACCGATGGCAGGGGAGCGATCTGAATTACGAGGACTTCTGCGGGTTTTATTGTGTCCCACGGGACCATCCGGTCGTTTTAGGGCGAGGCGTGAACGCACCTGCGGCTGCTGCTTCTGCGGCGGCGGCAAGGACACGGAAGGCGGCACGGGTGCAGAGACGGACCCAGAGAGGTCGGCGCTCTCAGCGGCAGCGACAAGCACAGCAGGGACGGGGTTATGACATTCGGCTGAACTCTCTACCTGGCTGCCCCCCTTCTCCGCAGACGGGAGGTCGCAAGACGCGGAATCAGCGTGGGAAGGGCTATGATATTCGGCTGAACTCTCTGCCTTCATGCCCTCCTCAGGGAGGTCTTGGTCTGTCGTGGACTGATTATCCTCCTCACTCAACGGACGCATTGCGAAAACAGTACTTGTAGGATACCAAAATTTTAAGGCATCCCGAAAGGAAACACGCTTTGAAGGATTGTAGGAAAGCATCTGTCGCATAAGATCAATAAAGCGCTGATGAGACTGCTGATAAAACTCTGTTCGTATTGCCAATGGCTCCATGAGACATTCGTAGTAATGTGTTAACCACCGCATCGCAAATAGCCAAACCTGCTCTGCCTCGGTATTGAGTGGCGCGAATCCATTCTGACCCGAACCCAACATTCCGTATTCAACCGGTGATAGATAAATACGCACCATCGATTCAATAATTTCAAACGCTTCGTTCTGGGTATCTAACAAATGAATCTGTGTCTGTAATGGTACACTCTGTTGTATTCCCAATATACGATGCCGTTCAGGTGCTGCCGTTTTACGCGGAGACCATACTGGTAATACTGGAATATGTTCCCAACCGCTATCCTTTCGCACAAATCTCTCCAAATCTGCCGTAAAATCTCGCTCAAACCCGTGTAGGTTCATTTGTCATAGCAGCGTTTTCTACGATTGAAAAATAACCGCACGAAAGTAAGGGAAATGCTTTGGGAATCAATGATTTACGCAGCCGTTGCGCTGCTTATTATAATTGTTGCTTGGGAATACCTTCGTAATAACATGATGCTTGAAGGATTTACTGACGGTGTTGTGCCAGAGTATTTCGGTAAGTTCTTTCCACGCCGCTACGATGTTGTACCGGGCGAGATGCGCGAAGTGGATGGCTGGATACGCAATCCCCGTTACTTTGAAGGGTATGTGGATGTACAACGCCTTGGCTACAAGGGTGATTTCTGTCGTGTTGTTGAGAAGGAAGGACTACCCGATTCTCGTATTATGGCGTGCGCACTCGCCGGTCAGGAGGGTCTCGACTCCTTCACCTATCGTACCGACTCTATGCGCGCTGGCACTAAATTTAGTCGCGATGATTACTTCAGTGATGTAAATGGCGACGGCAAGGATGACTATGCCCGTATTTTAAAAATAAAAGATTCTCCCAATGATGCGTGGCAGGCTATGGCAATTCTTGCTGGCAACACCCGTTTCAAACAGGGCGAAGAGACTCCTGATAACGATCCACCCGTTGATATTGCTGATTTACTCTTCTTCTTTGAGGGTATTATGGTATGGTACCGTTTCTACGACGATATGTTGGATTACGGTGAGAATACCCAAATTAAGATTGCTGGCGGAATGAAGATTGATGAAGATCCTAAGAAAACGGTAACCAAAGGACTCTCTATGAACCGTCTGCCGACTGCCGATATCGAGGTGAAGCCGCCTGCAGACCAGTTCATTAAAATCGGCGAAAATGCCCGCCTAGAATTTGATTCCAAGGTTCAACTCCGCCAGTTACGCGCCGTTAGCGTCTGGGTATACTTTGATGAATTTACGAATAATGCTCGTATCTTTGATTTTGGCAATGGTCCAGGGCATGACAATGTAATACTCGGTATTGAGGCAAAGGGAAATGTGGATCCCGCATTTGGTCTTCTCAATAGCCGCCCTGGTGACGACAATAAAGTCTGTAATTCGCGTGCACCCGCCGAAGTTTCGCCCCAAGAATTCATGGCAACCACCGAAGCAAATGTGAGCGAATTTGACTGCCCTGGTCCCGAGCCCGTTCAAAATACCTACCCTGAAGATGAGATTCATCCTGGTATTGATCCTCGTGCAAATTTATTGTTTGAAATCTGGGATACCCAACAACGCAAAATGCGGCTGCGTGCTATGAACGCTATCCCTTTGAAAAAGTGGACACATATCGCATTGACAACGACGGACGCCACGAATTTCCGCCCCACCTGGCGCATATATGTGAACGGCAAAATGGTCTTGGAAGAGCTGGACGGATTCATGCCGCTCAAATCGTACACAACTAGCAACTATATTGGTCGTAGTAACTGGGAAACAGAGTCTCAGGCGTTTGAAAATCCTGATGAGCGGTTGCGCGGAGCGTTATTTGATTTCCGCCTGTATCGTCAGCCGATGAGCGAAGGTAAAATAGATAAAACATACCGTTGGGGACATAAGAAACTTGGTATTCAGGACCCTAAGCCGCTGGTACCGGCAAGTAGTGAGGGCTTCCCTTACCCGCCACCGGCAATTGTACCACCGACAAAATTTGAGGCAATTCCTGTGCTGGACCCGCCGGCAACCATCAACTAAAATGACCGAAAAAGAATTATACGGGCAACTATGGGATATCTTAGTTACTCTTAATGCTGTAAATAACACATTTACACCATTTAGCGCACAGGATATTAAGGGGGTCATTGCGGCAAAACTCAAAGCAAAAACTGATAAAGAACCAAAGCATCTTGAACAATTGTATAAGTTGGAGGGAATGATTCGTGAGCTGCGCGAATCATTTGCTATTGCGAACTCTACTCCTTCGGTTTGTTGAAAGGGGTGCGGCGCTTGCTTTTAATGCCTGCCGAATAGAGCGCTGCAAGGTCGGTGGCAGTTACTGTTTCCGCATTTGATGCTGCTGGAAACTTTACAAATGTTTTCTTAATAAGAGTATGTTTGTAGAAATAGAGCCCGTAAGGTCCCTTTTTGATCATATAGTCACCGACTTGACGAGAGAACGCTGTTTCCGTTGTGGCGAAAGAAATCTTCGCCTCTAGTTTCTCTTTAATTTGTTCCAGCGTTTCGTCGCCCTTCAGGCTCACATTTGTAGTACCGCAAATAACATACCATCCGTAGGGTCCCTTCTTTTTACGGATTTCCTGGGTTTCTAACATCCCAATCAATTCACCTGCGGCGGCTATGGCGGCGTTTGCGAATGCCGTTGTCGCATCAAGCAGGGTTGCGGTTTCAAAGGTCGTGGACGGTGGCACGGCGGCAAAGGTCGCTTTTGCGTCGGCGGGGGCGCCGGGGGGCGGCTCCTTCATAAAGAGGGGACCCTTACGGCTTAAAATTACCTTTATGTTTTCGGCGAGGACACGCTCTTTTGCTGCTTTGCTGGCAGCGGCACCACCGGTGGTCATTGTTTGGTAGCGTTCTTTGTAGGTGTCCCAGGTCTGCTGGAGGACCGACTTCCACGGCTGTTCCGCTTTTGCTACGGCGTCCAACTTCTGCTCCATTGCCGCCGTAAATTCGTAATTGAATAGATCGTTATATTCGCGGGACAGGAACTCGCTCACCGACTTACCGAGTGCGGTGGCACTGAGCTTATTCTTATCCGCGCCGACTTTGTGATGCTCTAATGATTGGTTTGGCGGCCACTGGTTGGGGCTCAGGGAGAGATGGTGACTATCCTGCGTCTTGCCGTCGGTGTTTGTCTTCTCTACATAATTGCGGTCCATGATGGTGGTCACAAGGGATGCAAAGGTGGAGGGACGACCAATGCCCTTCTTTTCCAGCTCGGCAATCAGTGATGCTTCGGTGTAGCGTCCCTTCGGCTTCGTAAACACCTCGTCCGCCTTGAGGGTGGTCCAGTTTAGAAGGGCGTTTTGGACGAGCTTTTGCGCCCAGTATAGCCACTCCGCCTGGTCCTTGGCGTGTCGTTCTGGATCCTGCTTTTCTAGAATCTTATAGCCGGCAAAGCGGAGTTTCGTCTGTTCAGTGGTCCATTGACGAGTAGGGTCCGCTGTAAGTGCAAGGGTCGCCTTGCGCACATCGGTCTGTGAGGGGGACATTTGGCTCTGTGTGGCACGGCGCCAGATAAGGGCGTAGACCGTCTTTTGCGTATCGTCCTCAATCGGCGGATTGGGGGTTTCAGGATGCGTGGGTCGTATCGCTTCGTGCGCCGCCTGTGCTTCTGGAGGCGCAGGAGCATCTGTGGCTTTTGTCTTTTTCGCTTTGGCAGGGACTGCTGTTGCTACTGCTGCTGTTGCTACTGCTGCTGTTGCTACTGCTGCTGTTGCAGCCGTTGTTTGTTGAATCGTATGCTGCCCCTCGGGTCCTAGATACGGTGCACCGTAGGTAGCCTGTACATAAGTACGAATCGCCGTTGCTGCCTCTTGCGACAACAGCGGATTATCAGTACGCATATATGTAATATGACCCGCCTCATACAACTTCTGCGCCGCCATCATCGTCGCCTTAGGGTTCAAACCGTGGAGAGACGATGCCTCCTGCTGAAGCGTTGATGTAATAAGCGGCTTCGGTGGCTGTGAAATGGAGATAGTCTCCTTCACCTGAACAACCTTCGTTTCTGTATTTGTATGAACTTGTTGTAATGCCTCGCGCGCTTCTGTCTCATCCTTGAGCTCCTTTGTTGCTTCCGCAGGAATGGTTTGGGATGGATTGGCTGGATCTGCCCAGGTACCCGATAGACGCCATGATGCCTCAGGTCGGTGCGTATCCACAAGTAAGTCGCGTTCTACAACTAGCCTTAGCGCAGGAGTCTGGCATCTTCCTGCGGAAAGCTTTGGGGCAACACGGCTCCACAGTACTTTTGAAATAGTAAAGCCTACAAGAAGATCAAGCATCGCGCGCGCCTGCTGCGCGGCAACCTTATTCAAGTCCAGACGCCGCGGATTGTTTACCGCAGCTAAAATTGCCGGTTGGGTAATTTCATGAAACACAATGCGCGGAGTAACTGCCGGATTAAGATTTAGGATAGCAGCAACATGCCAGGCAATGCCCTCTCC
>Ga0208386_1000055_pt1 | contig 35812 bp, 38 predicted proteins | sample CryBogCBH16Oct07_FD_185510 | JGI IMG/M metagenome (GOLD analysis project Ga0208386, IMG submission 185510) | Freshwater microbial communities from Crystal Bog, Wisconsin, USA - CBH16Oct07 (SPAdes) | ecosystem: Environmental > Aquatic > Freshwater > Lake | place: Crystal Bog, Wisconsin, USA...
GACTTCTTCATGGTCAGCAGTCCCGGGTAATCTATAAATCCTCCTAGCGGAGAACGTACATCTCCCGGCATGGTCCTAATAAGCTCCTGAAGGGCCACAGAGGCCATTGTGGTCTTGCCGTGACCTGGAGACCCTAGGATGAGGAGTCCAAGGCCTGCTAGGGGGCTTCCAGGGCTTTTAACGACCCCTCCAGCCTGGACTGTACTGACCCACCTCATGACACTCTCTTTTGCGGGAGTATCTTCTAGGTCTGAGAACTCCATACCCATTGACCTGAATGGTACTCCTGAGGCAAGGATTTGGTGGCGGATACTTGGTGCCAGAGTTTCTAGCTTAATCAATTATTCTCCCCCGAGTAGTCTGAGTAACTTTTCTTGTTGTGCTAGTGCTTCTGGTGTTTCGTAATCAACTGCCTTCTTAGTAACTACACCATGCACTGTTGGGTAGAAAGCAAAGAAGCGTTGGTAGAGTGGTTTACCCACACCGGCATCTCTGAGTAGACGAGCATCTCCAAAGAACATTCGTATTGCTTTTAGAATTGCTACACGGCTAGTTCCTTCTGCAACGCTCTTGTTAATCCAACCAGCTAAGCGAACATTGTTAACTTGGCTCGGCACCCCTGGAACTTTCTGACGACAGAGATCGTAGAACTCTGCGATCAAATCTCCAGTGGTCCAATCTTCTTCTGGATAGTTAAGGCGGTTACGTGCGGCTTTCTCAACCTTTGTAAGTTTGTACTTAGCGTTTAGTCGGGTCTGGCGATCATCAACCTGACCTACTGCTCCTGGAGCAGCTTCTGCCTCCTTGGCAACTTTTGCCTTTACGCTTTCTTTGGGTTCTTCTTCTCCATCAAGATTCCAAGGCATTTCTTCTCCTTCCCGAGCTTGCTCGGGTATAGATAAAGATACGTTAGTATCTTTATCTATAGTAGTACTAGTAGTTAAATCATTAGTAGTGATATAGCTATCAATATATAGGTGCCCTGAAAACCCGTTGTCGGTAGGAATCAGCTTTAGGGCCTCTTCTGTGAACTTGAGTTGGGATACCCACTGGCCATTATTCTGCATGCGGACAGAGCGGATGTACTTGGCATCCTTCAATTCGTTGATGGCAGCTTGAATGGCATCCCGGCCTTCAATCACCTCGTTGTTAGCTTTTAGTTCGTCAGCAGAAAGTACCCGGCCTTTTTCTGCATAGTGACTGAACAAAGCCTTAGCTCTTAAAGACAGCTTTGGATTTGCACTTGGTTTAATCATATTGCCCTCCTACCTCCAGTTTAGCGCCTAGGTATACGGTTTGGCAAACCACGAGCAGTTCGTGGGTTAACTCCAGTAAATAGCTGCTCAACAAGGTATGACAAAGTAAGCCCCACAAAAGTGGCAGCGAGTGTGTATGTGGTTAGGTACCTCAGCTTTGTACCGAGGTTTATACAAAAGAGTATAGAAAGTAAAAGGGAAACTAGCCCCCGCCACTTTCCTAGATTAATCAATAAGCCTTCTACGGCGGTTAATATACAAGCAGTAGCTAGACCGGAAATTATTACAGTTGTCATGCCTCCAGTTTACTGGCGGAATACACACCTGTCAATTCCGAAGCTTTGACCGCTACTTGGAGTAGTAGGGGTGCATGTTACTGAGTATACGGCGTAAGAAGCGTTGACGTTATCTGCAGAAGAAAATGTATTGGCTAGATAGGCCCAACGATTGGTCTGAGTTATAGTAGTTGTCACACTTCTATTACCATAGGTAGCTGGGATTAAAGTCCCGTTAGCATCGTAGAAGTTTACCGTCAAGGTATAGGTTCCAACCGAAGCAGTTGTAGGACGGATAGCTACAGATGCATAGTAGCCTTCAGTAGCAACTACAGGAATGTGTGGTGATGTTATTCCGTAGGTTCCTGATGCAGTAGATGTAACAGTACAGTATGCAGAGCCATGGCTAACATTGTCTCCAAACAACGCACCACGTGAAACAGTTCTAGCCAAGGTTGCCGAGTTACCGGACCAGCTACCTAAGTTAACTTCAAATGATGCAGAAGGAATTAAAGATGTGGTTAGCTCTGGAATTGGATCTGATGGGTATCCAGGTTTAACTGCCCAGCTACTTCCTAGAGGCATCAAGCTTCCCAACGTATTATTTAAACGAGAGTACTTTACAAAGTAGTTATTAAAGTAGCTACTCTTTCCTCCATATACAGACGGTGCTTGTCCTACCCACATATTAGTAGATGGGTTGCCAGGGTTAGGCATTGCTAGAGCTGGATATGTTGCGTTAGCAGGATTCAAGAAACCGCTAGGGGTGTTTCCATACTCAGCTTGAACACCATCAATATGGAAGTAGCTTGTGGTAGCAATTGTGTATCCAGGCCCACCTGTTGAGTAGAACTGTGGAGGAAGTGCTATAGATATAGTTAAGGTGAATGATGTCTCACCAGGTTGAAGTTGTCGTAGGCACCATATACGAATCCACTGATACTGATCGTGTTGGTAAACTTCCATGTTGTTGGAAGTAGTCAACCCGTTTCCTGATGTAGAAATATTGTATATTCCTTCAGCCGCACGAACTTGTGCGTGAACTATAAAGTCTTCACCACCAACAGCTGGGGCTGAAAGATATACGGTAGTGCTGATAGATGCACCGTTGACTTGGGCTTGGCCAAAAGTAGTAGCTGTCCCTGTATCAGTACTAGCAATAGTAAATGAGTAAACAGATCCAGAAGTAACAGTAGCTACTGCAGTAATGGTTGCGCCAGTCCAACCTGTAGGGGTTGTGGTATTAAATTTTGAGGTGGATCCAACCATGTTGCCCCAAATAGCAACCGACTGTCCCACAGCAAAAACCTGAGATGTTCCTGAATACCTATAAGTTACTGCAGAACCAGTTGAACTTATGGCAGTAATAGTTACTGCAGGATAGCTTACCTTACCCATATATGTACCAAAAGCAGGAAGATAAGTAGTAGGTACAATTCCTGATGGGGGATTGGCATATGTTCCATTAGCATTAACTATACGAGTCGCAGCTGGAGCTGGTCCGGCATCTTGAGTTAATGTAGTTCCTGTAGCTGTTGTCCAGTTTTGAAGAACTCCAGCAGTAGCTAATTCAAATGATGGATTTTGAATATAGTTAATAAGGTTCTTTGTTTCCCAGACAGTATCGGCGCTACTAACATAAGGAATGTTAATTGGGTCTGTTGGTATAGGGGCACCGGAACCAGAAAAATATGGATTTAAAGTTGCGCTACTTTCAAATAAAAGTCCATCCATCCAAACAGTCATTCCATTTCCTGTCATGTCTGGAAATACTAATGAAACCTTTGCCAAAGGTTGTCCGGAATCTTCTAGCATGTCTGGTGCAATAGCAAAGACTGAAAGGCGAGATAGAACCGGAACATATTGAATAGGATAGCCGTTATATGTTCCTGGTCCTGTACCTTGTGAGTATTGAGGTACTGCCGTATCTACAATAGGGTTTCCGTTACTATCAAGCACATCATTAGCTACAAGAGTTACAGCACTGGATTGAACACTGTAGATAGTTGGATCATAGTACTGGCCATTAGAATCTAATAAGATTGTGGTTTGTAGTGCATCAGTTTCACGATTTGAGAACTCAATTTGAAGATACGCACGCCCAGCATTTGGATATTCCGAACTTACATATGCACTAAAGGTATAGTTCTGTCCCGGAGTAACTGCAAACCAAGGAGATGAGACCCATGCTCCAGTACCAGATTGAATTGTAAGTTCTCCCAGAGAATAGCCATCCCAAATAGCCGTGTTGTAAACAGTTGGGTCTTGAGCAAAAGATGCATTAGGAGAGGCTATCCACCCACCAACACCGTTTTCAAAACTAGGGTTAGGTAGTAGGTTTTCACGTTGTCCTTTTACATATACTCTAATGCGACGAGCATCTTCAAACTCAATGCTGTTTTGATATTGAGCAAGTTGAAGCATGTCAAAAAATACGGTCGTAGTAGCCGTAGTTGTTGGGAGAACACTAATGTCTATGACAGCATACATGGCCTTGGTTGGAGATAGTTGTCCGTTTCTACCCCCATCAGATTTAGATGTAAATTCTGACCAAGCTGAATTAGAGGTAGTTGTAGTGGCGCCCACAGAAGTGGTAGAGATTAAAACTCCATATTGATTGTACCAACTAATAGTTGCTGTAATGCTATCTGCTGCAGAGCCTAGGTGGCGAGCCCATCCAGAGAACACATAGCGAACTCCTGGAGAAATAGGCATAGCATAATTAATAATATTTGTTGAGCTAGATGTGGCAGGAAGAATCATATTAGCAGCAACAGGGGTGCCTGCTCCAGGAATAACTAGGGCAGCAAAGCCTGCATTACGAGGAGTATAAAGCGGATCTGTAATCCAAGGCTTAGGAGCAGTAAGGGTTACTCCAAAAGTTGTTGTGGAAGCTGTAAAGAGGTACTGAGTTAGAGTTCCTAGGCTTGTAGTCCAGCGACCAATAGATTCCTCAAAAGAAGAGTCATTATAGTCAAGCATTAAGTTGGTACCAATTTGTACCTTGCTTGTTAGGTGGGTAAGTCCCCCTACATAGATAGATAGACCAGAAGGTGTTCCCTTGTATTTTTGTACAAGGAATCCAGCTGATGATAGAGAGCGGTGGTAGGTGTCTCCTAATGCAGGCTCATAATCAAAGTTGTAGTCACCCATCTTGGCTTTAAGAATTGCGCTTGGGGTGTAGACGTGATCAAAAACCTTACCTAAGACCATAGCTTCAGTTCTAAATAGGTCATACTTAAACGCCATGGCTGAAAGGATCTGGGTAAAGTTGTTGCTATCCACTTCCCCGGTAACATCTCCAGAAGAGTTTGTCCAGGCCCTGGGCATCCAAGCATTTAAAAGAGTTAACGTTTCTTTATCTCCAACAATCATCGCATAGTCAGAGCCACAGAATATCCAATTAACATTGTTAAATACCCATATAGAATAGCTTGCCTCTATATCTAAAGACTGATAGTTAACGTCTATGTAGCTGGTAGGGAAGCCGTTTACAAAAAGGCCTCCAGCTAAAGTGATTCCATCATATGGGTTGTCTACAACACCTTTGTAGCTTTTTACCAGCATCCAAGCAACAGGAGAAGGATCCGTTGGGGGAGGTACAATCTGACCCCAAGTGATATTTACTGTTCCATAGCCACTAGATTGTGCAGCCAAATTGGCATTGTAATAGACAGCGGACGGTGATGCCTCACCATATCTAAATCCGCTGTTGTATAGACTTAATCCATATGTTGCCATTTAGTATTCCTACATTCCACCCGTTGCAGTTACATTTAGATTTGCGGCAATTAAATAAGCTAATTGATTATTAGATAGTGTCAAAGGAGATCCATGAACTGTTTCATAGACAGTGTTTGATCCATCTGTATTCAAAGCAGTAATGTTGGCTGAGATTACCCCAGGAATATTACCAAGAGCAGAGGCAACTGCTGAGTAAGCAATTACTTCTCCAAAGGTATTATTGTCATAGGCAAACAATCCATTAGAACCCAACATTGCCTGATAAGCGGCTAGCTTAATATCAGAGTTTTTGTATGCCGGCTTTACGTTTAAGGTTGCAGTAATGTATACCGGTACATACTGTGGAGGAAGAATTGTGACTGTAGAGCCAACCAACGTATTGCCTGATAGGGCGCTTGTTACGCTAGTTTGTAAGCCTGTCCAAATTGAGGTAGGTGTTAGGTCTATAGCATAACCGCCTGATACAAGAGTTGTAGTAGTGGTGTTTGCAATAGTAAAGCTGTAGGGAGCAGAGCTACTAATAGCTGTAACTGTTGATCCGGTTGTGTTATATCCAGAAGGATTCATTCCAGTAATAACAACCGTATCGCCTGTAGAGAACCCATGTGCCGCAGTAGTAAAGTAAGTTACTGCGGTACCGGTAGTAGTGACCGATGCAATAGTTGCTTGCGGAAACCCTGGGGTCGCACTGTTATCATTTTGTGGCTGAATGTATAGGTGGACCGATGAATACACGCTAGAAGTTGCACTAGCCTTTCCTACACCAGGAACAGTCAAAGCAAGATTGGCGTAATCGTTTAGAGTTACTGCACGTCCTTGAGCAGACAAGGCAGCCTTAATCTTTTTCTTAATCTGGGTTGCATCATCTCCGTCTGCACCACCAGCTGCAGGAGCAGCGTTAGTTACACTAAAGTATGTTGTAGCTAGGGGGTCTCCGGTACCAGGAATAAATGTTACAGAGTTAATTGCACCTGAGGCTATGTTACCTGCAGCTCCAGTACTTGTTGTATATAGGGAGCTAATTAGTTGTCCTGAAGGTGGTATATAACCATTGACATTGTCTCCAAAGACAATGCTAACAAGGCCGGTAGCATCTCGTTGAGTAGTAAAGACCGTGTCTGTTGGACCCCACTCAAGAAGATTGTCTACATATTTCCAAGTAGTAAACGCTAGTCCTTGACCTACATACACATTAATAGAGGAGTCAACAACTCCATTATCAACAATAGAGAAGGTTTGGTTTTCTAGTCCAGAAGATGTTCCAAGGTTTGCTGGAATAGGCTTGTTGTAAGTAGAGTCAATAAGGTCAGCCCGATCTGTATTAACCGTCTTTCCTTCTCTAGCAGAAAGAGTAATGCTTGCATTTGGCGCAACTGCAGTTGCTGCCTGAGTCACTTCAAAGTACACCTGTGAATAAGGTCCATAGGAAAGTGGGGCCATAACTTGGGTGCCTAAAGGGATGCTCTGACTAGAAGTGCTGTTGTTAGTAAAGGTTACGTTTACCAGAGCAGGAGTTGGACCCGATACGTGATAGTCATAAAGGTTGGCTAGGCTTAAAAGTGTAGAGCTTTGAACAGCAGTATCGATGCTAGTCTCATTAGCAATACGGTCTAGATAGTGAGAGATGACATCTCCCATATAGGCAAAAGCCTCTACTAGCACATTTCCTAGATCAGAATAGTCTGTAGGATTCCATGCCGTATTAGTCCTTTGACTAATAAGGGTAATTAGATCTGCCTTGAGGGCGGCAAAGTCTCTAGAAGTGTAGTCAATCTGCATGATTATCCCGCAATCGTTCCGTCGTAGTTCAACTGATTTGTGTATTAACCGTAAGGCTAGTAACTGTGCTGTCAGGCAAAGTTAGCCCTAAGGTTACGAGTTCAATTCCGTTCCTAGTATTTAATCCAAAGGATATTGAGTTAACTTTTACCTCTGGTAGCCATTTTGCTATGGCTGTCCTAATCGCAGACGATATAGCTGGTTGAGCTATGTTATCGTTTTCAAAAAGGGCAGTACTCCAGTCCACTCCGTATGTAGGTAGCATAGGACGCTGGCCAATACTCGTGGAAAGTAAGGTTAAAACTCTGTCTAAGTATATCTTAGGTGGGTTAGAGGTAGACCCCACAACCCCAGATGCGTCTATTGTATATGGGTAATTAATTGCCAAGGTCATGCTTGTACTCCAATCCAAACTGGTTTTTCAGGATCTCCAGCCTCAAACATGATCCAAACATTTTGTCCCACAGTTGGTAGGGCTGGAAGGACTGGTGTCGTCTTTGGGGTAACGGTCAGGGCCGGTATAGAAACTGTTACGGTTCCCCCTTGGGGATCTCCACCCGAGGCAGTGGTAGCAGTTGTAGTCAACGAGGATGCAACTTGAGAGGATAGATGGGTTACTGGTAGGCAAGCCGGAATCCAATGGTTCCGTATTTCCGTACCATGTAGCTGAGGTATCTGAACTTGAATTCTATATTTTTTAAGAGGATCAGAGATACTGGTGACTCGGGCTGAATAAATCCCATAAAAGCGGTGGCGTCCTTGGGGATCAAAACCGTATTCATGTTCTGTAGGCAAACTCATTTGAGGACCTTCCCATTACTCTTAGCGGTCCATTGTACCGTTCTTTTTACATTCTTTAGATTAGGGGCATGATCCTTATTAGGAGTTATACCTGCGATAGTTGGAACAGCTACTGGAGATGGGTTAACCACAGCTGTGGGGTCGCTAGCGCTAGTCAAAGGTTCTATGGGACTAGCGTTTGGAGACAAAGAGTACTGAGTTAGTTGAGCACCTGATGAGGTCAAAGATTGTCCAGCAAGATCGCTTTGAACATCCCGTAGGTTTGATCTATTGGCGGCATTGGGATCTACATCCCCAATTACATCAGTTCCTACCTCTAGACGCAGCATGTAGCTGGCAGGAGTACCACCAAATACGTGACGTACAGAAAGAACTGTCCAATAACCAGACATGCCATTAGGTAGACCGTCAAGGTATATTGGATCATAAGGACGTATAGTTGAATCCCCGACAACAAGAACCTCAGCCCTATGCTGATAGCGATTAGCGTTTGCATAGTTATCGGCAATATGCTTTGATTCAGTTAAACTACCGGATACCTCATAGACATGGTGCTTTTGATACGTAGATTTTAAAGTAGATGTTGGGGTGTTGTTTGAAAAGTTACTCATGATAAGAAGTACTCCTCATTAGGTATAACAACTCCAGGGTTACTTGGAAGAGGTCCAGTATTTGGGTGCTTAGACTTAATCAAGGTTCCGGTTTGCTTATCAATACCAGAGATAACCCTGTCTATTCTTACCCCCATCTCAGGAGTCTGATCAGAAATAATAGGCTTAAATTCTAGGATAGTTCCAGTCATACGAAGCTCTCGTGTAGTAACTCCAGTAACTTCGCTATCTACGTACTTAAAGTATGAGGCGCCTTTTTTCTTACTTTGAAAAATCTTATCCTTAGATACAAAAAAGATAGTCATGTTCTCGACAAGAAGAGCAAATCCACTTACCCTAGCCATACGCTTAAGTAGCTGCCAGTAGCTTTCGCCGGTCTGAACTATTACTTCTTTAAGCTGTCCATGCCTCTGAGCAATTACTTCAAAACCTTTAGAAGTCCCTACACTAGTAACGACCTTATCATAGGTAGTGTTCGTGTAAACCTTTTGAGCAGTGTCTTTAAGAATAGAGGACGCCCCTACGCAGACAATGTCCGTATTACCACCCTGATGGGTATTGCCCTGAGTTATATGGTGCACATATCCGTGCCAGATAGAGTTTATCTTTCCAGACGTAAAAGAAAATACTACAGGGTCATTAGATACAATGGCACCACGCTTCAGCATAGGCTTGCCTTTAAAGTGCAGCACTAAGCGATCGTGCTCTTCTATATCCTGATGAAGTTCAGCCCCAACAAGAATTAGGTCCATATCCGGAGTATTAGGAAAGGAAACAAAAAAGGAAGTAGAGGATGCCGTACTCCAAACAAAGTTTTGTTGGGCAGGTATATCCTGACTAAAATCATTAATTGCCATATGGAACCCTAATAGTTGTTCCAGGAAGTATAGAGAATGGGTCAGAAATATCTGGGTTGATATCCATAATTTCCCACCAGTACTTAGACCCACCGCAATATACATTTGCTAAGTGAGCAAGACTATCTCCGTCTTTCCAAGAGTACAAAAGGTAATTAACTACCTTGTAATCAGGAAATTTTCTATAAACAGATATCTCATAGTTTCCTGTGTACTTATTAGGAGTTTGGCCCAAAGGACCGTCGTAGTATCGTGATACACGCTCAATCATTGTTAGGCACCTGTTCCTGTTCCGGTAGTATTGCCGTTACTAATTAGATACTGTGATATGGTTGTTACAAAGTTAGCTTCTGTACCAATCTTTGTTCCCTTAACAACCTTTGCAGCATTTGGGTCAGTCCAGAGAGCCGGGTACCTAGTAAATGTTATGTTAACCACACTTAACATAGGAATCATCTGAACGTTAAAGATCATGTGGTTGACCTGCATAGACGCCACTGATCCAAAGTACCTAAGATTATCGTTTAGATAAAGCCAGCAAGGAGTTCCAGTTGTGTAGCCAAAGTCTGCAGTAACTCCCGAACCTCTGTAGCTATCGGAAAGAAGAAGTGAGTTAGTTAGGGGGTCGCCATTTAGCACACGATATAAATATTCAATGTCGTATTCAGTACCTCTATTTAGAATGCCTTGAGCCTGTTCTTCACTTAACCCGCCACCACCATAGGAGCCGGCAGTCTCTGGTCCACCTGTAGGATATCTAAGAAGGTAGGTCATATCCACAATACGGTTTAGATAAAGCTCCACGCTTACAGTCTGATTGCCTTGTAACAATATAGATGGATCTGATGAACCAAGCGTCCAGTCAACAGCATTATTAGATGCGGTGCTATAGGAGAAAGTAGTTGGGTTATACATAAACCTAAATCCCCATTGAGCAGCTGTCTTTCCTTTACCCACCGCCAAATTTTTAATGTGATCCGGATTAGTATTAAGAGTAGCAGCTCCATTTGGATCCTGAATAATCTTTCCCAAGCTGCTAGAGGCATACTGCTTTAAAACATCTTCAGCCATAGCCGTAACCATAAGCTCTGAGCCCACATAGGCACGAGCCGCAACAATGTTTGGTGCAAACGGTGCAGTCTTAGTCATCATGTGGGTAGGTGGGTTAAACCGTTCTGTACCCATAGCCGGTGGATTAGTGTTAGTCGGCGAAGCTGCGTCCCCATTAGAAGGGGCAGGAGTTTTAAGAGTCTTTTGCCCTATACAATCCCCAAGAGCAATTTGCTGCATGGTTTGCAGGGCCACAGTCCTAGGGCTATTTTTTCCATAATAATCACTCATGTCGTGATTCATATCAATAATGTGTTCGCGGTATGTAGAAATATCCCCACTAACTGCAGAGGTATAGTAGGCAATATTGTACGTACTTGCCGTATTTGTTGAGTTAGGTGTAGGTGTACCAATAAATAATACATACCATTGTTTTTTACATTTATCAAAAATAGTATTTAAGCTTCCACCACCAGCATTTTGATATCCTGAGGTTTTCCATGGTGCCCTGCTTTGAATATAAGTGGTTAATCCTTGAGGGTAAGTAGGAATAGGTACAGCTTCTCCTATAACCATAATTGGAGATGGGCTAAGTGGGACCAAAGTAATAGGGGTTACTGAGGTATCACCTCCATAAGTTCCACTAAAATCATTAGCCGAAACCTGTTGACCTAAAGTTACTGAGTAAGGTTGTGTAAGAGTTGCACCGGCCGCTGAAAGCGTTGTCTGAAAAGTATAGTATGGCATACTAGAGCCACCAACAATAGTGGGGGTGGTTAACTGTGTTGGTGCGTTGTTAGTAGACGCCCCTACAGATGCAGGAGAAAAATACTGAGACTCGAAGTTCATTTTAAGCTTAAGAAGATCAGAAGATTCCTTAAGCGCATAGTAGGTCTTAATGCCACCATCGTTTTTAATTTGATAAAGACGAACATGGAATACTAGTCCAAATCCCTTTTGAACTTCAAACTTTGTACTAGTAGACGTGTTTATTGTCTCTGCTTGAACTGGGTACAGGTTAGGAAAGTAGCTTGGGTAGTACTGCAGGTTTACTATATTAAGGTTAGGATCAGTTTTATATGCAGCATCCCAATTGATATATGCCTGTACAGTGTAGCCGTAAGTATATGTGACAGCCATTAGATTGATCCCCCAATGCTCTTAAGCACAGCGCTATTCTTTAGCTCTTGTCCAACAATATTGACTAGTCTCTTAGCCTCAGCAACACTTGACTGAGCAATTTGAACCTTCATGTTTAGGTTAATTACAACATTAGATCCAACCATAGGAGGGCTTACAGATGCGGGGCCTCCACGACCACTAGAGTACTTTACTGCCACTCCAGCAGTTCCTAATTCAGCTCCAGGTCCACCATAGCCAGGAATATGTGTGCCCCAAGGAGAATGGTCTACTGCACTTAATACGGCGCCAGTATTATTTCCACGACCTAAGGCAGCAAGGATATTCTTATACCTTCCATTATTTAGGGTAGCTATGGTTGCCTTGTATCCTTGATCCCAAGATACGTAAGACTTAACTCCCTCAGGATTCATATTAGTAGCGCCAGGAGCACCTTGCTCAGTATTTAAAGGGTTATAGTGAGCTGAGTTATGCCACTGACCGCCTTCGTATGCAGCCCAAGTAGTTAAAGCAGCAATGTTAGAAGAGGTTGTAGGCTTACCTAATTTTTGTAGAAGTGTCTTAGCCCAAGCCTGCTGAGAGCCGGTACCAAGAATAGTTCCTTGAGTAGTTTGAAATTTACCTTTGAAAAAGGAATAAGCAGTTCCATTATTTAAATTTTTTGCTGCCGCTTCACCAAACATGTTGCCTGCATTATTTGCGCCTGTAGGTCCCAAGCTAGCAATAATAGAGTTGATGTCCTGGCTTGATAATGAACCTACAGAAGAATTAACTGCTTTAGGTGAGGCGTTTGTAGAGTTACTTAGGTAAGGAGTTGGGTCAACTTTTTTACCATTAACCAATACTTCAAAGTGAAGGTGAGGTCCAGTTACATTACCTGTAGCACCAGAAATGCCGATAATATCTCCACCAGAAACTTTTTGTCCTCTTGATACAGAGATAGACTTTAAGTGAGCATAACGAGTGCGATAGGTTCCGTGATCTACTTCTACATACTTACCATATCCACCACCATTGCCTACGATGGTTACTGTGCCGGCAGCGTGTGCAAATACCCTAGTTCCTGTTTGGGCACCAAAGTCAATACCTGCGTGGAAACCTTTTGTCTTTGCTCCACCACCACGTGGTCCGTACTTTGATGTAATCGGGGTGCTCTTAGGTACAGGAAGAGTTCCGCTAGTTGGTCCGCCCTGTCCTGTAGATGCGCCGTGTCCACCATCACCATGATCTTCTGGTCCACCTAGGAATGCTAATAGTGGGAGAGCCTTAAGAGCAACCCCGCCAATCTTAGCTAAAAGACCTGCGTCCTTAGCAACTGTTCCAACATCTCCAGCAACTGTTGCTGCTGTTCCCATTCCCCCTAAAACCTTTTTCATAGCATAGGCGTTCATAGCAGCTCCGCCAATAGCTCCGGCACCTCTAGTTAGAGTTCCTCCAACACCACCAGCATTTGGAAAAGTTTCAAGCATACCCTTAAGTCCCATAAGGGCTCGGGTTACACCAGATGCTGCATTAGCAACACTGGCAAAATCATTTGTTAAAGACGCATTAGTATTGAGCGCCGTATTGTATCCACCAACAAGCCCCTGCTCAGTAGCAGCTAGCGCATTGGCTTGTGCAGTGTTATTTGCAAAATTAGAATACATAGGGCTTGACTTATCAACATTCATAGCGCCAAGCATTGTCTTAGCATTGCCCATTTGAGCAGCTGTTATGTCGCTACCAATTTGAGCACGGGCCATCATACCGGACTGCAGTGTTTGCATCAAGGCAGCATTGCCACCAGACACTTGTTGAAGAACTTGATAGCCCTTACCGCCAGGATTTAAAAATGCGGTGGCAGCTTGTTGAGAAGTAATCTTGCCACGAATTAAAGCGTTGTATACAGAGTTAACAATCTGGTTAGGTGGAAGCAAGTTACCCTTGCTATCACGAACCCTGATACCTAGACGCAGGAAATTCATTCCATTTACGCCTGCTACAGCACCAGCAACTTGTTCGTTGCTCATACCGGTCATAGCACTAAGGCCCGCTAATTGGCTCATAACATTTTGTGAGCTCATAGAGTTAGCTGTATAGCCAAGATTAGAAAGGGTCATAGCAGCCATGGTTGGTCCCATAGCGCTTGTAGCTCCCATACCTACTTGAGAATTAGCAAGACGGGTCGCTTGCATATTTGTCATGCCTGCAAAGCCGGCATAGGTTGAAGCACCCATTGCCTGAGTTACCGCAGACATTGTGCTTGGTGCCATGGACATGCCAAGAGCACCGGTTGCAACTACGCCAAGTCCTAAACCAGATAGGGCTTGACCTTTAGTAATTGCTCCAAGACCCAGTCTTCCAGAGCCAGGGGTATTTTGATCTACAATACCTCGGGCAGACTGTATCTTTTGAGTAGAAGTATTAACATCGGCAACAATTTCTTTGACGATCTTACGTACATCTGTAAATAGCTTTAGCCATTCTTTAGGCATGGCGTCAAAGGCAGCTGACTCTACGCTTGCATAGCCAGGCTGATCTGAAGGCCCTACTGCATTACCATAGGCATCTGCCATTTAACTCACCGCCTTTTTCTTCCCGTAGCTTTACTTAACCAGTTTAAGCGTTCCCGTATACTTAGGGAACGTACGTCTTCTAAAGACCATCCAGGATATTCCTCCGTTAATAGGTAGTACATATCCATTAAGGTCTCGTAATCTACTGCACTAGCGAAACAACTCCGCTAAAGTTAGCGGAAGCGGTACCTCCGTGCCGCAGAATTGACATGAGACTTTTATTTCACTGAGTTGTGGGCCAGGGTTGCGGTCTGTAATCTCTTCTAAAATCTTCCTGCGGTCCATGATGCTGAGATTCCTCACAGCTGCCGGACTTATTACAAGCGTGTCATTTATAGATAACACGCAGTTATTAAGAATAATTGTATCTAGTTCTGCTGCAGTTTTGTTGCTAGAAGTAATGACAGCCTTCTGAGCAGAGCCCTTAGGAAGGGTAACTCTTACCTCTCCTACCTTACAATCTACTGTAAATTCTCCAGGACCTTCCAGAGTCTTTACTGGAACATCTTTATCTAAATCTACTTCAAATACCTGCTCTTCACCGCATGATGGGCAAGGAGCTGGTCCAAGCTTAACATCTGAACCAAAGGTAGCTTTTCTAATAGCTAATAGGATTGCTTCCCTATCACCAGCGTAGAGTGAATCTAATAGTGGTTCAGTTACCTTCTCAGAGCCAATCTTTACTGTGCCTCGTTCTAGAATTGTAAGGAGAGCTCGGCCTGGATCAGCCATCTTAGAGATGGCCTCTTCATCAGCTCCATTGAGCTCCCTTACTTCTGCTGTCTTAATGAGTCCGCTAAAGGGATCCATTAAGCCACCAGGCAATTCTACATCTGTAGCAGGAGGCAACTTAACGTCAGGCTTAAAAGCCTTAACTGTTGCCTCCTGATCAGACATTGCTTCTGTAGCTAGCTTGTTAGCTACTGATGGATCTAGTGCTGCGTTTACTGTTTTTGTAGTCATATTGTGTACCTTTTTATTTTAATAGATTATGCGTTATAGCCGCCAAGACCTGGGGCTGTTCCACCCTTTGTGTAATCAGTTGCGTATGATACATCGAATCCTTCATGTACCAAAGTAATGTCCTCTACCATGAGGGTGTTAGCACCTGCATCAAGGTTGCTATAGGTCAAGGATGTAATCCATGCGTTATAGACCTTGAAACGAAGTGAGGTGTGTGGTGAACTTGTTGCACCATCACCCATAGCAGTAGAATCGCTTCCTGCAGTGAAGCCAGGATTTGGATGAGTAAGAACCTGGATATCTAGGTTGCAACGGAATTGCTCACCGACTGTAGGCCCCGACTGTGGGGTTAGTACGGTAAACAAACGGCGCATCCAGTCAGCGTTACCCATTTGTCCCAACATAACACCTTTAGTAAGGGTGATTGGTGTAAATGAGCTTTGTCCTGGAATCTGGTGAACGTTGGTGTTGTATCCGCCTTCACGGTAAGCAATCGACTCTGTCGATACGCTTAGGCCGGTAAGGGAAACAAACCCCATCGTACCAAATGAGTTTGCCGTACTACTCTGAGATGCACTCTTATTCCAGTAAGCATCTTGGGTTTTACCATCTGGGGAGATTGGGCTAAATTGCACAAGGAACTTAAAATTACGGACCGGATCCGTCATCAAGTTACTTAGTTGATTTTGGTTAGTTATTGCCATTTTTTATCTTCTCCTTATGCCGTAGCGTTTCCAGTAAGTTGTCCAATTTGAATGACAACAAACTCAGCCGGATATTCTAGTGCAACGCCAACTGTAATATTGACTTTTCCATTTTGGATGTCAGTAAATGAGTTGTTTGAATCGTTACAAATTACGTAGTAAGCTTGAGCAGAAGTATTTCCACGCAAGTTTCCATTATTCCAGTATGCAAAGAGGAAGCTATTGAGAGCAGTATTGATTCTTGTCCATAGACGATAATCATTGTTCTCAAATAGAGCAAACGAAGTTAGCTCTGTCAAAGTCTTCTCGATGTAAATCAAGGAACGACGAATGTTGATGTAGCGGTTATTTGGAGTGTTATCCAAAGTACGGCCACCCATGATGACAATACCGGCACCAGGAACCTGGCGAATAGTATTGACTGGATCTGTGGAGGTATTCAAAGAATCAAGTTCAGCATTTGTGAACGAGTGTTCTGTTGATACTGCCAAGGCAATGCGGTTCTGAAGACCGGCAGGTGTCTTAGCTGGACCACGAGCTGCATCTGTAGCAATGTACTGTCCTACTACCGCAGCACCCGGAGCCTGCAAACGAGTTGCGCCTGGGATCTTTGTTGGGTCTGGAATGTTAACCCATGGGTAGTAAGCTGCTGCAATGTTTCCTGTAGTAGATGCGGCAGCTGCAGCGGCAATGGCAGAGACCTGAGTCTGTGCAGAGGTGGCTGAAAGACCTGACAAAGTATCGACAACTACAAAGCAGTCTGTACGAGACGCTGCATAAATAATAGCGTCGCCATGATACTGAGTAGCAACTGTAGAAGTAGACTGGTACGAGGCATCTGGTGCGTAAAGTACCAGGCTGCTTCCAATAGAATCAAATGTAGACCATGCTGTTGAGTAGTCTGTACGGGCAGGTGCTGCACCGTCAAGACCACCAGAGAAGCTTACGTTTGAAGAAGTTGTTGCTGGAAACTTTGCTGTGTTGATGTTAGAGATTGTCAAGATATTAGACTGTGCAGGAATTACGGCACCTACATAGTTAGCATCTGTAGAAGACATGCTCAAGTCTGTATAAGATTCTACCAAGGTATTAGAAGTAATTCCATTTACCGTGGTGGTAGCAAAGAGGTTCATGTTAAAGCGAGTGTTTACTCCGCCTGTAGCAATCTGAACCGAGTAGTTATTTCCCCAAGACCCTGGGTTAGAGATGGTTAGGGTAAATACGTTTGAAGCTGTGTAGGTAACTGTTGCTGTACCGCTTGCACCACTTACTGAGGCGCCAGAGCTACCTGTCAGAGTAAACTGAGTAGAGGTTGCAGATACGATAGTTGCATTGGTTACGTTAAAGGCGCTGGTGCTAAGACCAGTGACTGTTACGCTTTGACCTGCTGAAAATGTGTTGTTAGCTGTATATGTAATGGTTCCGCCTGAGTAGCTTGCTGCAGTTATGGTGGCGGTGTTTGTACCAGATACGCCATCGGTAAGAACTGTAGAAGCAGCAGAAGAACCTGAGCCTACGACACGCTTTACATAAAGACCACGGCCATTATTTGCAAAATAATTGTATGCGGCCCATGTGGTTGGATAAGAGTCATTCAATCCACCGAAAGTATTCTTAAAGTCACTCCAGGTACTTACGTACACTGGGGCTGCAATAGGACCTTGTGCAAGAGCACCAGCAAAGGCGGCAACAGCTGTTGACGTATCTGCAGGGGTAATTGCCTGAGGTAGAGCTACTTCTTGGATGTAGACTCCGGGGCGGCTGTATGTTGCCATTCCGGTTACTCCTTAGGGTTAGGTTGTTTGGTTGACATTTAGTTATTATGTTCCGGATTATTCGGTAAAGGATACCGTTTGGTATGTAGTCGTGATTATAGGCTTTTGTGTTACTTGGTATAGCTGGTTAATTACATCCTGGAAGAGTTCTGCACTTATCCGGATGTTATATACATTATTAAAGAGACGCTTTTCATTTTCTGTAGTGTCTCTTTTTGAAAAGCTCAACATATCCAAACGACGGTTGGTACCGTCCTCGGGTATAGAGAGCTGCCCAAATCTAAACGGAAGTCTACCATAAGAAAACAGCTGGGCTATGATTGCCCTGTCATGACGTGGCTGACGAGACCAGGTAGATATCTGGTAAAACAGTTGTACTGGGATAGGAAAGTCAGTTTGTACAGGGGTGGAGGTTACACCCTCTGGGGTGTAGAAAGTCTGGTCTGGAATGGTCACAGTTCCACGATGGGCTCGGTCTACTTCCTCAGATATACCCACCAAGTCAATAGTGATGTATGGGTAGGACTGTTGCCGGATTTCCTTTTCAGGTTGGCCATAGAATACGTTTACCGGACGGGCAGAATTTCCTCCATCAGATACAGTCATGCCAGTTAGCAAAGACTTAAGGGCAGCTTCCTCATTAAGGATAAAAGGCATTACACTCCTCCAATCATAAATGTCCTGAGAGCAGGAGATGGTGGAACACTCTGAGTGCCGTACTCAAGAGTAAGGATCTGTTCCTCAAGATGCTTTGGATATGTGATGGTGTGGTTCTCTCCATCATGATACATAGAGAGGCTTGAGACTAGATGATCGGGCCACCCGTAAGCTTTGGTATGTTCACGAAGCTTGGTTGTATATCCGGCAGTAGCTGCTCGCTCAGCACGCCTCAATGCATGGTTGAATACTGATGTAAGACTAGCCATTTTTCTTGAGAACTTTCGCTAGCAGAAGACCTGTTATTGCACCGAGGACTACTTTTTTCTCCCCAGTTTTTGCAGTAAGGTTTGCTGCTCCACGAATGAACTCAACACGGTCAGCATCAGTTTCCTGAGCTGCCAGTTTCTTGGCAAGGTAAATCATCATATCCTCCATAGGAAGGCGCAGGGGGTAAAGCAGCAGGGTTCCAGATTTCTCTGGCGTCAAGGTAATCATAAAGGAAAAGCCCCCTCAGGGGGGGCTTAACTATTACTTCTTTGCCTTTTTCTTTACGGTCTTCTTGACCTTCTTAGCTAGTTTGGCATCATTCTTTTCATCCTGAGCTTCAAACTTTTTCTTTTGGGCTGCTGTCATGCCCTTTTCAAACTTGCTATCCTTGTGAGCCATTTAGCCCTTCTTTCCGCAGGTGCAGTTATCGCACTTGCATTCTGGTGTTGTCATTTACTTACCTTTCCAAATACATTGGTTGCCGGTGAGGACATTGTAGCAGTCTGAGTAGCCATTGTGGGCTGCTGAAACTGTAAAGACATTTTTGGTGTAGAGGTCGGAGCCATTACTGTAGGTCTTGGCATTGGGGTAGATGCGTGGGAAGTTCCCATAGAAGTACCTGCTGGTAGGGCCTGATTAGGTCCTATTCCAAGATGTGCCTGCATAAAGGTGGCGTTACGACCACTCTCTGACATCTCCCTAGCCATCTCACCTTGCTTAGGAGTCATTCCCCAGTTAGGACTTTGCATCTGCATTTCTTGTCCCAGATGGGACTGCATGAAAGCTGGGGAACGTCCACTAGTACGCATAGCTGAAACTGAGTTATTGGCTAAGTTCCAATTAGCTTGGGACATTGAATTTTGGGAAGGCATGATGCCGTAACTGGATGTTCTGTTGCTACCTGGTGTGATTGGCTCAATACCAAGAGTAGGCACAGACATGGTCTTACCACCTATGTTGACAACGCCACCTCCGGTTGCAGAGGGGGCTTTGATCATAGGTGGTGTTACGGCATTTGCCATTTAACCTTACTTACCCTTCTTGGTGCTTTTGGTGCCCTTTTTCTTGCAGGCGCCTTTGCAGTTTGGCTTTGAGCAGCCACATCCACATGCTTTGCACATATTTATTTACCCTTCTTGTGAGTTTTATGCCACTGCCGTCCAGCAGCAATTCCATCTTTTACTGTCTTAATCTTAGCATCTTTTTTGGTAAGATCCATAGTAGGACCTCCGCCATCTGGATGGCTTACGATAACATCACCCTTTTTATTCTTAACGAACTTGTGGGTCTTACCGTCAATCTTTACCTTAGCCATTAGCCTTTAACCTTATTAAGCTTAGGGTTCTTCTTATGAGCTTTCTTAGAAGCTCCACGGGAAGATGCCGCTAGGATACGGTCAGCCGCCTCCTGAGAGACACCTTCCTTCTTAGCAATCTTAGATGAGGCTTTGTCAAAGCCTGGGTGTTTCTTACTTGCCTTTTTTGCTGCCATTTTTCTTCTTCACCTTCTTGGGTAGTTTCTTACCTTTGGGAGTATGTTCCTCCCACTTTTCTGCCATCTTGGGATCGTTAGCGTACATCCACTTACGCTGAGATTGAGACTTAAACGGCATTATCCGACGTTATAGATGGTTAGGTTAGCTGATGGAGATGCTGGGCGAGTTGGGTTAGTACCAGCCGCTGTAGCAATTAGTGACATCCCCGATGCACCAGACCACCAGTGAAATTGGATATAGTCCCCAGCAACAATTGAAATAGGGGCTTCAATATTTGCTAATACTTGTGAATTCTGAGCACTAGCTGTAGTAAAGGTAAAAGCAGAAGACGGAACCTGAACACCGTTTTTAGAAAACCAACAAGTAATGTGGTAGTCACTTGTTCCACCAGTAAAGTTAAACTGACCTAAAAAGTTAAGGTTGTAGGTGCCAGGTACAGCAAAAACAATCTTGCTAGTATCTGAACCAAGAGCCATTCCTTTAGTTAAGTTTGTTGTGTCCCAAGTAATTAAATTATCTGAGGTGGCTCCGCCACTAGCTTGGCTTGTGCTTCTAGCAAAGTTACCGTAGTAAAGAATGGCTGCGGGAGATAATGACTTTTTTACGCTCATGCTGTTGTCACCAACAATACCGCTACGTTAGAAGAGCCGCTTGAGATTGCCCACACATTTTCATTTCCTCCGAGGAGGTCAATTGAAACAGAAGCCCCTGGTACTAAAGAGATGCCATAGTTTGAAGAGGTAACTCCAGAGGCACCAATGTATACGGTAGCGGCAGTGTCTACATTTTCAATGTATACGGCGGCTGACTGCCAAGTGTAATTTTTTTCACCAGTTACTGTATCTGTAATTACGTTATCTGGTGTTAGATCAACAGCTGTTGAGCTATTGAGTGCAACTGTTGCATGAGATAGTGACATGGTCTTCCTTAGTAGGTCGTAGGGTCAAACGCAGAGTAGCCTGCATAGTGCTGGAACTGGGAGTCGTTCACCATTTCTTCTGCGTTTACCTGGTTACAGGTTACCTGAAGAAGCGTGTACTTATCCCCAATGATACCTTGGGGTAGGACTCGGATAGGGGTAAAAACTTCATCACGGAATACTATGCGGTCACGTAGATAGTCATCTGGGTTGATTTCTACGTTGGCTAGCTCGGGGATGTTGTTCATATTAGCCCCATAAAAGTTTAGGTTATCCTCAATAACATCGACATTGATAGTCAAGATTAGCTGGTCAGTGTTATAGAAACCACGGTCTGCCTGGACAGTAACGCCTTGCTCTAGGTGCGCCTGAACTACAGGGATGATTAGTGGGGTCTTCCACATACGGCCAGTACCAGTGCTAGCACCGGTATCGTAGATAGGGTCAACAACAGTATTGGCTTGATCAAAGATCCACCAGGCTACAGTTGTGCCGACAGTCTTTACCATCTCCGTAGTGGTGCCGGATACAAAAGACGAACGCTCAAACTGTACGTCAAAACGCCCCTGTCGGTTTTCCCCACGCATTGGTTACTCCTCTGGATTTGAAAAGGTGTTGGTTTTTGCGTCGTACTTCATGCCATGTGTGACAGAACTCATATTAGCAAAATACTCATCTGTAATGTCTACAATTACAGGCTCACTCAAAAGAATGGCGGCCATTCTTGCATCTGTACGCATGATATCGACAACCTCGTCATCAATAACAAAAGCTACAGCATTAGTTACTTCTACAGGTGTTGACACAGTTTTTTCAACCATTTGTTTCCTCAGTTTCCTTATACGTTACCTTAATTTGTCCCCACTTACCAAGAGGGCATTCTGCATTAGGTAGCTTTGTTTTAAGGTTCATAATGCAGCCGCACTCCTTACATTGAGTTGTGGCCTTTATAAATGAGGGACAAGCCCTGCATATTTCTAGGCGCTCACTAAATACAGAGTCGTTTACACGTCCAAGATTCTTATTGAATAGGTCCCATGGTCGAGCCGGCCTTTGAAATGGGTCTGTCATATTATAGTCCTCCAGCAAAGTTGTCTAGTGTAGAGCCCTGGTTTGCACTGTATGCCTTAACTATACCATGGCTGTTAGTTTTTGTAGGCGAGGTTGCAGTATAGGTAGAGGTAGATCCAATTACCGTTGTGCCATTGTCTGAGTAGGCTCCGTATACAACAGTGCTGCCAGTAATTGACGCCTGGATATAGGTAGGCGGAGTAATATTTTGACCCAAAGAGATAGTGTCTACCTCAGTATAGGTCCCACCTACAACTGAAAAAAGCTTCATGTAATAGTTATATCCGGTAGCAGTAGCAGTCTGAGTACAGCTTGAGCATACCGTACAGCTTGAACAAGAGGTTGTATATTTAGGGCAATTGTATGTATCTGGTGTTCCAGCAGTACCATTATTGCAGTTACATGGTGAAATAGTAGAATAGCAGTTACAGCCGCATACGTTAGTTAATGTGCTTCCAACATACTGATATGAGCATCCTGTAGTTCCACAAGGGCTGCAGGCAGTTGCTCCGCCATAAACGGTTATATGTGTCACCTGAGTACAGCTTCCACCAGGACAGAAGCTACATGAATAGGTAGATGGGGTACCAGGCGTAGAGTTATAACAAGGGCCACAAGAGGAGCACACTAAAATTTGGCTACAACAGGTTCCCGTACTACAACAGGTTCCGGTATAAGAATATGTATAGGTATACGGGGTTTCGTATGGAATAACTCCCCAGTAATTATTGGCGTCTTGAATCCAAAAAGCCAAACCAACTCCCGGGCTAGGGTTAGCTGAAAGTGTTATATCAGAACTAGTCCAAGCTACCGAAGCTACGGCAAAGGTTGATGGAGTACTTGGGGTTGTAGAAGTGTCAGATTGAGCCTGGCTTCCATTAGCGTACCAAACTCCATTAACGGCAGTCCATGGGGTGTTGATATCGGTATTGCCTAAAGAGCCTAAAGTTGTTCTTGTAAAAGAATCAAGAATAGTTTGAGTAAACCATTGACGCCAAGAACCAGAGACTTTTACATATGCAGTACTGGCGGCATGCCAGCTACCATTAATCTTTGTTAAAAGCTCTGGAGTTCTATGCCAGGTACCGGCTATATTTACTTTGCCGGCCATTATGCATACACAATCCAGATATCGCCATCTGCACCTTGACCAGAAGTTGGGGCTGAAGTAGATACCCAGACGTTACGCACGACTCCTTGGGATGTAGATGCGGCTGTTACTGAAGCGTTTGCCGTTGCAAGATATGTTGTTGGGGTCTGCCAAGCAAGACCAGTATTTGTACTGGTTAATACCTGACCAGTAGAACCAATGCCTAGCTTAGTAATGGTTCCATTTCCAGTACCAACAACTAAATCTCCGTTTGTGGTAAAGGTTGATAGAGGAACCTTAGTGGTATCTGTTGGGGTACCCCATACTACAGAACCACCGCTATTAATAATAAGAGCTTGGCCAGATGTTCCAGCAGATAGCTTTGTTACTGTAGCAGAGCCTGTTCCAATGATTAAATCACCAGCAGAGCTTACTGTAGATAGCGGGACCTTAGTATTTGCTAAGGTTACTGCTGAAGCAATAGAGGCGGTCAGCGTGTTGTAATCTGGACCATTTACATAAAGTACGTTACCGGTTCCAACTGCAGGAATACCAGAAGCGCTTACGTTAAAGCCTAGCGCATTAGCAGAGCTGTAGGTTTCAAGAAGGTTAGAGGTTCCAGAGTTGGTTGTTAATACCAGACCCTTATTACTGTTGGTGGTGATTGTGCTTCCACCGGTTACAGTCACATAGGCTCCACCGGATACGCCGCTAACAAGACCTGCCTCAATATTGGCAAGGCGATCAGCTACAGTAGACCAACCAGTGGTTCTAGCAAAGGTACCAGCATAGGTAGAGATAAGCGGACTCTGATTAGTGGCTGCACTACCCAATACGCTTTCAATAGCGGTAACTTCTACCTGGAGTGAGTTAACGTTATCTGCAACTACTGTACTTACAAGGTCAACTTCAGGCGTGTAAGACTTAATATTTGCAGCATTTTGGTATACAGCTGTCATAGGGGTGCCTATCCTTCTTGTTTAATAGGCCAAGTTTAGCAGGTTACTCCGGCTTATTTGGCACAATCTCTGCATCTTCGATGTCGGGTTCTTCCTGAACCCGATCAAGCTTCTGGCGTAGCCAGTCAATACCGGTATTCATATCGGTAGCACGCTTGTTAAATTCTTCGTATCCCTCAAGGTTTTTGGTATAGTCGCAGTATTCCATGTTAAGCTCTACGTGGAATAGCTCGGTTTCAATAGACTTCATACGCTCTAGGATAATAGCGATTCGTTCTGCCTTAGGTAGCATGGATTCTTTCTCCTCAAATAGTGTTACAAATTAGTAAGCCCCGGGAATATCCCAGGGCTAACTATATCAGAGTTTATAGATTAAGCGTTAACCGTGTTAGGGTCATCTACTTTTTTGGTAGCTTCTGCGGCTACCGTAGCCATTAGCTCTGCAATCTTAGGGGCCTTAGGTGCCTCGATTACTGGAGTCAAAGGCTCAGGAGCTACTCCAGTGTCTGCAGGAGCGGCTGCTAAGTGGTCTGGTAGATTAACAAATGCTGAGCCATTCCAATAAGGCTTATGTGCATCAGGTATTCCTGGTGGGTAGAATATTCCACCCATATAGCCCCAACCAGCGCTTGGGCGATATGGAAGATTGGTTACATCAACCACTTCTTCCGCCCAAGTAGACTCAACAACATCATCAATGCTATTAGCAGTAACTACATTGAGTACTTCTGTCAAGTTTATGATAGCGAATAGTGCCATGATTATATCTCCTTAGAATGAGGCCTTCTGGTACCAACGAACAATTGCAATACCGTCAGCACCGTTACCGCCTTCACCACGCCATGCGTAGTACTGAATACCGGTGTTGCTGAAGTCTACGTCCATATAGTCACCAGCATCGAAGTTTGCAAATTCCCACGAATACTGACACCAAACGGCATTGTCTGGAGCCTTACGTGTCTGCCAGTAGGCGTTTGTACCGATAGTCTGGGCCTGTCCCGTATTGTAGGTCCATGCGCCAACAGAGGTAAAGATGATATCTGACATACGATCTTCAAAGATTAGGTTCTGTGAAGCATCCAACCAGCGAACTGAGAAGCGAGCCTTTTTAGTCTGACCAATAACCGTTGCCGTAGCTGTAGCGCCAGTAACTGCTGTACCTGTTGCTGCGTTTACAACCGTAAACTGAGTAGAGGTAGCTGACGCAATTGTTACTGATGTTAGGTTAAAGGCCGCTGTTGATAGGCCTGTAATTGTTACTGTAGAGCCAACCGAGAAGTTATTAGCTGCTGTATAGGTAACAACACCGCCTGTGGCAGATGCTGCAGTAACTGTGGCCGTATAGCTCTGTGCGTTAACACCACCAGGTGCGTTACGAAGGATAGCGGACATTCCAGGGAATACAAGCTCAGTACGTGGAAGTACGGCAATTGGGAAAGCTGTTACCATCTTACCGTTACCCTGAGATTCAGCAGTCATACGGAATGCGTTATTAGAATAAAGAGATCCACCAACATCGTTAATCTGAGTGTTGTACTGGTTAATCCACTTTTCAATTTCAGCGTTTGTTTCGTTAGATAGCCAGTAGTATGAGCTGTGCTGTTGTAGCGAATCCCATTCGTTGGTAGAGATGTTTCCGCCACCACCACCACCAGAACCGGTGTTAGGCTGTGCATCCATACCACGTGAGTGGTAATCTGAAGAGTTGTATGGCTGGTAAAGATAGGTTACTCCACCACGTCCACCGCCAGCATTTCCCTTTCCTGGTAAGTGGATGGCTGTGTTGCCCCAACCTCCACCGCCTCCTCCGCCACCAAACATGATGCCGGTAATGCTGGTTCCGCCCGCACCTGTAAGTGCAATTCCCGGACCACCATCGCCACCTTGGGCGTTAAGGTAGGCATCGTTAGTTCCCCAGAAAGCAACACCATATCCACCGTAGTTACCGGACTTATGCTGTCCAGCAGGCATAAATTGGTTACCCCATTGGATAGTAGAGTTAGGGTACTGAGTAGTGCTACCGTTGTGTGACTGCATGATATTCCATGCGCCGTTGTAGCCCCAACCACCTGCACCAGCGCCGCCACCAGCATAGTTAGGGTTATCCTTACCGGATGAGGTGCTCCAGTACTGTCCGGCCTGACCGCCCTGGTTTGCACCAGGAAGACCATAGACCCAGATACCTGTAGGTGAGTTAAAAGCTCCACCACCGCCACCGCCTCCTGCTATAGCAAGAGGTGTGCTAGTAATTGGAGACATTCCAGGCATACCTGACCAAACAGCAGTATCGTTTGGATTCAAAGGATCGTGGAAGTTAGTAATAGTTGTTCCAGCCTCAAACTGAGGAGCAAACATGTAGTATTCAACCTGGTTTGCTGTAGTAGAGGTAGCACCATTGATTACTTGGAAACCAAAGCGTGCATAAGCAGTTCCTACTGGAGCAACTTGGTTTTCAATGGCTATACGAAGAGGGTGTGCCAAGTACTGGAATCCCCAGTCTTGAGCATAAGAACCTACACCGGTATGTGCTACAAACTGGTTAGATCCAACTACACGACCTAGTGAGTTGTACTGTGCATCAAACCACTCAATGAATGCGTTAATTGGGCGCATACCTGTTGAGCTACCGCCACCAACAAGGAATGCGGAACCCGAGTAAGCAGTTCCAGCAACTACCTTAGTAAAGCGGTGCGTCATTTCAAGGTTACCTACGTTAGCAGTACGTGGAAGTAGACGTACTACGGTACGGTAGTTAGTTGTAGGAGGGATAAACGCTGTTACGTTTGATCCTACTTCAAGTTGGAAATCAGACATATACACTGTTACGTTTGGTTGCTGGAATACAAGCTGTGGGTATACCCAGATTGGGTTATCTCCCCACGCATATACGCCGGCTGAACGAGTCGCAGCAACAGCTGGGATAGTAAATGTTGCATATACACGCTGGTAGGTATATGTAGGTGCAGTATTACCTGTAGCAAGAAGCTGTGTATTAGCTGGCATTGCAAAGGTAATGTTTACACCGCTCTGAGCAGAAGCAGTACCTGTGCTCAAAGTTACAACGTTGGTTGAGGTGTTAACCGCAGTAACTGTGGTTCCAGCAGTAATACCTGTACCTGTAACAGTCATGTTAACCAAGATACCAGCTACGCTTGGAAGTGTAAGGGTTGTAGCTGCTGATGCAAAAGTTGCAGTCTGAACTACGTTAGTTCCATAACCAGTAACTACAGTTGGAGTCTGCTGGCGAACAAAGAATCCGTTAGCTGCTGATGCATCAATAGATCCACCGTTAGATGAGCTTGTACCGCCGAGGAAGGTAGTGTTAACGTCAGCATAGTTGCTGTATCCGGTTGAACGGAGTTGGAACAGAATTGGTGTAGATGTAGAGATATTAGTGTTTACAGCGATATACGCAGACATTGTATAGGTCTGTCCTGGAATCACTGCTATAGCTACTGAGCCACCGTTAGAGGTTGTTCCGTTGTTAAATGCTGAAACAGTAAGCATATTAGGTACTGTAGAACCAGTCTGGAATACAAGACAGTTCTGGTTAAGTACTGAATATGGACCATAGCTAAAGGTCAATGTTGCTGAAGCATTTGTAGCGTAGGCTACGTTAGACAGGGTAATCTGACCTGAAGTAGAGTTCACATCAATTGTGTTAATCTGAGTGTTTGCTGGGAAAGCAGACTGAAGTGTTACGTACATTCCAGGCATAAGCTGGGTAGTATCAAGACCAGTAACAACAGCAGAGCCGTTAGTAACTACAGCGCCAGACTTAGTAAAGCTGAACTGCATTTCCTGAAGCTTTGGTGGAACGTTTGTATTTGTAATGCTCAAAGTTCCTGAAATACGGTTACGTACCCAACCATTGTTAATAATGTTTGGATCTTCCATTGTGGAGTTGTTCCAGAACCAGAGGTTATTGGAAAGGTTCTTCCAGTCTGGGGTAGCAGGCTTGTTAGCAGTCTGAAGGTTATTGTTAAATGCCGTGTTGCTTGAAATAGCTGGGTAGTTAATTGTGCCCTGGTATACCCATGATTCAGCCCAGTTGAAGTAGTAAGTTCCAAGGCTGGTAGAAGAGGTAATGTTCTGAGAAAGGGTAACCTGGTTGGTTGTAGTATTGATAGCAGTAACTGTAGTTGAACCTGGAACGTTAGGTCCAGTTATGTACATACCTACCTGCAAACCGGTTACGTTTGGATAGATGTTAACAGTGCTCTGGCTAACAGCGCCAATACCCTGACGGATATAGGCAAGGTTTTCCCAACCAGCAATAGAGAAGTCAAAAGTAGTGTTCTGAAGAAGGTTAAGTACAGAGCCTGTACCAAAGATTGAAGAACCACCGTTTACGCCAGGAAATGTCTGGTTGTAATCCTGCCAAGAGGTAAGCTGTCCAGCTCCACCTTGTCCACCAGCACCAACAGTAACGTTGTATGTGGTTCCTGGAGTAACAGCAAGGTTACGGGTTACTACGGCACCGCCACCGCCTCCACCACCAGCAGCGTTACCGCTAGACTGGCCACCACCTCCACCTCCACCAACGAGGATAACCTGTGCAGCGTTAACACCTGCAGGTGCAGTCCATGTACCAGAAGAGGTAAAGACTTGCTCGAGAATTCCTAAACGACCGGCGTTAGGGTCTGAGATTGTGAAGTCAGTTAGAAATGACATATTAGACTAGTCTCCATCCATAGGTGGTACCTGAGTATACCAGGGTTACCGTTGCATTTTTTACGTTGAGTATGAGGTTGTTTGAGGCGATACCCATAATCTTTGAGCTGTCAGATACTACCACAGTTACGTTATTTGTGGCAAAGGCTGAGGCAACGTCAGTGATCCAGACCCTTGTGTTAACCGTTGGGTTAGCTGGGAGGGTCAGGGTAAACGCACCTGCGGAGCTGTCGCACCATAGGGCGTCAAATGGGTTCATTGTGTAGTTTGAGTTTACGGTTGTACGAGTACCGATGTAGGACTGAACCGTGCTTACGGTAGCCGCATCTGTAGACGCACTTGGGGTTCCGCTGATAGTTGCCTTGTTGATCGTCAGGTTATTAAGCTGAAGGTCTGCGAAGGCTACTGTTGAGTCAGCGAAGTTTACGGTATTTGTAGGCTTGGTTGTGAGGGTCTTGAGGAGCTTGAAGACTCCGGTGCTGTGATCACGAACGATACCTGCATAGTAGGTTGTTGAGCCAGTTACATACTGTCCGAAGAGACCCATATCCAAAACGTCTGATGGGTTGCTGTTTCCTACGAAGACTACTGGGTTAGTAACAGCCAAGTTAGCTGAGGTAACCTGGGTTCCAGAACCACCGAAGGTAATGTTACCGGTGATATTTACGTTACCGCCAACGTTCAAGTTACCGGTAAGACCTACGCCGCCGTTAACAACCAAAGCACCGGTTGTCGTAGAGGTAGAGGCTGTTGAGATAGCAATGTTGACTGAGGTATCTGGGATGATTGTCATCTGAGTACGGCCAGTAACAAAACCACCAGCAGCGAAGACAATACGGTTCTGGAGACCGTTAACACCTGTTGCTAGAACAAGGTTACCGTTACCAATCTTAGGGCTAATGTTTGGAGCATCTACAAAGAGATAACCATCGTTAGGTCCTGTGATGCCATAGGTAGCAGAGTTAAAGGTAGAGCCTGTGATACCCATATCAATCCAGCCATCAGCGTCATTTCCATTATCTGGATATGCGATGAAGTCAGCTGAAGATGATGAGGTTGGGTTACGAAGAGCAACCTGTGCGTAGGTATTAGCAGGAGAGGTCTGCTCAAATACTGCAGCAGGAGCTGTCAAGAATGCGGTGTTAAAGAAGTTTTCTACACCAGCGTCACCAGCAAGAAGTGTTCCGTGAGCGTGGATAGTTCCACCAACCCACAAATCTCCAACAAGACCGGCGCCACCAGATACTGTCAAAGCACCTGTTGTGGTTGATGTAGCTGCTGTAGAGATTGCAATGTTTACGGTTGTTGAAGGAATAATTGTCATCTGAGTTGTTGCAGATGTCAAACCACCTGCAGCAAATACGATGTTATTCTGTGTACCGGTGCTATCGGTAGCAAGAACCAAGTTACCGTGACCGGTAGGCATTGTAACGCTAGCGTATGGGCTAAGGCTTACTGTGCCGGAGGTGTTAGTTGTGGTTGTTGCAAAGGTAAGGGTGTTGGTTGTTGGGACAGAGATAACTGTCTTAGAACCGTTGATAGCTCCGGTGTTAAAGCCAGAGGTTGTAATCAACGCACCAATTGGAATATTGTGAGCCGACTGAGTAGTAATAGTTACTACGTTAGAGGTTACAGAGTATGCCGTGATAGCAACTGTAACTTGCTGTGGAGCAGACATAAAGATGTAACCATCGTTAGGTCCGGTAATACCGTACGCAGCTTGGCTAAATGACTGGGAGGTAATACCCATATCAATGTAACCATGGTTATCGTTACCGTTAGCTGGGTAGGCGATAAAGTCGGTTGAGCTGTTACCCTGGTTTCCTTCGTTGATGAAGGCAATCTGAGCGTAGCTGTTTACGTTTGAAGTAAAGACTGCATTTGTATTAGAGAGCAGAGCAATGTTTGCTGCTGTCTGGGCATTAAGTCCACCGTAGAAAACGCCGGTTGTCGAGATGCTTCCAAGGGAGTTAATATTGCCAGTAATACCAGCACCACCAGCTACAACAAGAGCACCAGTAGTTGGGCTTGTTGAAGCGGTAGAGATTGCGATATTAACAGACTGATCAGGAATGATAGACATCTGTGTACGACCGGTGAAGAAGCCACCCGCAGCAAAGATGATTTGGTTAGCTGTACCAGAAAGGTCAGTAGCAAGAACAAGGTTACCAGTTCCTAGTGGACGGTATGCTGTTCCTGGAGTACCGAGAGACTGGGAAACAAATGGCGTTGATCCAGCTGGAGCAGCATAGCTTACTGTGCTAGTTGTAACGGCTGTGATTGTGTATTCGCCATTTACAAATACTGTTCCGCCTAGTGGGACACCCTCAACACGTACAGTTTGTCCAACTGTCCATCCGTGTGGGGTACCTGTAGTAAGAGTTACTACGCCACCCAAGCTCTGTGCAAGAAGAATTTGTTGGGTTGTTCCACGAGGACCAGACATGAAAATATAACCATCATGTGGGCCAGTAATTCCGTAGTTAGCTGCACTAAATGTGCTGCTTGTAATACCCATGTCAATGTAGCCAGAGTTATCATTTCCGGTATCAGTATAGGCAATAAAGTCTGTAGAAGCATCAGATCCAGTACCCTTATTTTGGAAAGCAATTTGGGCAAAGTTCTCTGGATGATTTGTTACAACAACTTCTGCTGCATTTGTAAGGGTAGCGCTTGTTTCAAAAGCAATAGCGTCTTGTCCTTGATTGCTACCAAGATATTCTTTTGTAAGCTCAACAGTGTCAACCCAGTTGGTATTTGCCCCGTTGTTAGAAAGAACCTTATTTGATTGAGAAATAAGAGATGGAAGTTCAGTGTTACCTAGAGCTAAAAGATTAAAAGCAGAGTCAGCAGTGATAGCTCCAGTGCTTGGAGATGTGTGCTGAGATGTGGAGATCCATGCGCTAACGCCATCTGTTACTACATCGTTTAGGTAGTAAAGGGTGCTGTGGGTCCAGGTTCCACGCCATTCAAAACCCTGTACAACTAGAGTCCAGCTACCAGTGTTGGTAGGGTCAACGTTAGTTGCACTTGTTGCTGAGGTGAATGCGTAAAGGTTTGGTCCAAACGTGACAACATCGTTGTAGCTATAGGTTGTTGTTGACGAGTATGCACCGGCCCAGTTAAAGCGGATCTTACCCAGGTCTAGGATCTGAGCCATGTTATAAAACCTCCATTAGAAGATGTCCTGTTGCGTTGTTCCAGCTAAATGTGAATGTGTTATTTGTCCACATCCAATTTCGATAGTCATTAGCCGACTGGCTTGTGGCACTTGGTAGGCTAATTGGAGAGTCCCCCGCAATCTTCTCAATTGTAGCATGACCCGTGGCAGAGTCTTGGCGAACCCCGTAGAAAATCTTATCTACAAAGTCCTCAAGGGTTGCTGAGTTGGAGTCTATGGTTGAGGGATACCAGACGAAGTCTGCCATTATTTAACTCCTTCAGAGAAGTTTACGGTGATATTAATAGCCCCAGCTACTGGACAAGATGCCTTAAGGATATCGCCCGTGTTGAGGATAATCTCGGTCAAAGTTCCAGATAGGGTGCTGTCTGTGTCGCCAACCCTTGGATCCCCAGCAACCAGTGGCATAACTGCATAGCGGTTCTTAAGGACTCGGGTATATAGAATCTGCTCATCGGTAGACTCATCTGAATCCCTAAGGTATAGGTAGACAGGTAAGATTCCACCGGAGGTGTTGGTGATAAGGACTGAGTTAATCTGGGTCTTAAGGGCAGCTGTCCAGATAGTAGTGACGCCGGTTGTGCTTAGAGGTACGGTGACAGAGTTAGCTGAGCCAGTGCTTCCACTAGCCCCGACTGGGTATGCGTATCCTTGAGCCATTCTATCCTCCTATTAAGATACCTGAGCCATGCCTTGGGCATGAAATGAAATATTTGCAGAACCTGATACATATACAGAATCGCCCTGCTTTACGGCTATCTTTGATGTCTCATATGAGTTCTGAGATGGTAGGGGCAGGTTATATACAATATAGGCCCACTGGGTAGGTGAGACATCCCCAGCATGGTTTACATGCACATAAATTACCCCATCAGTTACGGCTAAGTTTGTAGCCACAACTTCTAACAAAAAATTAGATGGAGCTGTATAAAGCAAATTTGGGCTAGAAGTAGGCGTGGTTGCTGTAGAGTTGTATACAACTCCAAGGTCTGCTACGATCGATGCCATTATTCAGTCCAATAGTTAAAGTAGGTTATGTCCGCAATTGCTCCACTACCTGAGGCAAATTGTTGCCAGGTTGTCCCATTAAAATAGAACATAGCGTTGCTGGAAGTATTGTAGTACATATCTCCAGCTTTAGCGGTAGGGGTGGCCGGATTAGCTACAAACGCCGGAATATTTACCGGGGTTAGGTTCAGCTTACTCATTATCCGTGGATCACTACTCTATAGGCGCTAGAGGCTGGGGCCACTGAGAAGGCAAAGGTTACGGTATTTACCGTTGTGTGAGTAATGTCGCAACCAACTTCAGCATAAGTAGCCGCATCGTAGATGACTACCGTTACATCCCTAGTGTTAAGGTTGTGGGTAACTGTAATAGAGGTAGAGGAACCATCACCGATGGTAGCCGCATATTTGCGAACTACTACGTCAGTATTGATTGCTACCTGGTTAGCTGTAGCAGCTCCCGCAGCTCCTTGAGCTGTGGTAGTGATACCAAGACCTGGAATTACCGCAATAGTGTTTCCGCTAAAGTTTAACGCACCGTTAGTAGCATTAATCCAAGAACCTACACCAGAGAACTGGGTAAATTGAATTGGGTCTGTGCCAACCTTGATTCCATCAGCAGGAGTTGTGGCAGTTCCCTGAAGAATCTGAGTCCAACCAGTGTTGCCGTAAACAGTTCCTGAAGCAACGAATACGAATGTACCTGCAATTACTTGACCAAGAATGTGGTTGTCATAGTCAGTTGAACGAGTAAGAACAGTAGCAACTCCGGAAGTTCCCTTTGTTGTTACGGTATAGAGACCGTTTGCAATAGAAGACGAACCTGAAAGAGCAGTAGTACCGCCCATAACAAGAATACGATCGCCAAGTTGTAGTACATCTGGTCCATTATCAACTGTTGTTGTTCCAGTTGCAGTAAAGGTAATCTTTGCACCAACACCGGTACCACCATCTGCGCCAGTTGAACCAGCGGAGTAAGTTCCTGGAACAGGAACAGTTGGACCATACGCATACTCAACAGATCCTAAGACTACAAGACCTTGAGCAGTTGCATCTACATAGTTCTTAGTCGCAGCATCTTGTGCGTTAACCGGATCAGCAAGGTTCGTAATATTATACGTACCCATTGAGTAGTTGCCGGTTGCTGTAGCAAGAGCATTAAGATGAATTCCAGAGTGATCTGCATCGGTGTGGCGGTGAACGTGATCTGCACGAGCTACCTTAAGAGATGAGCCACCATTGTTTGCAGTATTGAGGGATGCCATGTCTGAAGTAAGACCGTATGGCATTGATGGAACCCAGTTAGCTGAAGAGCTAGTTCCATTAGATACATAAAGTACGTTATTAGTTGTATCAAGATACATTGAGCCTGTAGAAAGTGGGGCACTAGCAGGTGCTCCAGAACCGTAGGCTACTCCACCTACTGGTGCCCAGCCGGTACCTTCATATACCTTAAGCTGGTTGGCTACTGTATCAAAATATACTTGACCGGTCGTGGGAGAAGACGGCGCCGTAGAAAGGTTCTGAATGACGGCATTCTGCAGTTCATTCTTGTTTAAGTTTATCGGCGTTAGAAATAAACGTGACATTTACTCTGGTCTCCTTATGACAGGTAAGCGTTACCGCTAAAAGCTGATTGAAATGTGAGGATTATGTTGTTCTGGTCCACGTAGTTAATTTCACCTTCACAGATCGTTCCTGCTGAGTCTACAACAGTTACGTTCGGATAAAAGTTTAAATTGTGTTTAATTGTCCAGGTGGCTGAAGCAAGCTGCTGAGAATAGGTAAAGGCGATGGCCGGAAAGCCATTACCCTCATTGGTAAGGGTAATCGGGGTAGGTTCAACGATGGTTATGGCGTCTTGTTGTCCACATGCACAGGTGCTAGTGCCAGTACAGGCATAAGTTACTGTGGTTTGGGCTGATGTACCGGACGGTGTCCATACTGTAGGCATTATACGACCCCACGATTATAGGAATTGGTTACGGATGGGAAGGTATAGACCTTGCCCCCAAAGTAGGTCTTGATTTTGCCGCTTGAGTCGGTCAAGCGTAGGTCATAGTAGGAGACCTTTGGAAGCTCCTCTGTAACACTAGCTGGCAAGGTAAGCTTAAGTAGGGTTGGGTATACCCCTCCCGTAGCTGTTACCTTTTCAATGGTAAAGGTGCCAAGTACAACCGGCCCAACTTGAGAGAATTCGCTGTTCTGATAAAGAACAATCTCAGAAGCTGCGGTGTAGTTAGTAAGATCAAAGGAGAAGCCGAACTCCTGATAGAAGTCGTCTCCCGAGTACATTTCAAGATCTTGAACCACAATAGGTTCGTCTGGTGTTTGATCCCCATAAGTAGGTGTGGGTAGCATGACCCTTTGAGGAAGCGACCAGTCATCCACCTCTTGTGGGCGATAGATAGGTACGTACCTGTTTGTTAGGCGGCTTATGCGGCGTAGGCTAAATACCTCAATGCGGTATAGGCCGATATTCAGCATAGTGCATAGCTCAGTATATTGAGCTTTGCGAGTCTGAACCATCTCCATTAGCTGGCGGTAACGCTCAGTACGAGGAATAGATACTCCATCTGGTGAGATGATATCAATATCAAAAGCAGCATCGTTAGCCAAAGTATATAAGGCCATTGTAGATGCAAAAAGTACTACAGGATATTCTTCAATTGCTGGAAGATAAGCAAGCTGAGTAATGCGACTTCCCAAACTTGTCGTTTCTGTATTGGTATGCTGGGCAAAAGCAGTGTTTATATAGTAGGCAATCTCAGAATCAGTAAAGTACCTATATGCCTGTCCAGACACTGTTATAACAGAGCCATTAATAGGGACAGCAGTTGAAGGGAGGGTTAGAACACCTACACCTTCTTCAATAATAGAAATGTTTGAGATATCCTCTGTGGCCGGGAATCCTACGGCAGTTCCGGTAGTAGAGTTGGTTACAGTAGTTCCCGTAGCAGAGTTTAGGATAGTAAAGCC
>Ga0208386_1000056_pt1 | contig 35779 bp, 40 predicted proteins | sample CryBogCBH16Oct07_FD_185510 | JGI IMG/M metagenome (GOLD analysis project Ga0208386, IMG submission 185510) | Freshwater microbial communities from Crystal Bog, Wisconsin, USA - CBH16Oct07 (SPAdes) | ecosystem: Environmental > Aquatic > Freshwater > Lake | place: Crystal Bog, Wisconsin, USA...
TTGTTGTTGTTGTTGTTGTTTCGGCGGCGACCTCCAACGCGGCGGGACTTGCGGGACGCACGACGGGACTTGCGGGACGCACGGCGGGAAGAGCGGCGAGTAGAGCGAGCCATTTGTTTCTGATTACGGCGGCTATTTTTATTTCGTCGGCGACCTCCACCTGTTGTGACGGAATATTCGGCAAGGTAAGGATCGCCAGTGGAGGGGGTTCCCGAAATAGAGAATGGAGCAAGATAGCCTCCTGTCTGACCAGGTAGCCGGGGAGCCGCCGCTCCTAACGCATCAAATAAACCGCTCACCGCACCCGTTGCCGCTCCGACCGTATTACTCGCGACCTTACCAACGCCCTTACCAACGCCGCTAACAACATTAGTTGCACCCTTACCAACGGATCCCAACGCATTTGTTACAGATCCAAATCCCATATTTACCGCTGTAAATGACGAATTCATTGGCGAATTATTATTTTTCTTGTTCTTATTGTTCGCCTTGAACGAATTATTCTTGGCATTCGGGGACGCCTCAGGATCCTGGCTCGCAGATAACCAATTATTGTGTCTAGGAGCCTTTGCGGCATTCATAGCACTTTTATCATTCCGTTCTACATTCAAATTCATTGGAGTATTCTTAGCAGCCTTAGCACCATTAAGACCGTTCATATTTCTATTCTATAGCGGTGATTTTAACCGCAGAAAAATTGAGTACATAAAGCGGTCATCTGTGTTTCTAACAAAATGAAGGTGTTGTACTTTGACACCGAGACAAATGGATTGCCGAAGAGCCGGGGCGGCGCCGATACTGATATAAAGAACCACCCAGAACCGGTAGAAATTGCTTGGCAAATATTGGACGACGGAGTCTTAGTAAAGAGGCGGGCGGTACTCATTAAGCCGGACCCTGATATCGTATGGAATATGGAGAGTGCGACAATTCATAAAATTTATAAGTCATTCGCACTTGCGAACGGCACACCGGCAGCGGATGTATTTACGGAATTTAAGGAGGATTGTGCGTGCTGTGATGCGATAATTGCCCACAATCTTGCGTTTGACTTGCCCGTTGTAAAGTGTGCATGTTTGCGCATCTGGCCTGCCGAGACCGACTTTTCGTGGCTGCCGGCAAAGCAGATTTGTACTATGAAACTCACAACACCAGTGTGTAAGTTACCATTTGTCAATTCCAAGTATCCACGGCGTGAGGGGGACTATAAACAACCGAGGCTCGCCGAACTTCACCGGTTTCTCTTTGGCAATGAAGGGAGGTATGAAGCACATCGCGCAGCCAGCGATGTAGAGTGTCTTGTTGCGTGTTTGCAGGAGATGTTACGACGAAATATCCTTGTTCTATAATAGGGATGTATCTACCGCTCTCACACGGTCAAACAATGTATTACGAAGTCCACGGAAAGCGGGACGGACCGGTAGCACTTGTATTACATGGCGGACCCGGTGCCGGTCTTTCACCGCGATCCGTGAATCTTTTTGATTTGAATCGGTGGTGCGTTATTCTTTATGACCAGAGAGGTTGCGGTAAGTCGTTACCGTTTGGCGTTCCGTCCCTTTCCCATAATACCACGGATGATTTGCTGGACGATATGGAACGGCTGCGAAAGGCACTTAAAGTAAAAAAGTGGTATTTGACGGGTGGTTCCTGGGGCTCTACATTAGCATTGGTCTATGCCGAAAAATATCCTCATCGTGTGACTGGAATGTTACTGAGGGCTCTTTGTTTAATGGATGATACAGAATCAGCATGGCTTTACGAGCCCAACGGTGCTGCGCAAGTGTTTCCCGCTGAATACGAAAAGTTTTTAGCACCGTTAAGTCCCGCCGAACGCAAGGGAAATATGCAAGATATTTTGCGAGCATATCAACAGCGTCTTACCAGCCCCGACAAGCGCGTTGCTCTCAAAGCGGCTGCCGCTTGGACTGGTTACGAAGATTCTGTCATCGCCCTCGTGCCTAAACCGCCTACTTTTAAAGGAAAGAATGACATATCCGTCGCAATTATGGAGAATCATTACTTTATCAACGGTGGATTCTTGCGCCCTGGACAAATCCTAAAGAACGCTCATAGACTCAAAGGAATCCCGATTGATGTGGTTCACGGACGCTACGATATGATCTGCCCCTATCGTTCGGTCCAAGAGCTATCAAAAGTGTTGCCACAAATTCGTGTAAAACGCGTAGAAGATGCCGGTCATTCAGGATTCTTTGACGAAGAAGCTGTATATATTCGTAAGGTAACCGACGCTTTTGCCGCAGGTCGTCAGCGTAGTCGAGAAACCTTGCGTGCTGTACGGTCAAAGAACCTATCTAAATTGAAGACTCGTAAGAGGAAATAGAGAATGAGTAGTGGTCGCGGATTACGTATCTGTGTGCTATCAGGCTCCTCGCGCACTGTTGCGCACGCGTACGGTCTCAGTCAGGATGCTCGTATTATTGAACAAATATTACGAGAAACCACTACCAGCAGTTCTATTAAAATAGATTCTGTCGAACACAATGATGCCTATACATACGGAACCGGCAATCGAGTAACGGGAGCAGTTGATATTAATATTCATTTGGAAGTACCGTGTCGTATGGCATGGCGCTACGGACGCGTCAACATCGTTGTTGTCAATCAGGAATGGTGGTACAAAGACGAATGGAAATGGGTACTTGAGTCGCGTGAAAAAGGTGGCGCCGATATTATTGTGTTCAAATCCAAGTACGCTCGCAATATGTTTCCTGAAGTGGACGATTCGCGGGCAAAGGTGATTTCATGGCGCGCCGGTCCTGAAATTTCTGCCGGCTTATCGGCACTTGGTGGGAAAAAGCGCCGCGAGTTCTTGTATCTTGTTGGCGCATCCGCTAATAAAGCGGCGGCGGCAATGATTTTAGTCGGTTCCTGGAAAGCGGAATGGCCACGGCTTCGTGTCTACGGCTCCAAAATGATTATGGATACTCTACGCACAAAGTTTTTTGATTCTGCCGAGCGTGGTGTGGAACTCTTAGATACCTACGCAAGTGAAACGGAAAGGGTAAAGGCACAGGCGGACTATGAATTTCATGTAGTCGCCTCGGCTGCCGAAGGATTTGGATATACCTTTGCGGAAGCGGCAGCCGTCGGTGCTATTCCGCTATGGACCGATATCGGCGTATATACCGAACTTTACGGGGATATTTTGGGTACAGTCGGCAAAATTACAACGCGCGCGGTCACTGATGCTACAAAATTTCCTGATAAGCCGGCACTGTTTGGAGAAGCGGATGTTGTGCGCGGTGTTGAATCCATTCTTGCACTAACGAAAGACGAGCAGAAAGGGATGTCTGGTGCTTTACGCCATCTCTCTACTATTCGTATTAAGGAGTTCCGCGCATCGTGCCGTTCTCTGCTCAAATCGGCGATTAAATTGCTGATTGTACCAACGATAGTGGCAACATATCCACCGAAGATGCCGGCTGTTGCCGATTTTCCCCATATCGCCGTTGTGACTTTGACGCACAATCGTCCCAAGTGGTTTCCCAATATGGCAAACAATATCCTCAAATCCGATTATCCACCTGACAAACTAACATGGATTATTGCGGATGATAGTGATAGTAACGGGCGCGTGGACGGAGCGGTTGCCAAATTCCAAAGCGTCAATCCCTATATTCGCGTTCGTTACTTATCTATGCCCAAAAAGTTGCCGATTGGTGAAAAGCGTAATAAGGCGTGTCTAGCAGCACCTCCTGAGTGTTCTATTTTTATGATGATGGATGACGACGACCATTATCCTGCAACCTCGATTCGTGCGCGAATGGCATATTTGAGCGACCCCTCGGTTTCCTGTGTCTATTGCTCCACTTTGCCTATGTACGATTCCAAGCGGTACATTAGCGCAATGAATGTTCCGCCGCTCAATTTGGCACCTGCCGAACGAGTGAGTGAAGCATCATTGGCATTCAAGCGATCGTTCTTTGAGGACGGTCGTTTCCCCGCATCGGTCAACGTCGCCGAAGGGGAAGGATTCGTTGTTGGTCGCGAAGTGTTGACGGCTGAGATTCCTCCTCGTGGAATCATTGTTTCATTCCTACATGGTGGTAATGCTACATCGCGTCGCGTTCCTGAAAGCACTGAGCCCAATGGATGCCATTATGGATTCAGTGATGAGTTTTTTACTTATATTTCTGAGATTTCTCTATAATCAAAAATCTGCGGTTGAGACCCAATCTTTGTTTAATTTGGGACAGAACGCTACATCGGTAGCGGCTTTAAAGGATGGATATACTGAGGCTTTGATATCAACTTTATCAGGAGTCAATAATTCCTGGGCTCCTAACACTTGTGCTAAATAATTGCCTGGGCTTGTTTTTGTATAGCCAGGACCTGGTATTCCAGCGGATCCACCGTTGAATGCGAGGTATCGCGCAAGAAGTGCGGACATTGCCATCTGGACTGTGGTGTCGGCGGTTTTATATGCCGATTTAAGTTTATTCAAATAGTTTGGTTGCACGCCACCTACCGAATAATTACTTATTGCGTACTGAATATCGGGGGGAACTAATGATAATACCAGTTTTGTATTGAAAGCGGAAAGCGGTATTTCCTTACATGGGACGGATTTTGTGGAACTGCCACTTTTGGTCGCTCCACTTATATCTTCAAATCCTTCTTTTCCTTTGCCGATTATTTGTGGTCGTAAAATGGTGTATGCTGATGCAAGAAACACGCATACTCCAAATACTGCAATTACCTTGCGAATCATCCTCTTACTTGAATAGAATATTTGCGGCAAAAATTGACGAGTCCAATAAATAATTTGAGATTTTCACTTCCTCAAGATGCCTTCTCCTACCGCTCTTGTTGATATTGCTAAGTATAAGACAAAATTTACTTCCTACCCTCCTGAACTCACGAAGTTCGCCACTGACAACTGTATTAAGCTTCCTGGCATTGATTCACTTAAAGGTCAAGCCTATGCTCTTATGTCGCAACCTGAAATTCGCGGGAAAAAACATATTAGCCGAACTGAAGCCATTCAGTTCTTCAAGCAAATTGGTATGGATACCGATGATGCGATTCAACCCTTCAACAAAGCACTTGGTCTTAAGCGTGTAAAGACAAAGGGTATCTATGCGCTTATCTATCCCTTTGAAGCTGATAAGACTGATATTGATAAGCGTGCAGGTTGTGTAATTAGCGGCGACAAAGATAAGATTATTGACCATATTAAACAGTGGTGGCGGGATAACCTTGTTGATGTTCCAAATAGCGTATGGCAGAAGGGACACCTTGATCCTACTATACCTACCGCTGAGGACAATCTGGCTTGGCAGCCGCCTATTCAGGGTAAGTACCGCAATAAGTTCAAGTGGGATGCTTACTTCCATCGTATGTGGCCAACTGCCGACGAATGGATTGCAAAAATGAATGACTATCACACTGATGCTGAGCAGAAGAAGATGCTTGCTGCGCTCAAGGCGAAGTGGGAGTAGCATCCTTAATTCGTTTCTCAGTAATCTTTATATATTCATTATTAATATCAAATCCAATATATTTCCTTTTTGATTGAACACAAGCAACTGCAGTAGTCCCACTTCCCATAAATGGATCTAGAATAATAGCATTTTCTTTTGTAAATAGTTTGATTAGATGGCTAATCAAATTTACAGGTTTTACAGAAAGATGCGTGTTATAAGAACCTTTTTCTACTTTGGTTGGTTTTGAAACAAGGAATACTTTATCAAGTCCCTGACCCACATCTTCAGTAACTATAATATTTGAGGGAAAGTATCCTTCGCCGACCTTTGTTTCGGCAGATGTATTCATCAATCCAACACCGTACTTTTCAAAATTATCAATGTAACGACCTTCAATAGGTTTCACAGCAAAGCAAATAGGTTCGATTGCTGGTTTTAACTGTGGTGTCTTCCAATCTTTGCAAAGTTCTTTGAGTTGAGCCTTTTGTTGGGCTGTCTTTCCTCCATCTTTGTTAATAATATGATCTTGAGAGAATGCTTTCACTTGAGCCTGTGTATAAATCCATCCAAGCATATCTCTTATCTCAAACCCCGCTTCTTCAATCGCCCATGCCATTGAATGATATAGGCGAGGACTACTAAATGATAAGAATGCTCCGCCAGGTTTTAGAATACGAAATACTTCAACAGAAACCTTCCCATAAAATTCATTAAATTTTTTAGATTGATTTCTATCAAACTTCATTCCTTTTGGAAGATTTCCAACTACCGACGATGATCCTTTATTGTCAAGACTTTGCTTATTCCAGTCATCGCCAAGTCCATCTAGAAAGTATGGCGGATCTGTACAAACCATATCAACCGAATTTGAAGGCATCTTTTTCATAATATTTACACATTCTCCAAATGTAACCTTGTTAATAAGTTCATTAAGTTCCAATACAATTTTATTGTCTACTATAGGAACAGGATTAGAAGGAATAATATTGGTAACTGTAGGAGCTGCGATTGACGAAGTCTTGTGTTCTTCAAGCATTTTGACAAGATCACTTTTTGATTTGCCGGTAATGCCCTTTATATTTCGCTCTTTACATAGATCTTTGATCTCTTTAATATTCTTATTATCATACTCCATTTTGTGTTGTACCAGTTCATGTGTATTTATAGTCTCAATTTTTGGCACATTCATATTTGCTAAAGCCTCCTTTATTTTTTTTTCTACAATATGTTCTATTGTGTTATCTTTCTTACATGGTATTTTTTTATTCTTATGAACTTCTAAATGCCCCTTCTGTTCGAAAATCTTACCACAATTTTCACAGCCGTATTTTACCATTTGGTTCTATATTAGATAGAGTGGAAAAATCTTTAAGCAGTTTCACTAATATTCACTTTTTAGTGATACCGGAGGTTAGACCTGTGAATATTTAATTCATCGGTCTAACAATCATTTAATGCGGCACTGGTCTAAAACCTAAACAAATTTCAAAGTAAAGATGGATATTTCAGGAAGTTCAACTTTCTTTGGCTTTGCTGCTGCTGCGGAATTTGAGGATGCCGATGCTGGCTCCGGTACAACTATACAAAATATCCAATCCAGCATAGAAAATGTCCTCCAATTTCACATGAATGTGGCGTCTACAATTATGCCCGATTCGCGTGATTTCCTACGTCCTTGGCGCAAGCGTCTTCGCGATATTATCTCGAATGAAAGTGAACTACTTACAACATTTCTTGAAAAGCCGTTTGAAGATACCTCTATTGTTCAGCGCCACAGTCATTTTATGACCGCTCTTAACATAACAACCTTCAATTCCAATGCATCTTGGCTCAAAGATAAGGTTGAACCTATTTTTGAAAATGAGGTAGTTCTAACGGAACTGGAAACGGAGGTTGGTCGTCCACTCAAGGAGATTGAAAAGGATGTTCACACTGTAATGAATATCTATTTGGATACGTTACAAGAAATGTTTCGTAGCGTACAAGTTCTATCGCTAAAACTTGATAGAATTGAGAAATTAAAAAATCGTCTACTCAGCATTCCTATTGAAGATGGTGAGACGGAGGAAATCCTGAATCTCAAACAGTCGGTGATTACGTATATTCGGTCCGAGTATGATCGCAATAAGATTCAGGATGAGTACCGTTCATTTTGTAAGCACTATGCCCGCTTTATGGCGCTACGGTCCGTTATTACAACCCTATCGGTCGCTGGAAATTCTGCCGATGGTCCTATTTGTTCTATTTGTACCACTGAGCGCGTATGCTGGGCTCTGGTACCTTGCGGGCATACCTTTTGTAATACCTGTACGCAAAAACAACGATCGCAGTGCTTTGTCTGTCGTACGACCCTACGTGATCGGCAGCGACTGTATTTCGTTTAGTTGATTGTCAATCCACTGTACATTAACCAAGGCTTGAATCATGGTTTCTTTCATCTCCTCTGTAAGATTTAGTTTCTCCCTGATTCGTTCTACAAGTGCCGTATAACGAATGAGATAGTACTGTCGTAGGAAGCGATATGATTCTGTTTCAGTATTCATTGCTGCTTGTTAAATTTGGGGGGTTTATAGGGTTCATTTTTTCACATCACGTGTGAAAAAATGAAACAGTTTAAGACTATAATTTAGAGAATACAACACAATGTCTATCGTTCCTAACACCATGGGCAATACGCTTCTGGCGGCAGGCGGTGCCGGCGCGCCCGCCATCAGTGAACTTCCAGCACTATTGAAGCGTTGGATGACTCTACAGGAGGAAACGGCTGTCCTTCGCGCGGATATTAAGCAGCGTGAAACTCAGTCCAAGGCACTCAAGGATATCATTCTGCGTATTATGGAAACAAACAATGTAGTTAAACTCAATGTCAGCAAGGGTGCCGTGGTCCATAAGACGCGCGAAGTAACGGAGAAGATGTCGAATTCCTTTATGCTCAAGCATTTCAAACAGTTCTTTGGCGGGGACGAAGACCGTGCAAAAGCACTTATTGATTATCTTGAGGAGAATCGCGGTAGTATTATGAAGCATGACCTCAAACTTCAAGTCCCGAAGCCCGCCGCAGAAGAAAATTAGGCACCATATGTATAGACGACAATGCTCGGTGGTGCCATTGCCAACAATATTAATGCTGCGATTTCATCGGTGGCTAGCGAGCCGTTCGAAAACCAGGGCGCCCGCTCTGCGACACCCTTCCGTGCGGCGCTCGTCTCTACACTCACGGTTGTTGCGGTACTCTTACTCCTCCTCTTCGCCGGCAAATACCTGTGGAACAATGTTCTCCATGTCCTCATCCCTGGCGTGAAGGAGGCAAAGTCTGTATGGCAGATCCTTGGTCTCTCCATCCTAATTATGCTCCTCAGCCCCGGCAGCTGCTAGTGTAATTAACAATTCATTGTAGAGGAATGACCCCCTCCCAAACAAAAACCATAAAATGCTTTTTGTTTGTGTTATGTGCTGCGTTGTACGGATACTTTCTTGGTAGCATAATTGCTTTTATAATGTATTTACTTGATTAACTTGAATCACTTGATTCACTAGTCTAAAAATACTGAAACTGTCCCTTAATCTCATACGGTCCCTGTTCCAATGAGAAGTGAGGTACATAATAACCGGGATCACGTGCACCCTTAGGACGATCTAGGTTCGCCTTATCCGATAAAGCAATAAATGCAATATTGTGCGCCGCCTTTACAACAATATTCCGGAACTGTGCTTTCAGTTGCGGTCTTTGCTGGTCGTCATAACTTAAAGTATCAATCAATATCTGTCCACGATCATTGAACTTCATAAACTCTACCTCAATATCGCGCGGCTTCACGGCACCTTTCAGGCAACGACCCACAAAGCTTGCCGGCGGTTCAATATCGTGCTGCGTAGCAAACGGCAATTGGAATGTCTGGTAAGGACCCGCGCCCAAACCTGTAATGTCCGCATCAATACATAAGATCTTCTCTAAAATGAGTTTGAGCTCATCATATGCCATCGCCTCCTTGGATGCCGGTGCCGCCTGTTTCATAGGATACAAGGTCTTGAGTAGATTCTGCGCATCAGGGCTACGAGTAAAGCAGCGGGGCATAGTCTCACCATCTAGCGCAATTACGGCGAATCCCTCCGTCTTAGTGAAGTATTTAGGCCGGAGATACAAAAATAGGCTGATGCCCACCAGAACAGCCAATAGTATAGAGGCGATTTCTAACGGATCCATATCTCTTATTAGGAGCCGTAGATTTTATGCGGTGGTCGGCGGTTTTGCGAAAAGATTTGCCCATGCCGCCTGAGCATTACGAAATCCATCACGAAGCTGACGGCAAACCGTCGCAATTGCGAGACGAGCAACACGCTGTTCCTGGTCTGCATCACCGCCGTCCGTTTCCACGCCAATACGAACGAACATCTCGGGTCGTAGAGGATGAGGCACCTTGTAACCCGCATATGTGATCCGCGGCTGCGTATCACCATCAATATGGTTCTCAACTAGATAGGTTTCCAACAGATTACCGAGTGTATGCGACTCATTCGTAAAGACGACATCTACACAAGGGAATCGTGCGTCGCCCTGTTGAACCACCACATTTGTTGGCAGTGTAGCATCCATATCCTCATATTTACGAACAAGTGTCTCGGCATTGAGAAGCGCCGACGCTACAATCTGCGGAATCGTCTGCGTGCCGACCGATTCAATATAGAATGTAAAGTCCGTTGGATCGCCGCGCTCATCCGTAAGATAGCACCGTTGTATCTCCATCGTATTGAATTCACGCTTCAGTTCTGCTAACTTCTCCTCTGGGATATCGGTCACCTTTGCAATCTTCTTCGTGTTGAGCAGCCAGTTCGTAAAGACATCTTCCAAATGCTCCTCATTCGTATCCCGCGTATATTCATATGAGCACTGGCTGACTGGCGACCAACGAATATTCTCCTGTCCCGTGCTTACCGCCGCTTTCGTCTTCAGTTGAATTTGCTCGTTCGGCGCAGAACGATTCCACTGAGGTCGTAGACGCGTGATAAGAACCGTTTCGCCCGTAATTGGGTCGGGAGGAAAGAACTGTGCCGTTGGAATCTGTACCGGTGCCTCCAGTGGATTCTTAGGATTCTTCATAAATACCTGGAAATCACCTGCATATACATCCATCATATCCTTCGTCGTATTCTCCTTATTGAGTACGAACTCGTAATGAGTAGGATCAAATGTTGCCGGATCCGCAAGAATCGGTACCATTCCAATACGATGCGAAATGATCTCATTGACAAGCGGAGTTGTATTGACAGCAATCGTCATCTCTGACTTTTCGGCGGGCTCCGTACGAAAGGCAACCGATGGTGTGGAAGAGATAATCGCGCGGCGAATCGTATTTGCAATCGTTACATTTGCTTTGAGTTTGAATGTTGCGCGAATCTTACCGGCAGTAGGGTTGAGTAGCGGCGGTCCTGATTCAACATAATCCGAAAACATGGTGGTGCCTACTCTTCTATATTATGCCTTATTATCAATTTTTACGCTTAGACCGGCGCCGTTTACGGCTGCCGTTCGTTTTTTTAAGACTTGTTAAATCGCCATACTCTACAACGGGAAATGAGCAAACACCGCCTATGGTATAGCACACGCTGCCGGTTTTGCCAGGGATTTCTAGAAGAATTGGCAACCACTCCTTTTGTATCACAGTTTCAATTAATCTGTATCGATCCTTCTCCGTCTCGTCAACCACTCCCTAATTGGCTAAAGTCCGTGCCTACCCTATGGGTTGTCGGTGAGGGCGAGCCTCGTGTAGGTCCCGGTCCTGTCAACAATTGGCTCGCCGAAGCTCGTATTCATGGAAGCGGCGGTGGCATTAAAAACCCGCAACAAGCGATGGATGATCGTCGTGTTCCACTGACTGCCCCTGTATACTCACCCGATATGGCACCTCGTGGAGAATCAACCGGTCGCGCGAATCCCCGAACTATGGGTTCTCCTGCCGTTAACGGTGGCGGCGTTGGTAGCGGCGGTGGTGCTCCCGCAGCTGCCGGTGAGCCAAGTGCCTATTACGGCTCCGAAATGGAAGGCGGAATGTGGTCGGATAACTTTTCCTTCATCGGCAGCGAGTTCTCCTCCGATAAAGGTGTAAATCCTATTGAACGCAACTTCGCATCACTTATCCCTGGCGGAGCAGCAAATGCCGGATCCGCTGCTGCCGCAGCAGCAATTGCGCCCCAAGCAAAGCGTACAGCGAAAGAGGATGCCCTCCTAAAAGAGTTTGAAGCGTATACCGCCAGCCGCGACCGTGATATCACAAAACCGACCCAGCGTATGTAAAAAAATGACAAAAGGCTTAAAACTATCTATTAGAATAAACTTTAGGAATGGCTAACCCACTAGCGGCATTCAACACCAAACTTTTCGAGTTTGTAGAAGATCTCGCCGAAACATATCCTGAAGAGAAGGATATTGCAAGTGCTCTTCAGGCGCTCAATCTTCTAAAAAAGGTAAATCCTAGACTTATTCATTCCGGTTTTATGGAATACATTTATCCTGACTTTCATGAGCCAGTCATGAAAGAAGATGAAACCGAACTCATTTCCAAGGCACATCAAATGGTGAACGGTGAGCACAAAGATTATGCCGTTGCCTATATTATCTTTGATCGTCACTGGTCTACAATGACCGAAGCAAATAAGAAAGCGATTTGGAATTGGTGTAAGGTCATTGTCATTCTCGCCCGCAAAGCCGCCGGCATCTAAATATTAATTTGCGGTTTTTTAGTTGTCACAGACTCTTTGTCTCTAACAAGTAAAACAATGTCCGTGTCGTTTGCCGCTACATATGAGCAGTTTGTCACCGAACTACTCGGAACATTTCCGGAATACGCTGCATCCCTCAATACTGCAAAGACGAATCCTAAGGCACGCGAAAACTTTCTCGCTGTCTGGAAAACACATACCAACAATATCGCTATTCAAAATGATACCATCTTTACGGAAGCCGGTTTGGAACTGGTACCTGGATTTTCCATGACGGCAAAACTATGGTCCGAATTGACCGAAAACAGTCGTAGTGCTATTTGGCGCTATCTAACATCGCTACTCCTGATTGCTGCCGCTTTTGACGGTAGCTCTAAAACGGACGGTATTTGGGATATTTCGGGCTTTGAACACGATATGGAAGAGATGATGAAGCGACTAAAAGCGGGTGAAGATACCGGTATGAAAGATATCTTCGAGAAGCTCTCCAAGATGGCAGAGAACTTTGGATTCAAGGATATTAGTGGTGCCTTTGGTGGTGCTGGTGGTGCCGAACCTAAATTCAAAATCCCTGAGCGCCTCTTCAAGGGTCACATTGCCAAGATTGCCGAGGAAATTGTCAGCGAATTTAACCCTGAAGATTTCGGTCTATCTCCTGAACTGCTCAATAGTAACGATCCCACCAAGATTTTCACCTTTTTACAGGAAATTTTCACACAAAAACCTGATATGCTCATCGGTATTGCACAGCGTATTGCGAAGAAGATTCAGGCAAAGTTCCAGCGTGGCGATTTTAACCGCGACGAACTCATTCGTGAGGCGGAGGAACTCATGAAGGAGTTCTCGGATAACGAAGCATTTTCTGGTCTCTTTGAACAGCTCGGCGAAATGCTCAAGGGTGGTGAAAAGGAATCGGGTAACGAGGGTTCTGCGCGCCGTCGTGAAGTACAGGAACGCCTTAAGAAGAAGGCGGCAGAGAAGGCGGCGGCAAAACGCGGCGCTACCGGTGGCGCTGCCACGGGTGTAACGGCTGCAGCAGTTGCTGCTGCAGAAGCCGCTGCAAATTCACTACTCATGGAGGAGAGTGCGCCACAGAATAAGAAGAAGGCGTCTAAGAAATAAAAGATAGAATAAAAACCTTCGTCAAAGTAAGTGAATGAGCTCGTCCCGATGCACTCCATTCTGGGTGGAATCACCCAGTGTATTATGGGAACACTGGTCCGATTTTTTCCCATTCACCGAGAAAGCTCGTAAATGCACATCAAATGCCCTTAACGCATTAACTCGATTTGGTCTCTATCTTGGTCTATTGCTAGCAGTTCTCCATCGCCACGGCGGTTATCTAGGTATCACCATTGGTATTGCAGTTTTATCCATTGCTGCGTATTATGGAATGAAAGAACGTAATATTTTACGAGAGGGATTTGAGAATGGCATTGTAGGACCGACGTTATTTACAACACCTGGTTCCACTCCCCCGAACTTTATAGGCGGCGTTGATGTATCAAATAAGGTGGTTGCCGATGTAATTGGTACAAAGAATCGCACATATTCTTTACCAAACAATCCTTACATGGGTGTACTAGTGAATGAAGTACTAGATAATCCTACAAAGCCGCCGGCAATCGATGTAGATACATCTGCCATGGCTCGTCAGTTATCCGATGATACACAGGATCGTCTATACGGAGATCCAGGCGATGTATTCCAGCATATGCAAAATCAGCGCACATGGATCGTGCCACCGTCAACCTCAATTCCTAACGATCAGGAATCGTTCCAGAACTGGCTCTTCCGCGTACCTGGCTTGACATGTAAGGAGGGCAACTTATCTGTGTGCCAGACTGGCACCGAGGGTGGACAGGTCACTTGGATTTCTGCACCTTGATAAAATCATATTTTATAGTAAATGGCAAGTGGTACCCGTAAGTGCCGCTCTCGTCCTTTTTCTTGGAAGACACGGTCTGTCAAGAAAAGTCCTTTTAAAACGCTTGCGGCAGCGAAAAAAGCGGAAACTGCATTTTGGGGTAAGCGGGCGATTGGATTTACTGCGCGTTCATCGTTGAAAGCAATGGGTAGAATTCCTCGGTCATCAGGCTGTTATGAACTCGGTCCCAAGTACGCATAGGATATGGGATAATAAGGGGATCCAATTTTACGACTAGAACTCTTCGGTAAGGAAGAGTTGTATTTGTATGTGCTAGGTTTCTAACAGTATAGAATGGGTTGCCGCCACACTCAAAGACCGTTGCCCAAGTGGATCGTGCTCTTGAACTCTCTAGAATCATTGTAAGAATAAGATCCATTGTTACAGGGTGCTGCGGAAATACACTTTGAACCTTATTGTAATAACTGGTACGAATACGCTCAATTGCCGACTTCGCATTAATAGGATGAAACGCCGTATCCGCTACAATTGGATACGGGATATCGTGAATTGAGAGTGTAATAATAGACATTTTATTTATAGAGTGTAACTGTGAAAATGCGATTTGCCGAAGGTTGCGTCAATTTTTTTGTCTCGTAGATGGATAGAAGACAATGTCAGTCGCACCGTTTCCTCGTGGGGTCGATGTTGCCAATAAGGAGTACCAGATTAACGAGTTTACTCGTACATACGATGATACATGCGAAGTTGCGCAGCAAATGCGTGATCAAACGGGTCCCGGTCTATATCAGATTCGTAATTTAGTGCCGAAGCAGGCGGATGCCGCCCGTATCGAGTACCCTAACCCTACGATGCTCGGTCGTGAGGGCTTTGGCTACAACAACCAGCAGATTGACCAGGACTCGCGCCTCCGTACGAACCAGACGCAGGAGGGTCGTCTCCGCTGCCCGCTCCATGTTCAGTCCCGCCCTTTTACGACGGTTCCCTACATGGGAAATGGTCGTGGCAATCCCGATGTTGAGAGCGACTTGATCTATGCCGAGTGGGCGCGTATTGAGCGCCCTTGCGGTACTGTTACGGAAACCTTCTTTGATGGTCAGTTTGTACCGCTCGTGCCTCACTTGGCTCGCCACATCCAGAACCCCGCAAACTTAGTACCTGAAGTCGCGGCGGCTGGCTGGGTTCGTGGTGGAATTCCGTCGCGCCAGTTCATTCGCGACCTTAACTGCTAAACTTTTATTCAATACCATTTCTTTTTTGTGTTCTACCAGTAAAGAAATGGATATGTCCAGCCCTCAAGCGCCGTGGAACTCTGCGTGGAACAGAATTGGTTCCACGGACATGGTAACGGTTCGTGATGAACAGGACTACGGTATGTTTTCTTACACCCAGATGCCCTCTAAATTCGAGAACCCGAGCAAGTGCCGCAACGCCCTCGGTCTCGTTGGCGGCTCTGAGGTCTCTAACATTAGCGGAAATTTGGTTGATTTAGAGTCGGATTTATTTGGTTACACACGCGTTCAGAGCAAGTGTATTGCGCGCCAGTATCTGCCCGCCTGCCCCCTCGGTGGTGCCGGCTGCCCCGATACTCCGCCGTCGTTCTCCTACCGTGATAAGTCGACCGGTAAGGTGTACACAGTTGACACGACGCCGCGCAACTTGCCATCGTGCCAGAATGTCACTTACCCTGGTGTTGGCACGCCTAAGCCGCTCGGTGTCAATACTTGCTACCCAATGCGATTCTAATAAAATAAATTATCTTATTCATCTCTTTTCTTTCTAGACTAGATAAAAAGATAAGAGATGACTAGAATAGAATGGCGAACATCGCACTCAAAGATCAGAGTTGGAATCGTCGGTTATACGATGGTTGTAAGACAACGGATGACTTACGTCTAACAACTGGTCCCGGTCGTTACCAACTAGATGCGCCGCCGCAGTACTGTAATGCCACATACGCGCCTGAGCCGACAACAATTCTACAAAAGTGGGGTGACGCACAGAATGCAACATTCCTTAAGACCGATGTAGAGTCGGATCTCTTCAATATCAATCGCCCGACGACAAAGACTATTTGCAACCAGTACGACCCTGATAACAATAAAATGAATAAGACATCGCTAACGCCTATGAAGGAGCAGTCTTTCCCGCAGACACATACCCGGCTAAACGACCCGCCCTGTACGCTTCGCTCATCGGGCTGGAATCGTTGGGAGTGGCTGTGCCAGAATCCCCAAGAAAAGGCAATGATTCCCTTTGACTGGGAAATCAGCACCCGCCTCCAGCAGAAGGATGAGTTCCGCCCTTGTATTCCTACTCCCACCGGCTCACGCGAGGTCCTACCTGCCCCGAATGCCTTTGAGCCTGAGTCTGGTTTCCAGGGACTCGAACAGGATGCTCTCAACGAGTACCGTGCCTCTGTGTTCCGTTCTATGAATAAGTTACCGCGTGGTCTCGATGTCCTCCCGGCGCCACCGAATGCTCTCTACGGCATCCAGCCCTCACCGCTCAACCCGCCGTCAACTGGCTACCGCCAGCATGGCTGGGCACAGAAGGCGTAATAGATTTACTATAACCAAATACCGTTCTATCGCTATACCGGTATTTATAGGTTAAATTGTTTCTTATTAAACTTAGTGTCTCATAGTAGAAGTTCCAGTATGGAGACCGCAGCGTTTCTAGGATTACTCGGTCTCGGCTATGCCGCTAGCAAAACGATTGCAAAGAAGGATACCGAGGGTTTTGCAAACTTAGAAGGCTCACCCGATTTCCGCATCGGTCCCAATACCACCTATTCGCCTGGTCGCGGCGATAGCGGACGCTCACCGTCCACCCTTACACCACCACGCGCAGATGTCTATACGCCCGCAAATGCGCGCACGATACCTGGTTTACCTCGTCAACCCAATACACTTGGTGCCGGCGATTATGATATGCAATTTCTAATGCCCGCCGGCGGATCTCTACCCGCTGAGCCGAATCCGTCACAACTCCAAGCAACACCCAATGGATATTTCCCTATTCCGCCGCTATCCCTACCTACACAGGATGATCCCACGGTCGCCGACGCACTCCAGATTCGCCCAGATCGTTGGGAGGATGCCACCACACGCCCTGGTTTCGTATCGGCGCTCAGTGGTGTAGAATTCAAGCCCGGAGAGTTCAAGCACCAAAACATGGTTCCTTTCTTCCGCGGTCAGGTGAAACAAAATATGATAGACACCGCAAATAATCAAATTCTTGATGTATACTCAGGTTCCGGTAAGACGCTATATGCGAAACGAGAACAAGCCCCATTTTTTGAGCCGACAACCGAACCTATCGGCAATCCGTTCGGCTTTGAATCCACGACAAATTTCATGGAATCTCGTATTGTAGAGCCGAAGAACCGTGCCGGTGAGCGACCCGTTGAGCCAATTCGTGTCGGTCCTGGTCTCAACCGCGGCTACACCGAATTACCGTCTGGTGGTTACCAACAGCAGGAGGGCGAAGAGTTCATTCTTGAGCGCATGCCTCGTACAAATGATCTCCGTGTAGTCACAAATCCCAAACTCACCTATGCCACACCGGTCGTGCCTGGTTCCCATTTTATTACCACTTCAGGAACCGCCGAGTCTATTGGTGATGTTCGCAAGTACCACCCTGACCGCTTCTACCTCAACGAGCACGGTGAGCGCAATTTCGTTACAGCATCCGACAACGCAAAGCCGACCATACGCTCTGCTCAAGTGCTCAAGCATGTCACTCGCCCTGATACCTCCAAGGAGTACGAGGGTGCCGCCGGTCAGGTAGAGGGCAAGGCGACCTACACCGTAGCATCTACACGCACGCCACTTGCCAAGCAGATGGGTCCTTTCGGCTGGCGTAACGCAGATATGACAGACAACTTCAATCCTAATACAGATGCGGAGGAGAATGACTACGGTAAGTCCGGTGTGGAGATTCGCCCCAACGAGCGTTTCTACACAACTGAGCGCGTCCACGGTCTTAACATTGTACCACAGGAAAGCGGTGAAGTTACTCTTCCTTACCAGGATATTGCTCGTCCAACTCGCCAGGAGGAGACCGAGGATTTCAACTGGCTTGGTGGTGCCGGTCCCGCCGATGCACAGCCACGGCTCACCGTCTACGATCCCAATGATATCGCACGCACAACCATTAAGGAGACCACCGAGGATAACGATTATCTTGGTATTATGGCGCCTGCCGATGTGGCGCAGAAGCTCACTATCTACGATCCCGACGATATTGCTCGTGTAACCGGTCGTAACACCCTGGACATGCAGGATCTGTACCGTAACTACAGCCGTACCGATACTGCCGAGACGGCGACAGCGCGTCTCCAGGATACGGTGCGCAATACCCAGAAGGCGGCGCTCTCCAAGAATGCTTGGAATGGTCCCGCGGTTGCCGCGGTTGCGACTGCCGAGACGAACCGTACCGATGCATACAATATGCGCCAATATGCGCAGAAGGAGAATGTGGCGCGTGGTCGTCGCCCTCAGGGCTCCTCCGTCAAGCTGTTCAACGGCGAGGACAACATTCACCTCCAGTACCGCAAACTCAACGCCGACTCAGTCAACGACCGCGAGCCTGGTGTGGATCGTGTGGACAATATCCCTACATCGCGCGAGGTCATCGGTCTCCAGCGCCCGCGTACAGTACTCAAGTTGGATATCTCCGCTATCCGCAACGAGCCGGTTACCGTTGCCGCTCTGGAGCGCAATCCTTATGTCATCCCCTTACACCGTGCCGCTATGGTGGGAGGACGCGATGCTATCTAGTCCGATTTGGGTACAATATTCGTCGGTCTAAACTTTATTGTATTTATCTCACTAGTTCTATGTCTGTTGCCCTTAGAAAATGGTCGGCAACAGATAATATTGGAAGTATTGAGATTTTAGAAGTATTTGGTAATGATCTTACCGTCGTAAATGCCGCGCGGGTTAGTTTTGCAAAAGAATCTACCGAATTTGACGGAAAAGATGCTAAACTTGTAACATACTTAGCAAAGCATAATCATATTAGTCCATTCTTTCATCCGCAGATTCGTGTTCGTATTAAGATGCCTATCTTTGTTGCACGCGAATGGTATCGGCATACGATCGGTTTTGCACGCAATGAGGTCTCACGACGCTATGTAGATACAGTGCCAGAAATATGGGTGCCAAATGCCGGTCAAGTGCGCGCACGAGACCCAAACCTCAAACAAGGTAGTAAGGATACACCCGTTGACAATGTAGAGAAAGTAGTGGAAGCGTTTCGTCTTGCCGCCGTCAATTCACTAGACTTATACGATTCACTTCTCAAAGAAAATGTCGCACCCGAAATTGCGCGTGCTATTCTACCACAGAGTATGTATACGGAGTTTATTGAAACTGCGTCTTTAGCGGCGTATGCGCGACTTGTGAAACTACGGTTAGATCCTGGTGCCCAACAAGAAATTAAGCGTTATGCCGAAGCGTTAGCGGCACTAATTGGACCGCATTTTCCTGTAAGTTGGCAGGCTCTTGCAAGCGAATAATTTATACTTATACAAATAGCATGAATGAAATCCGCAGGCAAACATGACCGCTATAAATTTATGTATAAACCCGACGAAGTATATTGGGGACTTGGTATTGAAAACGAAACATATCTTGAACTTGAAGGTGGCGTTGTAAAACCTATCGATTTTATTAAAAAAAATCATAAACGAGAACGATATAGTGTAGACTATTGGACTACATATAAACCTGACTCTCTAACAAAAGCATTGGATGCGTATTGTGTGGAACCTACTATTTCACTGCCTCTGCTAATCAATGGGCATACATTGACGAAAACCGATATGTGTGGAGAGCCTAAGAGTTTATATGCAAACAACTATACTCCAAATCCAAAATTTTCTGGAAAGACTTTATTTGAAAATTTACAGGAAATTAATTCATATGTATTCAAACATAGTTATAAAAATTGGTGGACCTTTGACGGTGATACGATTGAATTTATGACACAGCGATTTTATTGTGCAAAAATGGAGGATATTATTACCGAGTTGCTCGACTACAAAAAACATTGGCTCGGTGCATTACGATCCGGATTATCGTCGTTAAAATGTGAAGAAGCGCTCAAGCGACCTATCTATTATCCTAAGAAAAATCATGGATTTGCTGTATTTCTAACAAATCAATCAAATGTTGCCATTTTCAATAACGGCACCTATCATTTCAATATTACGCTGCCTACACGGTTAACCGCGCAGTTAACGATTGCCGATATGCCCTCGTTTGTTGTGCGGCACCGTGCGGTCGCTCGGCTGTTTCAGTGGATTACGCCGTTTTTGGTGGCGGCGTTTGGTAGCGGGGACGTGCTTGCCTCGTGTGGCTCTGGATTTCCTGCCGGCTCGCAGCGTCTATGCGCGTCGCGCTACGTATCGGTCGGCACCTTTGACACGGACGCAATGCCGATGGGCAAAATACTGACTACGCCTTATTCGCGCACACCTGGACGATGGTATGAGCAAATCCACGATATGAGTGGGTGTGCTTATACGGTTCGCGATGCACTGGGCGTTGATATTAATTTTAATAAGCACTGGAATCACGGGCTCGAGTTTCGTATTTTTGACTGGTTTCCTGAATCGCGGATTGAAGAGTTGTTTCGGTTGCTCATTTGGATGTGCGACGAAGGATTGGTGCTTGGGCATATGCCGATACCGCAGACATCTAAAATATGGAACGGTTTGCTTACGAAATCGGTGACTCAGGGCGCGGCGGCTAAGCTGAGCGAAAATGAAGCGACATTTTTTGGACTATTGCTGCGCATACCTCGTTTTGAACCCTCTATGAATATATTGGATGCCTATGCCATACTACACGATGAATGGCGGACTCGCTGGAATAATTCCAAAGATTCGTGTACATCGCGGATGATACGAGTGCCGCTGCCGTCGGCGGCGGTGGCTCCTGCTGCTCCTGTGGTGGCGGCGGTGGCTCCTGCTGCTCCTGCGGTGGTGGTTGCTCCTGCGGTGGTGGTTGCTCCTGCGGTGGTGGTTGCTCCTGCGGTGGTGGTTGCTCCTGCGGTGGTGGTTGCTCCTGCTGCTCCTGCTCCTATCCCTGTACCCAATGTGCCAGTTGTTCGCAAACGCAGACTCTGTGGGTTTTGGCCGTTTTAGACAATAGATCGCTCCTATGCGGTCTAAACATTCTAAACTATTCTTTACTCTAAAGAACAGTCCAGAATGCTGGATAGTTGGACCTACGATCCTCATTCGCCAAAAACGATTGATGATATTGTAGGAAATTGCGATGTTATAAAGTCAACCGCGGCGCTTATTCGTGAAAATAAAGCATCCCATATTATTCTCGTTGGACCCCAAGGTTGCGGTAAATCTCTCTTTTTGAATATTGTTCTTAGCAATATACCTAAACTAAAGATTGATTGTACTGCAAATTCTGGTCTCCGTTCTGTACGCGATAATATTCGTAATTTTGCGCGAGGATCTCGCACAATGGAAGGAAAATTACGATGGATTATCTTTGAACATGCCGAAGCACTCACATCCGATACACAGGCATTTTTGCGTCGTATGTTGGAAACAACCTCTGCCTCAACTCGTATTATATTTGAATGTAAAGATGCCGGTGCTATCTCTGAACCTATTCTATCGCGCTCATCAATTGTTACATTTACCGCCCCTGATACAACAGATATTGTGTTTGAAATACAACGCCGTACAGATTATAAACTTTCTCGTACAATAATTGATACTATTGTAAAATATTCATATGGTAATCTTCGTACAGCACTTACAAATGCATTAGCCGCTCTACATTGCCCTGAACCAATTCATTATGGTTATGGTAACGAACAGATTGAAAGAATGTTAGCATTGCGCCCTAATGATGAAATGAATTGGGTAAAATGGGCAGTTGATACTGAAGTAACATGCCGTATGGAAGGAATTGATTTGCGTGACATTTTACGACAAGGATGGTCTGAAAGTCCTATTGTAGCAAACACATGCGCACAATGGTCCCGGCTTGGTGGAACAAGCCCACGAACACTCTTTTTTGAGTGTCTATCCGCGTTAAGGCAAAAGAAAACCAATGTCAATCCTGAATAAAATTATGGAAAACGGTACCCTTTACTCGGAGGCTCGCAATGAATATCTCAAGCAGATGTCTACATGGATTGTACCGCCACTGGTTGAATTCTTCCGTAAAGAATACAATTCGCTTCTTGAAGCGGAGGGAAAGAAGGTAATGAGCGCCTTCCAAACATATTGCTCGCAGGTGCCGCTCTGGAACCAGGATGTAATTGATAGCAATATCGGTATTATTCTGGATAACTGTCGTTGCGATTATATGGAAGAGCTCATGACTGCAGTCTTCATCGCATACACCAAAATGCTTACAGCAATTCGTGTCAACTCTCGGCAAAAGAAATTACAAATTACTCTGCCGAAATTGGACCATTTCCTTCACCGTGTCTTTATTGAATGTGCTCGTTCGTTTTGGAAGGCACCATATCTCTTTGCGCACGATCTTCCACCAATCGAAAAGCAGAAGAACATTTTACAGGCGGAACAGATTTGTACGGAGGCTCTCAGCGGAGCGGTGCGGTCTCTCCTACCTGTAAAGTCTATTCTCCGTGATTACCTCGACGACGGCGACGAAGATAAGGAGGAAGAGAAAGAAACGGAGGAAAAGGAGGAAAAAGAGGAAGACGATAATGAAGATGATAAAGTTGCGGAGGAGGATGAGGAGAAGGTTGAGGAGGTGAAGGAAGCGAAGGTTGAGGAGGTAAAGGTTGAGGAGGTAAAGGAGGTGAAGGTCGAAGAGGTGAAGATTGAGGAAGCGAAGGTTGAGGAAGCGAAGATTGAGGAGATCAAGGAAATAAAGACGGACGAGGTGAAGGTTGAGGAGGTAAAGGAAGTAAAGATTGAACACCCTGTTGAGTCTCCCAAAGAGATTAAGTCTGTAAGCGTTGTTGAAACGCCAAAGATTATTGCTGAAATGAAAGCGGTTGAAGAAGATAAGCCAAAAGAGGAGTCAAAGGTACCCGTTCCTAGGATTGAAAAACTTGACACTCCTCCTGCGCCTCCAACAATTCAGCCATCTGCTCATTTGGTAACCGATATAGCCATACCACCGCCGCTTGTGAACATATCAAAACAGGGCGCGGAGCCTATTGCTGCTGTTGGCGGTGCGGTCACCAATGTCATGATTGACACGGAGCCCTCCGTACATTTTACACCCTACGATACCGTATTTGATGAGACTACGCAGGGTATTAGCCACATTCGTTACTCGCCCAAAGACGGTGAGAACGACGACTATGATGCGCCTCCTCGTCTCTCTTTTGGTACATCTGCGAATGTGATTGCAAACGACGATGTTGAGGATTTGGAGCCGGCAGCACCCGTAGTTGCGTTGGCAGCAGCAGCGCCGACAGAATCAGTTGAAAATGACATTGATGCGCCCCTCGGCTCCACGGATGATTTTGAAGTGCTTGCGTAATTCTGTAAGTTAAGAATTCTTTTTTCGCCCTAGAACAATGTCTACTGCCTATCTCATTCTATTTACCCTCCTCGGCGGCGGGCTCGCCCTTTTCATCGCCGCCGGCTGGAGTTCTTACAAAGATAATAAGCTCCCGGAAACTTCGATACTCTTCCGTTGGTTTGTCGCAGGAAGTTTCTCCTGCGGTCTCGCTGCTTACGCGTACCTATTTGGTGCCGGCGGCGATCCTACCAGCATGTTCCAATCCATCGGCGACTCTCTCGAAATCAAGGAAGTGGTGCAGACACTTACATCCGCGGTTGCTGCATCATCGGTTGTCGGTGCCGCTGTTGGCGGTTCGGTGGATGACGTAAAAAAGGCAGTTGCTTCAACGGATAACAAGGAAGAGATCAAGGTAGGCATGCCTAATTTTTAGTTTGCCGACACATAATTGTATACTTTAATACTATCACCATCTATATCCTCTGGTGTTAGTGTAAATATACACGCTATCGATACCCAGTCTGGATTTGGTTCATCACGATCCAGCATTTGTGTAATACCAAATGTAATACCATGTTCATTTATAATAAAAGGGCGAACAATATACTCTATGTGTTCCGTCGAAAGATAATACCACTTATGTAAATCTATATTTGCATAATTGATACGAATATACATCGTTTCGGTTATCGGTTCCGTTGGTTTATACTGTTCTACCTCTACATCGTCCATCTTATTGTTAATTTTATGTATAGACGCCGCGTTTAGATTAGTAATAAAAATCAGGACTAAAATGTTTCTCAAAACATTGCCGGTGAAAACTCACCTGAAATTCATCCTTGGTGTTTACTTCGCCACTTTCCAGGCTGAGCATTGGATATATTGCTGCCTTGCGAGTAGCATCTTTTGTAAGCGTCCAATCTGGACTAAAAGGAATCATAGTTGTATTAATGAGGGTTTCCATTGCATACTCTACATTATAAGTATCTAACAGTCGCCGAGCAGTCTTACGATCTAACATATACATATGGGCACCCCATAAATTTGTATCATATGTCATATATATATAAGGATGCTCTAAAACACCATGATATTGATGTGCATATACTTCTACTAAAATATAGGAACACAAACAACTCAAAAGTAGAATTTCTAAATTATGGCGGCGGAATTGTAACATAATTTCTGGAAGAATTGACGCTATATTCTTTCTTAGACGAATATCATCTTCGCAAAAAACGCCAAACTCTGCATCCGAATTTAGAAAAGTTTGAATCATATCCAAATGACTAAACATAATTGCCCACACTCGTTTGAGATTTGTAGGTGCCTTCTCTAAACGAGGATCTGTAGACGGAACCGGCTCTACAAAATTTAATGGGATATTTTCTTTTTTAAATTGTGCCTCCATATTCGCTTTTCTAGTTGGATTGTTAAACGAAAAAGTATAAAAATTCATTTAATTTTTATATAGTTTAATTCTTGTTGGGTTTAGATTACATGTAAAGGTGAGCAATGCTTGCATCCATCTGGTCCTTCTTCTTGAGGAATAGTTCCGTATGATCCTTCTTTACAGTAAATGGCAGGAGGAAATCCTTAATGGAGAACGGTACCTGCTTGGGATTGTTGTAGAATCGCAGCAAGTTAATCTTACTGACAATTGTTTGAATACAACGTTTGAGTTCACGGACACCTGCCTCGCCGCCTGTAAAGTTCTCCACAATATGCTGTAGAACCTCCTTTGTAATACTCACCTTCTCAAAGAGACCCGCATCCTTAAGGGCGCCCACAATGAGATAGTTCTCCGCAATGAGCAACTTCTCCTTCATAGAGAAGCCGTTTACCTTAATATTGTACATACGGTCGCGTAGAATGGGATTGACTTTTTCATGATTATTGTGGCTGAAGATGAAGAGACAGCGGCTGAGATCAAAGTCAATACCCGTAAAGTACTTATCCTGGAAACGGTCATTCTGTGAACCATCCGTCAAATGAATGAGCAGATTATTGATTTCATCACCCTTTGGAGTTTCTGACACCTTATCCAACTCGTCAAAATAGATAATAGGATTCATACACTTTGACTGCATGAGTACATCCGCAATCTTACCCCAGGTTGATCCCTCATAGGTATAACTATGTCCATCTAGGAAACTGGCATCGGTCGCACCACCAAGCGTAATAAAGTGGAACGGACGCTCCAACGCCTTTGCCACACCGTCCTTAATGAGACTCGTCTTACCTGTACCCATCGGTCCATGAATGCTGAGTACATTACCGTTCGCCTTTGGATTTGCAATCCAACTGGAAACAAACTGCATAATCTGTAGTTTCGCTTCTTCATGACCATAAATTGCCGTCTCCATACACTTATGAACCTTCTCCATAAATTCACCACACTTCTCCGCCCCGTCCTCAAGCTTTACCGGTAGATCTTTGAATGTGCCCAGGGGCAAATCGGTAAATCCACTAATCCAGTGCGAGCACTTGTAGTACTCCGACGACGAAGGGTCCAGATTACAGAGTGCATTGTACTTTGCCATGGCAACACGGCTGAGCTCTGGCTTAACCGCAACCTTCTCGAGAATCTTGAATTTTAGGGGCACTTGGACCTCTGCCGGACTCGCCTTCACTTCTAGTGCCCTTAAGAGTGCCGCCTGCTTCTCCTTCGTTAACGACTTGAAGTAAGTAATATCATTGTCAATCGTATCTTCCTCACCCTCGTCTTCTTTTTGTACAAGTTCTACAAAGCGCTTTACATTCTCAGGCTCCTTTTTCATATTGTACTTCTTTGGCTTGTTTGGATCACTGCCGCTTCCTAACATATCGGAAATAATGATATCAAATGTATTCTTGCGGCGCCCAGGCTGCTGCTGCTCCTGCTCTTCCTCTTCCTCTTCTTCCTCTTCCTCATACTCTTCATCATCCTCATCGTACTCGTCCTCCTCCGATGATGTATCGTCGTCTTCACGCTTAGCGCGTTTCTTTTCTCGCTTCTTCTCTTTCTTCTCGCGCTTCTTCTCCTTTTTAGATTTCTTCCTCTCGTAATCTGAGTCGTCATCGTCCGTACTCATCTCCATATCCGTGATCTTCTGTTTTTGATGTTCAGCCGCAACTTGTATACGCCGCTTAGGCTTCACAATATCGCTCTCCTCACCGCTATCCATATCCATAATTTCCATTCGTGGTGCTGATTCCTTATTTGAATCGGGAGTCATCTTGAAGATTTTACGAAGCTTATGTTTTGCGGCAATTGCAGCTGCCCGTGGCTTCCTTTCCTCATATACAAGTTCATTCTCCTCACTTGACTCTTCATAGTCATAGTCAATCAAATCGCGGATATTGCCATGCTCATCTACACTACTATCATCATCAGACGATTGCTCTTGTCGCTTGCGTTTCGTCTTAAGACGCTTTTCTTTGTTATCGGTGTCTTTCGGTGGCATTATTAAACGATTTGCGAATGAGCCTTAGACCTTGGCTTTGTCAATTTTTTGAATTATTGTCTCTGTTCTATGAACGCAGACAATAATGAAAAACTGGGTTATTTACTGGTTAATTCCTATTGTTTACCGGCGCGAGTGGCGGCGGGAGCGGCGGGAGGCGCGGCGCGAGCGGCGGGACGCACGGCGGGACTTGCGGTTCTTGCGCGAGTTCTTGTTCTTGCGCGAGTGGAAGAGCGCACCGACGGCGCTGTTAACGCCAGAAACCGCCGTAGAGCCAATGTTACGGGCACCCTTAATGAGGCGGCTAGACGAGTTGCGTACCGTGTTCTTGGCACCAACAACGAACTTGACCGGGACATTGACCGCAGTGTTGAGTCCAGTGCGGAGCACGGCATTGCCCGTGCCGAGCAGGCGGTTAACGGGCGTGTAGACATAGCTCAGAACGCCCGAGCGGCTCTTACGCGTATTGTTGCGGCGACCTCCACGACGACGGCGAGTGTTGCGCGAGTTGTTGTTGTTGCGGCGTGCCATTTTCTATTTATGTTCTTGATTTTTATTTCCAACCACGATTGGCAAAATCTACCAGATCCATCAGAGCAAACCGCCCCTTGTTGGTCAAACCGGGCGCATCTGAACGCGGGATCTTGGTCAACTTCTGGAGCCGACCCTTGACACCATCCGACCAGGACGCAGTGGATAGAATCTTCGGGGCAGAATTGCACATATTTGCGAGGCAGTCAATATACTCCTCACATAGGAGGGTCTTTTCCGGGGAATTATAAGACGCCTCCAGAACCGCAACAATCTGCTGAACAAGCTCCGAGAACGCATCCAGGTCCGCCTCACCCAGCTTCACAAGCTCGGCAACAAACTGGCTGTAACCGCGCCGGAACTTCTTCCGCTCCAGCGCCTCCACAAATGCCTTGTAGTCCTCCGTGCCAACATCGGGAGTTTTCTCCACTTCCACGAAGATAGCCGTGTAATCGCGAAAGAGATTCGTCATGACAACACGGAGATGCATGAACTGGTCAGCCAGCTCGTGAAGCAGCTTCGCATACAGCGGACAGAACGCCTGCTCTGTCGCCGCCTTCTGGAAGACGAACTTCATGAACTCGTCAAGAAACTCTGTCTCGTTAGAGTCGAGAATCTGCTGCATGAACGTCTTTGTGGCTTCGTACGTGGAGAAGCCAATCTTGTTAATCTTACCCTTCACGCGAGCAAGAATACGATCCTCCGTCTCACCTGCCGCCTTTACTGCTGCAGAACTGAACTTAGGTCCAGACGGCTCGGGTGCTGCTACTGCCGGCACTGTTACTGATGCTACCGGTGCTGCTACCGGCACTGTTACTGCTGCTGCTGCTGTTACCGGCGCTGTCGCTGTAGGCGCCGACTCCTCCCGCTGTGATGAAGGGCGCGACGGCGGTGCGGCAGGACCACGGCGACGACCAGACCAGACCTGAAAGCCATCATTCTCACGCCGGTCACTGTGGTGCCGATCGTTGTAATGACGCTCGCCGTGATGGCGATCATTATGGTGACGGTTACTGTTGTCACCACGGCGCTCATTGTAAGCAGGCTGCCACTGCGAGACAGGCTGACCCGCGCCGCCGTGCGCAAAGCCGGCACCTGCCGGCATCAAATTACCAAACCGATTTGTAGGCTTCGGTGGAGCCGGTGCCCGTGTCTTCTGGAAGAACGGCAGGGATGAAAGGGAGGTCATAACCTCAACAGGACATAGAACATCGGAACTACGAATCTCAAGAGCACGGCGAAGAGATTCCGGAAAGGAGGAAGGAAGAGTACGGGACGACGCCATGTTAGAACGAACGGACATTTGAAAGAAAGTATTTATACGCAAGCAACTCAACAACACTTTACAGCGGAAAGACTCTTCAATTTTTTGCGGCGCATAGATTAAATGCTCGGAACACATGTGGTATCCGATCTTTCTTTGAATACCATATCCAATGTTCTTCCTCTAAAAACAACATGGGGCAAAATACAATTTCAACAAGGTCTAACGGATATTACAGCAAATGCCGCCACAATCAAAGCCCGCCAATTACCTATTATGGCACTTCGTATAGAACCTACAGTGTCCAAGTCGCTAACAAAACTATTGGATACTCTCAATGATAAAACCGCCTCAATTGATGATGCTTTTCAAAATATGGATCCTCGTATTTCCGAATCTGTATCACAAATCTTATGGAGACCTACAAATATAGGAGCATTTCTCAACAAAAGCCCGCTGGCAATGAATGCTCTTATCACCTGGCGTACTCTTATCCTACCCGCTTTTGCCGTACTTGCCCCCCTTATTGCCGTTGTCCTACCTTTTTTCCTACTTCGTTTCCTACATCCGCAAATTGAGATTACAACCGATGATTATATGTCCCGTGTACGACAAGTTCTCCTACAACAAATTACAATTCCATCATTTCTAAAATCTAGGAACGCCGAAGATCGTATAGGATTTATATTTGAGTCCCTATTTATCGCATTAACCGTTGGTATGTTTGTAAGTGGTATTTGGTCACAAATTACGAATGCTCTTCACACTCGTGCAATTTGGTTTGATATGGAAGAGCGGGGCAATCATATACAGCATATGTACCAAACTGCAAAATCGGCGCTCAAGGAATTAAAAACGATGTCCGCAAAGGCGCAACGGGCGGCTGTATCCCTCATTGATAGCGGTGAACTCGCATTCATTGCATGTAAAGATCTTGATACTCTTGATGGTGTATCTACGTTTGGATATGTATGGAATGATCCTACCGCTCTCAAAGGACTCAAAGAATGGCTCGCAAAACTTGACTGTTACACCGCAATTGCTTCACTTGATGATATTTGTTTCCCTCGTATTTCCAAAACAATCGGTATTACACTCAAAGGGGTCCATCATCCCGCAGTGAAGGGCTGTGTTTCTAACAATCTTGAATCAGTCGGTCATTCGATTTTGACGGGTCCCAACCGTGGTGGCAAGTCTACATACTGTAAAGCAATCGGGCTCGCCGTGGTTACTTCGCAAACATGGGGCTTTGCTTGGGCACAGCAGATGCGATGGTCGCCGTTTGCAACGGTGCTTACCGCATTGGAGCCGGCGGGACTGCTCGGCGAAATGTCCACATTCGAAGCAGAAATCGAATTTGCCAAATCGGTGCTCGCTGTCAAGGAAACGCCTATGTTTGTCATGATGGACGAAATCTTCCATTCTACGAATGCGGGCGACGGTTTGGAGGCGAGCCGTGTATTCATGCGACAACTCTATGAAAAGGCGGGTGTTGTATCCATTATTTCTACGCACTACAAGGACCTGGCTGAATCGTTTTCTTCATTGTCGACGGCAATACAAATGGATGCAACCGTTGGTGAAGAGGGTCGGTTATTATATACCTATAAGGTTTGCCCCGGTGTATCAGATAAGAGTAGTGTTATGGAAATTCTCAAAGAAAGGGGTCTGTTACCCGGTTAGTTGCGGTTAGATGAAAAAAGAAAGATTCATTCCTGAAGCAGAGACAATGAATCTATCCGACACATTCTATGTCGCACTATGTATGACTGTGCTCATTCTGGGCGCTGTCTACTGGTTTTGGACCCAGAATCAGTTTATGCTCCGCAAACTTTCTCTCCTTGAGAACATCGTATACGAGATGAAGATGGCACTTTCTACCTCACCAGATAGTTTAGGTATGGCTCCCCCGGCAGCACCGGTTGGTATGCCAACGGGACCTGCGCAGTATGCGCCCGCCCCTGGCTCTGTAATGAGTGATGACGACGCTGAGATTCTCAATGAGGACCTACACGCAACGCTCGCTTCGCAGCCCGAGGAGGCGCACGAGCAGAGCTCACCGGTGCTGGAAGTATCGGACAATGATATTCCTGAATTCAAGATGCCTGAACTAGTAGCGGCGTCGGCAGCGGAAGCGCCAGTTGTCGATGATCTCCAGCCTGGTGGTGTCGGCAGCGGCGTTCCTGAGGTGAAGACGGGTGCCAGCGCTTACGATGCCATGACGCTCAAGGAACTCCGCAAGCTCGCCGAGAACCGTGCTATTACCGGCGCAAAGGATATGCGTAAGCAGGCACTGATTGACGCTCTCCGCAATACGCCTGCCGGCGTCACCTTTGATGTGACGGAGGGTGTACTTGATCTAAACTAAATTTCAACAAACTAAATATTTGTTCCTGACAGAAGAGATGAGCACTTTAGGTTTCGCTCCTGTCACGAACAATCCGGCGGGGGCTTCCTGCTACACATCCACGGACCCTCACTATGCCGAAACGGGCGCACCTGCTCGCATGGCAGATGGTCGTCTCGTAACGGATTACCGCCCACGCTGTTACCAGTACCCGATTCTGGCGGCGCAGCAGTGGGGCGATAACGATGCCCGCAACCGTATGATTCATGGAGCAAGTGAACTTATGGAGGCGGCTCGTGCAATGAATGACCGCAAGAATACGCCAACCTCGTGCGATGACACAATGGTTCCCGAACTTTACAAGCGTGTTTGTACCTGGGATGGCTGCAAGACGATTCCTGGTAATTTCCAGGGCATCGGTACCGGTCGTATCTATGTGCCATCGTCGGCAGGTAATGCATCGTCGCCGCAGGCGCTCTCCGACGAGGGCGTCCCCGCGATCCCCACTACATGGCCTCGCCACCCTCCTCGTCTACCGTCGCAGTGCGCGCTAGACGATCCCGAGACACAGTGGAGTGTAAAGGGTGATGTCGCCAACTATGGTGGCTCCGCCAAGACGCACCCTTACTCTGCTCCGCGGGCTTAATTAGCAACGCCATATAGAATGGAACATTCTGTATCCGGTGATGGTGTACAGGGCGTCGTCCGCCGAAATCCTGTAGACGGAAGCGTAACAGTCAACGGTAAAGTAACAGGTCTTGGTCCTGTACAGCAGAAGATTATTTACATTGCAGCGGCGCCGGTTACGCGCGGCATTGGCTTTGCTGGCTCCGGTCAACCGTATCCCAATAAAGAAATTGCATATTCCAATACACCTAATACTGGTATGATTAACTCTGCCGATGGAAGTTTTACAGTTGAACTCAAAGGTATTCCCGCCGGTTATTTCAGTGGACTCGGCAGCATCTATGTTCCTCCCTGCGTAGATTTTACCTGCTTTACCGCCGATAAGAAGATGTTCCATACAACACTCATCATCAACGAGACAGCGGCTCCTTGGCGTTGGGGCTCTGGCGCACCTGCGCCCATGAAGCCTGAAATTGACGATCCTGATGCGACAGGACGCGCAATGTACTACTTCGGTCGCGAAGCGTTACCATTATTTAATAATCAAGAAGCGCAATTGCGTGCGCGTGGCTACCCCGGTGAAATGACAGCACGCGGCTGGCCTGAACCTGACGATGCGAAGCCGTGGGCGCACGCTTCACCGCCATCTTAGAGTAGTTTGAAAAAATTGAACCTTTTCATAGGACAATTAGATTGTCCTGCGAAAATGTCTGTATCTCTTTGTGGTATTCATACAAATTATGAAACAATTCGTTCCTTCCTTTCTAGCTCTGGATTTGCCGTAGTTCCCTGGGCTTCTAACATAACTAAATTAGTGTGCGGCGATTCGGTGGCGGGTAAGTGGAAAGTTACTGAGGCGCAGCGCCTTGGAATACCCGTGGTGACGGTCGCTGAAGTCATGGAGGCGGCTCGGCGGGTTGGAGAGTTGTGGGTATCCCGTTACGCACCGCGGCGCCTTGAAGATATCATCGGCGGCTTAGCGCCGGTTGGAGATCTCAAGAACTGGCTCTCTTGCTGGACAGGAGCGGCGGGATCTGTTCGTGCCGCTTTGGTAACCGGTCCACCTGGTATCGGCAAAACAACAGCGGTCGGTTTGGTTGTTGCCGCCTGCGGCTACGACTTGGTGGAGTTCAATGCCTCCGATGAGAGGTCGGCAACGGCGGTGCGCCGTTATTTTGACGAGGCAAAACGGTCTGGTCATTGTGGTCGCCGCCGCGTTATAGTAATGGACGAGGTGGATGGCATGAGCACTGGCGACCGCGGTGGCATCGGTGAACTTGCCCGCGTAATCAGTGGGTGCTCGTTTCCCATCATTTGTATCGCAAATGAGCGGGGAACGCCTCGGCTGCGTCCGCTTGCTGGGTGCTGTCTGGATATTCGCTTTCAGCGTCCTACCAAAACCGTCATCGCAAAGGCACTGTATAATCGTGTAGTAAAGGCGGAGAAGTTATCATATTCGGTGAGCGATTTGGAATTGCTATGTGAAAAGAATGGTAATGATATTCGCTCGATTATTAATGCTCTTCAGTTTTCGGCGAAATCATTAGTGGGGGGCGCAAAAGATGAGCTACAGCGAGTCGATGCGTTCTCTGCGACCGGTCGGCTTATTGGCGGCGGAGACTCTCTTGCGGTCAAAGAGCAGTTGGTGTTTCTTGATTACGGTATGATTCCTCTCATGGTCGCTGAGGGATATATTGCAGCAGCAGGACGCCCTCGTGTAAGTGGCGCCGCTGATAATTCTACACTTCTAACACGATGCGAGGCTGCCGGTAGGTATATCGGCGACTACGACATTTTGGACCGTCGTATTCATTCATCGCAATCATGGTCCTTAATGCCGCATGCGGTTTCGGCGATCGTTTCCGCGGCAACAAGCACGCAGGGAATCGCGCCGTTCCAAATCTTTCCGTCCTGGCTCGGCAAACAGTCCAAACGACTTAAGCATCGCCGGTGGCTTCGTGACATGCGTATAAGGGGTGTAGTTCGAGGCACCAGAGAAGATATGTTAGATACACTAGATTGTTTGCGATCTATGCTCTTTGTAAAGGGTAAATCTGCCAGTGAGATTGTTGGTCGTCTTGTAGATATCGGCGCAACGCGCGATGACATGCTCGAAACCATTGTGGACATGACATACAAGGATGACGCTGGGCGAGTAGCATTAGATACAAAAACAAAGGGCGGAATCACGCGGGAATGGAAAAAGATAGAAGCATCTACGACTCTGGAGCGGACAAAACCGGAGGCGTTTGACGATTCCTTGGAGGATATTGCCGATAGCGACGAAGAGTTTGCTGATATCCTTGAGTGAGTATTGTATTCAACAATTCGTTTTTTAAACGAAAACTTGAATGATTGATGATTGATGATTAAGCGTTTAGAGGGCGCCAGGGAACTTGACGATGTGAGCGCCGAGACCGAAGCCCGCACCCTGGCGAGCCGTGAGGCCGACCGAGGGCGAGAGGAGGTCGAGAATGGCGAACACAACCGCAGCCGTTGTGGCAATGACGGCGATCTCCTCGAGCTGGGGGACCTTGCGGGGGATGATGACCATCGCCACCGCGACGGCGAGACCCTCTAGGAAATACTTGACAGCGCGGGTGAGGAGTTCAGTGCCGTTGAAACCGTCCATTTGTTCTTATACTCCGGGCAAGGAAAAAAAATGTGCCGACTGCGTTAAAGTTTAAAGATATAATTCGTTCTTTGCTCTAGAAACTATGGCGGATAACGAAAAGGAGCAAAAAGAAGTATATCTAGAGGCTGACAAGGAGATTCCGGGACAGCACTATGTTGCCCTCAGCTTTATTAGCCCGCAGAAGGTTCTGAAGAACAAGGATCTCTTCTTTTTTACCGAGTTCCTTAAGGACTACGAGATGCAGTACAAGATTAAGTCTACCGAGGGCTTTGTCATGTCGGAGGTACAGAAGGTACAGGAGGCAGCATCCAAGGTTCAGGATGTAGTTGAGAATGCTCTCCTTAAGAAGGAAAAGGCGACGGATCTCAGCGGTGCCCTCCAGGTACTCGCCGATCTCAGCGGTGCCCTCCAGACTATTAAGGATGTCCGCCGTGAGCTCACGAGCGATATTGCGACGGATATGAGCACGTACGTCAAGACGAAGGTCGCCGATTTCCGTGAGAGTGCCCTCAAGGAGGAGTACGAGACTTTCCTCTTCAAGAACCGCAAGCGTCTGGATGATGAGTTCTTTGCGAAGAATGACTTCCGTACGACGGTTCAGGGTGTTAAGGTGCGTGGTGTCTATGATACCTACAACGAGGCGGTTCACCGTTGCAAGACTCTCCAGAAGATTGATCCGTCGTTCAATGTCTATGTCGGTCAGGTTGGTTTCTGGCTACCGTGGGATCCTGAGCCGTCCGATATTCAGGACCAGGAGTACGCCGACGATCAGCTCAACACGCTCATGAAGAAGTACAAGGAGAATGAGCAGAAGCGCGACGAACTATACCAGGAGCACAAGGTACTGCGCATGGGCGAGGCGAAGACGAAGAAGCCCGTCGTCGGTGCGAGCGTCAAGGATGAGTCCAAGCCCACCACGGATATGTTTGGTGAGGAGGATCCGTTCATGAAGCGCAAGCGTGAGCAGGCTGAGTTGGCGGCGGCGGCGGTCACTGCCTCCGTCATGAAAGCGGTGGATGGCGCGGCTGCTGCTTCTGCATCTGCGGAGAACACCCTTGTCACGGAGGATGGCAAGAAGCTATAATAAATTCCCATTATAAATGGGTTGCCCTTACAAATACGCTCTAGGTATTCCTGGACAGGGCTTTCATTCAACACGTATTTTTGGATACGCGTTGTATGATACACTTGCAACAATTGTTTTGGCGATGGTCACTACGTATTTTACAAAACAGAACTTTTTACTTGTTTTACTATTTTGGCTATTAGCCGGCGAAATACTACATTATGTATTTGGCACACAAACGGCATTCTTGACCTCTATTGGCGTTACGGTGTCTTGCAACGAACAAAATTGACGAGGATCTCCTGAATATCGAACAGGGTATA
>Ga0208386_1000060_pt1 | contig 34730 bp, 44 predicted proteins | sample CryBogCBH16Oct07_FD_185510 | JGI IMG/M metagenome (GOLD analysis project Ga0208386, IMG submission 185510) | Freshwater microbial communities from Crystal Bog, Wisconsin, USA - CBH16Oct07 (SPAdes) | ecosystem: Environmental > Aquatic > Freshwater > Lake | place: Crystal Bog, Wisconsin, USA...
GTTTATGAACAACGCGACGACGAGTGGAAGGGATTTGTTGAACAGATCCAAGGTATTCCACGCAACTACCATGAAGAAGTAATGCTTTATGGTATGAACGCAGCTCCTGCGATGCCTGATGGCACTCCAGTTAGCTACGATCAGGGCGGTACTTTGTACATCACCCGTTTCATCTACCAAATCTATGGCTTGGCATACGCCTTGACCAAAGTTTTGATGGAAGACGGCGATCACATCCGTATCGGTTCTACCTTCGCTAAGCACTTGGCTCAGTCTATGATTGAAACCAAAGAAACTCTTTGCGCTAACATCCTTAACTTTGCTTTCACAAGCGGTTATGTTGGTGGCGACGGCGTTACTTTGATCAACACAGCTCACCCAATCGCTAACGGTGGTTCTTACTCTAACCAGTTGTCTACAGCTGCAGCTTTGAGCCAAACTTCTGTTGAGCAGTTGCTCATTCAGATCCGCTCTGCAGTTGACAACAACGGTAAGCGTATCCGCCTGAAGGCAGAGCAGTTAGTTGTTCCACCAGCACTCGAGTTCCAAGCTGAGGTTATCCTCAAGTCTGTTCTCCGTTCTGGTACAGCTGACAACGATCTGAACCCAATTAAGTCTACTGGTATGTTGCCAAAAGGTGCTCACGTTGTGACCCGTTTGTCTTCTTCCAAGGCTTGGTGGATCCAGACCGATGCTGAAAATGGTCTCATGCTCGTAATGCGTCGTCCAATGGAGAAATCCATGGAAGGGGATTTTGAGACTGATTCTATGCGCTATAAAGCTACAGAACGTTATGCCACAGGCTGGCACGATGCTCGTAACATTTATGGTACAGCTGGTTTGTAATCCAAACCCATGTAACAACAAAAAAGCCACCCACAAGGTGGCTTTTTTGCTTTTTAGGGCGAATTTAGCAATTAGTTTGCATTAGTAAGTATAGGAAGATTTGTCCCATTCTGACCGCCGATCCTTCCCGGCAGTGACGACTCAGAGACAGCTTGGGATACCCACTGAGATTAAGGAATACACATGTCTAGTACATTCACAGGCCCATTACGCATTTTTAAGCGTAACAACCCAACAAACAACGGCGTAATCGCTCCAGACAACACTGGCGCAGCACAAGTTAGCCAAATCCAATACTTCAACAACATCACTGGTACTGTAGCTTCTACAACTGCAGTTACTGTGTACAACGTTGGCTCTACTACCGCATCTAACTGCGTAGTTCCAGCTGGTTCTATCATCGACAATATTACATTGTACGAGTACACAGCTCCTTCAGCACTTACCAACGGCGTAATCACTGCATACATCAACGTAACTAACCCAACAACTGGTGCGGTTACTACCACAGCAATTGGTACAATCACCCCAACTACAACTGGTGGTCAGATCCAGATCGCGTTTACTAATACTGCAGCTGTTGCAGCATTGCTCAACAACGTTGGCACATTAGACGCTTCTATTACCTACGCATTTGCTTCTGGTGCAACAATCACCGGCAACTTGGCAGGTTCTTTGAAGGTTGACTACGTAGCACGTAACGTTGACGGTTCATTGACTCCATACGGTGCTGGTTTAACAAATCAATAATTAATTGCCTAGGGGGCTTCGGTCCCCTACTTTAACTTTAAGGAAATTAATTATGGCATCGAATTTAAAAACAAACTTAGTAATACAGCAACCAGCTGTAATGCCTTCTGTTACAGTACAGGGCGCATATGAGCCGTTTGATCTCCAAGTTGGTCGCACACAAATTGCAGGCCATACTAACGTTCAAATCTTTGGTTACAGCGCAGCGGTTGGTTCTACAGCACTTGGCCCACTTTGGGAAGGTTTGACTTCTTCTGGTGGCAACTATGTTTATCCGGGCTCTGCATTGCAGATGACCTTAGTATCTACCAACAACGCAGATACACAAACTGTTCAGGTACAAGGCTTAGACGCCAATTATAATTTGTTATCTGAGTATGTTGTATTAACCGGCACAACTGGTGTAACAACTGTAAACTCATACTTTCGTATTAATGGTTTGTACATCACCAACGGCATTAACGCAGGTACAATCACTTGCAAAAACAGTACTAACTTGTATGCTCAGATCAACGCTGGTATTGGTCAAACTCAAATGTCTTTGTACACCGTTCCAAACGGTTACACATTCTATTTAACTTATGTTCAAGCAGATTCTAGTATTGGCTTTACTTCAAGCAACTACATGATCTTCTCTGAATATAACAAGTTTAACAATTCAGTCACTGGCGATAATCAAAACGGATACATTATCAACTACGGTGGTAATAGCACACTATTAAGCCAATCACCGTTTGTTCAAACATTAAATATTCCGTACATTATTCCATTAGCTCACACCGGCGGAACAGATATTCAGTTTCAAGTTAAAGCAAACACTGGTTCACCATTTAGCGCCGGTTTGTTTGCTGGTGGATACTTAATCAAGAACGACGGTCAGTCAGCGTAAGGCAGTTACATGCCGGTATATCTTGATACGCGAGGTAATTCTGTCCTATCTGTGGCGATCTGTGATCGCTGCAGTAGGAAATTCGCGTATGTAGATTTAATGCCCGATCCAAACTTTCCGGGCATGCGCGTATGTAAGGACGACTTGGATAACTTTGATCCATGGCGTTTACCTGCACTACAGACCGAAAATATTGCACTAAGATTCCCACGCCCAGATACCTCTGTGGCAACGGGGCCAATTGGTGGCAATGAGATTTTAACTGAGAATGGTTTCCAAAATCAAAACTCAGTATTTATTACTGGCGTACCAGCGGGCAATACTCAGGGCGACTTGAATACCATGAGTAACCAACCATATTCACCGATGACATTGTTCCCATACGTTGGAACCATCACACCGAATACTGGACCACAAGCTGGCGGTACACCGATCGTTATTAATGGTGAAAACTTTACAGACGTTAATACGGTAAAAATTGGCGGAGTTATCACAACATTTACATTGGTTAATTCCACACAAATTACTGCAGTAACTCCAGCGTATGCGGTTACCGGTATTGTTGACCTGACTGTAGTATCTCCATTTGGAACTGCCACCGCTCATGGTGCATTTACATATACATAAAACATGGCAGATCAGTCGATAACCCAACTACCCGTAGCAACCACCATCACCGGTGCAGAGCAGACGGTAGTTGTACAAAATGGAGTTACCAAGCAGACATCTGTATCACAGATTGCTAATGCTATATCGCCCGGTAAGTTAATTACCAACGTAATATTAAATTACGCAAATGATTTAGTATTTTATTACAGCGATGGCACAACCTCTACCGTCGGACCAATACCCGGCTATGTGTCTGCAACAATTAACGGTGCCGGTCATTTAATTTTAACCAGCACCACGGGTGCTACTACCGATTGTGGTAACGTTATTGGTCCGCAGGGTCCACAGGGCCCAACAGGTCCGCAAGGTCCCGTAGGCCCACCCGGGCCAGCGGGCACCAGTTTGACAATTACAAACGACAATAGCACCAATGCTACTCGTTTTCCGTTGTTTACAGATTTAACCAGTGGCACACCCACAACAGAGTACGTAGCATCAACCCAATTACAGTTTAATCCCGGAGCTGGTACGCTAACAACTCCAATCGTTACAGCCACCACCGGTATCGGCGGCGGAATATTTTAAGGTAAATACATGGCACAGTCAGGCTATACCCCCATACTAATATACAGTTCCACGACAGCGTCTAATGCGCCGTCTGCGGCTAACCTTACCAATAGCTCCTCCGGTTCCGAGCTGGCGATTAACGTTACTGACGGTAAGCTGTATTACAAAGACAATACCAACGCTGTTCAAGTTATTGCCTCTAAAAGCGCTGCAGCGGGTACATTTAGCTCGGTAACAATTACTGGCGGTACAATTAACGGCACAGCAATCGGTGGATCAACTCCAGCAGCTGGTGCGTTTACTACACTATCTTCAAGCGGTTTAGCGACCCTTAACAGCCTTTCTGTTGGTGGTCTGACTGGTTACCTATACGGCAACGGTGCAGGCGCCGCTACGGCCTCTACAACAATTCCTACGAGTGCTTTGAGTGGCACGATTAGTAACGGCCAGTTGGCAAACAGCTCAATCACCATTGGTACCACTGGTATCTCGTTGGGTAGCACATCACTTACATTAGCTGGCTTGACCAGCGTTACCGTAACACAAGACCCAACCAGCGCATTACAGTTAGCAACCAAACAGTACGTTGACTCTGTAGCAACTGGCCTGTCTCCTAAAGCCCCAGTATTGGTTGCAACTACAGCAAACATTACACTATCTGGTGAGCAGACGATTGATGGTATTACTACATCATCTAGCCGTGTCTTGGTTAAGAACCAAACCACTCAAGCCAATAACGGTATTTACGTATCATCTTCTGGCGCATGGAGCCGTGCTTCTGACGCAAACACTTGGAACTCTTTGGTTTCAGCGTTTGTGTTTGTGGAAGAAGGTAATACTCAGGCAGATACTGGTTGGGTATGTACATCAGATCCGGGTGGTACACTCGGTGTTACAGCCGTTACTTTTGTACAGTTCTCTGGTGCAGGTACATACACAGCCGGCACAGGTTTAACATTATCTGGTAACACATTTAGCATCACCAATACAGCGGTTACCGCTGGTAGCTATACACTGGGCAACTTTACAGTTAACGCTCAGGGTCAGTTAACTGCAGCCTCAAGCACATCTACTACCGGTTCTGGTAACGTAGTACTGGCAACCAGCCCAACGTTAGTAACTCCTAACTTAGGCACACCAAGTGTGTTGGTTGGTACTAACATCACCGGTACAGCAGCTGGCTTGTCAATTGGTGGTAACGCAGCAACTGCCACGACAGCGACTAACGCAAGTAACGTAGCAATTACAACTGGTGCGGCAACAACTAACTACTTAACCTTTGTAACAGCAACCACCGGTAACTTGCCTGTATTGACAAATAGCAACTTGACTTACAACTCATCTACTAACGCAATCACCGGCGGCATTGCTGGAGGAACATTCTAATGGCAGCTTCAGGATATACCCCAATCTCGCTGTATTACAGCACAACAGCCACCAATGCTCCAACTGCTGGTAACTTAGTCAACGGTGAGTTGGCGATCAACATTACCGACGGTAAACTCTACTACAAAGACAACACTGGCACTGTTCAGGTTATTGCATCAAAATCTTCAGTAATCTCACTGCCAGTAACAATTGCACAAGGTGGTACAGGAGCTACTACAGTTAGTGGCGCACAGACAAATTTACAAGTTGACCCTGCAGGTACGGCAACAGCCATGTCCATCGCATTAGGCTGATTAATGAAGGTTTGTAAAACTTGCAATATTGAAAAAGAATTAGATCAATTTCCTAAAGGAAAAGGATACAAAGATGGTGTTAGGCCAAATTGTATTCCATGCAGGAAAGAGTACGAAAGAGAAAGTTATCACGAACATAAACATAAACACCCTTATGATTATGAAGTAGATAAAGATAGAAAATTAAAACGAGCTTACGGTATTGGATACAAAGAATACCAAACAATGTTAGAAGCTCAAAACGGTCAATGCGCAATTTGTGGCACAACCGAAACAGGAAAAAGAAAAGCGTTTCATGTTGATCATGACCATGAAACAGGTGAAGTTAGAGGATTACTATGCGGCAATTGCAATTCCGGCATTGGTAATCTCCGAGATGATATTGGATTATTAAAAAGAGCAATCCAATATTTAGAAAATTGCAAGTAGGATAAGGAACCCAAATGGCAACTAATACATTTACACGATACGTAGCAAAGAACGTCGGCACTACACCAGTAGTTCTCGTTACTGCTGCTTCTGCAACACAGACAACCGTTATCGGTTTGACACTGGCTAACACAACATCTAGCCCGATCACTGTGAGCGCATACATCACAGCCTCCGCAACTAACTACTACGTTGTTAACAACGCTACAGTTCCTGTCGGTGGCTCGTTAGCCCTGTTTGGTGCAGACGGTAAGATTGTTTTGAACACCGGTGACGCATTCACCGTGGTATCTTCTGCAGCTACCTCTGCAGACGCAATTTTATCTTGCCTACAAATTAGCTAAGGATTAACATGTCCTATATAGGTGCAAACCCCCAAACCCAGACGTTTATCTCTGGTACTGACTACTTCAACGGCGACGGAACAACTACTGCGTTTACCTTATCACGCAGAGTCAACTCCGTAAACGACGTTGAGGCAGTCATCAATAACGTTGAGCAACAGCCCAACACTGCGTACAACATCAGTGGTAACACAATTACGTTCACCTCTGCTCCGTCAGCTGGCTCTAGCAACATCTACGTTCGCTATTTGTCCACGACCACTCAGTCAATCACACCGAGCCAGAACACTGTCTCGTACAGCACACTGAACAGCGACAACCAGTCTAAGCTGGGTATTAGTTTTAAGAACCGTATTATTAATGGTGCGATGGCAATTGACCAGCGTAATGCTGGTGCTAGTGTTACTCCTACTGTAAATACTTATACATTAGATAGATGGAATGCAAATATTAGTCAAGCAAGTAAAATTAGCATTCAACAAAACGCTGGCTCTGTAACTCCGCCAGTTGGATTTTCAAACTATCTTGGCGTAACTTCATTAGCAGCAACAAGTCTTGGCGCTGGCGATTATTATATTATTCAACAACCAATTGAAGGTTATAACATTGCTGATCTTAATTGGGGTTCAGCAAATGCTAAAACTGTAACTTTATCTTTTTGGGTGCGTAGTTCATTAACTGGAACTTTTGGTGGTTCTTTTTCAAACTCTGGCGGAAACAGAAGCTACCCTTTTACCTATACAATTTCTTCTGCAAATACTTGGCAACAAATTAGTGTAACTATTCCCGGCGATACAGCTGGCACATGGCTTACAACAAACGGACTTGGTATTGTTATTTATCTTGCTGTAGGTGTAGGAACAACTTATAGTGGAACCGCTGGTACATGGGCTGCAGCTAATTATGGCTCGGCAACAGGAGCAACATCCGTAGTAGGCACATCTGGTGCTACATGGTACATCACTGGAGTCCAGCTCGAGGTAGGCACACAGGCAACGACTTTCGATTACCGCTCCATTGGAACCGAATTAGCTTTGTGCCAACGCTATTATTATCAAAATACTGCTTCAACCGACGGTAGTATTTCTGTTGGATTATCCGCCGGTGGAGTTATTAATTCAACGACCGCAGTTACTTACACTCAATTTCCAGTAACAATGCGTGCCAACCCAACTTTTACTTCAGGTCCATTTGGTAACTTTGATTGGCGTGATGGTGCAGGTTCGCAAGCCCCAACAAATTTAACTTCAACTACTGGTCCATCTTCAGCAATGATAGCAGTAACTCTCGCTGGAACTGTTGTTATTGGTTATGGTGGAATTTTGCGTGGCGGTTTAATTAAATATTCTGCGGAGTTATGATGTATAAATTAGCAAAATTTGATAGTGTTGAATTTATTATTCGTTTATCGGATAACGCTTCAATTCCAAAAGATCCAAACAACACCGACTACCAAGTCTACCTTAAGTGGCTCGCTGTTGGCAACACCCCCCTACCAGCGGAGAACGCATAATGGCTATTAGTACAATCGCAGGCGTAGGAGCAGGAAGCTCTGGAACTATATTAACTACTGGTAGTCCACAATCAGGCGGTGTTATTCAAGTAGTGCAATCATCATTTAACACACAAGCATCAATTTCTTCTTCTACTTTTTATAATACAGGATTATCTGCAAGTATTACTCCTAAATTTTCTACAAGCAAAATTCTTGTAATGGTTACTGCAAATGGCACAGGAAAAACCACTAATAATACTTATGGAAAATTTAGAATTGTAAATGGTTCATCAACTGTTATTACAAATATTGACCAAAGTTATGGTTTTAGTCAAAACACAACCCAAATAGAAGCAAGTTTAGCAATGAATTGGTTAGATTCACCAGCAACTACTTCAACGGTTACTTATTATTTACAATTTGCAAGTGGAGCAAATAATGCTTCAGTTTTTATAAATAACTATCAAAATTCTAATGGAGATACTGTTTCCACCCTTACTCTTATGGAGATTGCAGCATGATTACTCTACATGATGCTATATTTGCTCTTAATTCATCTATAAAAGTTATTCGTGGAGAAGACGCTTTTGATGAACAAGGTAATGAAATTTCATACAATAAAAATGCCGCACAAGCTAAACTAGCAGAATTACAATCCGCTGAAACTGCTAAACAAGAAGCCGAAGCAACAGCTAAACAATCAGCTATATCTAAGCTATCAGCACTTGGCTTGACTGACGCTGAAATTAAAGCCTTAACAGGAAACTAACAATGAGCTATATTGGTAATCAACCCGTCTATCAGGCGTTTGTAACCGACCAGTTTTCTGGCAACGGTTCAACGACTGCGTTCACCATGTCGGTGGCTCCAGCAAATACTGCATCCGTCCTTGTTGCGATCTCAGGTGTTTTGCAAGATCCATCTACATACTCTGTAAGCGGAACAACACTGACATTTAGCGCTGCACCTCCAAGCGGTACTGGCAACATCTCAGCTCGCTACTTAGGCATCCCAGCGTCTGGTGTAACCACCACAGCTTATCGTACAGTTACCGAGTTCACAGCTACAGCTGGTCAGACAACCTTTACACCACCATCTTACGTGGCTGGCTTTCTGGATGTGTACCGCAACGGTGTAAAGCTGGCAGCAGCCGACTTCACCGCCACCAACGGCACCACAGTCACCCTAACCTCTGCAGCAACTGCGGGAGATATTGTCACCACAGTATCGTTCCAAGTTAGCTCAGTGATCAACGCCATCCCAGCAACAGCGGGCGCTGTTAACAACACCTACTTGGCAACTGGCGCAGTACAGCAGACTAATATAGCTACGGGTGTGGCTGGTACTGGCCCAGCGTTTGGTGCTTATATGTCCACTAATCAATCATTAAGTGGTGGAAATACAAAAATAGCGTTTGATACTAAAGCATTTGATACTGCATCTTGTTTTAATACTTCTACTTATCGTTTTACACCAACTGTTGCTGGTTATTATCAGTTTAATGTTACTGTTTTATCAACAGGAACAATGACTGGGGCGGCTACACAAGTATGGAAAAACGGTAATTCAGGAACTTTTGTAAATATTCAAGGCACACAAGTATCAGGAAATATAAGCTATGGAACAAGTGCAAGCGGTGTCATTTATATGAACGGCACAACTGATTATGTTGAATGTTATCAATATGTTGCCGCATCAACAACAATTCAAAGCGGAAGCAACGCTTCAATATTTTCAGGTGCGTTAATTAGGAGTGCGTAATGTTACAAGAAAAAATTAAAACTATTTATCCACAATTGACTGAAGAGGATTTTATCCCTGTTCGTGGATCAATTCGTGTTCAAGATGACAGCGACGGTAAGGGATCTTACATTGCCAAGTGGGAACACCCAACTCTTGCCAAACCAACTGAGGATCAACTCAAATGACCACTGCAGCAATATTAGCCGCATCAGGCTCCCCCGGCACCACGACAGGCTTCAAGAACCGCATTATTAATGGTGCAATGGTTATTGATCAGCGTAATGCTGGTGCTAGTGTTTCATTACCAGACGGTGCAGCAAGCGGTGCGTACCCAGTGGATAGATATTACTGCTCTAGAGCAACTGGTGCTACTGCGACTGGACAACAATCTTCTTCCGCACCCGCTGGTTTTATTAACTCATTTGTAATAACAAACGGCACTGGAATATCTGTAGGAGCTTCGGGTCAAGGCTATATCATTCAATTTATTGAAGGTCTAAATTGTACTGATTTGGCGTGGGGAACTGCAAACGCTAAAACTGTAACTATTTCATTTTGGGTTCAATCTTCAATAACTGGAACTCATAGTGGGGCATTGTTTAATTCCGCATTTAACCGCTCATATCCATTTAGTTATACAATTTCCTCTGCAAACACTTGGACACAAGTTAGCGTAACTATTCCCGGTGACACATCAGGAACATGGTTAACGACCAATGGTCGCGGAATTGCTGTTTGTTTTAATAACGGAAGTGGTTCAACATATTTAGGAACCGCTGGAGCATGGGCTGGCTCAGGTCTTTACGGGGTTACTGGAAGTGTTGCTTTAAACTCCGTAACAGGTTCTACATGGTATCTTACAGGACTTCAATTCGAGGTAGGCACCACGGCAACAAACTTCGACTTCCGTTCCTATGGTACTGAATTGGCTCTTTGCCAACGCTATTTCCAAAATGGAATAACAAGTCAATCTGAATGTATTATTGGTGGAATCAGAACTGGCGGTGCTGCACAATTTAGTTATCCATTTAAAGTTACCATGCGTTCAACTCCTAGTATTACTTTAAATTCATTCACTGCACAAGATTTATCAAATGGCAGTAACTATACTGTTACAGGGCTTGCCATGCAAAACGGACAAACTGCTACAAATAACATCAATATGTCAGCAACTTGGTCATCAGGTGGAACTGCTGGTGTAGCGGCAAATTTATTTGGACCATCAAATGCAACAGGTTTTACATTTAGTGCGGAACTTTAATTATGTATAAATTACACAATAATCCTGAAGGTCAAGCTATTGGAGTATTTTTAGGAAAAACTTATATCCCATTCGACCCAGCTAATACAGACTACCAACAATACCTCAAATGGGTCGAGGAAGGCAACACACCACTACCCGCAGATGAAGGAGCAGCATAATGTCATTAACTAAAGTACCGGGCTCAATGGTATCACCAGCCCAGTCTGGAAGTGTGATTCAAGTAGTTAATGCTACAACTTCTACTCAAGTTGCAATTAACACAAATACTTATACAGATACCACTTTAACCGCAAGTATTACCCCTCAATTTTCAAATAGCAAAATTTTAATTTTAATTACACAACCGTATAGAATACCCGCTGCTGCATCTACTAATACGGTAGCAGCAGGCATACAGCTTTTAAGAAATAGCACAGCTATTTATATTCCCGCTTCAGATTCAACTGGACCTTATGCACTTAATTTTAGTTCTACAACAACTAACAATCCAAATATGCGAGCAGTATTTAGTCTTTGTTATTTAGATAGTCCAGCAACAACATCTTCTACTACATATAAAACACAAGGAAGAAGATACGATAGCAATACTACTCTTGTAGTTCAAGAAAACGATACTGTGGCAAACAATTATTCAACCATTACTTTAATGGAGATAGCAGCATGAATTTAAATTCAAATTTAATTCAAGCACTTATTAAACTTTATCCTAATGTTGCCACCACAGTAGGCGATATCGCTTACGATGCACAAGGCAATGAAATAGTTTATGACATCGATGCCGTAAACGCTAAAGTTGCTCAAGATGAATCTGACAAACTTGCTGCACAGCAAGCCGCCGCAGCTCACAAAGAATCTGCAGTGGCTAAACTGTCTGCAATCGGTTTAACTCAAGATGAAATTAACGCACTACTAGGATAATATAACATGAAACTATTTGACAAAATTAAAGACCAAGCTATCGAAGCTGTAGAGGTGGTAGAGCAAGAAGTTGCTGTGGTAGTTGAGGAAGTAAAGGCACACGTCAACCCAATCATCCAGATGGCGATCGACCAAGCTGCCGCGCGTCATGCACACGCACAGAATGTGGTAGGCACAGACCCAGAGCCAACCCCAGAACCTGCACCTGAGCCTGAGCCAGCACCAGAGCCAGAGCCAGAGACAACACCTGACGCATCTACACCAGCGAGTAACTAATGTCTGACGAAAATCACGTCGACATGTTTAAGTACGGACAGCTAGTTGCAACGGTTGACGCACTTGAAAAGAAGATCGACAAACTTGAACAATCGGTAGAGCTCCTATGTGAGCTCGCCAATAAATCCAAGGGTGGCATGTGGGCGGGCATGATGGTTGTGTCTGCGTTCAGTTCCTTCATTGGGTTCTTGAGCCACTACTTTATCGCCAAGCCATGAATATATGGCCGATCCATTTGGAATTACAGAGGGCGCTAAGACCCTTAGCGGAACATTAAACGCATCCAGAGAAGCTGGTAAACAGCTAGGTAAAAACATCGAACACCTACAGCAAGATGGCTTGGCTGTAGCACAACAAAAAGCTCAAGAACGCATCCGTGCCAGACGTGAAGCTGAACATAGAAAAGCCACAGCAATCATCAAGGCGTTGGAGGATTGGAAGCACAAGAAGCAGATCTCCGACGAGGAGGCCAAACTAAAGATAGACTTTATAAAAAAGTATGGCGCCAAGGAGTGGGACGCGGTATTGCGAATTAAGCTAGAGATTGAAAACATGGAACGCAAAGAAAATGAAGCGTTCCAGCATGATTTAAAAGAAGTGCGCAAGGTGCAGCTATATTGTTTTATTGTGGCGGCAATTATTGCGTGGTATGCAACGTGGGGATATAAATGGTAAGTAAATTTTTTAAAGACATCTTTACAGAAGACTGTGGCGAAATGTTTTGCATCGCCAGAGTGATGGCGTTCTTGGCACTCTTAACGTTTGCCATCTGCGCCATTATCCACGTCTATAATAACCCAACGCTAGACCTTAACCAGTTGGGCATCGGCCTAGCTGCCACACTAACGGGCGGTGGTGCGGTGATCGCTGGCAAAGCGGCCACACAACAAACCCCACCCACCACACCACCTAAGGTATAATGTTCGGCAACATCCTGTCCCTCTTTACCGGCGGCTCAACCACCGCCTACCTAGTAGCCGGAGCGTTGCTCCTTGGCGGCTATGGTGGCTGGTTTGCCACCTCTGACTATTACGAGGCTAAGATTGCTAAGGTCAACACCCAAGCAATTGAGCATGAAAATAGTGTGATTGAGGCACAGGGCACCATATCCCAACAAACCCAGAAAGACAAAGATGAACTACAAAATCGCTACGATACTCTTGTCGATATGTATCGCGGGGTGCACCACTCCGGTGTATCAGCAGACGGAAATACCGCCGCTGCCATACCAAGTCAAGGACTCCGACTACTTGAACCAGATGTCGAAGTTCTTGTCGAGCTTGCAAAGCAATGCTCCGTCTCAGAAATAGAACGTAACGATGTTATACAAAAATATAACGCACTAAGGACTAAATAATGGAATACTCAAAAGATGGTTTACACCTTACTGAACAATTTGAAGGCTGCCGTTTGCAGGCCTATCCTGATCCCGGCACTGGTGCAGATCCTTGGACTATTGGCTATGGCCACACTGGTCCTGACGTCTATCAGGGGCTAGAGATCACCAAAGAGCAGGCAGAAGCGCTGCTTGCACAAGACGTACAAAAAGCCGCCGCCGATGTAAATGCGCACGTTACCACCGACATCACTCAGGAAGAGTTTGATGCGCTGGTTGACTTCGCGTTTAACTGTGGCTGTGGCAACCTTAACCATTCTACTTTACTCAAAAAGGTCAACGAGGGTGATTTAGATGGCGCCGCAGAAGAGTTCCTCAAGTGGGACAAAGCTGGCGGACACGTGATGGCTGGCCTATTAAAACGCCGCCACGCCGAGGCAACATTATTTTTATCTGGCAAAGCCGCCTAAAGTTTGCATTAGTAGTACAAACTAGGAGGTACTATGCTTAGGATGATTGTATCCTGCGCCTGCGCGCTGGGATTGACATTTAGCGCCGCCAATTATGACCCGATGGCAAATTGGCTGGCACATTACAAGACCGAATTTGAGTGGGCCGCCGATTCCACCATCGAGCTGATTGAACACTTTGAAGGCGTGCGTACGCGGGCCTATCAGGACTCAAACGGCAACTGGACGATTGGCATCGGGCATTTAATACGTTCAGAAGAGGCCTATATGCTCAATAGGGAGCTTTCTAAGGACGAGGTAAGGGGTATCCTACACCAAGACCTAGAAAAGTGCTCTATGGCCCTTAAAACGGCTATACGGGTGCCTATTACACCACAGCAGCGTGACGCCATGCAGAGCCTGTGCCATAACATTGGGCCGGACAATATGGTCCGCTCTGAGGTGGTGCAGCAGCTTAACCGTGGCTACCCACACAAGGCGGCCAACGCGTTCTTAAACTGGTCAAATCCACCAGACCTTAGAAAGCGTCGGCAGTATGAACGGGCACTGTTTCTACGTAGTATTTAGGGCGTTAGACCCTGTTTTTGTGCATTAGTAAATATAAGGACTGATCATCCTGTAATCCAATTAACCTCGAGGAATCCACATGGACGGCTTTAAACAATTACCGAAGATGCAATGCTTTAAAGAAGGCGGCGCAGTTCAAAACGTTATGAAAAAAGGCGGCGCAGCTAAAGAGAAAAAAGGCGTGCCAGCAATTAACAAAAAAGAAGAAGGTCCTAAGCGCGCAATGGCCGCCGGCCTTAAGGGCACAACCCCAGACGTTGAAGATGCAACCACTACCACCATGAAAAAAGGTGGACGCACTAAGAAAGCTGCCGGTACCGTACGTAAGTACAAAGACGGCGGCGTGGTAGGCGTATACGGCGCAAAGAAAAAATCTGGCGACCTAGACAGCATTCAAAAAGCTAAAGACACAAAGCCAGCTAAAGCAGCTGCTCCATCTAAGGCAGCCGTCAAGCCAACGTTTCGCGCATCTGATGTAGAAAAAGAAAAGAGCAAACCCGCTGGCACATTAAAGGCCAAAAAGGTGAGCGACAACGCTAAAGCTGCAACTGCTAAGTCTGGCGCAAAAGAGATGCCAAACAAGTACAGAACAGGTGGTGGCGTAAAAAAGATGCAAGCTGGTAGCCTTACAGCCCCTGTAACAGCACCAGCCAAACCACTTGCAACTGGCCCCGGATCTATGGAGCGTGAGCATCAGTTAGCGTTGATGGAACAGATGCGTAAGTTACCGCCCGCCATGCAGTTACAACTATTGCAACAGCAACAACAAATTGGTGGCAACAATTCATTAAACCAGATCGCTGGTGGCATGAACACACAGCCCACCAACATGGGAACGATGGGTAAATAATGCCAATCAAATCTAAAGACCAGCAAGCCGCGATGTATGCGGCCGCCGCTGGTAAATCCACACTGGGCATCCCTAAAAAAGTTGGCAAAGAGTTTGTAAAGGCCGGTAAAGCCAAACCAAACCTGCCACAAAAAGTAATGAAGAAGGCCGCCGGACGAGGACGCTAATGAAAGACTTTAAACAAAATACCAAAATGATGTGCGAAGGTGGTCACTATAAAAAAGGTGGCGACGTTAAGCAAGATAAGCAGATGATCAAAAAAGCATTTAAGATGCACGACGATCAATTGCATGAGAAAAAACACACCGACCTGTCTAAATTAAAAACAGGTGGTGGTGTTAAAAAATATGGCCTTGGTGGATCAATCATAAAAGCTGCCAGTAAAGGTGCTGCCTCACAATTAATTCCAGCTGCCATGTTTGGACCTCCGGCGGCTATGGCTGTTTATAGTGACCTTAAATCTAAAGATAGAGCAGAAGCTGCTAAACAAGCAGCTGAAGAAGCCGCTAAAGATAAAGAAGCAGATACTAAATCAGCACCGGTAACTAAAAAACGTGGCGGATCTGTAAGAAGAAAGAAGTAAGCCGTGGCTTATTCAAATACATACAACCAGACAACGGTCAACGTTGACCAGATGATTTCCTACGCATTTCGTGCGGCAGGAAAACAATCTGAAGAAATTACACCCGAGTACGTTACCGCCGCTAAGCAGGCGCTGTTCTACATCTTGCAGAACACGTCTAACCGCGGCGTTAATCTATGGTTGTTAGAAAATATTATATTGGGTGCACAGAGCAATCAGCAGACGTTAACGATGCCACCGGGCACCATTGACGTACGTGAGGCTAACTGGGTATACATCATCAATCCATCGATTGAGACCGCGCTACCTGCAGATAACCCAACATCGCCAACGGTATTTGACAATAACCTGACAAACTTTGGCACCACAACGATGAGTGAAAACTGGTTCGGTGCACAGTACAGCACACAGACCAGCGTATACTACATTGGTATTAACGCATACGCACCAAATTTTGGTAGCGTTACATATAACAATTTAGTATATGAGACCAGTAACGATGGTATTAACTGGGAACAGCAGCAGGCATTTGATACGCCACTAACATTGCAAGATCGTACGTGGTCATACATCCCGGTAAGCATTACCATCCCGTACTACTTTCACCGTATTCGCTCTACCAGCACGGCGCCATTCTCATGCCGTCAAATTGTGTTTGCACAATCACAACAGGTTATCCCACTGGCACGATTAAATCGTGACGACTACTGGAACCTACCAAACAAACAGTTCCCATCGGTACGTTCATTACAGTACTGGTTTAACCGCGTCATTGATCCAGAGATGTATATCTGGCCGGTACCGTCTAATGACTTTCAAGTATTCCAATTAATTATCGAGCGTCAGATGATGGACGTGGGTTCACTGACCAACCAGCTGTATTTACCAAACCGTTGGGTGCCATACATTCAAGCGGCGCTGTCTCATGAGTTGGCAATGCAGCTACCCGGCGTTGATATGACACGCATCGGTTACTTGGAAAAGTTGGCACTAGATGCTAGAACACAAGCCGAAGAAGAAGATCGTGATAAGTCGCCGATCTACTTCCAACCTAACTATAGCTACTACACACGATGACCAACGCATATATAATGACGTATGATAATCTTGTACAAAACATACAAGATTATATGGAGCGCGATGACCCCGGCTTTGTGGCCAAGATCCCAACGTTAATTGGATTGGCTGAGTCAGCCATCGCAGCAGAATTAAAAACATATCTGCAGCTTACCGTAGTAGAGACAACATTAGCAACAAATCAGGTTGTACTAAACAAGCCAGCGCGTTGGAGAAAAACTATCTCCATGAAGACCAACGGTCAACCTATCTTGTTGCGCAGTCAGGACTATATTGCACAATATCAGTCAGAGTCATCATCAGGACAGCCGTTGTATTACGCAGACTATGACTATAACAACTGGGCGATTGCACCAAAGCCAAACGCCAGCTATCCAATTGAAATCACGTACTACAGTGAAATTCAGCCGTTAGATTCACAGAACCAACAGAATCTATTTACACGTGAATGCCCACAGGCCATGTTGTTTGGTTCGTTGTTACAAGCACAGGGCTATTTAAAGGCCATGGACAAGTTACCGATCTGGAAACAGTACTACGAAGATTCATTGGCTGCATTGAAGAAAGAAGACAATTCACGCCGCATCGATAGAAACGTTACGGTACAGGAACCTTAATATATGTCACAATCATTTGTATCGCCATTTACTGGTACCGTCATTGAACCAACGGACGTATCATACTACGCCCTATCGTTCTCCAGTAATACTCAACTGTATTGGCCGCAGGTAGCTAATGGCACACAGGTGCCAGCGTCCCGCATTATGGACTGCACACCGTCTACCACTGGCCTGTCAATTCAGTTACCAGACGCCACACAGGGATCATTAGGTTCTGACATTTTTATTCGTAACAAAGGTGCCTCACCATTTACTGTGACCGACGTTAATGGTCAGTATGGTGTGACGGTAAACACTGGCGTAGTTATTTATTTTTATTTAACAAATAACACCGCAAACGTAAATGGCAGCTGGGGTGTAATTACATTAGGTACAGGCACATCATCTGCAGATGCCGCATCATTAGCTGGTGCAGGATTGACGGTCGTTGCCGGTCAGTTAGCCGTTAGCAGTCAGGTTACTGAAGTATCTGCCAACGTTACATTTAATGACGCCAGCCGTGCATATACCTATGTATGGACCGGCGGTGTTGGATATTACACCATTCCATCGTCAGCTCTGTTATCTAACGGCTGGTGGGTTGGCTTTAGAAATAATGGCAGCGGTACACTAACAATTTATACCACCAATCCATCACTGATTAATGGACTGTCAAGCATTAACCTCAATCCGGGCGACTCTGGATTTATTTACTATGAGGCATCTACCGGTAACTTCTTTACCGTAGGATGGACCGCACCGTCAAATGTAACGTTCTCATCTGGCACATATGACGTAGATAGTATTGTAGGCACATCATTTAGCTTGGTGTCATACGCCCCAATTATTCAGACCTATGTGGCGCTATCTGGCACCAGAACTACTACCTTAAACATTACGCTGCCAAACATTACCCAGCTGTACATTTTGGTAAACGATACTCCATCGATGAGCACATATAGCCTATCGTTTAACGTATCTGGTAGCAGTGGTTCACCGGTGGTGTTAACACCCGGTCAGGTGGCTACCGTATTGAGTGATGGTGGCAGCTTGTTTGTGTTGACACAGTCTACCACCAACGTATTTTGGGGCGGCAATGGTACAGCTGGTGCACCTACATTCTCATTCTTGTCTGATAAAACTACCGGCATGTATTTAAAGGGTACCAGCGTGTTGGGCCTATCTGCCGCAGGCATAGAGCTGTTAGACATTAATAATACCAACGTATCGGCACCAGTTATTAACACACCAGCGCAATTTATTGCGGGATTGATTAACGGCGGAACATTTTAATGGCTGTAGCGCCTGCTCAACAAGCGCCAGTTCAACAGCAGTATAGCCAGATCTATACGCTAAATATTGCCGCCGGTATTAAACGCGATGGCACACAGTTTGACGCCAATGAATGTATTGACGGCGTATGGTGCCGCTTTCAACGTATGCGCCCAAAAAAGATGGGCGGATATACCGAACTGTTTAGCACGTTTGATGGCGTCTTACGTGGCATGACCATGAACGGCTACAATGGTGTTAACTACATCTTTGCCGGCACGTCAACCAGCTTAAATATATTTACATCAGGTCAATCTCTTGGTGTGGGTGCTGGACCATATCGTGCGGTGTTTGTGCCGGGGTATTCACAATTCCCTGTAGCAAATACTACGATCAGTGCATACACCACCACATCATTTACCATCAATAGTACCAGCGCCACTCCGGTAGATTACACCAGCGTGTTTCCTGCCGGTACTAAGATCATCTTCTCACAAAGTGGTACACCTACCGTATATACGGTAACCAGTTCTACATTTACCACACCAAACACTGTAGTTAATTTTACTGCGTCTCATAGCGGTGCAATTACAAACGTATGGATCTATAACTATAGCTTCCAGCCTAATGACAACTACTTGTGGCAGTTTGATTATCAATACAATCCACAGGGCGGTGCATTAAATTTAGTTACCCACCCGGGATTAAATTTAACAAACATTGATAACTCTATACCATCTCCGGTATACATTGGATCGATTATTCCAAATTCTTCGGAGCAGTGGCAGTTTTATAATTTGGCAGATACTGGTGGCACTGCCCCTACCTATAAACCGATTGTAGTTAGTGGTGGTGTATGCGTACTGCATCCGTTTATTTTTGTGTACGGTAGCAACGGATTTATTGCCAACAATAACGTTAGCTCTATATACGCAAATCAATCGTTAACAGATTGGAATGGTTTACTATCTAACCAAGTAAACGTTGCCACCGGTAAGGTGGTACTGGGACTGCCAATTCGTGGCGGCTCTTATTCCCCAGCTGGATTATTCTGGGCTACAGATAGTTTAATTCGTGTACTATTTAATGGAACATCTCCAAACTATTGGACGTATGACATCGTTTCTAGCCAAATCTCTATCATGTCATCTCAGGCAGCAGTTGAGATGGACGGCTTGTATTACTGGATGGGCGTTGACCGATTCTATGTATATGACGGTCGTGTTACTGTTGTGCCAAATGATAAAAACGTAAACTGGCTATTTGACAACATTAACTTACAACAGCGCCAAAAGGTATGGGCAACGAAGGTGCCACGATACAATGAGATCTGGTTCTTTTATCCACGTGGTAATGCGGTAGAATGTACTGACGCAATTATCTATAACGTAAAAGATAAGATCTGGTACGACGCTGGTCAGGCAATCGGTGCACAACGTTCTTGTGGATACACCACCGAGATCTTCCCAACACCATTATGGGCAGATTGGAACTATCAGGCAATCTATGGTAAACCATTCTTTACCATCGCACATCCTGCAAGTTTACCTGCACCAAATAATTATCAGTTTTATTTAGCCGGCGATCAGACGCCAACATTTAGCCCCGGCGACTATTTGTCATTTTCTAATTATCCACAAGATAGTGTATATCAAATTGCCAGCAGCCAGTTTTATTCTAACTCCGTGATTGGTGTAACTGGCGTCACATTGGTGACATGTACTACACAATTTTCACCTAGTTTAACAATCGGTGAATCGGTGTATTACATCCAAGGTGGATATTCAATTTGGCAACATGAAACCGGTACCGATGAGACCTCGTTTATTGGGCAAAGTGCTATCTATTCTAGCTTCACCACCAGTGACATTAGCTGGGTAGGTGGTACTACCAACACCGGCGCTGGATTAAGTCAGGTGGGCGCAAATCGTCGTATGCACATCCGTCGTATTGAGCCAAACTTTTTACAATCTGGCACCATGAATTTGACCATTATGGGTCGTAAATTTGCATCATCTACCGAAGAAGATTCTGGACCATATCCATTTGACCCTACCACCGAAAAGATTGACCTGCGTGTGGAATATCGTGAGGTTGGATTAAAGTTTGAATCTAATGAAGTTGGTGGTAATTATGAGATGGGTAGATTGCTAATTACCCAAGAGCTTGGCGATGAGCGTCCATAATAAAACCTTTTTTCCATTTTTACCGGGCTATTCTAGCTGGGAAGAATTTAATGGAAATCTGGTAATGTACTACAGCCAAAATAATATCTCATTTAATGATGAGGCTAACTGGGACGTTACCGCCAGAGAAATAGCACAATCTGCAGCGTTCCAGCCCTATGGGACACCCGACCCCCAGACGTATGATAGCTGGCAAGATTGGGCGCATGAGTTTGCAAATTTAGTTAACGGACCGCTTCGTAGATAGGGCGTAAATACCCTTATTTTTGCATTAGTGTATGTAGGAATAGGGGGAATTATGATCACGTTTCAGAAAGAGGCGCCCATGCCTTTTGCCGATGAAGCCATGCAATTGTTCAAAGATCACTACGATGAGATCGCTGAACGCACAGATGTAATTGAGTTGGATCCTAACATTGAGTTGTACACCAGTATGTACAAAAACAATACACTGGAAATCCACACCGCCAGAGATGACGGTAAATTGGTTGGTTATAGTATTTGGTTTGTTATAAATCATATACACTATAAAAAAAGTTTAACAGCATCATCAGACGTTTTATACATTAGTCCGAATTATCGCAAAGGTATGCTGGGCTACAAATTTATAAAATGGACTACTGAAGAAATTAAAAAACGTAAGCCACAAAGAATCGCATTTCATGTAAAGCCGTTTTTAGATTATGGGCATTTAATAGAGCGACTTGGGGCAAATTTTTTTGAAAAAGTTTATACAATAGTAACGGACTAATTATGGGATTTGACGCAGCAGCAGCCGCAACAGCCGCAGAAGCAGGAGCCGCAACAGGAGCAGTTGTGGCCGATGGTATTGCTGCAGGTACTACTATTGCCGATGGTATTGCAAGTGGTGCATTAACCGACATTGGCGGCGGTATGGTAATGGACGGTACCGGTGCACTGCTTGACGCAACCACGGGGCAAGCCCTTACCGAAGTTGGTAGTGGTACATTTTTAAATGCCTCTACTGGCGCATTAGTTGACGCAACCGGTCAAGCATTACCAGAAATTAGTTCAGGCGTGTTCCAAGCTGCAGATGGTACATTGCTTAATGCAGCTGGTAATACCATGACCCAATTAGGTGACGGTTCTTTATTAAATACCGTAACGGGCGACATTATTAACGCCTCTGGTAACACGGTTGGTAGCTTAACTAATGAGGGCGTTCAAGCTAGTCAGTTAACTAATGAAGTTGCGGACAGTTCTGGCAATATTACACAAACATTTGACGATGGATCTACGTTAACTACAGACGCGTCTGGTAATGTAATCAGCTCCACACCTGCTACAGATGCCGCAGCATCTTCTAGCGGTTTGGGTCAATTAGCTAACACCGCTGGAACAAAAATTGCCAGTACCGTTGCTCAAAAAGCATTAAGTACATTGTTAGCACCGGCAGCTAAGGCAGTTGCCACCGGTCAAAAATTAACTGGCGCAGCGGCAGGTACGCCAATATCTGGCAGCACACCACAAACATCTACACAAACATCCCAAGCTAATTCATCCGCTAACTCTGGATTTTTAACTCCTACCTTTTCTAAAGGTAATACAAACTTTAGCTTAAGTGATACAAGCGGACCAGCACCAACTCCAGATTTGTACAATGTTCCAACAAATCCTGCGTTAACTACACCGGGATTATCAGCTACACCAGCGTTACGTGCTGGCGGTAGTATTAAACATGAACACAGCGTTGATGAACATGTTCCAGAATTTTATAGTGAAGGTGGATTAAAACACCGCTATGTTACAGGTGATGGCGACGGCACATCAGATGATGTTCCTGCAATGTTAGCCAACGGTGAATTTGTAATTCCTGCAGACGTTGTATCTTCATTAGGTAATGGCAGTAACGACAGCGGCTCTAAGGTGCTAGATAGTTTCTTAGAAACCATTAGATCACATAAACAAAAACACGATGCAAAACACTTGCCGCCGGACAGTAAAGGCCCGTTGGCGTATTTGTTAGAGGCTCACAAAAAGGTTAGAAAATAATGGCCGGCTTAAATAATTTAATTTCGGATACAACAACCCAAGCCACGACGCTACCGTCATGGATGGATCAGGCACAACAAAACGTTGTCAATCAGGCATCATTTGGTGCGGCTGCTGTTCCTACATTACAAAATACTGTGGCGCAGGGTGCAATTAATCAATTAGGTGCACCATCTAATCCATTTACCTCAGCGCAGAGCACACTTGGTACCATTGCATCTGGTGCCGCTAATCCATGGATTACTAACCCAACCACTGGTCAGGTAACCCCTAATACTAACACAGCATTGGGTGGTTTATTTGCAGCACAAAATCAACAGCTTCAAACATTAATTCCACAAACCGTAGCACAGCCAGACGCCTCGGCAATTGGTTCTGGTCAATTTGGTAGCTTACGTAATGAAACTGCCGCCGATACTGCGCTAACTACTGCACAAGCTAATTTAGCTGCCGCTCAGATGCAGGCAGCTGTTAATAATCAACAGACCGGCGTGCAAGCTGCTAACGCACAGGGCAACGTTGCCAATCAATATGGCACCACTGCAACTGGTTTGGCTAACTTACAACAAACTGCTCCATTATCAACCGCAGCTAATCTATCTAAAATTTATGGTGCATTGGATGTTCCCACAACTGTTACAAAATCTGCACAACTATCACCACTTAGTCAAATTACTTCGTTGGGTAGTGCGTTGGGTGGTGGCACAAATGCAGTTAATTCATTGTTGAACACCATCAGCCCCGGAACAACTATTGCCAGCTTGTTGGGTGGTTTAACTGGTAGCTCTGGTAGTGGCATGAGTCAAACTGCCAGCGGTGCAGTAACCCCCGGAACATTCCCATTAGCTAACGGTGGAAGCATTACCGTAGATGCAAATGGTAACCAAACTATTTCTAATCCCGGTCAGCCTACACAGTATTTTAATTCTCAAGGTCAGGCCACAGATAGTACATTTGGTGCGTCAAATCAAACAGTTGCTCAGGGTCCTACCCAAGATGGTGGCAACTTATCTACCGGCACGGATACACCATTATATGGCCCAACGCCAGATGGTGGCAATATAGCACAAGTTTCAAATCCGGTTGGTATACAAGATTTATCAAATCAAATAGATCCCGGAATTATTGCCACACCACCGGTTGGCGGATTATTTGCTTAAGGAAAAATTATGCCAGCAGGATTAGACGCAACAATTACCGGTCAGGGCACATTATCTCCAAAGGCTAACTTGGAGCTAGATGCTACACAAACCACAGATCTGTTAAAGAATATGCAGCAAATGATTGACGAGCGTCAGGGCCCGTTAAATCAATTGTTAAGCGGTTTAAAAGATGCGCGTGCTGCAGCCGTTCCTAATTTGGAAGGTGCTGCAACTCAGGCCATGAATGAGCGTGATAAACAAAAACTTGCAGAGGCGCAAGATTTGTTTAAGATGAAACAAGAGATGGCTGCATACAAGGCAGCACAAGCTCAACAAGATGCAGAACGCACCGCAATTAATACTCAACTCGGTGGTGGACAGCCTAGCGCCGGTGGTGCAGGTGCACAACCATCTGGTGGATTGCCTGCCAGTGTACGTAACTCTATTGACTTAGAGCCAACAGTTGCTGGTAAGAAGGCAGTTTTACAGGCCTATTACAAAGAGCAGGGCAATAAAAACCTTGAGTTTGAAAATCGTGCAGAAAGTTATAGCCAAGAAGTTAATGTATATGACATGCAAAATGGTGGCGCACTAACTAAGGTGCCCGTCATTGATGTTAAAAATAATCCACAACGCTATAAGACACAGCTGCCAACTGTTAACTCCCCAACAAGTAGCGCACACCCTGCAGCAACTTCTGCGCAAACTAGCGCAAATTATGGTGGTCCAAATACTACCACCAATCAGGGCAGCTCATTGTTTAACGAAGCGGCTAACAATTTAATTGATCGCCGTGAAGGTGGCTACAAAGATACTGATGGCAATACTAACGCCCCAGTTAATATGGGAATTAATGCTAAGTTCCATCCGGGCGTTGACGTTAAAAACTTGTCACGTGATCAGGCCTTAAGTATCTATAAGAAAGAATACTGGGACGAGATTAATGCCGACGCATTATCTCCAGCTGCTGCTAAGATTGCATTTGACGCGGCAGTTAATCAGGGCCCCGCATATGCTAAACGTTTAATTGCTGAGGTGGGTGATAACCCACAGGCCATGTTAGAACGACGTGCTGCCGATTATTCTAAGGGCACGCATAATCCTGCATGGAAAGAACGTTTACAAAATCTTTCTGCCGAAGTTAAATCGACTAATCCATGGAAAGATACTGGTGATGCTAATAAACCACCAGCACCTACTGGCAACCGTTTAGTTGACGATGCCAACATCAAAAATTGGGAAAAACAACAGGCACAAAATTTAGAAGTTAAGGGCACAGAGCAAAAGAAATCAGCAGAAAAAGCTGGTGAGCGTCAGGCTGCAATGAAGGACAACGCCGAAAAGGCGGACAACATGATTACTAATGCCGACGCCATTATTAACATTTCTTCTGATCCTAAATTAAAAGATATCTCTGGTTTATCTAAACGTTCATTGACATCATTACCCGGCGCTGTGTCTAACATTGCACACGGCATCGGATACGTTGCCAGCTTGGGTCACGTAGGTGAAAAAGAAGCTGATAACGCCGCATCTAAATTAGTGCTCAATGAACATGAGCGCGCCATGCGTGACGAATTAGAACGTGCATCATCTGCCTTGGGTGTTGACTACGCCGCTCAAATTTTCCACGGTGCTCGTATGGGTATCGGCTTGGAAAACATGGCGATGAAGACTAAAGGTGTTGGTACAGAGTTTTTACCAGAAACAAACAGAATGAACGCCGAAATTATTAAACAGGGCGCATTGTTTAATAAGGCACGTAATGAGTTGTGGATTAAATATAAAGCAACTCACGGTGGAGAAAATGCCAGCTTTGCAGCGTTTGAAGATGAGCCAGCCTATCGTAAGTTGGAAGATGATACCCGCGCCACATTGGCTAAAAAGTATCCAGAGATCTTTAAGGTAGAAGATGACCACCGCGTTGATGCTAAAAAGGTTGAAGCACCAACTAAAACACAACTACCAACGGTAACAACCAAACAACAATATGATGCACTGCCAAGTGGGTCATATTATATGGAAGACGGTCATAAATTTAGGAAGCCATAATGGGTCAAGAAAGTAAATTTGGTGGAGTAGCTGTAACCGAAGATGACGCAACACCGACCCCAGTTTCTAAATTTGGTGGTGTGCATGCGGGTGATACTGAAAACGAAGTAGTTGCAGCTCCTGCACAAGATCAAGCTGATCCACGTGCCGGTGCCGTGCTTGGTGGTGCGGTTGGTGCAGCCATTCAAGCTAAGGGTGCAGCTCCAGCGCTTGCAAATGTTGGAATTAATTATGCTAAACAAAAGTTTGGCATGAATCCAAACGCAACACAGCCGGGCACATTTACACCACCACCTGCACAACAGGGCCCTATTGTGGGCGTAGGTCAAACCGTTGCATCTGAATATGGGTTCCATCCGGGTGCTACTACCAACGCTGAATTTAACGTTCAGCAACGTCAAGCCAATCAATTGATGGAAGAGCCACCACCTGCAGGTTTTGAGGTGGAAGGTAATCGCCGCATATTTACACCGATTAATCCTGCAGAAAAAGCTGCAAGAGAAAAAGAACAAGCTAAAGCATTTGAAGAAGAACGTATTCGTATGGAGGCAGAACATCGCGCCAAAGAATACCTTGCACAAAAAGAAGCAGAACGTGCTGCTGCAGAAGTTAAACCAAAACCCATTACCGAGCGTGCTGAAAAAATTACTGGCAGCCCAATCGCACGTGGTGCGTTAGTTGGTGCTAACGTGGTTGATGTTCTTAATCGTATTCAAGAACCCGGTTTACGAAATAAGATTGCAGCTGGCTTAAACGCCTTGGCTGCGGCTAGCGCTGCTGTACCCGGTGCTGTTAAAAAGATTCCAGTAGTAGGCAAAGTTGCTCCATTGGTTAGCCCAGCTTTAACTGGCTTAGCACACTTTGTTGCAGAAGAGCCAGAGCAAAAAGCAGCTGGTGGTTCTATTGTCAGCAAATTAGCAGGCCCATTAACATTAGGCGCCTTGAGCATTCCTCAAATATCTGAGGCAGCAGAGCAACTTAAAAAAGGCAACGTTGGTGAAGCCGCTGGCACTGCAGCAGATATTGGTAGCATGTTTTTACCAAATCCTTTAATGGCGCTTTACATGGGTTTATCGCCAGCTGAATTGGGCGATTCTTCATTACGCCATTACAACAATGAGCCGTATAAAGAAGGCGAAACTGGATTATTAAAAGATTCACGTTTACCTCGTTACGCCCCCGGAGGTGGTGTAATAAAAAAGTTCGCAGAGGCTTTCGAGCCAATTATAAAATCGGGCGCTCAGTTAAAACGTGAAGCTGAATATGCACATGACGTTGTGCCAACTCACACCTTTTCAGACCCAAGCAAATTAAGTATTCAAGATTTACAAGGTGGTGTTTTGGTTGGTGTGCCGGGCGATAGAACGCTCGCAGGGCATTCATTGATGTCTGTAAATGGTGTACCATTAAGCGCACCAGTTGAGTTGCATGGTGGTCCACGTTATGGTCAGCGTAAAGCTGATTTAGGTGAAGACGCATTTTGGGCTTCACAATACGGCGCAGCGTCTACTTTACAAAATAAGGCTGCAAGAGCTGCAGAAGCTGCTAAAGGCAATCCTGTATTTGGTATGTACGCTGCAATGGCGCCTGACGCCTCTAACTACGCGTTGCACCATACAGAAGCCTTGCTAAACCAATTAGACGCACTGAGCCCAAACAAAGCCAAACTGCGCGCATTTGACAGCATGATTCGTGACAAATACCCCGAGTTTTTGGGTATGGGTCATCCTGAAGTAATGGATCAATTTGCTACTAATTCTGATTTGCGTAAACACGTTGCTGAACGTTTAAATAAATCCACGGTTGCTAACGAATATGGTTTACCAAGTGGCGAAGCTACTATTCATGCAATCACCGAGCCAGCGCTTAGAAACGTTAAGACTGGCACCACTGGATATTCTGTTGGCGAGCTTAGTCCTTTTGCAGAATTAAAACCTGAGCTCGAGCATCCAACATACGATACTCAGATCCCCGGTAAGTTTAAAGGCCAGATGATTGCTCAGCTGCCATGGGAATATTACTTCCCAGACGTAGCTAAAAAGATTGCCCAAAACCCTGCACAAGCACCACATGCTTGGGGCACATTTAAAATGGGTGATTTTAACCAACCTGTAACTCAAGAGCTGGTAGATAAAATTGCGCCGATTGAAGAGATGGTTAAATCCGCAAGCGAAGATTTTGGTAAAGCCGCTGGCGGTTCAGCGCAACATTTTGAAACCGGTGGCCTTGCTGTAGCAAAAGCTGCATTAAAGATGGCTGAGCCGTTGGTTAACCGTTTAGAGATGGGATACAAAGACGTTACAAAACGTATTCCTGAATTGCAAGAATCTGCTAAACGCATATTAGAAGGTACAGGATCGCGTGAAGAGCATGAAGCATTAGTTAATGCCCATAAACCTGTAACCCCATATTCGTTTGTACCACAGCCTGCAACTCGCGAAGAAGCAGTTAACGCTTTAACGTCAGACAAAAAGGATTTGTACGGTGTTCCATCACAGACCCTAGAGGCAGGCCACCCTGTTGGATTGCGTTTAGACATTCCTTCTTATACCAACCATGGTGTTTGGGTGCCAACAGTGCACGAACAGGCATCAGGTTTTGGCGCTGGCAAATCAATTGGGCACGAAAGCGTTGCTTCTGTGCTAAACCCTATGTTTGGCATGTCTGAAAAAGCAGCTGCAAGTATTGCCTCTGGCAAACCTAAGGGCACCATCGCTACCATTAAAGGTGAATGGAACCCTGTTGACCAAGAGCAAGCCGTAGCAAGCGCACAAGAGTATTTAAACCATCCTGACTGGCGTCAAGTTGGAATGGACCCAGAGCGTCATAGTTACTTTTACGACCGCGAAACCATGGAACCAATTACTCACGCTGAAGAGGCGTTGCAAATTGGCCCCTTAGTGTTAGCAAAAAAACCCGTGTATGGCAACAAAGAAGACTTTAAATACGCCAAGGGTGGCAAAACTAAGAAAAAGAAATAATCACTTGCGGTAGCGCTTACCGTGCCAGCCCTCAGCAGCAAGAGGAAAATCGGGCGCCCATGCTGGTGGTGTGGTCATGATCTTAATGACCTCCTCCAGTGCGGACTCCCCGTTTTGTTCTTCAACTAAGAGGAGTACTTCGTCATGCACGCTATTGACTATCAAAAAACCAGCCACCTCAAGATTAAGCATAGCCACGGCAAGAAAGTCCCGAGCAGTGGCTTGGACGGCGGATTGAAAGATGGAGCTGCCGATCAGAGGATTTCGACCCCACTGGCGGCTGTAAGTATTTTGGGAATGAATGACAACGCCCATTTTCTGACTACCCCACGGAGTGGTGAGCAGCTCGAGCTCTGGCCGTTGCCAGCAGATCAATCTACCTGATGGTAAGCGCATCCACAGTGCCTTGCCGTCACACTTTAATACAATCTTACTCCCAGCAGCAAATGGGTTGCCGGGATGTTTTACTGCGTCAATCGCAGCAGATTCGCATGCGCCCCACAACCATTTTACCTTTGCATATGAGCTACGGTAACTATCTACTGCATTCTTAGCCTGTCCTTCAGACAGCTTTACCCCCATCCCATCCGCATACTTCACTAAGCCCTTGGCACCTTGGCCAAACATCGCGCCTAGAACCGCAGACTTCGCAACTTGTCTTTGATCTTTTGTAACCTCGTCGTACCGCACGTTGTACAAAGAGGACGCGGCGAAGGTCTTGTATTCATCCAAGCCTTGTCGAAATAGTTCGACCTTGTCTTTTTGTCCTGCGAGCCAAACCCCAACTCGGTTTTCAATTGAGCTAAAATCCACGTCAACGAAGGTTTTGTTTCGTGGAGCCACGATGGCTGACCGTACGAGCGAGGATAATTGTTGCATCGTCGCTCCTGCTCCCATTTCAGCATTAAATACGCTTGGTATTGCAAGTTCAATTTCCTCATCGCTAATCGTGGGGCGTGCAATATTTTGTAGATTGAGCCCACCACGACTCGCCCAGCGGCCAGTACTAGCGCCATGATATACCAGTGTATTCCTAATCTTTCCTTCACGTTGTATCTCCATCATCTTAGCGTACTTAGCCACGCTAGTCTGGCTGCCTTCTTGGCGTAGTTCTAATGCACGTCTCACATCATCAAATAAGTCAGTAGACACTAACTTAGCTGAAACGGTCTTTTCGGTCAGGTCGGAAAGCTCGGCTCCTCGGGTGTTTAGCCATAGAAGCAATTTAGCGCGTTCTGAGGGCTTGCAGCCGGTTAGACGTAGGGTCTCCTCATCGATGGTCTGTTGAGCGCTCTGAACGGCTTTTACAGCGTTTTGGAGCTCGTTAGGATCCACCGGGACACCACGCAAGTTAATACGCTGCGTGAGTTCCCATATTCGTTGCTCGTCCACCGTAAGGGGGCGTAACAATTTGGTGATTCCCATCTCAGTTCTAACGTCCTGTTGGCAGTACTCAAATAACTGGGCAAGTAGTTCTGGATCATCATTAAATTCCCCTTTCTTATTGGGTTTACATAACTTTTGAATCAATCTGGCGCCGACGGCGTCTTTTTTATGTGCTGAATCCATAAACGTACCGGCCTCATCAAGAGACTGCGGTATGTTATTGGCCGCGGCTATGGCCATGGAGTCAATGCACTGCTCGAGCTTTATTGGTGGCCAGCCGTATTTAGGCACACAGACACAGTTCCAGATGGCGTACTCGAACATGGCGTTCCATGCTTGGATTTTGCCACCGTTGGCAACATGGTCTAATAGCTTCAATACATCTGCATCAGCAAATCGGGGTTTTCCATGGAGATCAAACTCCACAGGTTTGTGAACTACCACATTGTCAGGTTGGGTGCCGAACGCAATACACAACACTTCTGTTGTGGGGTCGTTGGCGTAGATGTCAAGACCGACATCTGGCAGGTTGGCTTTACTGCGTGTTTCAAAGTCGATCGAATAAATCATAGTGCTCCTATGGCAAGCCGACGTATCGGCGGTTTACAACTGTTTTAAATCACTCACCTTAATATTATAGCATGTTGCTTTAACAATGAAGTTGGGATCATCTGGGTCAACCTGACCCTTGACTAAGTGTACTGCATCTTTGTAAAACTGGTGCTTATCATACACGCCTAAATACCAGCCCTTTGTTAAATCATTTTTAACCCGTACAAAAGCGTAATAGTCGCATGCTTGTTCGGTGTTAAACGCAGCTACTGAGCAAGCATAATGGGGTTGTGGTGTGTAGCCAGTTTGCTTTGTTTTGACATCGACTTTGGTGCCATCATTTAAAATCAAATCGTAATCGTAAGTATTGTCGTTTTTACCGCCTAAAACTTGTTGAGCAATTTGCTCGCCAATAAAACCAACTAAATTACCTGCACCCCTACGGATACTGTTATTTAATCTACCCATCGCAATGGATTTTTCTTGGGCTTTTGAAATCATAGCTGGTGTTACTTCAATTTCGATCATATTTTCTCTCGTTAAAAAAGGGGGCCATACTGCGCCCCCAAGGACCAACCACCATACAAATGTATTACTGAAATAATCTTTCGACTATTTGTTGTTTCTCGCCATTTGATAGACTTGACCAACTAGCAATCTCATCTCTTGTCCTCTGGCACCCACGACAGACATCCATGAAGTCGAGGGTGCAGATTCCGGTGCATGGACTCGCCACGTCCATGCCATGTTCCAGTTGAGCAGATTGAGCGGAGGACAAGCCCATGGGCTATTCCTTTCCATGTTCTAAATCTTCCAACACAGCTTTAAGCTCTTCAATCGTTGCATTGTTTTTTAAAACATTTGCTCGTTTAGAGATCACCCTAACATTCCCTTTTATATAACCTTTTGATGAATCTATTCTATCAATAGATGGGGCGTAATCCGAATTATATTGCAACAAAACACCCAATATTGGGCAGCGTTCAGGAATAGTTATATCTGATAACTCCAAATTAAATTCCCTGTCTTTTTTCTTAGCTCTAGATTTTGCAGCAAAAAACAATTTTATTTCAGTGGGCTTTTCAATATGTTGTTTAACGGACAGTGGTCTTCTACACGTTTTACAAACAGTATTAATTCCACCTTTACATTTTTTGTGGGCGTGGAACTCCTTTTGAAGTTTCCACACACCACATTTTTTGCATATTCTGCCGTCCATTACAAATCGCACACCCCAGAAACACAGGCAAGCATTTGACTTCCTTCTACGTTGTCTGTGTTTTCTTTGAGCTCTTCCCAGTTGATTCTCGGAATGGCGCTCTTGAGGTCGTTGTAGGTTTGCTCATCACACTCTTCGTACGGGGCTTGGCGGTAGGTGCCACCGTCGTACGGGAGATAGGAAACTCCGGAGATTTCGCTGAAGTTTTTCCATGTCCACGCACCGACTTCTGGCCAGTCTTTTTCTTCAACGGAAATGGTAACTGACGGCTTGTGCTCACACCAGTGTCTTTGGTACGTGAGCCAAAGTGCAAGGTGATCAATAGGAGTGACGTCGGATCGAGTGATACCGTCGGGAGCTTTGATCGGAAAGCTGAACACCACCGTTTGATCTGGTTTATATACGCATGCTTCATTTGGTACTCCTTGTGAAATTAAAAATTGTGTCAGAGGGTCTTTCTTATCGCCTCTAACTCTTCGGACATAGTATTTGCTGTGTCTTGGATGGATTCCAGAAGCCGAGTCAACGAGCTGTGATACTGTTCCGGAAGGCTTAACGCAAGTGATAGCTGCGCTTGTAGGCACTCCAAGTTTAGCAGCCCACTCTGTATTTGTTGCTCGAGCCATTTCTCGTAGGTCGCTGAGGATAGCATTTAGTTCGTCTCCTTGGGTTGTGAGAAGGGGATTATCATAGATTCCGGTGAGGGAAACACCCAGTAACCGTTCTTCTTCAGTATTTCTCTGCCACACCTTGCGCAGATAGGGGAACTTTGTGAAGGTAGACTGGATGGTACCCAAGATAGTGGCGAGGCGCACCTTGCGCATAAGTGTTTCTTTAGTATCGTCATGGCGTACTACGGCCTCTGTTAAATTGCAAAATTGATAAGGTCGAAGAATGATTTCAGAGCACGGATTTGTTCCAAATTCGAAATTAGGATCACGGTGTCCGTATTTCTCCACGGTTTTTTTAGCGGCTTCACGATTAAATATTCCCCGTTCACCAGAGTGGGAGTTATATAGCGAGAGCCACTCTTCCATAAATTTCCCCACCGTAGGAGTCTCATTATAAACCGCACTGTTGTTGGCGAGTGCACGATGAGGTGCTGTTTCCCACCATGGGCCAGCTTTAGCATGTCGAATCCTTTCATCATCTAAGTCTGACAAGGATATCATAGCTGAGCGGCGAACGCCACCCACTACAACTACCTCACCAATTTTACACATCAAGTCATGGCACTCCAACGAATGCAACTTACGACCCTTAGCATGTTTAAATGTTGCAACGGTAAACTCGAACAAGTCTACTAATGGTTGCGGCCCGGAAGCTCTTCCACCAAATGTTTTGAGTCGTGCTCCGGCGGGGCGAATTGAAGAGACGTCCCACTTTGGGATTTCTCCTGCGTAGAGGTGGGCGATGAGTAAACGTAATGCTTTAGCCCACCCTTCTTTGCTGTCGTGTACGACGATGGAATGCTCTGCATCAAACATGTTTTCTGGCACTTCGGGCAAACGGTTAATGTACTTGGATTCAACTGAGAATCCAACACCAGTTCCGCAAAGCAAAATGAACATGGCTTCGTCAAAGCTCTTGGGGTCATCCACTGGGAGATAGCTGCAATTATAGATGCAAGTGTTGTCACGATCGGCGCTCTTTCCTGCCGTCATCATGGCGCGCATGGACGGCATCAAATCTAAATTATGAATAGCATCAAAAAGTTCGGTCTTTAATTCTTCATTTTGGGTAATAGCTGGTGTGCGGGTAAAAATATAATCCACAAAACGATTAACTGTTTCGGCCCATGTTTCTCTACGTTGTTTGTCATCGACAAATCGGGCATAACGGCTGGCGGCAATGTATTCTTGATACTGATCCATTTATTGTTCTCTAAGGTGTATGGGTTGATAAAAAAGGGAGGCCACGGTTTCCATGGACACTCCCTGTACTACAGGTACTACTAAAACTTAAATCGCGAAATCTGTGGCGGCAGATGTAGCACCACCAAACTTCTCACCGTCTTCTAACTTCTGGACGTTGTTCAAACCTGCTGCAATGCCTTTAGAACCACTTGCATCGTACGGATACAATGTGATCGATGCACGACCATAGCAACCGCTATAGAACTCATCCTTATCCATAATTGGATTTAGATCTGCATCAACAATTCCGGGCTTCTCATTGGAATTGGCATTGATAAAATAATGACCTGCGTATACTGGATCATCCTTTTCAGCGTCGCCATCGCGCAAGCCGCCTTTGAGATTCTTTGGGATGCTGCCGCCAAAGTAAGCCGCATTAGCTTGCTTAGTATCTTCAAATGCTTTTTGGAAACGTGCTACGGTGTCTTTGTCAGACTTAGGGATGAGAATTGAAACAGAATATTTCAATGAACCGTTCAATGTCTCAGCTGGTTCAAATACATGAACAAATGAGAAACGAACTTTGTCGGTTACGAATTTAACTTTAGTAGATTTAACTGCCATAATTTTTACCTTTTTACCTTTTTAGAATGATTGAAACTTAAGGTGTTCAATCGTTAACCTTACTACGCATCAAACAGTATACCATGATGTTCAAGGGCGCACTTCATTGCCATTGCTTGTATGAATTCTGCTTGATAAACCTTATCATACAGT
>Ga0208386_1000063_pt1 | contig 34415 bp, 64 predicted proteins | sample CryBogCBH16Oct07_FD_185510 | JGI IMG/M metagenome (GOLD analysis project Ga0208386, IMG submission 185510) | Freshwater microbial communities from Crystal Bog, Wisconsin, USA - CBH16Oct07 (SPAdes) | ecosystem: Environmental > Aquatic > Freshwater > Lake | place: Crystal Bog, Wisconsin, USA...
GACATTAGCACCTGCAACACTATTTGCAACTGCGGCATAATTAACTTGACCACTTACATTAGCACCTGCTACTGCATTCGCTGTTGTTGCAAATGTTGCAAGGCCTGCTGTTGCTGCATTTAAATTAGCAACTTGTGTAGTTGAAGAAACTACTAACGGTGCTGTACCTGTTGCTATGTTTGAAAATAATCTAGTACCAGCAACTACTCCAGTGGCATTTAAATTACCTATATTGACATTGCCTGATGTTACTGTTAATGTTGTTGTGAGTTTATTGAAAGTAAAGGCAGCTACACCATTGAATAATCCAGAATCATTGAATTGAACAGTAGTATTACTACCGCCAACATTTCCACCGCCACCTGAACCAGTTTGTGTAGTCCAACTTAAATTACCAAGACCGTCGGTTTGTAGTATATATCCTGCTGCACCTCCACCGATACTAAGATTTGCAACATTACCTAATTTTAATTTTCCACCATCTAGTTGACTGGAATCTCCAGTATAATTTTCCCAAGTATTAGTGCTGGCTACATAAGTCATTAGCTGCCCGTTTTGAGCACTACTAAAATTTAAATTTGCGCCGTCGCTGCCAGAAATTTGACTTAAACTAATATTAGAATAAGAAGTTAATACTTCTACATTTTCACTAGAATAAATGTTACCACTACGACCAATAAAAAGTCTATTTGCGTCAGTGGCCCAACCTAACTCACCGTTGTCAAGTTGTGGCAGGTCAACTAAGTTGCCTGCTCGTTGCTGCATTTTTGAAATTTGGACAATAGCCATAAGTGTGAATCTTCCTCACACTTATTTATCAATTTCCTGTGTTAAATGTTATAGGAACTTTAGATAATATTGTTCAACTCGTCTGAACCACAAATCAGTGTATTTGTTAAATTCAGTACCTTCTAATATAAATTCCTGATAGATATTATCAGCAGAACACATAAAAATGACACCTTTGTGTATTTTTGTTCCATGTACTTCATTATGTGCATTAGCATATGCTGCCAACTGAATAAAATAATCTTCAATCCACTCACGCTTTTTGGGCTTGTTAGTTTGCTTGTGATCCATGATAGCATCATCACCATCATGTACACCTACTAAGTCTGTCGTTCCTGCATAGATTTTAGGGAAGTATAGTGGAACTTCTGTGCCCCAGTATTCATTGCACTTGCTCATCCCTTGATAGATGATAGTTTCTGCCATTTTGTGGCTTTGAATACTGTATGGATTGCTTCCGGGAGTGCCTATGACTCCTGTCTTTACATAATCTTCTAACCACTTGTGCATTCGTGTTCCACGACCTGCGGCTTCTGTGGTAATTTCTTTTGCTTTTTGAACGCCTACTCTATTGCGCCAGTTTTGTAATGCAGCTTTTGATTCTTCGCTTTTAGTTGCGTCTAATATAGTAGTGACACTGGGTAGTTTCTCACCATCGGGTGTTGCATATCTACGCTTCCCGTCAATTTCTACTCTAAATAACGGTTCGTATTTATATTTGTTTGGATTATACATTGTGTCAATTATAATTGATAATAATAGAACTATCAACACATTTGGAAAGAGTCTGGGTAACCAGACTCTTGATTTATTTCATAGCATTTTGAGCCATTTGACCAACTACTTTTTGATCTTGCGATGGATCATTGTTTCTCATAGTATCATCATGACCTTTAAATACTACCTTGTCACCCTGTATGTTACTTATTAGTGTATTCAATGGGGGATTCTTTATCATGTCGTATAGGTCAGTTATATCTAAATTGATACCAGTTTGATGTAGATAATCTATTAGCATATCAGTAGTCCAGTTAGGATCAACTGAGCCATCATCTATCTCACTTTTTAATTGTGCGACAATGGCTGCTAATTTTACAACTTCTGGATCTTCAAGTTCAAAGAGAAACATATTATCTCTTAGCTCTGCCAACTCCACCTGTAGCAGGCATTTCAGGCTCTTCTGGAGGTAGTTCAGGCTCTTCAAAATCTTCAGGCCCTTCCATGTCTGCCATGTCTTCTCCTGCATCAATACCAGCATCAGCCCCTAATTCGGCACCAGCATCAAATGCTGCATCTACTGCTTGACCAGTAAGGCCATTCAATGCGTTCTTCAATGCGGTTGAAGATTCTTTTAATGCGGCAGATAATGTATCTAACTGTGCAGAAACTTCTTCATTGTATCTTTGGCTTTCGTTTACACCAATTTCGCTTTCAATACTTGAAACCAATGCAGGTAGTTCTTTAACTTGCATTTGTCCAACATCTTCAAGCATTTTTTGTACTTGATCAACCATATCTTGGGCTGCCAAAACAACTTGTGATTTTTCTACTTCTTCGTTCTCAAATACAATGCGTGAACGAGGACTGTTTTTCAAGTCATACATATGATCTTTTAATGCTTGTTCCATAAAAACAAGTTTCATATAAGACGCATCTGCTGTTTTAGCATATCCTGCAGATTGTTTTGACTCTGCGATCAATCCACGAACTTTAAGTAACATAGTTCTGGTTGATGACATAGACATTTTATCTACACTAAAGGGCATTTCATATTGCTCTTTAAGTGCTCTAGTAGCATAGCTGCGTTTGTTTGCAAGTTCTGTTAGTTTCATATTGGTTTCCATAGAAATTTATAATGTATTTATCATTTGCCTAGATATTTTTAGGATTTTGAGGCAAGTCTTCTTTCCTGCCAACCTCGTGAGTCTTTTATATACTTGGTTAGTTGAGCAGTTATATTTCGCTTTTCCATTTTTTCTTCGGTCAATTTAGCCAAATAAATCAATTTTTCTTCTGTTTTTTTGGTGCGCTTTACTAATTGTTGATGCAATTGTATCTCAGCTTCTAATCCAGCTAACCTATTGTCTAGTTGTAAAATTCTAGCAGAATCTTGAACCAAGTTTCTTCTGTCATATGTACACCATGCAACTGCATTTTTCAATACATTAAATGATCTTCCATTTGTTGATTCATATAGTTTTACACAGTACAAATCGTTATTTTTAGTTATTCTATACTTGTTAAAGAGATGATAGGATCCATCTAAATCTTGTACCACAGATAAATCTTGTAATTTTTCTATTGTATCTTTGGTAAAAGTTTTTTCAAACTTATTAATAATCTTTTGATTAATCATCTTTTAATACTTTAAAATATATATTTCGTAGTTCATCGCTACTATCTAACATTGATGGAAGCTTTGTCCATTCAGTGTTGCACTTAATCATAGGTACTTGATCACAGTCGTGATATAATGCTCCTAACTCATCTATACCATCATTAAAAACGCTAGGATGATGTATCGTAAAGTCAAATGACCAACAAGGATATGTCTGATCTTCTTCTTGCTCAAATAAAAATCCAAACTCAGTAAACTCATCAAATCTTATATTTTTTCTTTTAGGTTTACTTATATTTTCAGGTTGACTACGCAATGATATAACTTGTTGAATAGTATCAAAATTACTTTGTGTATTGCGTTTATATGTCCATTCTTTTATATCCTGATCAGCCTGTGGTCGGCTACGGTTGAGGACATTTGTTTGTGTGATGTCAAATAGTGTATAGCAAGTTATGATATGACTCATACTACTATTTAACAGAGGTAAAAAAACCCGAGAATTTCCCGGGTTCTTTAAGTTTGACTAAATTAGCCTGTGAATGTAGCAGTAGCTGAAACTGATGTTGTGTTAGCAACACCACCTGCTGTCAATTCAGCATTGATAGCTGTAGCTAAAGATGTAGTTGTCCATGCACCTGTTGGATATACAGCCATTGCTAGTGTATCAGGACCAGCAGTTGTAAACTCATACATGTAAACTGTAGCTAATTGTTGTGTAGCTTGGATGATCAAGTTAACTTGTGTACCTGTCAATGCGCTTGATCCGCTAGCTGTAACTGTGAAGAATTGTAGCTTTGGACCTTGAGGTTGTACAGCAGAACCTGAAGAAACTGCATTTGCGCCTGCATTTGTATATGCTGGTGAATCTAGGTGTAATACTGGTAGTAAGTCACCATTAACTTTTGTAAATTGTGCCATTTTAAATATTCCTTAAATATGTTGAATCCTACTGATTCATGTATATATTTATGCCAGGCACCAAAAAAACACGGTTTTGGTTATCTTTTAACCAAAAATTATTGTTTCTTTCTTATTGATTTTGAAAATCTAGATGGCTCTTTACTTTTTATAGCACTTAATAGCTTTTTTTCTAAAATTACAGCCTGTTCTTCAGGAAAATGTTTGTTAATTAATTCTACTAAATTAATCGCACTTGTTATGATATTGTGGGCTCTGCTCTCAATAACATGACTTGCATCACGATTATTTCCAAGAGCCTCTAATTCCTTCAATAGCGAACGGGTTTGTTGTTGCATATAAATGATCCTAAATGTATTTATCTGACTATTGGATAATTATTTCTTTAAAGAATTCAACAACGATTTTAACTTTGAACTCTGGACATCTGCTTGTACTGTTCTAGTCAATGGTTCAACAGTAATTTCTCCTGTGGTACTATCGATGGTAGATTGAGTTTTTATCTGACTTAACAAATCAGATGGTTTAGGTTGTGGTCTATAACTATTTTCATTATCTCCGTCTTCCCCGCCCTCGTCTGTAATACGCATAGTTTCAATGTTATATTCCAAGTCAATCTTTTGACCAACACCAGTACTACTACGACTTTTCATACATTGAATCTGATACTTACCACGCTCACGCATACTACGACTTGTAAAAATACCAAATACATTATCTGCTGTGTTAATCTTACTAATACCACCTGCAATGTGACTATGATCAAATTCGATCTCATCAACTGCACTACGGTTTAACTGACTTGCTGTAACTAACAATATACCCATCTCTTTTGCTAGATTACGCAATTCTTCCGCAACATACTTGTCTTTGATAAATTGATCGTTGGGGTTAACTTTAACACTTACTGGCATAACCAAATCAAGATAATCAACCATCACAAAATCAATTTTGATCCCAGTCTGTATCTGCACTTCCTTCAAATATGCTCTGATATCATTGACATTGCTTTGTGCAGGTAAACCCTTAACACGGTACTTACCTGACTTTTTACCAACCATTTTAACACGCAATTCAGTAGTATCAATATCTTTACGAATCGCTTTAGTTCCCATATTTGTCAACATCGCATCAGTGCGCAAACTAGTTAATTCTTCACTTAATTCTAGGGTGATGTATACCCCACTCATTCCTGTCTGAATCCAGTTCAATGCTAAGTTCATCATAACCAAACTCTTACCTGAACCACTGCCACCTGCAAAGATATTCAACTCGCCACGACTCATGCCACCATATAATATCTTATCCATTTGTGGCCATCCAGTAGATACTTGCCCACCGTTATTAAAGTATCTGTTAATACGACCTGCAGGATCTGCAAAATAATCGGTACCCATATCTTTTTGTAAACTAATTTGAACCGCATCTTTAATCAATTTTTCAACTGGACTAAAGTCGCCCTTCTCAAGTAAGTCTGCTGATTTAAGGATAGCTCTTTCTAATTCTTGTCGTCTAGTAAATGCTTCAAACTCGTCAAAGAACCATTCATAATGACCATCAGTCATTTCAGGAATAGTTTCAATATCTACACCAGTCATTGCTTTGATTTGATTTGTATCAGGTAGTATTTTATACTTGTCAGTATGCTCCTTATACATTTCTGCGACTGGTCTTAATGAACGGTCAAAGTTCTCACTGTTCATGATGTTCATGACACGAGTATATAACTCTGCGTTTGTAATCATCATCCGTAAGAATAATTTTTGTACATCTACTGTATATTCAATTTGTTTTTTAGATTCCTGCTTTGACAATTTTCTTCCTTTGCATTTCTATTTTGATTTTACTATTTGTAGCACTATGCAATATACTTAACAATGTTGGTAGTTTACCGTATTTAACAACTGCATCGTTCACATCTTTTACATCACTATCCCAATTTGGTAAACTAACACTATATCCTAATTCTAATGCTCTATCACATAACTCTAATCCTGTCTTATCTCTATCTGGTACTAATATAATTTGCTTGTTCAGTGTGCTTAATAATAATGCTTGATCATTACTAATGTCATTGTGCATTACTGCAACACCATCGATACTCAATGCATCAAATATACCTTCAGTTACAATACATACCTGCCATTCAGGTTTTTGAATATCTATATTAAAAACATAGCCTGGTTGCTGTTCATTGATGTACTTGGGGATTTTGTTATCTAAAAATCTACTGGTATGCCCTACAATTTTATTCTTATAGGTATAAGGGATAATCACACGGTTAGCCATTCTACCCCTCTCGTTGGGAGTTATTAAGAATGGATAGACATTACTATCTATCTTTCTTTTTTGTAGATAGTCTACATATACTTTGTGCGATGGATTATTAATATCTACGATCTCACCCTCAGGTAACTCATGGTCATTAAACTTTATTTTTATTTTTAATTTTTTTGGTTTAGTAAAATCAATTAAATCTTTTTGTTGTAGGCTTTCTAAACTCCAACGCTTAACTTGTTGGATGTCTATACCACACCAAACTAATAGATTTTGTGTTTTAACATTGATGCTTCTACCTAGCGTAAAATTACATTTAAATCCACAATTGAAACAATGCATGGTCCAGTTACTACCATCAAACTTTATGCCACCGCGCATCCGTTTATCAGCACTATGTCCAAAGTGGGTACAGCAGATAGCGTTAAAGCTAGTCCATCCTGAACTTGTTTGTTTCTTTTTACCAGGTAATATAGAGAGAATATCAAACATCTATTGAGTATAACACAATAGAATCAAATAAACAACTTTATCTGGTCAAGATATTAGCAACTGCACCCGAGTTACTTGTGAATTGCATCCTGATGTATGGATGAAAACCTTGTATTACATATCCTACAGTCTGTGATACATTGGATACAGTTTCAGTAGTAGTAATATCATACCAATCGTTATCTACGATACTGCTACCTTGAATAGTTGTGTTTCCATAATATTCAATGTATTCTGTTTGTATGGTCAATACTGGGTTGTCGTTTGTGCTTAAAACGCTAGTATAGTAAGTTAAATTGCTATCCCCTGAATTACTTGGGTTAGTATTTGGGAACTGCTGTCCAGTTGGAATGGTAATCTCATATGAAGGAATAAAATTAGGTAATACGCTATTTACAATATTTAGTATACCACGAGCACCAGCATTTTGATCTACAAATACAGGGAAGTCAAAATCGCCAACTGGAATTTCCAATGTGTAATAGCATTTTTGTGCTTCAATGTCTATCAAATCACTGGGAGTTACAAATAGTGCGGCAATACCTGTAGGACCAAATTGAATTGTTAAATCTTTTTGTAAAAGAATTTCATTACCAGTATAGCTAAGAATACGACAAGTAATACTTTTACCAGTAATATCAACTGGCTTTTGTTCTTGATTTAAGAATTGGAATTGTAGTTGATTATTTACCCCTTTATGCAGGGTCAGTGGTTTTGCATATACTGGCATATATTTCCTTGGTGAGAGTCCCGACAAAAGGACCACAATGTTTCGTTGGACATAATAAAAAACGGATGTTGTGTACACAAATGTAGGCTCCTAATACTATATTTAGCATAATAAAATTTCTTTTATATAGTTTGGTTTGCCCGATAATAAATAAAGTATATTTAATTACAATGATTCAAACCGATTTTTTCAAACGCTTAACTGATAATCACCCGTTTATTACTGTGTGTTCGTATGCCAACCAAGATTATGTTGGAATAGTGCAAAATCGTGATGATGTTGTTACTACCATATATGACTATGGTGCTATCGTAGATTCTGAGTACAAGGAAAGATTCCTAGAATTAGGAGATATTTGGTGGTGGGAAAGCAACAGACTTATACCTATAAATCTGTTTTTAAAGGACGAATGGAGTGTTTTTAAACCCTATTTACGAACCTTTGCTAACAAAAGCCTAGTTATCGTTCATGGACCAGTATGTAGTATGGATGAATTACTTAAACGCCGTAGCAAGAGGCGCAGCATCACCCTTGTCAGACGCCTCCCCTAATAAATTCATATGTACTACTACTAATTGTGCGTAGGCACAAGAATGCGACCGCTTGAATATGTACCCATCAGTTCCCTTATCCCAAACAGTTTTAGCTATTTCTTTCCAAGGCAATCCTATTAAATGTTTCTTACCGGGACGAATAACTGCCAAAAACATAGCAAGCCTTGGAATGCTATCTACTGGTTCTGGCATCTTTTCTAAATTATAATACTGATTATTCAAGTGTATTAATTTTTCAACAAAATTTTTATCCTTGAGTTTACTCCAATCAGGTTCTCGCATTAATTGAATTAAGTGTTCTTCGTTTCTGATATTTTCGTATACATGAACATTTAACAAGTCTAATTTAAAGTATCCTCGCTTTTCTGCGATAGTATAATCAATACTTGCTATATCATTAACTGGATCATATGGTATTGGGGTAACATATATACCTGTAGCATGTTTACGGATAGGATTGACATTACGCATTGCCGCACTGGTATGTTTTATATGCAGCAACATCTCTGATCTATCGGCAAAATCAATATCTACATCAGATTCAAACTTCATTTCAGTCCCTTTAATTTACAATTGTTACTGTGCCATCTTTTGTAATTTGGCAATGAGCATTCTTTACCGCAATGCTCACATTGTTTCTTTATGTTACTTGGATTATTTTTTGTAAAATGAGTAATAGGTGCTTGCTTTCCTGCATTAATAGGATTGTTCTTGCAATTATCTCCGTGCCATTGTACAAACGCACCCATACCACTTATCAAATTGTTACAGTGAGTACAGTGGTATTTCTTTTCTTTTCGCCCTTTATTATGAGGTACAAATATGCTAGATGATGTTTTTTGTGCCCATCCTGCTTTCATTTTTTCTCGGTCTTCTGTTGTTCTTTGAATATTTTTATTCCAGGCTTGCTTATTTTTATTAGCTTTACTAACCGCATCTTTAACTGCTTGCGTTCTTGGCAAACCTTTATTCCACGGTACCTTGCCTTTGTTGAGTTTAGATGATGTTTCTCCTACCAAATGTCTTGCTCGTTCATAAAATCTGCTAGTTGGTTTATATCGTTGATTATCTTTACTTTTTACTAAAATCATATTAAAGGCATAATACATTTTATATTTTTCATCACCATCAAACATTTTAGAGAGTAAGAGATGTGCTATAAAATGTTCTCTAGGTGTAAGTGATACTAAGTTATTTTTAAGATTAGTGCCACCTAAACTTCTAGGAATTATATGATGTTTTTCTGTATAACCATCAATAATTCTATTTTTTCTAGTATCAATAAGTTTCCAATAGTGTTTAGTATATTTGTTGTCAATAGGGTTCATGTTGTATTCTCCTATTGTATTTATCCCTATACGCAAAATCTATATCATTTAGGAGAAATTAATCCTGCTTTAATTAATTTTACATAACCTTGTTGTACAACAATTGCTTGTCGTTCAGCATCTTCTACAGCTTTGTGACTTGTAATATGTCCACCGTCTTTTAATCTGACGCCTGTAATATCATATAGCGTTCTAGTATCTCTAATGTCCCAGAAGTTCCAGGGTGTGTTGCGTCCAAGTTGTCTCCATGCATGATCCATAGCTACCACGTCAAAACTTGCACCATTACTCCATGCACCCTTAGCACGATTCCAGCAAAACTTATACAATTGATCCATAGCCTCACTGAACGAGACACGGTCTCTATCTCCCATAGCTTCCTCAATTGCCTCAGGGCTTTGTTTAGCCCACCATTCCATTGTTGCATCATTGATGGTACGGTTATAGATTTCTGTTTGATCCTCAATAGTAGGTCTAATTTCAATCTTATCAATAATACCATGACCCTTAGGATCAAATAGTACTGCACCAATAGTTAGAATCACACAGTCAGGACTAGTGTCGAGTGATTCAATGTCAATCATAACATCTGCCATAATATTCCTTTTGTTCTATTATACACTTAGTGCATAGTGGGTGTAAATCTTTTCGGACATCACGATTGTGTCAGGTGAGTACCACCAAGTATCACTGTATTTCGATTCCCCATAATGTTGTTGCAGCCATTGTCTGATTTCAGCTACATTTTTGGTAATAGCAACAAATGTTCGTTCTTCCCAGCCATTGTTACCATCAGGAACAGTCTTCTTTAATTTTCTAAAGTGTACTGGCTCAAAGTCTGAATAATCGATTATTTGTGAGAATGTCATGATTGTAGTATTTTCCACATATATTTTTTTTCTAGTATATCTTGGAACTTGATTGCTTCATCTTTGTGATGAAATACTGCTCCTCGTATCTCATACATATCCTGTAAATAGTCGCCGTATTCTTTTTTAACATCTTGATACCAAACTACTGCATCGATCCATAGTGTAGAATACTCAGCATTATTATTGAGCATTATTTCTAACCCAACTTGAAAACATTTTATTTGTTCAAATAGTATATCTAATAGTTTAATATTAGTGCCACTGTCTCTGATGTTTTCAAATCTTGGCCACATAACACGATACTGGTCCTTTGATGAATGTTTTTCTAATATAAAAGGTGAATTGTTCATTGGTATTTCAGTAAGAATATAATATACTTCTTTTCGTCCATGATCTTATAACCATCGGTGATGTTACCATCCACTATCATCATCTTGATGCCATAGTTAGCTTCAATGTAATCTTCAAAGTCATACGCATCAAACTCGCCACTGGCAGTATCCTGCATATACTCTTTACGAATCTGTTTCAATGCCGCCCAATAGTCCCAGCGTTTCTTACGAAAATCTATGTTTGGATCATCGTCATCATAATCTTGAATAGGAGGTATAGTAGTCATTTGTATGATAGCTCAAACCATGTAGCTAGTTCGTCTTTGTAAAAAGTAAAGATAATATGTTTAGGAATCTCACCAATCATATCGTCCCATCTAGTTTGATAATAAGAAAAATCATAATCTATACCTTGTGTGTATCCACGACTTTTTAATTCATGTATAATACCTATGATATCAGTTAGTGATTTATCTTTAACTATGATTTGAATCATGATGAAAACATTATTGTAAAGATAGTAGCATGTCTATCATCTTGGAAAGTTAAATTCCATTGAACTCTATAACTGTGAGTTCCACCTTTATCATTCTGAACTATCACATTTTGTTTTTTAGCAATCCAACCTTGACCACCAATTGAATTATGAAGGTAATGAAGTCTAGGCCCTACATTCTTAGCAAGCCATTGTTCTTGTTCAGGTTTCAATTCATGTTTTAGAGTAATCGTTATCATTGTATATTAGTAAATCAAATGCTGTCGCATATTGCGTTTCAGGTTCCATGTGAAAGCCTGTGCCCACACTACCCAAATTTTACGCTTGAATGCTTTCTGCCACCAGATGCGTTTGCCTGTTACTGTCTTTCGCGGAAAGATAGCAAAGTATTCATGCCAGGGGTAGCAGTCTGCTCCGTCAGTTATGATTGTGTATCCCATATACTGCTTTCCTGAACTATGATTAAACTTGTTTGCGCCATTGTAACTCATTCGTGCCTTGTGTAACTCTATGTTGAAGTTTATGCTTCTGCCCCATACTATTCTCACCTGTATTCCTTCATTGTGATTTCTTCGTACTCACCGGCAAATGCAATTCTAAACACTTTGGCAGCTTCACTGTGTTCAAACTGAATCACATCATAATTTATTGATCTATCCATATGGGTGAACATATGCTGCCACTCAACATGAAAACGACTGAAGGGACCTTTCTCTGGATATGCTTCTGCCCACTCATACATTTCACTAGTGCATTTTTTTACTTTAAATCTGTATATGAAATAAGGACGATTGTTGCCGCCGCTTGTAAAAAAGTATTCCATTAGCTATACCTCAATACAAAAATAGTGTATAGTTCATGGTCGTGCCACTTTACATTCATTAGGTAATGTCTATTTTTACTTTTCGCTAATGTAGCCTTGTACAATTTCAATTCTGTTTCTATAATACCTTCGGGATCATGTGACATGATGAAGTTATTAAAGTATCCGGGCGCGCCTCTACGATATTGTCTTCTAATCATGACCACCTTATAGCCGCTATTGTAGCATACTGAGCATGTTTCTGTCTAATCTTTATGGTCAGGCGATTTTCGGCAACATCATTGTTAGCCATGCCCCAGTTCCAGTCCCAACCTTGTCGACCAATATGTTTTTCCATCCAAGGACGATAATGGTCATTGGGATCTGCACTATCGGTAGATACTCGACTACCATCGGGTAGTTCATTCAATACCACCCAACCTTTGGGCCATTGCACATTGATAACAACTCCGGGCATGAATCGCCACCAAAGTTTTTCTATAATGTTGAGACCGCAGGGAACACAATGGTCTGCTGTGATATAGAATAATCCTTTTATTTCTAATTTACTCATTCCCACCTCAACACAAAAAATAGTGCATCTTTTTCCTGACGAAAATAGAAGATATCTTTCTCTCTATGAACCCAGCCATAACGCCATTTGTATTTTTTGTTGCGTCCGCCTGGGCCATAAATTTCTTGACACCATTCTAATACTTCATCAAGTTGTTCCGGTGTGTATGGAACCAATGAAGTATCACCCAGTGATACTATAAATTCATGTTTACTTTTTCTTTTGATCACATCCACCTCAATGAAAACATTATAGCATGTTTTTCATTTTCTATAAAGATAGTTGGGACATATCTTGTTTTGCTGGGTAAAAGAATGGAATTTTTGTTGGGGACTTCATATTGCATACGCTCATAATACCAATCGTCATCGTCTTGTCGTTCACGGCGAATACTAGATTCTATGGGTGAATGTTTGACATTGCCTTTGCCCACATTCTTCCATAACCATTCAATGCAGTCTGAAGGTACACCTATATCGAATTCAAACTTCATGCCCACCTCAACAAAAACCATTCATATTCTTTTTCATCTCTAAAAATAATGAACGGAAATAGTTCATACCAACTACTAAAGGGACCGAAAGTTTCTCTACACCAGTCAGTCATTACATAAAATTGTGCAGACCCACGAGCGGCACCATAATAACTATATTCAATCATGACCACCTCAATGTTAACCAAGACAATAGTTCTTCACTGATGATATAACGGTCCCAGAATCCAGGCCTTGTTGCTTTTAATTCACCGTGTTTCCACATGTATAACGCTTGGTGTTCTATCCAGTCACTGACCTCTTTATTCACATCTACAACCACATAACCTTCGGGCACAGTTTCTTTGTGGTTGGTAACAATAACCCACTTAGGTGGATTTAGATCCATAGGCTGTACACCTACAATGTCTTGTGCTATTAAACCAGGAAGTATTTTCCTAATCATAGGAATCATTATTTTTGGATTTTTTAATGGATCTGTCATGACCACCTCAACATAAACAACACATAATCTTTTTCGTCATAGAAAACAAATTTACCTTGTAGTTGGTAATTCCATTTGCCCCTACAATTTTTTTCACACCATTCTTTGCGATTACTCCATGCGCCGAATTCAGGTGTAACATCATCTGGAGTGATATACACATAACTCATGACCACCTCAACATAAAATGTGTAGCATCTTTTTCGTCGGCAAATCTAAAACCAACTCTACCATCGGTGCTATATCCAATAGTCCATCGTTGTTCATCTGGCAATGGAGGGTTTGGCATGTTTTCATCTAGCCAAAAACCAATGTCAGTAACACTAACTCCTGCACTAATGCCTTTGTGTAGGTTTTCAAATTCTACATCAATCATGACCACCTCAACACAAACCAGTTGAGTTTGTCTTCACCAACAAAGTAGTATCTGTTACGCATACGCTTCCAACCTGTAATAATATCTCGTCCCCAAATGTCTTGTGGGCCAAATGTCTGCTCACACCATAGGTCAGTATCTTTATACTCGTCAAAGTACCACAAATCTTGGCTGTTGTCAACTGGTTCTTCCAGTTCAACAATGTGATAATTGCCGCCTTGCTTCTCAATAATTTCAAGTTTCATCACGAATATCTCAACAAGAAAAATGTAGCATCGCTTTCATTTTCGAACTCAATGTGGGGGTCTTCACCTGAACGGATTGGAATCACTAAGTTTGCGTTATACATTCTTTTCAATTCTTCTTTGGGCCATGCTGTTCGATCTATTGATTTTCTAAAATTGAACCAAAATGGCTTGTCAATGAAGGTAACTGGTTCGACTATATATAGTTTCATGACCATCTCAATAGAAATAACATATAATCTTGTTCTCTAGTAAACCAAAACAAATCATTGTTTCCTTGGGAAAATCCCCAATGGTCAAACTTCTGTTCATTACACCACGCCTGCATTGCCTTTGACCGATCAGTAAACACTTCCCAATCAGCTCTAGTGCCCCCTTGCGGACGATAGTGCTTGTATAGGTATTCTCCATAATTCTCAACAAGAGTCATGACCACCTCAATATGAACCAAGCATAATCTTTTTCATCACGGAATCTGATACGGTCAATATGTATATCGCACCAGCGTGTCCATGCATCAGGATATCGAGGACGAGGGCCAAAGTGTTCGGTACACCATGCGATAACATCATTATAATCATCATAACGATGGTCTGCTTCGTACCAGTTGGCACGACTGAATTTATGTTTTGGTTCTTTCATAGGCTCTGTGCCCAATGTAACATTGTGTCCATTGTACATGGCATTTAAAATTTGTTTCTGATAATAACTCTTACCAGACTGTCTGCCAGCAGAGATTATAGTCCCCGGATGAATACCGAGTGTTGTGTTCATAATCATAGGAATCATTATTTTTGGATCTGTCATGACCACCTCAACAAAAACATTATAAACTTTTTCTCATCAACCACACGATAATCTTTCATAAAGTGATCTCTGTCTAACTTTACTTCTACACCAAACTCAACTAACACATGATGAAGTAGTGCATCATATTTTGGATTGCCGGTGATGACCAGTGCCTCTGGTGGAAGCGGCCACGGCCTCTCTATTTTTTCTACGGCTCGTGCTAATATTGGTTGTAATTCACAAGGTTTCATGACCACCTCAATACAAACCATTCAAGGTCTTCTTTGCGACTGAAATATACTTCACCATAGAAAATTTCATCTTTCCATCTTGTTTGATAGGTAAGGTGATTAAAGCCAGGCTCTCCAAATACTGCATGACACCATTCTTGAATCTCGTTATAGTTTTTTGGTAGAGTGAATGCTCCAACATGCCATGGACCGGCACCATCACCATCTAAATCTCTTTGTATGTCGTAAGTATGAACAAACATCACTTCCACCTCAAGATGAACCACTCTGCGTCTTTACTTTTCTCAAACGCAAACTTGACGCCAAAATTCATAAACTTACCTGTGCAGTTTTCAGTACACCAATCAGCAATATCTACAGCATTATAGCGACTATCAAATGGCGGCAGTTCTACTTGTGTCCATTTCAACACTGCAACAAGCATATCATAATCAATCTCTTTTGCCATATCATCTGCCAATTTATCTAGCATCTCATGTTCTAGGTCTACTTCTAATTTATAGTGCATTATTAAAAACTTAGTTTACATAATATTACATCACGCTCATACCTAAATTTTAGTTGTATAAGCCCACGACTGATTCGCCACCTAGCATGGCGTTCACAGTTATCTATTCTATTATACAGCCATTCCAATACTTCATCGTATGTTGCGGGAAAATCCATTCTAACAGGTATCTCGTATTCATGCCAACCTGGATCAGTATGTTCCCAACCACGAATTTGGTCAAAGTTTTGAATTCTCATGTCCATTTAAGTATGAACCATTCCAAATCTTTTTTCTCACGAAACCAAAACTTTCTATTATTCATATACCAACGAGCCTTAGGTGTCCATACACCATCACTAGGTGTGTCCCCAAATGTTTTCTTACACCAGTTTTCCATATCATGCCAGTCTTGATGATACCAAAAAGGTTCGTATGCTTTTATGTCAGGATCAACTGTATAATATCGTGAGCCGTATACACGACCTTCTTCAATCTTCATTTCCACCTCAAGCTAAACAACACAACATCTTCTTCACGCTTGAAATACCATGTGGTGCGTATTCTGTCATTGATAACATAGTCCATTGGGTCAATACCTATCTTATACCAATGTTCGTTAAACTTACCAATGTATATTTCACACCATTCTTGTGCTTCAGCCCAGTTGACATCTTCTATAGTAATATGATATTTCCATTCTGGACCTAGCATTAGCTCCACCTTAACAAAAAATGTGTAAAGTCTTTTTCATGCTTGAATGCAAAGTATATTATATCAGAACCTCCGATATCATTCAACTCCATCTTTCCAGACCATTGATTCTCCCATACTCTATGGCAATCACAACGAAAGTTCCACCTTATCTTTTCGTGGCACCAGTCATTCATTTCTTCATACCCAAAATACTGACCACCAGGCCCATAATCAGCTATTAATGTATATGCATAATGGTTTGGATTTTCGCAAGTATACACATATGGATAATCAATGTAGAAATCTTCTACATATTGAGCATAGCGTTCTACACCAGGATCACGATTATGCTTGTAGGCTTTCCATGTCAAGTAGCCACTCTTTTTGAGTTTACGCTCGGCGCGATACTTGCGAATTCTTGCTCTTAACCGCAACATAATTCAAACATCATAGCATCTTTTTCATCTTTGAAATAAAATTCTATGCCTGTGTCGCCTGGACGGGTAGTAAATTTCTCGCCAGACAATCCATAATGCTCTATTGCCCATGCGCAGGCTATATTCCAGTCATTTCTTGTCCAGGGTATACATACTTTAATACCCACCGGCATTGAGTAGTTCTTTGACTGTTCTGACATTTTCTGGTTCACGCTTAAACTTGATTGCCCATTGTTCTGGATTGATGTAATCAAGAATCATTTTAACATGGTCTTGATCTAAGTTGTCTAAGAATTGGGTACCGCTGTTGCTATGATACAACATCCAAGGACTGATCTTACCAACTGTAATCAATTGGGTAATACGATTGACATTACCATAACGCAAGTAATCTCTAGGTTGTATGCCTTCCTTGCTAGCCCATTCTATAGTTGTTTCAACACTACGATGAATTGCGTCCATAGGGTCTTCATACCTCAAATACTCAATAAGATATTTTGTGTAAATACTATCTTGACACCAAGTATCAATACGAATTTGATTCTTAATTAACCAATCAACAAATCTACTTACATTAATAGCATTAACATCAACACAATAGTTTCCAAATTTAACAAACGCAGAATAGTAAGGACTGCGAATGAATTCTTCATTGGTACGATTCTTTTTACCAGAAGTGTTCTTTTTATAAAACTGTAACCAAGATTGAAACCCTAGTCTGTTTCCGTGATTGTCCTTTTCTAACCACCTGCGTTTGTTTTCACATATATGTTTATATACTGTAGTCTCCCGTAGGAACTCTCGCTTGCAAAATTCACAATTGAATTTTACTTTATTGTCAATTTCCAAGGTCTCTTTCATATTGTTTTAACTGCTCGTCACTTGTAATTTCATTTAATGTTTCAATATCATTGAGTTTCATTGTAGGAAATAATTCTGCTAAACGACATTTTCTTTTATGCGCCTCTACAAAAGCTTCGCTCACTTCTTTTATATCAGAATCGTTAGCATGTGGATATATCTTTTTATAGTATTCCTTAATGTCTTTTAGTTTTGCGGACACTTCTAGCTTACTGACTTTAGGACTAATATTAGGTATCCATTGATGGAATTGTTTTCCTAACCCCGGGCTACTAGCACACAACATTAACCATTGTAGTTTAGGATGCTTATGAATATATTCATTTAAAAAATATTTATTAGCATACTCATTTGTGCTCATTACATAATAACGACCTATACCTTCGTTAGCCTTTACAGAACTCATCCATTGAATCATCATGTAAGGTGTAAACTTCTTTTTTTGTTCGTCGGTCAATCTATCATAATAATCATAGTCTTTTCTGTCTAAAGCAGATAATGCTTCAAACAAATTAAAGTCTTGATTATCTAATTTTTCATCAGTGGGGGTTTTTGCTTTTGTTGCCATATTAAAAAGCCATTGAATAGTCTACTATCTCACAATTACGACTAATCTCTTTTACAAAATAAACGCAGTCAGGTTTAGGATCATCACTTAATGGTACACATAAGAATTGTCCGTTCTTTAATCTAGGTGCATACCATGTTACATCATGATAAATATCTACGATTTCAATAGGCAAGAAATTAGGACTAAAGCTACTTAGTGGATTAAAAACAAATGCGTTGAAGCCTCTATCATTTATACTGGTTAACGGCAATGTTTCCAAATCCCCATGCTCTTTTTCACCAATTAATATTTGCCAATCAACTGGCATCTTAATTGTGTTATTACCTATCTTTAATACAAGTGCTGGTGCGTTGAAGCTTTCTAGAAAGATTAGTGGAATGTAATGATAATCTACATTGCTTGGATTGCTATTGTCTAGTATAGCAAAACGAAGGTCATCTATCTCCTCTGGTAATGTCTCTAAGTTGTAGTATTCGTTATCTAAGGTTAGGATCCTCACGGGTGTTTCTTTCTAAGTTAAGTTATTATATACTCTTGACACATGAATGTCAAGTTTTATTCTTACAATTGGTAAAATGATATCTGAACATTACATTGCCTTTGCCTTGTTTACCGCAATGCGGACATACTGTAATAGGTTTATTTTTGAAAGTTTCTGATCGGGACTTATTACTTTCTTCAGAATGCGTTATCCCTGTCATTCCTTTATTCCAAGGAATGCTCCCTTTCCTTACCCCACCAACACCGGGTCTTTTAGTACCTGTTCTAGCTTCTATTATGGCTTTCCTTGAAATTTCATAACACCTAGCAGTAATATTGCGTTGTTGTAGATGGTTGTTTTGTATAAATTTACCAAGGGCATGTAGCATTTTAACTCGTTCATTACCCAATGTCATTTTTGTCAACAGATGGTGACATACAAAATGTTCCCTAGCCGTTAATCTAACTAGATTTTTTTCTGAATTATCTCCGCCCAATGATTTTGGTATGATGTGATGACGCTCAGTATACCCTGTAACAGGTCTATCATGTGCTGTTTTGATTATAGAATAATACCAATTGGTATATTTGTTAATGATAAATATCATGCTGGTGCTCCTTAATAGCATTAGAGTGAGTGGGTGTTGGTAGCGCCGCGACTCACACTTATTTATCATTTATATGTCAATTTTTCTACATCAAAGGGATAATTGGCTTCACGGTAAAATGCTTTCCGTTGTGTCAAATGTCGTTTTGCAAATTTGCAATTACTAGTAATGTCCCAGATTTGAACAAAATCTTTATCGGATGCCTTACGAATACCACGACCGATACTTTGAATGACACGAACAAAACTCTTGCCCGGCTCAAGTAACATGACATTAAAGATGCGAGGAATGTTAATACCAACTGCCGCTACACCATATGTTGCAATGATAATCTTGTTGGTAGCAGTAGCAATGTCTTCATAGTGTTCAGTTCTTGTTGTGCCTTTAGTATCACCTGATACGAACACAACATTTTCTTCTTTAACACCTAGTTCTTCTAGTTTAAGATGTATCAGTTTACCTGCTTCAATACGGTCAACTAATATCAGTGTATTGCCTGTTTCCTTAACTGTATTTGCTAGTGAAGCAATATTAGTCATTCGTTTTTCGTCACTGGTCAAGAATTTAAGTTCACTTTGATAGTTAGTGAACTCCATACCATCTTGTAACTGAATGATTTTAACATGACACTGTGATAACACACCCATGTCTTGTAGTGTGCTTGCTGATAGTGATCCAATGACTGGACCTAAACTAACAGTCAATGACATTGATTCAGCCTTAGCTTTAGGGATAGTTCCAGTCAATCCCCAACGAATTGGAATCTGACTCATTACTCCCGTCAGTAATGATTTCAACACATCGGCTTTAGCTTGGTGAACCTCGTCAACAATAACACATACTACACCATCAATAAAGTCTTGAAAAGGAATTTCTGCCTCGTCAGCCTTAGTCTTCTTCATCATGTTACCTAGACTTTGCCAAGTGCAAATTGTATGTTTCTTATCATACTCTTTACGACCACCATAGTATACACCTACATCAAGGCCCAAGTTGATATAGTCTGCTTCTGTTTGTCTTACCAAGTCAGTGTTAGGAACGATAACAATTGTTCTTCCATATTCTTCTACACAGTTTGATAGTGCGGCAGTGATCAATGTCTTACCTGCACCTGTAGCAATCTCTTGTAGTGCTTGTGGATTCTTTAGATAGTTGTTGATGATTTCGATTTGATAGTCACGCAATACAACAGGTTGTCCTGCGATAGGATGACCCTCTGGCCATGTCTTATGTTTGAATGTATCTTCTGTTACTTCAGTGAAACTAAAGGTAGTAGAGTATTCTCGTGTATCTTCTAGTTCAATATCATATCCTACTCTATCTAATACAGGAAGGATCTCTGGTAACAAGTTGATATAGGTACTACCACCTAAACTGAAATAGCTGGTTTTCCCATTCCATCTACCTAAACGGACACTTGGTAAATACCTTGCGCCCGGAACTTCAAACTCAAACATCTTCATCAATGCTTTGCGTTCGGCTAGTTCAAGCCCTTCAATTTTTACATTGACCTCATCTTTGATTATTAGTTTACATTGTTTCATAGTTATATTACTTATCAAGCATGATACTACAAAACAACAAGTAAACACAAACATATAGGAAAAAAAAGGGGACCGAAGTCCCCGAAAGCTAAGTAGAAATTATCGAAAGGGACTTATTGACATTGCCCTTACGCACACTGCAGGGGTTAACCTTTTATTTAAGATTCATCTTCGCACGGTGCTGTCCAACCACATAGTTGGCAATGACGGGCACCCAGAGATCCAAGATACACACCGCAATCTTCATTTTGACAATACAGATAACTCATTACGACACCTATTAGTGACTCAATACAAGTATTATAGCACTATATCCATTTAATGTCAAGTTTTGGCATAAATAAAAGTGAGGGTCACGATGCGTCAACATCTACCCTCTCTAATGCTAAAGTATTACATTTAGGAGCACCAGCATGAATATTTATCTTTGCGTCAAGACCCATAGTATAACGGGTCTAAAGTATCTCTGTCAAACAACAAGAGACCCATTCAAATATAATGGTTCCGGTAAGTACTGGAAATTACACCTAAAGAAACATGGTAAAACGCATCATACTACTATCATAAAAGAATGCACCTCAAAAGAAGAATTAAGATATTGGGGGACACATTATTCTGTTTTGTGGGATGTAGTCAACAGTGATGAATGGGCAAACTTAAAACCAGAAGAAGGTGATGGAGGTGACCCTGGACCAGAAGGAAGAAAGAAACTTTCAACGACTAGTTGTTCTACCCGTAGACCAGAATCAATTGCCAAACGGTCAGGTGACAAGCACTATTCAAAAAGAGAAGGTTATGTGTGTAAGACTTCTGGCAGTAATAACCCGATGCGTGATCCTAAGGTAATAGAAAAACGATCAGGTGATAATAATCCCATGAAAAGACCTGAGGTTGCAGTCAAACTAAGAGATCCAACTATATACTGTTTTGAAAACATATCTACCGGGCAAAAAATTCACATGACTAGATATGATTTTATCGGACACTTCGGAGTCCCTGACGGAAATCTATCAAAAGTAATCAGCAAGAAAAGACAATCAGTTTCGGGATGGAAATTATCCAAATAAAAAGAGGACTAGTCCTCTTTTTATTATGCCCGCATACATGTAGCCTGTGCAAGTGCCTTCCAGTTACCTGAAATTTTCACTAGGTCAGCAATTTTCAAACACATACGCAAAGACATTTCACGCAACTTAGTGTGATTTGCCTCAATGAAATTCATAATCTCGTCAACAGTCTCGGGCTGGAAGTCATAATCAGCGAACAGACCGCCATCAGCATCACGGTGAACTTGTTTAATCCTCAAAAGTTTGTCACGCTCACTGTCAACAGTCAGGTCCAGAAAGTGACAACGACTTTGCAATGCATCCAAGTGAGGCTGAATCTTACTAGCCTTTTTACTATCAAAAGTTTTGTTAGTGATAAAGATAATAGAACCGTTGAAGTTGAAAGTGTTAGGCACTGCCTCTTCACGCAACAAACGACTATCTTTGTTCCAAGAGATACGGCGAGTTTTACCTGAATCCAATGCACCTTTCAATACATTCAATGCATCTTGATCTTCCCACACATCACAGTCATCAAACACCAATACATTTTTAGCGTCACTGTATTTGTAAAGTGTAGCGAACAAGCCGATACCACTGATAGCACCTTTGACAATCTCAAAGCGAGGGCGATTGCCAGTGATCTTGTCAAACATCGATGCCTTTTCCATTTGCTGAGTGACACCGTGACTCTTACCGATACCAGCAGGACCAGTCACAATCATAGCACGAATGTTACCTGCGATACATGCGGCAGACATTTCATCTAATACTGCAAAACGATTAGCAATACGGTCCATTGCCTCAGTTTCTGTTTCTGCAGGTGTCTCTACTTTAGATTCTTTACCACTCAAAAATTCCATACATTCTTGATTATCAAGTTGAATACGCACTTCGTCAGGGCGACCGGGAAACTGTCCCTCGTTTTTAACAGTGACGAAACCACCTTTACTACCTAACTGATAACCTTTGACCAGTTGAAACACCTCACCTTTGACAGGGTCGTTACGATAAGTACCAGAAGTGATGCGAACGATGCTAGACATTTGTTTCCTTTACTTGACTGAATAAGACTCTATTATATACCCGAAATGATTTATTGTCAAATTTTCAGGCGACATTCAATTGAACATTGAGACCTTCCCAAGTTCCAGCAAGACCTACAGCACACTGGTCAGCAACACCTTCACCCGAACGGGTGAATTCAAGCGCATCCAATGCTTTTTGTGTTGCGGCGTTGCACTTAGTAAAGTCACCGACACCATTGCGAATCTGTTTGGCAGTAGCATAGAATGATACTTCACCAACGATAACACGAAAACGGGCAGACTGTTTGAAACGCTTGATAGACATGTATGCTCCTTTAATCAATCAATGCAAGTATTATATGCCCAAAACGATTTATTGTCAAGCGGGTTGCTTACGCTTTTCACCCATCATTTCAGCAAGGATAAACTTGGCAATGTTCATTTGCTTACGGGCTGCCTCGCTACGATCCATTGCCAACAGTTCCTGGGCATCAGACAGGATACCCATCACAACCATTTCCAAACCGGTGAACTTAGCGGTAATACTTTCCATGTAACTTTCACGGATTTCTTGTTCAGACATACCGTAGCATTTAGTTTCAAAATTAGTCATGTCGTGTCCTTTCGTTTACTGTCTAAGATTCTATTATATACCCAAAATGATTTATTGTCAAATTTTGGCAATCAGTTGGGCGTGAATCATGTCCATTTCGGACTGTTCGACATAGAAGTCGGTAGTAGGATCGTAGTACTGGCCCTCTTTGTTGTCATAATACAACACTCGACCACTGAAGTTGAATGGGCCCTCAAGACCTTTGCGTGGACCATACTTGGTGCGCATTTCGTCCATTTGAAATTTGTCTGCAACAACTTTGTAACCCATGAACAACTCCTTTTGACTGAATAAGACTCTATTATATACCCGAAATGATTTATTGTCAAATTTCGGGTATATTTTTACACTGTGTGGTCGTCTATTACCACTACATCGACCCCACGCTGTGGATCAAAGTAGGAATAAACAGTACCAACAGCACCCATATATTCTTCGTTCATGGTCATATCAAGCACAGCATCAGGTGGCATATGTGCCAACAATTCTAACAAATCACGAACTAACATTTTTCTCTCCTTTTATTTAATATACCCATAGTATATCAAATTACCCATTTATTGTCAAGTTTCGGAGAAGTCTATTTGCCAATTGTTCACTTGATAGTAGTTGATTGCATCATGCTCACTGTATTTGTAGGTACCTACTATTGTGATAGATTCTTGCTTAAAAAAGTATTCCCATAAGTGGTTCAATTTATTTTCACAAAGTATTTCAATTCTATATCCCTTATCGTCACTATCCTTTAACCAATACTCTATGAACTTTTTTCCTTTTGCTTTAATTAAAAATTTATTGACTGGAAACAAAGTTTTTGTATCTTGCCATAAAACACTACCGTGCGTATTTTCAAATTGTCTGTTCAAATCTTTAAACATTTCATCATGTTCAATATCGTTGTCATAGAATTCAGGCAAACGATAAATCAAAGGCATCATTTCTTCTTTGACTATTTTGGTACTACCATGAATAAATGTGTTTAAATCTTTTCTAAAATTAGATAGTGGTTGACCTCGCAATGATATCATCATAAGTTTCTTACTAAAGTAATCACGGATGATGTTAGCACGATCCCTATCTTCCTGAATCATTTCGTTGAATAAAATTTTATCAGTGAGATTAGTTGGTCGATTAATTATATTGATACAAGATGCCCTTAATCTTTGCCAAGTAACACTAAGTGCTAAAATATCTTCGGTTACTTCAATTACCTGATATTTTTTTACATTCTCATTTGATGATCCTAAATAAGGATTACCTGGTTCTCCCCAAAATGATTCGGAAATATTTGAACCAATCGCACCAAAAGCTTTAGCCACATCAATTTGATTGATCGCCGATAATGAATTCAAATTGTTTAAGTTGATAATACTAGATGTCATTTTTATCCTATTGAAATATCTTCCATACCTGCGGTTCTTAATTTTACCACATGCCCTAACATGAAGTTTTTTGACTCAAGGGCCTTCATTATACCAAGCCAGCGATTACGCAATAGTGCAACTTCATTAATTAATACCTCAAAGTCAACTACCTCATCCTCACCGTCTACATATTTTTCGGCATCTCTACTAGTCAATACTCTATTATACGCCTCTAGGTATTTTTGAAAATGTTTTCGGCGAATTTGTCTTACTTTGATATTTAAAAATTGTAACACCGCTTCAATCTCTTGTAGTTGATTGAAACGGTGTTCTGTGACACCAGGTAACCCAGAAAGATTTTTTTCAATATTTCCAGAGATTTTTACCTCTTTTTTTGCCATTTCCAATTCTGCTTCACAATGTGTAATAAAATCGGGAATGGCAGATAGATCACTTGTAATACGAGTATACCAATTCATTTAATCCCAATCATCTTGGTCTTCGTAATCGTCTTCATAATCTTCATATTCCTCTTCGGCATCATGCTGTAGAGCATAATCTTTCAGAGCAATACCGATATCTTTATCTACTTTAAAGGCAGCTTTGATATCATCGGCTTCGTGGTCGTTGTCAATCAATAAATTAATTAATGAGTCTGCGGCATCGCTACGGTCATTCAAATCAATGTGAGTGCGTAAGACATCCCAAACTTCAGCAATAAAATCTAAACTCATTCTGCAATTTCCTCTTCTGGTAACGCAGGTACAGTGCTTTGAATTTTATGAGGATTATTAGTAATGTCTGCCATTACTTTATCCAAACAACCATCTTTGTTTGATTCCCATCCCTTACGGAAGTATTTCAAAATCTCACCGTCTGCTGTAGTATATATCAAACTATTGCCTTCTTTCTTCAACAAGCCCTTGCCTTCAGCCAAGTCAGTTAGACCTGAGTAAGGATTCATACCTGTTTGGTAGGGAATCTTAACTTGAACACTTTCAAAAGGTTTAGCATATCGTGTCTTCATAATCTTACATGCGGCACGAATACCCTTGACTTCGGAAGTTTTATTACCATCTTCGTCTTCTTTCAATTTCAACTTACGCATGGCAACTACAATACTACTTGCATAAATGAAACCTTGACCACCACTAATTTTATCATCTGGGTCAAACATATCTTGACTTGCATATGTGTGGTTAGTTGCAACTAAACCAATGTTCAATGAACCAAACATATTAACACAATTACGAACAAGTGCAGTCAATGCTTTAGGTTTACGACCCATGTCACCCTTCATATCACCTGCATTGAATTGATTAACATCAGTTGGGGTTAGTAACATACCCAGCGAGTCCAATACGATTAATACTTTAGGACGATCATCTTCTGGTAATGTTTTATATTGTGTAACGAATTCACTAATCATTTTAGCAACATCATCAATCATTGCCATGTTTAACTTTAATAATTTGCTTTCGTCTGTATCAACACCTAGTGCATGTAACCATGCTTCATCAAGTGCATTCTCTGTATCAATTAAGATAGGAAATATGCCTTGCTTTTGTGCATTTGCAATTAAATTACCTGAACAGATAAAACTTTTACCTGCTCCTGATTCACCTGCAAAAACTGTAACTTTACCTAATGGAATGCCCTTGTCAAAAGTACCTGAAATAAGATAGTTTAATGCATAGTTGTTTGTACTGACCCAATCGGTAGGGTCGTTAAAGCCGATACTTAGTCCGTCAATAGACTTAGTAAGCGACTTCCTGAATTTTGATATATCAAATGGTTTAGTCAATTTTATCTCCTAATTGTGTCTTGTATAGTTTATCAGAGATTGATACTTTATCAAACATCTCCGGGCATTTGTCTGCGAGGTTATCAATCTCATAGTCTTGTGGGAAATGCCGTAATGCGGCTCTTGCTCTATCTCTCACTATACTTGGTACTCGTGGAGTGCGACCTGGATCACACAATTCCTCAAGTAATTTTTTGCCTTGCTTAAGGGCGCGATAGCGTTCGTCTGGTAGTGTCATGGAATTCTCCTTGAGACAAGGGGCCGTAGCCCCCTGTTTCCATTAAGACTTAGTTTGTCTTGCACGGATCATCGCTAAGATGTCTTGTGCTTTATCGCTACTAGGAGTTGTCTTTGGAACTACAACTGGTTCATTGAATGATTCTTCAGCCTTGCTAACATCATCTTCCCATGGTGCGGATGTAGAATCTGATGCAACTGGTGCTGTAGTTGCTGTTGATTGTGTTGTGCTACCTGCTGGAGCTTCTAAGCCCCATGGACGATAGTATTGTCCCCAACGCTCAACATCATATGGTTGACCGTCAACGCTTGCCTCAAACATTTCTTTAATGATGCGTAGTTCTGCTTCGCCTGGCTTCTTTGGTAAGAAGTCTTTTAGATTAAACAAACCATGCGCTTCAATAGCGGCTTGTTCTGCTTCAGTCAATGGACTTTCTTTACGAGCCCAGTTACTTGTAGAATAGTCAGCATAACCACCCTTGCTTGTTTTCTTGATGTTGAAATCAAGACCACGCAAATAGTCTGTTGGTAATTCTTCAATCTCTGGATCCATCAAACCAGCCTTAACGATTGGAATGATTTGTGGGCTGATGATGAACTTACGAATTGGGTTCGCAGGAACTTTATCGTCACCTAGTGGGTTTTGACGAACAAATCCTTGGAAGATATAACTACGCTTCTTCCAGTACTTGTTTGCCATTTCTTTCAATGTTTCGTCTTTGTACCAAGGACGAACTTCTGCTAAGATAGGGCAACTGTCACCATACATTTCTACGCATGGTACTTGTACCTCAAGACGCTTGTGAGTAGGATCACCCTTGACCCCATTGAATGGAAGCTTGATGATTTGTTTTTCAACCCAGAAGAAGTCGTTCTTTGAATCACCATCAGGTAAGAAACGAATGCTAGCTGTAGTGCCTTCGTCCATGTTCCAGTGGGGATATGTTGAGTTGTCAGACTGAGTTGTAGAACCCTTGTTTTGTGACTTGTTTTCTTGCGCCGCAATACGAGCGCGGATTTCTGCTAATGATGCCATGATATTTTTCCTTATATAAATTGAGATGGTCTCTTGTTTTTAATATTCGCCACTCACCATGAGTGACTAACACAAGTGCTAGTGTAGCAAATCACTAGTACCTCTGTCAATAGTATTTATCCCTAATCAGGGAAAATAGATTTTTTATATTGATTTTTGATAAAATTTTATAGTAGCGTTTACTCTACGCACACTATGGCTTATTCCACAATATTGATTGCAATGTGACATGACATCTCTAATCTTATCGATGCCATACCAAAACAATCTCAGGTCACCTTTTCTATTTAACTTGAATCCTGGAAACTTATGTGAGAAACATAATCGTGCAACACCATCCATGTCAACCATAATGTTTCTATTGAAACTATTACAAATTAATTTCTTTGTGCCTCTACCATTCCAACCCAACAATGCGTCTTCATTACTATGTACACTGTCATGATACATTTCTACTGTATCAATATATTCTGGATCTAAGTTAAGTTTATATTTTGTATTACATTCATGTAATATCTTTTTTAATCCTTCATGGTCACGAATTACATTGTTCTCATAAAACTTGTCTGCTCGTTGTTGACCTTCTTTGTCTATTAATGTACCAAACATTGGTTGAAGCCAATTTAGTTTTAATTTATCAGCACCTAACTCATTCAACACAAAATCATAAAACTTGTCCAAATCTCTATAATTTTGTTCACACATAACTGACATCGCATATATAGGAGTTGTTTTGTTTAATAGTTTTCTAGCTTCTAATAACAACTTAATAGCATTCACTGCCATATCAAATGAACCAACCACGCCCCTAGTTGAATCATGTACTTCTGCCTTATAGCTATTCAATGATATAGTAATTTCTGTAGGACCTTCAGTAATTAATCTTTTAGCCATAGATAAATTAGTTACCATTGTGCCATTCATAACTGACAAACATCCTAATCCTAATGCTCTACATTGTCTAGTAATAGGCCAATATCGTTCTGGGTTCATCAATGCTTCGCCACCACATATAACAATTTTACCATTAGGATTCAATTCATAAAATTCATTGATAATTTCATTGCGCTGTTCTATATTAATATGTGAGGGCAATACTACTTCTTCCCTAGTCCAATACATGCAGGTTTTGCATTTAAGATTGCATTGCAGATTAGTATCTAAGAATAAGAATTGTGGTGGATTTATCATTTTGTTAATATCACTGGTTCTGGTTGTGTTCCGTTTATGTCATCACCTGATAACAACCAAGTCTTTTCATGCTTGACTTGAATTTTTGGATCACCCCAAATTGTGTATCCTATGCTAGATACTTTGCAACAAAAACTAGTGTCTTCAGATAGAAAAGTATTTTCATATTCGTGTGGTACTGGGCTAAACCAAGGAAACTCTAATGATTCAAAAACTCCTGCTTTAACAGCCATGAAGCCCATTCCAGTTGCTCCCAATTTAATTCGGTCACTATTCAAATCCAGTTGAGTTCTTTCTATCCAATGAAGGTGTTCGTAATTATCTACCGTTTCTGACTTAAATTTGATTGCCTGAGCATAGGTTTTATTATCATGTTGCATATAAAATCCAGTGACAATTTTATGATCATTGTTACTTATCAGTCTGCCCAAGTCCTGTGGTTTCCAAATACAATCATTATCTATCCAGATTATCCAATCATATTCTATTACCCCATTGAAGGGTTTAAATGTTTTAGGGGGTGATCCTCTGCCGCCTAATAACCAATTTCTGCAATTATAAACTACAGGGGTATAGGCATTAACAGTCTGGTACTCTATGTTATTTCTATGTAGTGACTTAACCGTGTCATTCCAAGCAGATAACCAATTTTTACTGAAGTAATCTCCAGGTAAACAAAATACTAATTTCATTAAATTATTTAATGCGTATTTTGTTTACTATAAGATTTTTACTTTTTGATAAGTCTTAGTATAGCATCGAGGTCTTCTTGACCTTCTGCCACCGCTTGTGGGACCATGTTGATAAAGTTTTCGTTAGCACCAACTAATTTACCACGCAATGGGTTCTTCTTAGTAATCTTTTCGGTTGGGCCTAATTGACCTACACGCTTTTGGTTAGCATCTAGGTCTTCCGCCACACCTTCATCTAAATCATCATAATCATCGTAATCATCAGCGTCTTCATCAGCATATAAATGTGCAGTTGCTTGTTTGTGTTCGGCAATCAATGCACTACTGATCTTTGGACCTAATGCATCTTCATGAACATCTAGTTCGTCACCATCCATTTCAGTACCGTAGAACACTTTTTGTCCATTCTCATAAATGAAGTAATAGAAATCACCATCATTGTCTTGTTCTGATGTTACCGTATATGTATGTGAACCTAAACGATGTTGAGTTTTTGCTGTATGTTCAGCATCACTGTATGATCCTTGTCCAGCCTGTCCTGGGTGCCCAACTTCTGGTTGACCAATAACCTCTTCATCCATTTTTTCACCTTCAGGAATACCTACTGGATTATTACTTTGCATTCCATCATCTTCGGTTAGACTATCAGCCCATTCTGACAACTTACTAATTTCTCTGTCAATAGTAGACTCGGCTACCTTCTTGTGTAATCTAGATAATATTGGCATTACACTTTCAATTCTTGGATCTAATGTTTCTTGAACAAATAATTCATTTAGATTAGTTTCTTCACCTTCATTTTCCATTAATGCTGGTGTCCAACTTTCAAAGTAAGTATTATACCCACGCTTGCTTGTCATACGACCCAATGATTCTCGTAGACTTTGATAATGTGCAATACCCTCATTAACTAATTTTTGTGCTGATTCATTAAATTGTCCGTTGCGAGTAGCACGAACAAATCCAGCCATTTTACTATATTCTTCGCAAAGGCTTTGGATATGTGACCAACGATCATCATTTACTTTGCCACCTTCAGCAATGTGTCTAGCATATACTCGTGCAACACCAGGCTTTTTAGTATCAAGTAAATAGCGTTCACCTAATTGATTCTCAAGGAATATTCTGTTGATATTACGATAGCGTTGTTCACCTTCTTCAATGACACGGCTGTGTTCAATTACGATTTTTACAGTAGGAACTGCATCGCTATAACTTGCTTTTTTACCCATAGGATAATAACCTTCCCCTAGTTGATCTTTATTTTTCATATGCTTCCTTCTTGCCATATCATTACCCAATTTGTCCATGTCTTTTAGAATACGACCTTCAAATCCTTCTCGTGGCCACCATTGTGCTATTTGTTTTAAAAATCCCCACCAGCTATCGTCATATCCTATTCCGGGTGTGGGACTATCAGGACTTTGTGTTACATCGTCTTTATAATATAAAACTACTTTTCTATCATCATCTACTGTAGCAAAAACATCTCCATATGACTTACCATCTTTGGTAAATGTAAATTTGAAAACATCTGCTTCATCTTCTAATGGCGTTACTTTACCAGTAGCATCCATTGGAATAGGATTGTATTTGGATAATACACGAAATAGTTTGCTGTTTAGGGTTTCTTTGTTTATTGGCATATAAATGTATTTATCAAATTATACGCCAAGTACGGCAAAGAATGGCAATGGGGCTATCATTTCTTCATGGTCTTTGACATAATTATCCAATTCAAAATGATATGATCCTAATTCTTGTATCATTCTAACTGTCAGTAAGCTAGCCATTATCAAGTCGTCAGTATCCCCGATCTTAGCAGCATAGCTGCCGGCATGTGCAACAAATGCTTTTAATTCACTGATAAGACTACGACTATTTATGGTTAATTTCTTACTTTCAATTAGTGTTTTGAACTTGGCACAAGCAGTTAATTTGCTTTTATTAGTGGTGTTAAAGCCTTTACGCTTTTTACCTGGTTCACTTATGAAAGTTCCAGGGATATTGCTTTCTCCATACTCATTTAGTGAAATCAATGCAGCTTCACCTATGCTGTTATTTTCTACAGAATAATAAAGATTGTTTGGTTCCCCCGTACATTCAGTAATATATTTGTTGATTTGTGCTATTAATTTGATTTGGCTAGGTATGTCTGTTTTATTATGTTTCCACTCACCCACCTGCGTGGCCGTATTTGCTTCAAATATTTGTATTGCTGCTGGATCACTACCTGTACCTAAACTAGGATCAAGTGCTACTGTGTATATATTACCCTTAATAGGTTTTTGATACCAGCGAACCTGCCCCATTCTACTGATTGGTTCTATGCCCTCCATCATGATTAATGTATTAGGGTTGATAAGTGTTTCATCAGCAATAATGAACTCACAACCAATTTCACGATTGAAACGATCTTCACCTAATTGTGCTTTCATTTCATCGGCCCATTTTTGATCACGGCCTGGTTGTTCGTTCCAATAAGCACGGTATGCTCTGAATCCGTTTATACCCAACTCGGTTGTATTTCCAAACTCATCTTCTGTCTTGTTAGCACCCTTCCAGATATAAGCAAACTGATCTTCGTCACTGTTTGGTGTGCTAGTGATAATTGCTTTACCACCAGTACTTAATGTAGGAGTAATAGCAGTCCAGAATTCTTTAGCGATACTTGGTCGAACGAATGCAAACTCGTCAAGATACAATAGTGTAATAGACATACCACGACCAGTGTTTTCAGTAGTTGTGGCACTGACAATACGACTACCATTTTCAAAGTCTAAACTACCTTTGTTGTATGTTGTCACACCTGCTTTGATATAATCTGGACATGCTTCATATGCATAACGAATACGCTGCATAATCTCCTGAGCACCTGTGTATTTGTGTGCGGCAATAAGAATTGTTGAGTCTGGTACGAACATAGCATACCATAACAAATAACCTGCAGCACTTGTTGACTTACCACTTTGTCTAGGCATCAAACTAATACTAAAACGATATTTGTGATATGTTTCGATCAATCGTTCTTGATAGGGCCACGGATGATACAACATACTGCCCTTAGTAGGGTGTTGAATCATAAAGAAGTTATCCATGAAGTATAGATAACCCGTATTTGGATCGCAACACTTTACAAAGTCTTCTAACTGTTGTTGCGTAAACTGTGTTTTAGTATACGGGGTTTTTACTAAAGTTTCACTCATGCTATATTTAGCTAATGAATACTACTATTTAGAAAATGAATCTTCGCCTGTAATATGGGGCTGTGCGAACCACAGTTTGAACCATTCTTTGTCACCAGGACGAATGTTGTGTTCGCGCATGTACTCAGCTTTTTTAGCTGATGTAGAATAGTCAGGTGTTTTTGCTTCACCTGTGATTTTTCCTGACCCACTCAAACGCTTTAACTCATCAAGTGTCATATCTTTTTCAGGAGCAGGTTTATACTCCTTCATGGATTGATAACCGTTTTGTAGTTTAGCTTGTTTGAATGGATCGAACATTAATATCCGCCTGTTAATGTACTACGCTTCCAAGTATTTGTAGCGGTGCATATATAGATATAATTTGCATCCCAACAGATTTGCCCAGGTGTTCCTGTAGCATTTGAGGCTTTAGTTGTCTGTGGTGCTTTTAATATACCAGTCAATGTTATGTTATTAGCACCAATGTTACCGGCATAGTCTTTTAACTGTGGACCGTATTTGAACTCACCGTTATCATAAGTTACAATATTACCTTGACCATCAGTTGAGGCAACTGAACTCACAAAGAATCCGCCATTTACCGATAATGTAGAACTACCATTAAATGCGATATTACCATCAGTTCTTAATTCAATGATATCATTTTGATTACTGTCTTGTACTAGGACATTGCCAGGTGTAGTTAATTTATTAGAGTCATCAAATGTCCAACTGTTTTCTGAACCAGCTACAGTTATAGTAACATTAGCATTACTATCTAATGTTAATGTAGTGTTGCCATTAATTAAATTTGCTTGTAATCCTGTGGCACCGTTGACTTCTAAAACTCCGTCATAAACTGTTAGTCCCGCAACGTTTGCGGTGTTTGCTGAGTCTGTCATATAGATAGTACCTGGACCTAACCACAAGTTAGCCCAACGATGTGTTGCATTTCCTAGGAGGTATATGTTATCAGTTGAAGGGTTGACATTTCCAGCAGTACCTGCGTTTAAGTATGTAGCAACATTACTATTTCCATAACTTCCACTACTGCCTGGAACTACATTTAAGTTACCTTGACTATTGCCAATATATAGTGAATAGTCTGTAGTGTCAACTACTAATTGACCAGGACGAGCATTGCCATCATAGTTTGCCAAGTCATCCTTGATGTGTTTGTCTATCTGTACATATAGACCTGTAATTTCGTTGTATGGTGGTGGTGTAGACATAAAAAAATACTCTCATATAGAGAGTATTTATCAAAGTTTTGAAACTTACTTGATATCCAGTGGTCTTTTCTTAGTTAGAACCAAGCAATAGAAGTGTTCTTTAACTTCTATTTTTTCACTATTAGGGTCATTATCATCACTAGGGAAAGTAGCATCA
>Ga0208386_1000066_pt1 | contig 34201 bp, 49 predicted proteins | sample CryBogCBH16Oct07_FD_185510 | JGI IMG/M metagenome (GOLD analysis project Ga0208386, IMG submission 185510) | Freshwater microbial communities from Crystal Bog, Wisconsin, USA - CBH16Oct07 (SPAdes) | ecosystem: Environmental > Aquatic > Freshwater > Lake | place: Crystal Bog, Wisconsin, USA...
ACTTCCGAGGACGGCCGCGGCAGCCTGCGCTTTCGGGGGTCCTGAACTCGCGAGAGAATTTCTCTGTTGGGCAGTCATGCTTTCCAGAATTTTCACGAGTTCTTCGACCGTCTGATCGCTCATCTACTAGGGTCAAGGAAAAAAGGTTTTGTGTCCAAGGTTTTTATTTTTTGAGAAAAGTTTTTAAAATTTAAAATGACCTTCAACGGGCGGCTCCTTCAGCACCAACGCGAAGGCGTGAAATGGCTCTTGGCGAGAGAACGGTCGGTCGATTACCCAGGAGGGTTTTTATGTGACGAAATGGGCCTCGGTAAGACGGTCCAGCTCGTCGCCACTATGCTGGAAAATCCAGTCGACCGAACTCTCATTATCGTTCCAAAATCTATCGTGACGCAGTGGCTCGGAGAAATTAACAAGTTTGGCCCGTCTCTAAAAGTTAATCTGTTCGATGGGCCAAAACGGGCACTAGATTCTAGTGCCCACGTGACAATCGCGCCCTATTCCATCCTGCCTCAGAGAAAAGGCGGACCTTTGTGTCCGTTGATTTCAGTCGAGTGGGACAGAATTATACTCGACGAGGGACACGAAATTCGTACCCAGAGATCAAAGACGACGATCGCGGCCAAGGTTCTCCCGGGGAGAATACGATGGGTAGTCACTGGAACTCCTGTATTCAACTCGATCCGTGATTTCGTGTCACTCGGAGGGTTTATCGGAATTCCTAAAAGTCACGTGCAGTGCTACACGAATGAAATAAGGGAAAAGTATCTTTTGCGTCGTACAAAACTGGATTGCGAACGCTTCACTCTTCCTCCATGCGATATAGAAACAGTCGAGCTCGGGATGAACGCCGAGGAGGCTCTCATGTACAGGGAGGTTTACCGAAAAAGTCAGGAGACGGTCGAGGAAATTTTTGCAGAAGGGCAACAAAACGTCCACCAGATGGAACTGATAGAGTGCCTCCTGCGAGTCAGGCAGGTTATGGCCTGGCCTCAACTCTACCTGGACGGAATGGCTATCAAAGAAGGAAGTGATCCGGTGAAGTGGACCGGCGGGTCCGTCAAAATTGATTGCCTCATGAAAATGATAAAAGAGCATCCGAACGAAAAAACTCTTGTTTTTGGTCAGTTTATGGGAGAGATGGACGAGATTCATGACAGGCTCCACGAAGCCCGAATCCCTGTTTTTAGGATAGACGGTTCTATAGACACGGAGAAACGTGCCGAGAGAATCGAGAAATTTCAAAAAAGTTCGGAGGGTGGTCCGGCGCCCGTATTTATTATCCAGATCAAGGCTGGAGGAGTCGGGCTCAATCTCCAGTCTGCTACAAGGATCTACATAACCTGCCCGGCCTGGAATCCCGCGACAGAACTTCAGGCAATTTGCAGGGCTCACAGAAACGGTCAGACGAAAAAGGTTTTCGTGAAAAAACTCATTTATGCAGAGGTCGAAGGTCTTCCAAGTATAGAACAGTCAATCATTGAGCTCCAGGGGCACAAGTCTGCGGTATGTGCCGAAGTTCTCAATGACGAGAGACTCAAGGCTCAACTACCCGCACTGAAGGGAGGGGTAACAGCCAGGGCGGTTCGTAAGATTTTTAGCGTGTAATTATAATGAAGGTTCTGGCAATTGCTCTCGTCCTTTTTGTCTTGTACATGTCTCTCGTCTCTAGATCTGGGTTTACTTACCCTCCGGAAGACATGTCCGATCGGTACCGGTGGGCAGGTGACGCCTCGTCGGTGATCGGACATCCATGGGCTCCTTCATAAAAATATTAGTAAAGAATAAATGACACATGATCAGTCTGTAGGATCGCGCGCTCAGGTCATGAACGGGACGGCCCACCACACCTCAGGAGGCCTCATGAAAAAGGATCTAAAGCGAAACCCAAAGACTGGCGAGATCGTCAGCAAGGACAAGCACAAGGACGGTAAGAAAAATCCATGGATAAAGGCCGTCTCAAAGGCCAAGAAAGAATTGGGAATACCCAAAGGGGAAATGGCATTTCCTAAGAAGGGTTCAGAACTCTACAAGACGGCCAAGTCGTTGATGGCTTAATCGTCGAGAAGAATACGTCGCCTGACTAAAGTATCAGGGGGAGAACCGACCTCGACCTGACTTTCGGTCCAGATCCTCACCTGGGTCGCCCTGCACGTCAGACCGTAAACATCCTGGAAAAAATAAGATCCGGCAATTTCCATAATGCACGAAACGTCAGCACACTTCATGCGGTCGGGTCCGTCGTCTATGACCGACCCACTGACATCAAAAAACAATGTAGAATCGTCCGCCTTTAGGCGCATCTGACCATCCTTTAAATTAGAGCGATACGGAGTCTCCTGGCAGAGCTTTTGCTCGAGATTCCTAAACCACTCGATAAAAACTTTGTCGCTGACACTAACCTGAAAGGACTTGTATTCGGGATTATAGCCCCAATTACATGTCCCTCGTGGTATCTGAAATTTTAGGGGACATGTTCCCAGTATGAACTTGGATCGTCCCCGAGTAGTCTCGATGACAATATCGTCTAGGTTTATTTCGTTCCACAAGGGCATCTTTATATAATTTTGTTTGTCTGTTTTAAGTAAAATGCCTCACACCTACAAAGGTCAGAGATTGGGAACATATAAACGTCCCAAGAATTCGCCGACTCTTGCGACTATTCGCCAGTCTCCTTCTCCCGGAAATAAATACGTCGTAACCAAAAAAGTTGGAAGATTTACAATTCTTACAAAGCTTGTGCCCGTCAAGCGCGGCAGATTCACAGTGTACTACCGGCCCAGTTAATCGCCCGCGCAAACCCGGAACCTTTCAGTAAAACTCTTTTTTCCGTATAGAACGAGTCGGTAGCATCCGGTATGAAACAAAAAGCCCCTGAAGAGGTAGTCACCTCTATAGAGTGCTCCTCTTCCAGCGCGTTAAACATCCAGGCCTGTCTGTCCACATAGTCCAAATTTATGGGTCTTCTTACTACGTAGCACCCAGGTATTCTGAGTATATGGAGAGATTTCGTTTCCGTGTTATAAATCAGGCCATCATGGGACTCGAGCAGGTACCAGAGTCTCCAGGAGCGGTCCGAGTTTATCTTCCTGGGTTTGAACCCAAATTCTCGGCGAAGATCTATGTCTTCTGAAATATCTATAATGTAAAGCACGATATCATCCGGAAGAAACTTCCAGCACTCGTCCATTTACTACATTTGAATGTTTGTGTTTATCACCCCGAGCACATCTGACAACTTTCGGGATTTGCGAGAGAGCACGCGAGTTTGGGATCTATTGTAAATTTTATAGGTTGAGCCTTTGAACGAGTCCTCAGGTAATACATTCCAGTTTTGAGTCCTTTGTGCCATCCGTACACGTGCATCGAACTTAACTTGGCCATGGTAGGGCTCTCCATGAAGATGTTGAGTGACTGTGACTGGTCCACAAAGGCACCACGGTCGGCAGCCATGTCTATGAGGCTCTTCTGCGGAATCTCCCAGGCTGTTCTGTAAATTGATTTGAGTTGGGCCGGCAATCCGGGAAGATCCTGGACAGATCCATTTGCCGCAATGATCTGATCCTTGAAATCTTTCGACCAAAGTCCTATCTTCTGCAAGTCTTTGACCAGGTGACGGTTGATCATGACAAACTCACCGGCCAGGGTCCTTCTCAGGTACAAGTTCGTCGTGTAGGGCTCGAACGCCTCGTTGTTCCCTAAGATCTGTGCGGTCGAGGCGGTCGGCATGGGCGCAACGAGGAGAGAGTTGCGAAGCCCCGAAGCTATTATTTTTTCACGAAGGCTCTCCCAGTCGTACATGCTCGGCTCGGCCCCCCACATATCCATCTGCAGGATACCCTGAGATGCCGGGGAGCCCTTGAAAGTCTCGTAAGGACCCTCTTCCTTTGCCAACTCGCACGATTCGGTAAGGGCCGCGTGATATATAATTTCAAAAATAGCCTTGTTAAGTTGCCGAGCTTGTGGTTCATCAAATGACAGCCCGAAGATCATGAATACGTCAGCCAGGCCCTGTACTCCTATGCCTATAGGGCGATGCCGGAGGTTGGACTTTCGGGCCGCCTCTGTCGGGTAATAGTTTCGGTCGATGACCCTGTTTAAATTTCTGGTCACTACTCTGGTAACGGAGTGAAGTTTGGAATAGTCAAAGTCACCCGAACTTGTGACGAACGCAGGTAGACTCAGGGACGCCAAGTTACAGACGGCCGTTTCATCAGGCGTGCTAACCTCGTTCACCTCGACGCACAGGTTACTAGACTTGATAGTGCCTATATTTTTCTGATTTGACTTTTCATTTACAGAATCTTTGTAGCACATGTAAGGTGTACCGGTCTCGATCTGGGACCTGAGGATCGAGTCCCATATTTGCCGGGCCTTTACAACCTTTCGAAATTTTCCTTGTGAGATGTACCCAGAGTACAATGTGCAGAACTCGGCCCCGTAGACGTCCGGAAGACCCGGGCACTCACTGGGGCACATGAGATGCCAGTCGAGATCATTCTCTACTGCTTTCATGAACATGTCAGGAATCCACAGGGCCGTGAAGAGATCGCGACACCTGGCTTCCTCGTCTCCCTGGTTGAGACGAAGCTCCAGAAATTCCATGACGTCCGCGTGCCATGGCTCGAGGTAAAACGCAAACGATCCCTTTCGTTTTCCTCCTCCCTGATTTATGTACCTGGCTGTGTTGTTGAAGACCCTCAGCATTGGAACTATCCCATCGGATTTTCCGTTCGTTCCCTTGATGACGGAACCGTTTGCCCTGATGTTAGAACAATGAATTCCTATTCCACCTGACCATTTTGAAATGTGCGCGCATTCTTTGAGCGTCTCAAAAATTCCTTCGACCGAATCATCCTTCATGGCTACTAAGAAGCAGCTCGACATCTGAGGATTGTTCGTCCCTGCATTGAAAAGGGTCGGCGTCGCATGTGTAAAGTATTTGGCCGACATGAGCGCGTAAGACTCGCGGATGCGCTTGGAGTCCCCGCCGTGAATTCCAATGGCGACCCTCATGAGCATGTACTGGGGCGTCTCTCCTGGCAGCAAGTAACTTCTCTGCATGGTCTTGAGACCGAAAAACCCGTAACTGTAATCATTTTCATGGAGAATCATAGCGTCCAGACCGAGTGTCACGTTTTTTATGAATTCTTCGCTGACGAGCCCCTTCTTGTAAAGTTCGAGCGCGCAGTCGGAGAAACATTTCGGACTCGTCTTGTGCATGTTGCTGACGGTCAGGCGGGTAGCCAGTGTTTCATATTCGGGGTTTTCTGACATGAGGTCTATGGCCACGTCTGCACTCAGAGAGTCAATCTCACACGTGTGTATGCCGTCGTACATATTTGAAAAAACTTTTTGAGCGATTCTATCCGGTGCAACGTCTAGGCCGTCACAAAGTCTCCGAATCCTCTGGGTAACTTTGTCAAAGAGCATGTCGGCCGAAGATCCATCACGCTTGATTACTTTCATTTGCATTACAAGACGTCTATTTTTTTATGCCAACCAGTAGTAATGGCGACCAAGTATCTGCCGACGCCCCTCTATGATGCATTCTTTTCAGGATTTAATCGTGAACAACTTCACAGATCTATTATTCAGAAGATCAAGGACACTACAGGGTACGTGATTGATCGGCAGAATGACGCCGATCTCCAGACGCTCATGAAGAAAATTTTTGTAAATATGCGTGAAGACCCTAACACGAACGTAAAGGCTCAGCTAGACGCGATGAACAGGGTGGTAGTGTCAGAGGCGGCCCAGACTATCGAGTCTGGAGTTCTTCAGCAACTCTTGTACCTGCGAGATATATCCGCAAACCCAGTCCCGGATCCCAGGCCCACGAATACCAGCACGTTCGGAAACAAGCTTCCCCAGAACTTTAAATTTGGGTTTTAATATATGAAGGCACTTGATGATATCCTTATAGGATTTTTTATATTTTTTGCGATCGATCGTGCGATCCGCCTATTCAGTAATGCGGTCGTGGCCAGAGGAGCCAGCAAAGAAACTGTAGAAAATTGGAAATTGGGTACCGAGATGATTCTTCTGTTCGCGTGCATCTTTTTGGTCATAAAATTCAGACGCTCTCTCTCACAGATAAACAAATTCTAACCTAGAACTGTAAGATGAATCATTACCGAGATGAAACTATGCAACTTTGCAAACACAAAGGGTGGGACAAGGCGAACGTGAGCACAGTATGGATGCTTTACACTGAAGAAAACGGCGAGTTGGCCAGTGCCATAAGGCAGCTCATGAGAATGTACCGTAAGACTGGACTCAAGAAGGACAAGGGGACTGACGTCACTCAGGAGATGTGCGACGTACTGAGTTATTTGTTCCAATTGGCCGGAATGTTGAATATAGACCTGGATCAAGGCTGGGCTATTCATAAGGAGAAGGCCCAGGGCAAGATCTACAAAGAAAATATGGGAGTCTATTAATGGCTACAGCCCTCATGATGAATGACGACCTGAGTATGGATCGTGTAAATCCGTACACCTGGTCAGGGACCTTTGGAGTATCTAGTAACGGTTCTCACAACTGGCAGCCTGATGGTACCTACACAGTCCCATGGGACTCTGCGCCCAGTGACCGCCTCGATACAAATCTGTCTCTAAAACACTTTGACGTCATGGCCCTTAATGACGCTGGACAAATGTGGCTGAATACCATGCCCGCAAAACCGTCTGCGCCGTTCCCCAGTTTCCCTGCGCGAAAATACGAACGCGACGATGGTAAACTGACATGGGTCCGACCGGACATCAATTTTAACTATGTTTATGATAAAGACTTTATAGGGTCTCGTAAACTTCCCGATTATCTCGTCAAGAAAATTTCGGCCCGACCCAGTCCTCTGATTTTTATGATTATTTTTGCGGTCCTCGCCTTTGCATTTATTAAAAAGTGATTATTTTCTGAGCCACAACCTTTATTAATTTTTTTTCTAAAATATTTTTTTCATTTTGTGAACGTGTTTCCAGTTTGGGACAGTGATGAACCTCAAGCTGAATGCACCTCGCACAGAAATTCCCTTGACACTCGTTGCAAGTCAGAAACTTGGGACGGTGCAGGCATTTCCACGCACAGGGAGTCGGTGTCATCTTCTACGACTTCACAATTTATTTGTTCCCATACAACCTCACATAACCCGTTTTTTCTGGCACTCGTGACTCGGTCCCAGAAATCCTGCATGGTCTTGATATGATCAGCGAACCACTGCCTATCACGAGAGACTTTCGTGATCATGAATATCTCTGGAACTGTGTCGCTCGCTGGTCTGTACTGGACGAAATCACAAACTTCAAAATCTAAAATTTCGAGAAGAAGTTGAATCTGGGGAAGGTAATGAACCGGGACTTTATCTTCTATTTTTCGGGTCAGTGGGCATTTTATCTCGACCAAGAGTCCGTCTTCTGTTATGCCGTCGGCCGACCCCCCCAAAAAAGGATATTTTGCGTGTTGTACAAGGCCAATCTCGTGGGTCTTGCGGCCGGTCCTGGCGTCGTACAAGTCGCGAGCCACGGGCTCGAGAAGAGTTCCGTGGGCCGTAGCTGCGTTCCCGGCCCAGGGCCTCTTCAAGACTTTTTTTGTCAAAAGATCGTCAGGTTTTTCGTAGCGATTGTGACCTAGAGCACTCGCGACGTCGCTCGCGGTCAGCATGTTTTCTCGCAGGGCCAGCCATTCTTCACTCCTCTGTTCAAAGTATTTACGATTCAAAAGTTCTTGAACTTTTGGATCCATCCTTGATTTTAAATCGCGAGTCTGTCTTAAGTAAAAGTTCGGCCGCATTTTGTTCAGCCTGTTTTTTAGTACTGGCGTATCCGCAACCCATGTTCCGACCGTCGACTATCAGGGTCACGGCAAACGTCCCATTGACATTACCGTCTACCCTGTATTCCGGCAGATCAACCTTTTCAGATTGGCACCAGCGCATCAATTGATCCTTGTAATTATCGTCAAGATTTACATTGGTTTTGACTTTTTCAAAAGATTTTAAAATAAATTGTTTCGCGTAAACCATGCCGAGATCGAGATAGATGGCACCCACGAAAGCCTCGAAAACATCCTCGAGAATCTTGGGATTTGTATTCCATCCGTTACGTATTCCCTTTTCATCCATGAGGATCCATTTTTCAAACTCGAGTTCTTTTGCAATTTCAGCAAGAGTAGTCCCACGGACCATCTTCGTCCGAGCTTTTGTCAAGAATCCTTCCTGCTCTTTTTCGTGCCTGTCAAATAACCATTTTGTAACTACAAATCCAAGGACCGAATCACCCATAAATTCTAGCGTTTCGTAAGAAGATTTGAGATTTTCAAATCTTTTCAGCGCCGATTTATGCGTGAATGCTCTCACGTAAAATTCTGTATTTTTAACCTTTGTGCCGACGAGTGAATCGAGCACGCTTCTTGGGGGGCCGGCCTCCATCTTTTGTTACTATTTAGACAAGTTTAATTTTTAAGCCGCGGGCTTCTTCACCTTTGGACGTTGAGGTTTCTCGGGAGCTTTTGGAGGAGGCTCGACCTTGTCCTGCTTCACGTAGTGCTGATTCAAGAACTTTTGAATGTTCAGGAACGTGACCTGAGTTCCCTCTGGAGGATTCAGTAGGGACTGCAGGGCAGCATCCAGCGTGATGTTCTGGCCCTTCTTCAGCTCCTTCTCAGTCACGTAGGCGTTTACAGCCTTGGTGACCTGAGACCGAGAGATCATCTCATCGGCGCCCAGGTTAAGGAAACTCTTGAGGGCCGGAGTGACAACCTGTGGCTTGTTGAACCCGTTATTCTTGGCCCGAGCCTCCTTCTTCTCACCGGTAGGATCATCGATATCGCCCAGGACCTTCCTGAGCATCTTGCGAAGAGACTTCATGTCCTTCTGAAGGGCAGCAATGTCGAGAGCGAGAGAGTCAAGAGTTGCCATTTTTCTATCATACAGACGGGTCGTTTCTTTAAATGAGAAAAAGAGCCATAAGAACCATAACTCCAAGCAAGAAAAGAAGCCAGAAGAATCGTAGATGATACGCGGGACCATAGTAAGGTTCTGTTATCTCAAAGGGTGATTCCAATTTAAATCGGGATGCTCGATCACTCGTCTGTAGATTTAAACCGAACCCAGGCGGAACACCTGTTCCGTACGTCGCCTTGTATTCGCCCTGACTTGAAGGAGCGGGTCCGTCACAAGAAGGCTGGCAGCACGCTGGATCGCACGGATGAACTATTCCGTCGCCCCTGCTCACCCAGCCGCAGAATGTCCCAGTAGGACCTGGCAGACATTGGCAGTCTATGCTGCACATTAATCTTAAAGAATATTTTAGTTAGTAAAACATAATGGAGTTTGGTTCACCTCAGAAGCTTCCGGATGGCAGGTACTTTCTGAAGATTACAGGTCAGATGCTACAGTTGAACAATGTCAAGGTCCAGGAGGGTCTTTCTTCTCCTGCACTCACGATAGAAGTGTCAGACGAAAAGTTCTTGTCGGTCGACGAGGCAATTCTCGCCAAGGCGAAAGAGTCCAAGGTTTCGTGGTTCGGGCGCGAGTTGAGTGACGAGACTATACAGGGGGCCTATCAGACGAGCATCACGGACGGATACCTGAATGCAAATCTAGCAAAGATCAAGGGTGAGATTGTCACGAAGGCGTTCAACAGTCAGAAGGAGCCTATCGAGCTGTCTGAGATTGGCCCCGAGACTCAATGTGACATATTCGTTGAACTCTCTGGACTTTGGTTCCTGAAAAAGTCGTTCGGGCCCGTCTGGCGGGTCGTCCAGGCCAGGGTTCGGGGCGGTCCCCGACCTCCTTCATTTCCTACACAGTACATGTTCGAGGACGCGGAGGAGGAGGTGCAGGACGATCCTTCCGACTATGTGGACTGACTCCAGAAAAAAGTATAGCTATAATAACAAATGCCTCCTCGTAAGACCATTGTGGCACTTGTCCTACTCGTGGTCCTCCTGGCCGCCCTTTTTTGGCCAAAGTCTAGTTTGTTTTCTGAACCTTCAGGGGCTGACCTAGATCGCCCAGGAGCCACGTACAATGCCGCCCCGGCCGCCGGTAACAGCATGGACTATGACGTCAGTGCAGCCGGTCTGATACCTCGTGAGATTACCACGATGGAAGATTTTGGAAAGTTTTCTCCGGATGCCATTCTTAAGGGCCAGAACTACCTAGACCCACGCAGCCAGATCGGGTACCCAGAGACTATAGGCGGAGTTCTCCGCAACGCGAACCGCGACTTTCGTTCAGAGCCCATAAATCCCCGAACTCCCGTGTCCATATTTAACCTGAGTACCATTCCTCCCGACACCATGCGTCCTCACTTTGAGATAAGTCCGGAATATCAGTAAGACTTACGAGCGCGCTTCATCTCAGACAAATAAATCAAATCTATTAACAAATGGATTTCTCAGAAGCCATGAAGGAATGGATCGCTCTTAAACTCACCCTCTCGGCCGCTCGTCAAGATCTCTCGTCCCTGAACAAGAGAGAGAAAGAACTCAAGGTATACATAACCAAGCACATGTCAGAGAACGACATTGACACTGTAAAGATCAAAGACACTGTCAAGGTCAATCTCAAGAAAAAGATTTCCAAAGGTTCTATAACAAAACAGGTTATTAGAACTGGACTCATGAATTTTTTCAATAGTGACGGGGCCAGAGTAGACCAGGCTATCGAGGCTATCGAGGCTGCACAGCCTACCAAGGATGTTTCATCGGTCAGTGTAACTGGGCTAAAAAAATAGAATGTAACAGTAATGAAGCTGACTAAAATTCTTCCATGGATAATATTTGTGCTCGTTCTTGGTCTAGCATGGATGATAATGGGGGGATCAGGCTACGCAGATCGTCCAGCCGCCGTCTACTCGGCTCGCGTATGGCACAGAGATTATTCCGGAAATGATTTAGGGCCGATGCTGAGCGTCGATCGTCAGGGGTGCGCGACTGCCTGTAACACCACGAAAGATTGTGCAGGGTTTGTTATGAACGCAGGCGAAAACATGTGCTGGCTAAAGAGCGCGTTTAAAAATCCAACGGCGTCTAACGACCGCCACACGTTTGCAAAACCAGGGACCGTTCTCCCGGCGCCACAGGTAAAGGCAATTGGCAAGCCACGGGTAAAGGCAATTGGCAAGCCACGGGGAAAGGCAGTGGGCAAGCCACGGGGAATGGGAATGGGCGAGCCACGGGCAAGTCCAAGGCGAATATGTATAGATATGATGTAAATAAAGGTTATGTTCATTAGTACTATAGTATGAAATGGGTCTCTTTGACGAGTACTCGCGAGACGCTCTGTTCAGGCGATCAGACCAGGAAATTTATAATTCCGACTCTGATTGTGAAGAGAGCCCTGAACCCCTTGAACCGGAAGATTTCGACGACATGTACAGCGAGGAAATTTACTCGGACGTTTGTCGTATTCACGAGTTTGTCTACGACAACTGTTACAGGGTAAAGAATAGGTATGGAATGGCTGAATATACTGAACTCATCCATGAACCTGCACTATTTTGGGAAGACATCGACATCAGGCTAGACGTCATGAGTCTGTGGAGAAAACTCGCATGCAGAGAATATTTTGATCCTCAGAGTTTTCAGACCTGGCTTCAAAAATATGTAGACATACAGTAAATGTTGCCCGACCTAGCAGCACCAAAAGTCGCGGTCCCGGCCACCCTGTTCATGATCAGTCAAGTTTCTCCGGTGACTCACGGCCTGTCTTTTTTACTTGTTCCCATCTTGTCATGGATTATAATAAAATTTGTTTTAAAATTTAATGTAACTGTGGCTGATATAATAATTCCCGGAATTTTGACTCTCGTTCTAGAATTGATAAATCTCCCATTCGACTATTCAACTGCCATCGTCGTGAAGGGTGTTATTTTTTTGGGTGTGTTTTCTTTTCTACGAATTTTGTTTCCAACCTACTATTAGATAATGAAACCTAAAAACCTGATAATAGGTCCGGGCGCGATGGCTTTTTTCTTATTCATGGGCAAATTGTCCCAGATTGACACGTCAGAGCTTCGCGCTCTGAGCGGGTCTAGCGCTGGGTCAATTCTCGCGCTTCTCTGGGTAGTCTACAAGGGAGACATTCCAGAGATGCTCGACTTTTCAATAAATATTCCTATCAAGAATCTTATGAAACCAAATATAAAAAATTTATTAATTAATTTTGGCCTCGTGCCACTTGAAAGAATTCAAAAACTTTTTTCAAAAATATTTTTAAAAAATTTTGGAGTACCTGATATGACCTTTGAAGAACTTTACAGGGTCAGACCGTATGACCTTTACTTGTCGGCATTTTGTGTCGATCGGTGCGAGACTGAATATTTTTCATGGAGGTCACATCCTGGTCAGTCTATACTCGAGGTCCTGAGCGCTTCGGTAGCCGTTCCACTTCTCTTTTCTTCAGTGACGATAGGTCCGTGGAGATACGTTGACGGAGGAATGCAGGAAGAAATTCCGGCGCTCCCATTCATAGGAGAATTGCCCGAAGATACGCTGGCCCTGCAGACTAGCCCATCCATTCCTCAGCCTTCAAAAAGTATTTCAAAATTTATAATGAATCTTTTCAGTTCTGCTCTCAGGCTGCGTCACAAATATTCGGTCCAGGCGTACAAAATAGATACGAGTAAAATTGACGTGTTTGACTTTAGCTCTGACCGCCTCCGTCTCTTCTGTGACGGACAAAAATCTCACGACTTAATAAATGCAGCACACCATTCGTTCGGCCCATGTCAGGAAAGTCAAGTCTAGGCGCGTGTACGTAAAGGCTACCAAAGATCGTAAGGCGTATTCGTACCTGCGCAAGTCCTCAAAGGTTCGTGTCAAGCCAGTACCAGCCTATGACGTGGGGACGGCCGGAAAGTCCAAGCGCGTCATAGGTCCATTGAAAAAGGGGATGCTGACGCGTTACGGATATCACCCAGTGGAAGCCATGACCAATCGTCACAAGGCCCTGAGCAAAGCAGTCACAAAGGGGCGGGAGGAGCCCAGGGCCGTGGTGCGCCGCCTCGTGGCGATAAGCACCCTGACCAAACGACATCTTCCGAGGGCCAGTCGCATATACAAGGCTGACTCAAAGTGGGTCCGCAGCCATTTCAAAACTAAATTGTCTTGAAGAATTGCCACCTCAATTCGGCACAAATTCCTTTCCATATTTCATCCTGTTTGTAAAGCTTTTCTTTTGATTTGAGAAGTGGAAAACATGGCAAGTAATCGTCTTCTCCCAACAATTCACAAAATTTATAAAGAACATACGAGTACGACAAAAAATTCTTTCTGTCTCCGGGTCTGTGCTTCTCGAATGGTTTCTGAATTTTATAAAACATGAGTCGGAGACGGGCCTCCAGGGCAGGACTCATCGTAGGAGGCTGTATTCCGTTTAGAATAGTTGTTATGTACGGGACGTGCTCGTAAAACCTCGACCTTCCCAGCTTTTTCAGCAAGGCTTTGACCTTTTCGTGTGTAATTTCAGATGCATCCTTTATCCTTTGCTTCTTAAATTCTGATCTCAACTCGTCTATAACGTCGTTCGGAACGCTCGTGGACTCCTTGGCCTGAAACTGGCTGACCCACTCGTTGAAATGGTTTTCACGCTTGTAAGAATATACTATATTCTTCTCCATCTCCTGTTCATCCTTGAAACCAGTCTCAGCCCCGAGAATAATTTCAACCACTCCACAGACTTTACAAATCTCTTCACTCTGTGCATCGTCAATGTATTTAGAGTGTCTCGTCCCGCATGATCTACAAATCTGGTCAGGGGGCGTGACAGCCTTTGTGTTTTTGTCGTGGCGACCCTCGACCTGAACCAAGTACGCATTGAATATGTCCTCTCGCTGTACACCCTTTCTGGACTGGATACTCACCCCTGCAACCTTTCGTGTGCTCGTCTCCCCTGTAGTATCCCCATTGTGATACTCTCTTATAAAGGGAGCGCTGAGGGCCATGTACTCATACATCTCATCCTCTATCTTAGACTTTTCGGAAACGGGAGCCCTGTCTATTCTCCCCTGAAATTCTCTCACCTTTTCATTAAATCTCATTTCCATTATCCATCAGGTGACATAAAGTTTTAAGTATCGTCTATCTTTGACGCCAGGTAGAACTTTACATCACCCAAGTTTGCAATACCATACTTGAAAACTATCGGCATGTCAGGGTCCGAAGAGTCTTGGAGAATCTGGACCGAAGAACACAGACTCGTCGCCTTGGTAAACATGTTTATGTACTTTAGATTGTAGGTAGATCCGATCCGTTCAGGGACTGACTCGGGAAACTCTAGGGTTGTTTTTTGGTTTGCAAAGTCTCCCTCGCACGAGAGTTCCAGAAAGGTTCCTTCCCGGTACACGTTCATATCCCGGGCCAAATTTCCCATGTCCCGGGCTATCCTCTGAAAGTCTACGCTAGGTATAGTAGTGATAACGTCCATTGAAATATCAGGAACTTCTAAAATATCTTCGTTAATGTCTAAAAGCTTGAGGCTAAAGGTGGTCCTAGACTTTTTTACGTTATTTTCTATTATGCACTCGAGTGTTTCGGTCCCTTTTATGCTCATAGTCAGCGTGTCGGCAGGTCCTACCGATTTCAGGAGTTTGAATGTGTTTGCCATGTTCAGACCCGCCGCCATGTCACTCGGGCACGAATACTCTTCAAAGTTTTCGGCCGCCAAATTCATGTGAACAAGAGTGACACGGGCCGTGTCGAGGGTCAGAATCTTCAGGCCCTCTGCAGTAAAGTACACATTCACATCGTTTATAATATCCTTGAGGACTTCGAAAATGCCTTTTATGGCATTCGCCTGAATTGTCCTCAGATACATCTTGTCGAACAAGCATTCTCTCTTTTAAGTTCCCTGTGCGTACGCCTCCTTCACGTCTTTACTGAACTTTGCTTTGAGTTCTGGAGTTATATGAGGTTGCATGGACATTCCATACGATTCCAGCGAAAAGAGTTCTGGCCCCCCGTCGGAACCATCTAGCGAAGCCGTGAGTATCCCAGTTCCTGACCAATTTTCTATTTCTATCGGAAGCATAGACTCTAGCCAGTTCCTGACTTCGGCTCCGACGAGTATGTTGCCGTCCGATGTCACGAGCGTCGGGACTCTCTTCACGTTCGGATTCGCCGGACGGCCGTGCACTGTCACATTGTGATATCTTATCATCGGTCCGAGAGTAGGATTAGATTTTATAAAATTTATAATTTCAAAAGAATATTGGCATTTGTCACTAAACACTAAAAGTGCCATTAATCTTTTATAATTTTTTTAAAAGAAACTAATAACACATGAAGCCTGATGTCATAATTCTAGGAACGGTCGCACTCGTGACAGCCTTTTTCTTATGGAACTCTTCATCCGTAAAATATGCAGATCCTGCCTCAGGGCCCCCATCTGTCCAGAGGAACATTATACAGGCCATAATAGAAAAGATACAGGCTGGCGCCCCCCGGCTTCAGCCCGTCAACACAGTGTTTATAAATCCTATGACTACTGCCCAGGGAGGTACAGAATACAATGCCCGGATTATGTTTTTGGACACTCGCGGCTTTTTCGGCGAGCAGTACGACGTCACTGCGTCAGTCGGCCCGGACGGTCTCGTAAACATCCTGAAAAAGACATCCACGAGTTCTCCATCTCACGCCGGGCCGTTCGAGCGATTTCAGCCTGACAGGTACAAGTCCTACTCGAGCATCACCGACTCCCTGAGTCTTCAGCTGCGCCAGGCTCTCCAGCAGTCTCGCGAACTTCCTGGAACAACCTCCGTTCTTTCCTGAAAATTATTAGAGAAACCGATAGTAATGATATCGGCCCAAGAGATTGGCGAGCGAGAGAGATCCAGAAACAACATAAGAAAAGAAACTTATAAAAATATTTTAGAACAATTTTCTAAAAAAGTAAAAGCGGCCGTAGAACGGCGAGAGAAATATGCAGTCCTGCAGGTTCCTCCCTTGGTCATGGGATTTCCACTGTTTCCTTATGACGAGGCCCTGTGGTACATTCGCAGGCAGCTCGTTCTTCTGGGTTATAAAGTCAGTCAGGGAGGAGAAGAAGGTCAGTTTATAGTCACCTGGGAAAAACCTAAAAAAAATAAACAAATTATTTCCTATTCAGAGCCAGGCGAGGATCTCTTTTCGGGCCTGGCTAACATGCAAAAGACTGCTGCGAAACTACGGGGAAAGTAATATTGTATTCCAGTACTATATGGAAGTTCTCAATGATGCAGAGAGACGCTACTCGAGGAAACTCGTGGACGCAATGCTCCCGGAAATCATCGAGACGTTCGTGACTATGTGGGAAGATACCAAAAAGGAGACAAAGGATAGAAAATTTTTAGAAAATTATCGTCAGGCCCTCAGAAGAATAAAAACCGATTGGTCGAACGTAAAAGTAAAGGAGCACGTGTCCAACATACTGAAGCAATGCCCCCTTTTCCCGAGGCTCATAGCAGCAGTCTTTGTCATTCACGTGAAAATTCTCAGTTCAATCAGGATTGATAAATCTTCTAAAAAAATTAATCTCAAGCTTCCGAGTAACGATGTGTTCGTCCACACTTCGTTTATAGAGTGTGCCCGAGATCTGTACGAGGATCCGCACGTGATAACAGACGAAAAGTCTCCGGTCGAGCGCCGAGAAGAGCTCACGCGGCGTTTTACAAAGTGCATACGCGAAACGATCGAGAATCTGGTGCCCCTTGAAGACATCATGAACAGTTACTTTCCCAAAGATGTGGACGATTTCAACATGGGCGGAGAAGACGATGCGCCCGAAGAACCCGGCGAAGACCTGATAGAGGACGCCGTCCAAGAACAGCCGACCGACGTCGGCGAGGCTCTAGATGCAGCAGAGGCTCAGGGAGGACCGGAGGGAGCTACCCCTGTAGACGCTTCTGAATTACCAGTCCCTGATGAAACTCCAGGGGGGTCCAGAACTATCAACGTCACGCCGGTCCACAAGGAGGAACTCTTTCCAGACGCGCCAGAGGTTGGCAAAAAAGATGGATCGTAATCATATACTGCCATGGACCAGTACCTTCGTCAACCGCTCTCTGCGGCAATATTTGCAGCCGGTGCTGCGGTCGCTTACATCATGCTAAAGAATAAAATGAATGGAAAGTCGGACGCGCCAAATTCAGAATACGCCAAACCTGCTTTTCTAGTGGCGATCTTAGTATACTTTATAGTCGCACAAGGTTCGGGCCACAGAGAGTCTGTGAGTTTGGATCCGTTTTAACACTTAAAAAAATAAAAACTTTTTCTCTAAATGAGTTCCCTTGACGCTTTCAATGAGTTATACTCTGACTTTATCCGAGATCTCGAGAGTGCTTTTCCGGACGACGATTCTGTCAAGACCTTCAAGACTGAATTTGAGACTGCTCGGCAGGCTTCCGTCCGAGGGCCACTCGATCATTTCATGGGTCTCGATGTAAAGGGTCTCACGACGAGGGACCCAGCCTTTATATCGAATCTCACATTTGGGCCCGTGTGGGAAGGTGCGTCTGAACAGACCAAGCAGGCTATCTGGAATCATCTCAATGGCATGTACATGATCGGAATGACCCTATCTATGTTCCCGCCCGAAACCCTTAGTGCGATCGAGGCGGCCGCCAGAAAGTGTGCAGAGAGTGGGGCCTTTGATCCTTCAATGATCAGCGGGCTTCTGTCCGGAATGATGGGATCGCAGCCGACCCAGCAACGCATCACGAAGGGCTCTCGTCAGAAAAAAACTAAGAAGTAAGTAGTAGTAAATGGATCCTCAAGAAATATTTAGAAAAGATAAACTTCTTGAATTTTGGCCAACATCTTCCCAGTCGGCCAAAGATCGCGTCTCAGCGACGACCAGGTTCATAGTTTACGGAATGACCGTACTGTACATCATAAAACGAGACTCGCGAATTTTGGCCCTAGGTATCCTAGTCCTCGCAGTTCTCTACTTTCTTTATACGAATAATCAGATTCCCGACGGCCAAGTTCGTCCTCCCCAGAGTGACGGCCGGGCTCCTTATTGGGGTCGTGACGCAGTCACAATGCCGACTATTAACAACCCGATGGGAAACGTTCTCATGACTGATTACGTCGACAATCCGGATCGTCCCCCAGCTGCCTGGTCCGCGAGTGTTCAGGCTGAATCTGAAAAGATTTGGGATTTTATTCACCCTTTCGAAAAGAAGCGAGAAGCTCAGCGTAATTTTTACACTCCAGCGAGTACGACAATTCCTAACGACCAGAACGCATTTGCCGAAGGTGCGTTCGGTGCAAAGTTTGCACCTTTTGCAAAAGATGGGTCTGGGTCGGCCGATATAGACAGCGATCGTTTTCACATGCCAGAACAGACGCAAATGCGCGGCGGTAACGGAAGGGCAAATTAAAACCTATGCGGATATCAATGGGTCGGACACTGCAAACTGACCATCTCACTCTCCAGCCCCGAATTTGGCAAGGTCCCGCGAATGTTGTCCTCGACGACATAGTTCGCGTGGATGACCGCCTCCGCTCTCAGACCACTAGTACGTGGAAAGGACAATGGGCCGAGGCACCTTACGATTTCCCAAATCTTTATATAGGTTCAGATCCTTTCCCTACTCGTCTGTTTGATCCAATCAGCACTTACAGCAACGATCAGAACAGTCGGTTCAACCAGCGCCAGCCATCCGTCGTTCCGTATCTGACGCTCCGGCCTACGCCGTGGGTGACCATGTCAGGCCCAGGGAAGGTGAAATATGTAGGTTAAAATATAAAGTAAAAGTAATATGGACCCTCTGGCGCTGGCCGCGATCGTCGGTCTTGTGTTTGCCGGTCAGAGATTGAGTAAATCTTCCAAACCTGTAACCACTGTACCCATAATGAACACCCCCCATCAGGTTACTCGCCAAGATACTGATCTGGCAGGTACCGCCCCGGGAATGCAGGCGGACGCTTTCGGCCTTCGGCCTATAAATCCATCATTCGGTCGTAGGATAGGGGACGACTATCTACCACCCAAAGAGGCCATTCCTTCCCTACAGGACTGGTCTCCCATGGCAAACAGGTACCCTCACGGTCAGCCAGTTTATGATCTGTACAATCGTGAGAATGTTACGAACAAAATGAACAACTTGGCACCTGTAGAACGTATGAACGTCGGTCCGGGTATCGGAGCCGATCCAAATGTTCCGGCCATAGGAGGGTTCCAGCAGTTTTTCCGAGTTCTTCCCAACAACGTGAATGAAGAGAAGCTCGTGACACTCCCAGGAGGCGAGGGACCTGCCAACTATTTCGTGAAGAGCGGAGGTGTTCAGTTTGCCGGAGACGGGCTCATAAACGGTCAGATGACTCATCAGGCCAAGACGACAAAGACATGGAATCGTCCATCGGCCCAGAACAGTGGTCAGGGCCAGGGCGTGATTCGAGCACCAGAAGGCCGGCCTGATCAGATCAAGACTCGTCGTACGACTATTCGTCAGGAGACTGGATGGCGGATGGGCGACGGTCTCGAAATGGGACCAGGCCAGTATGCTCCGGTGTACCAGGCCTACAATAAGAATCTCACCGACGCCAGCCTTCCCCGTAGTACCGGAAATCGTGTAAATCCGGACAGGGCCGGAAATGGACAGCGCATGAACGTGACTGCAAACCCCCAGGGAGCTATAGGTGCAGCGACCAGACTAAGGGCCGAGTCCATTCCCGTACGCCCGGGCCCAATGGATATGCACGCCGCAGGTGGCGCAGGTCCTTATAAACCGGCCGAGAATTGGAAACTCAATAATTCCAAGTGTTCACAGAATCCGATGGCGAGCGCAGGTAATCTTAACATTGCCCGGAACCAGGTAATCAACAATCCACTTGCCACTCCCGCATGGGCGACTGTCTGAAAAAAGTCTTTGTCTCCTAGTAAATGAGTGGAGGTATAGTCCAGCTCGTCGCCACCGGCGCTCAGGACACTTGGCTTTCCGGGAAGCCAGAAATTTCATTTTTTCGTTCAAATTACAAGAGGTATACTCACTATGCCGCAACTATAGAACGGCAGATTATCATGGGACAGCCGTCGGCCGGATCTATTTCGACTATTCGGCTCGAGAAGAAGGGAGACCTCCTGTCTTACATGTATTTCACTGCCAGGGACCAGAACGGAGCCCAGGTTAACAATCTCGATTGGTCACAAGTTATAGATCGCGTGGAACTTTTGATCGGCGGACAAGTCATAGATCTACAAGATTACAATTATTCGACTGACGTAGAGCCATGCACCGGAGCCCAAAACTACAATCAGCGCTACCTTAACAACGACACTCTCGGAAGCACGTCACCGACCAATAAAGTCGCTTCATTTTATCCACTCAAGTTTTTCTTCTGCAAAGACTGGTCGGTCAGCCTTCCACTCGTTGCTCTCCAGTACCACGATGTTGAACTTCGGATCACATGGTCGACAAATCTTAACTCTGTCGCTCAGGGTCTACTCGTCTCGCCGACTCCTAGTACGGTCGTTGGACCTACCCAGTCGAGCATAATGTCTGTATCAAGTCCGTACTCGAGTGCAACCATTTATCAGGCGGTCACTAATGGTCAGACGTTCTATTCAAATACGGCCAACCTTATACTCACTTCAAACACTGTGAACGGTCCTATTTTCCCGGGAATGGTTGTGGGTAACTTGATCAGCTACTCTAATATTATCAACACGACCGGTCTGGGTGTGGTCCAATCGCTGTCTGCCAATACATACGGTAGTTTACCGCCAAGCCAGCAGTACTCCAACGCAGTCATATCCTTTTCCAACGCCGCTAACGGAGCAATCACGGGTGACTATACGGCAGCTTCAGTCGTGAATTTCTGGCTCCCCCCTACCCAGGCAACGTTCGTGAGCCTGACTGGCGTCACTACCGGATCGACCACTGGTACTCTGACTGTGAGCACCCCCCTTCGCTCACCGGTGACGGTCGGTTCCATCGTCCAGGGTCTCCCCATTAACGGTATAGTATACGTCTCGGCTATAGGGACGGTCACGAATACATCTACGACCATGACCCTGACTCTCGGAACCCCGGCTGTCAGCGCACCCCCTACGATACCAACCACGACAATAGTGGCATTCATTCCTTCTAATTACAGCGTTTCGGCGCCTGCTTCAACCGTGACCTACGCGAGTCTCTCGTTCCAGGCCTGGGCCAACTTTGTCTACCTGGATCAGTCTGAGCGTGAGTTTTTCGCACAGTCTTCTCACGACCTTTTGATCACTCAAGTCCAGCGAGTACCCATAATGACCAACGCCGTCCAGGAGCTGGCTCTGGCCCATCCCGTAAAGTTCCTGGCTTTCCAGACACGTGCATACGGGTCCATCTATAACCAGGGGACGGGCTCTTCGTCTGCTTCCAACTTTCAACTCAAGATTCAGATCAACGGCGTAGATGTCGGTGAGTCACGCCCGCTGCCCGCATGGACGGACGCTAACCAGTACTACCACACTCCTTATGGATACCTGGCCAACAACCAGGAGACGAGCATCCTGGTCATTCCGTACTGCTTGGATACCTCAAAGCTCCAGCCGACCGGTACTCTGAACTTTTCTCGTCTGGACACCTATCGGCTCGTAGTCCCCACCGGACTGACAAACGGTCTCACCGGACTTGTTAATCAGTCGGTATCATTCCCTTACCTGTACGCAGTGAATTACAACGTACTCAGGATCCAAAAGGGCATGGGTTCTCTGCTGTACTCAAACTAGAGTTTTTTCTCCCGTATTACTACTATGCAATTTTGGCCCTGGATACTTTTGGCCGGAATTCTATTTTTGATTACATATGAACCAAGGTCGCAAAACTTGGCGAATTATTTTGAGGGTCCAGTAATAGGAAGTGATGCAATCATCACGCAACGATCTACCTCTAGAGAGGCACAAAAGCATAGCGATTCCGGTAAGTTGCAGTAGTGACGGACCGGCCAAATTCTTACTGGTCCACGACCGGAGATTCAAAGAATGGACGTTTGTAACAGGGGGATGTAGGCGACGTGAAGTCTTCAATCCACTAAGATGTGCCATAAGAGAACTCGAAGAGGAGACTCGTGGGATCATAAATCTGAAAAAGGGAACATATTCCTATTTCAGTTTTTCCTTTAAAGACCCGGACGGGGTAAACAACGTGTATCACGTATACGTACTCGACGTCCCCATGACAGACACGGAGCAGAGCAGGGTTGTAACAAAATTTAATGAAGAAAAATTTAAAATGGATGACAGGCAAGTTCCTTTTAAAAAAAATTATGACGAAAATGATTCATGCGAGTTTGATACTCTCGAGGGGATATCAGGACGCGATGATCTCTGGGACATGATACGAGTTCATGTCCTCCGAAATCCCCAGTTTCAAAAATTTATTGTAAAACCTGAACGACAGCCGTTTTTCATACGTCCTTAATTAAAAATAAAAAAAATAGTCTAGAACAAATGACTCAAAAGAAGGATAAACTTATTTCCCGTCTTTTGAATCTCAGGGGCGATGAGACTACGGATCCATCTGAATTTTTAAAATATTCTATGCAACAAATTTATCATTTTATAGAGGTTGAAGAGGAAAAATTGGCACAGCCCCCCATTCCGGTAGAAGATGCATGTCAAGAAATTCCCAAAAAACGAAGCGCATTCGATGATTTTTTCGGTTGGGGTCGTTAGTTAGAGATTCTCGTCTCTTTCATTCCAAGAGAGATGCAGATTTCTAAATGGAACATTAAAGGTGACGAAGCGCCCACGCACGTGTTGATGAACGGCGGCCAACTTTACGTACCTGACAAAGACTTGGATAGTTTCTACCGTGCCTATCTGACTGATCTGGTGACAGGAAAAAAACTGTACGTCGTCGAGCAAAAGACTGAATGTTTCAAGTTTTTCGTCGATATAGATTACAAAGCAAAAACTTGTCTAAAGGATGACGAAGTCCTTGATCTTTGTAGAAACATATATGAATCTGTAGATCGTGGCGGGAAATGTCTGGTTGCCAGGGCTCCCATCCGTGAAGAAAAGGGACTCGTCAAGACTGGGATTCATATGCACTGGCCCGACTTGGTCGTAGACAAAAGCACCGCACTGTCCCTGAGGACTCAGATTCTTCTAAACCTGGAGGATGATCACTGGTCCGACACTATAGATCCTAGCGTCTACAAAGGGGCCGGCCTTCGTTGTTTATGGTCTCTTAAAAAGGGGGTCATTGGTTCATACGTTCCTTGGAGATCAGTCCCTGACGGCAGTCTTCTCGACCCGGCACCTTGTCTAGAATCTCTAAAACTTTTTTCGATAAGGTCCTTTGGAACTGAATCGGGAAGTCGGACTAAAAACATCGCCTCAGGAAATCTTGAAGAATTTATTCAAAAAAATTTAGAAGGTCAAGCGAATGCCAGAGTGCGCGCCGTCCGAAGAACGAAGAAGGGTGAGGGAAAGGGATTTTACGTTGAAACGGATTCCAAGTGGTGTGAACGAGTCCAAAGAGAGCACAAGTCTAACCACGTATGGTTTTACATAAATGGTGGGAATATAGTCCAAAAATGCATGAATGAAGAATGCCTAGAGTTTTCTGGACGTGAGCATTTTCTCCCGCCATCTATTAGTAATGAATCTGTTCGTATGGATCCTCCTCCTAGTAGGCGTCTTGTGGATCTTCTTCCCAAGACCTGGCTCGGGACGATTTCGGGAATTCGAAAAAAAGATCCACCCGTATTCGGGTCTTGACCCGGACGAATGGAAATCATTTCTGAAAGAACTCAGAGAATTTGATTTTAATTTAAAACCCGGAAATCTGTACCAGGCATTAGAGCACGTGAGAAACATAGGTATGGCTAATAAAAATTTCACGGAAGAAATAAACGAAATAGCAGATAGGCTGGGATACGAAGGAGAAGTCTTCCTGAATCAGAGAGCCGTCGCGTACGGGACTGTATTCAGGCCCAAATTCTTGAACGAAGTTATTCCAGATCAACCTATAAAACTCTACTTAAACGATTCAAAACCAATTGATACAATATATGTCGGCAACAGTGACTCGCTACGGACGTGTGATAAAGGCACCTGTTAGATATGAGCCGGTCGAAAAGGTCGAGGACGATTACGAGTCAGATGATTATGACGAGAACGAGTCAGAGGTGAGCTCCGAAATTGAATATTCCGAAACAGAGTTGGAAGACGAATCTGATCTCGATGGGTTTGTCGTTCCAGATAAAAGCGAGAGTGACGAAGATGACAATGGATCAGGAACCGACTCAGACTCAAGCGGAGTACGCGCCGCAGTGGCTCGAACAGGAACCCCAGCCACGCCCAAGACCCCTGTTCGAGGAAAAAAGTAATTTTTTTGATAATAAATTGATCCTGGGCATAGCCATTGGCGTTATCGTCATGGGAATTCTGATGACGATGAGGCCCATGGTGATTCATGGGAAGTGATTACATTCAAGAAATAAAATACAAGGGAGCCTTATCACTCGGAGAATCGTTTCCCACGAAATCTCCAATTGGTCCTGTTCTGTTTTTATATACATCCTCCTGGAGAAAGCCGACCCATGCTCCTTCGCGACGGGCCGAGTCAGTCTCTGTTTTCATAAAATCGTAGTCGTAATATGGAGGTTTTGCAAAGGGGCTGTCCCACGAGGGAGTATTCAGCATAGGGAGAAGTCTATACGACGAAGATATGAGCCAGGCCACTATGAAAAGTGTTACTATCGTGAGCCACATGATACTACTACTTTAGATTTATTGCCGGGACCGAAGAAGCTCCAGTCTCTTCGGCAGGAATCGCTCGGCGCGCTTCGTCTTCTTTGGCCCTCTTTGCGATCTCGAAGCTGACTTCCGCGTCGGCCATGCGCCGCAGGACTTCCTCGTCCTTTGTCGGAAACTCCTCCTTGAGCTTCTCGAGAATTTCCGCCGGATGGGGAATGGGAGGAACGTCCGGGCGATTGTAATAGACAGAATTCTCGTCCGATGGGTCAGCGTAAGGATACGGACCATCGACCGGCTTGACCGACATGTCGCGCTTGCGCTTCTCGAACATGGAGGCGGCCTGTGCCTGATTCTCCCGATACTTTGTCATGATCTCTTCGAGCTTGTCGTTGGCATAGTGAACGTTGTCAATCTGTTCCCGGTTAGGAGGGATCAACAGCCACTTGTACATGTCAACGACGTAGATATCTACGAGCCCGTCCTCCTTCTGAAGGCGCTTCGCATGGTGAGACGCCTCATCGCGGGTCGGGAAGCAGCCCCGGATCTTCATGCCGAGCAGTTCATTCTTCTGCGGCTGATCTGGACCAACGAAAGAAATGCATGCAAACACTTGACCTGGAATCGTGAGATAGTCTGGCTCGAGAGAACCCATTTAAAAGTAAAGTACGCTTATTTTTTAAGTAAAATGACGCGCCAATTGCACAACAGATGCAAAGGAGACCTGATCTATAAGTTTGTCGGGCCAGATACTAGAGTTCTGGACTGTGGGTGTGGACGAGGCGGCGATCTTCATAAATGGAAAAAGAGTCAGGCCCGTGAAGTCATTGCCATAGATCCAGACGAAGAGTCGATCCGAGAAGCACGCCTGAGAGCCAGGGAGAGCGGAAGCCTGGTAAAAATTTTGGGCACCGGGGACGTTCGCCACGTAGACGGCCCGTTCGATGTCGTCTGCTACAACTTTTCCCTGCATTACATAGTCGACTCGTTCGAAGAGTCCCTGGAGGCTATAAACAGGGTCATCGTCCCTGGAGGGTTGCTCATCGGTATAGTTCCCGAAAAGGCCAGGGCCGAGATGCTGACGAACGGCCAGCCGTGGATAGATACACACGGGAATACTCTCGAGATCAAGGAGGGTCGTCTGTGGGTAAACTTGTCCGATGGTCCGTTTTATGCGAACGGGCCGCGCGAGGAACCAATGCTCGATGGCCCAGAATTTATAGACCGACTCGGATTTGAAGTAATCATGTGGGAACCAATGTTACCCAGGCCAAACGGCCTCATATCAGATTTGTATACCAAATTTTGTCTGCGTAAGATTAGATGAAGAAGGTTGTTGGCATTTTATGTCTAGGACTTTTGATTAGCATACTTTTAACGAATGATCAGCCACCTTTGCTCACTCTACTCAAGGATAGATACGATAGACTTTTGTGGATATTGCACAGTGACCCTAATCTGGATCCGCGATGGGAACCTATAAAGAGATGCGTCGTGCTGACAGGGATGAACGGCTGGGACAAATCAAAGGGGGCAATAGGTTTCAACGTAAACAAAGGGTACGAGATTTACATATGCATGGACTCTGCGTCTGGCATGGGGCCCGAGACGAGGATCAACACGGCGATGCATGTTCTTATTCACGAACTGTGTCATTCTACAGTCACAGAATACGAACATTCCGATAATTTTTGGAAAAATTTTAAAGATTTTAAAAGGTACTGTTCAGATCACGGACTTTACACTGCTGGAGACGTCGGGCCGTATTGCGGAGAGGACATCAGGCCCTAGAGAAACTTCTGGGCCGCGTAAAATACCAGAGCGGCGACAAGTGCGGTCACGAGCATGGACGTCATAGAACCGGCCTCCACGTTTGGAAAAAACGACCCTATGCGCTCCTGGACCTGTTTGGATCCCGAGACGACTGCGGCGATACCGGCCAGACATGCCATGTACTGCTCGGGCGTCAGGTTGAACGGAATTTTCGAGGATGTTCCTGACTGAACGTGCTGCTGGGAGGACGGAGGAGGTACCTGACCCATTACCATGTTCTGCAGTTGCATAGAGGGACCAGGAGGGACAACTTCGTCGAGAGATGTGGAAAACTCGGCCATTTGAGATTCTCCAACGTTTTTTTCGGGCGGTTTTTCAATCAGCCCCTGAGGTATCACTGACGAAATATCGGTAGAACCATTTGCATCATAAGGTTCCATTTATTCTTGTCCTCTAATTTTTGGTCAAAAGGTGGGCGCGCTAAATTTTCTTCACTGTCACAGTGCCCGACCCGGCCTTTCTGGTAAGGACCGGCTTGGAAGCAGCCAGACCGTGCTTGGGGTTGTAGTGTTTTTTATGATATTCCCAAAGGGCCGATGAACCACACCTAAAATTCTTCCTGAGGGTCGCCTTGTAATAAAACACGCAATTCGTAACATCATTGCTCTTGGACGTGTTGTCCAGGACGAGGCACTCATAGTTTTCAGTGCAGGCGTCCATCACTTGACAAAACTGATCGAACGTAGGAAAAACACCGAAAAAAGCTTTGTAAAGATTTTCACGATTCTGACGAACGTTGTCTCGGAGGACAAACACGTAATCCACATTCGTCCGAATCATGGGAGTCATGTCCATGCAGTACTGGGTGGTCATCATGAAGAAAATCTTCCAGTGACGACCATTCATGAACAACTGCCGAATGCATGGGTCTCGCATGAAAGCCCGGTCGTACATGCAGTCGTCCATCAGTATGAAAACCGGGGAGGCTTTCCCGGCTGCTATATTTCTCTTCTGACGCTCTATAATCTTCTCGACTGCCGGCTTGTTATAGTCTCCATAAACGAAAAGATCAGGGATGAACTGTCTGTAGTGTCCGTTCCCTTCTTCGGTCCCTGACATGGCTATCCCGGCCGGAAGGTGCTTTTTGTGCCAGAGGATGTCAGTCACGAGACTCGTTTTCCCCGTTCCGCGCTTGCCGATGAATACACACACTTTGTCGTCTCCCATCGACCTCGGATCAAATTTTCGCAACTGAATATTCATCCTGGAATAAGGTTATATATTAGGCAGTGCCGAGGAGCGCATCTCCTTTTTTTCAGTCATCTTAATAGAATGAGTGCCGGCGAGATTCAACTTGCCGCTCTCGGAATGCAAGACGTTCACCTTACAGGATCTCCCCAGGTCACGTACTTTGACGGCGTGTACCGACGCCACACACCCTTCAGTGTCCAGTCTTTCAACATACCATTTCAGGACCAGAATATAATTTGGGGAAATCAGGGCATTTGCAGAATTCCTTACAAAGGGGACATGGTTCAGTCACTGACCCTCTCGGTCACTTTACCTGCCCTTTACCCAATTACCGACCAGTACAAATGGCCCGCACCGGCCCAGACGTTTTCACCCTTGCCGTATTTTTACATAAACGGACAAGGGCCGGCCTACATTTCAAGTATAGGAGTGACTACATTTTACATAGTGAACACGACCCAGTCTCCGTCCTGGCTACCGAGTCACGTGGTGTTCAGTCCCGCCCAAAACAAGTTTGTATTCGATGCGAGCGTCAAGAGCGTGAGTGTGGCTCAGAAGGACGTGAACTCGGTCGGAGTGTTTTGGGGGTTGGACCCTCATGGCTTCTCGAGTATAGGTACCATTGGCGGAGTGCCTGTCACGACATGGACGTCCGGGTCAAATTTAACGCTGATAGAGTCTGGATGGGTACCTTATGCGACCTCGGCGACCACGAGTTCTACAAACTCTCTTTTGTTTACCCAGGGTGCCGCAGTCTCTTCAGGATTTCTAAATTTCAGCACGTTCGGCCAGACCATAGGGTCCTCTATATTCATGCAGGCAACCAAAAATGGGTCTATCAAGTTCAACTACAAAGGTTCGTATGCGTTTCTCATAGAACCTGCAGGACTTCCGTGGAACATAACCGGAATAGGTGTCGGCCACTCGCCGACCGACGGCCCGCCTTCTTCGGTCTCGTACGATTACTTTTATTCTTACGCGGTCCAGTTTTCGGCAAGCAACCCTCGTGTCATTTTACCGTTTTACGTGTCTGACATTTCGCAGTACTACTTTGTGAAATTCGAGCCCGGGAACAGCGCGACTCTGTCGGCCTCATCCGAGGTGAGTCTCATGGATCTGAACGAATTTTGGATACTGACTGGAAATACGGCCGTCAACAAGAGCAACGTCGACTTTAGTAACGGTTGGACCAGACAATCATTCACTCAGAACATTCTCAGTGTTTCTCAAAATAATTTTTCTTTTTTTTCTCAGGGACTCTACAACATTTATGGAGAGTTGACCGCACCTTCCTCTAACACCATCACGTCGGTCGGACTCTGGCAAAATGACACGAACAGACTGGTGACTCAGTGGAATACGACCCAGGCCGCGAGCCCTACTCTCACGTTCAGTCTTCCGGTCCAGGTTGTGAATCCGACACTCAACAACTATTCTCTGATTGTAAGATCTCTGGATTCGTGGAATGGCGTTTCGAATCTAGTCTCAAACTCGATGATAGCCGTTGAATATTTCGGAACGAGCTCAACTTTCAATGATCAAGAAAACGACCTGCGCCAGAATGGGTTTTTCGTTCAGATGAAAAATCTGAATAACCAGGGGCTCGGCACGACGTCATTAAATTTTAGGTCTTCGGCGAATCAATTCGGAACGAGCTCTTACGACGTGCGTGTGAACACCGATGGTCGGATAGAGTTCAGTGTCGCAACAAATTACAGAATTTCGTCCTACCTGGAAACGAGCAATGCGTACGTGTCGAACATAACCATCCTGACAATGGCGTCGGGCGGCTCTACTATGTACCCCGTGCAGACCCAAAACATTCCTTTGGGTATATCGGGTGGATACACGGTCGACATGGTCTTAAACGCGGTCACGTCGAACGTATATCAGATGCAGATAGGCCTGGCCGGATCTATACTTGGCCAGACGACGACAAACATAACATCAAATTCATATTTTACATTTCTGGGAGTTTCTTCGAATATAATTTTACAAAATTATTCTTACGTTGATTCGGTCGGGACGTACCTCATACAGTCGGCCGAACTCAGGATCGGAGGACAGTCAGTCGAGACTCTCACGGGAGAATACATAGAAATTTACAACGATTTATACGTTCCGCAGGAGAATCAGCCGGGACTGACTCTTTTGACCGGAAAACTGGACTCGAGTCCGGTATACACAATTCCAGGATTTTCGGGACGCACGTACTATATAAATCTACCGTTCTTCTTCTATTCGAATGCAGAACTATCATTGCCCGTGTGTGCCCTCGGACTCCAGGATCTAGAGGTCTGGGTGACATTCAACGATTTTCAGGTTCTTCTGGCAAGTCCGGGTATAGTGCCGACTCCGTCGTCCGTCGTGACTTCTATGATAGTAGACTATGCGTACCTTTCAGACCCAGAGGTTAGGTGGTTTTCGTCCCACCGCCAAGATTACATAATTAGACAGATCCAATATGACACCTTTGGGCTAGGAGGGAGTCTCAATTTCGACATAGACTTTTCTGGACCTGTTCGGGAACTCTACTTTGTGATCCAGGACTCTTCGTCCGGGCCATACTCGTACGCGACAGATCCGTCCATGGGACTCACAATAACTCTGAACGGGGAAGACATGATAGATCAGAGCACGATGGAGTACCATTTCATGAGGTTCGTAGCGCCTCTCCACTGCTACTCCCGGCAGCCCGACCGGATTCTGCACGTGGTGCCCCTGTGCAGGAACCCCCAGGACCCCAGACCTTCCGGATCTGTAAACATGAGCAGAATTTACCAGAAAAAATTTCAAATTTCTTTGCCGACTATGCCATCTCTGTCTACAAAGACCCTGAGACTCATGGCAGCCTCTTTTAACGTCCTTCGGGTAGAGAATGGGCTGGCCGGAATTATGTTCCAGTAGTAATAGGAATGGCCGGTCGCCAATTGCTTACTCAACTAGGTCAAGAAGATATCATCTTGTCCGGAGATCCCGAAATCACTTTTTTCAAGGAACAGTACAAAGCCAGGTCACCGTTCGCGAGCCGTGTCACGGAGGTAATATTTGAGTCTCCGCCCACCTTCGGAGAAGAATCGGATGTGGACATACCACTCAATGGGGATCTCATGACGGCCATGTATGCCCGGTTCGATTTCCCTTCCGCTCCGTCGTCAAACTTCAAATCATACGCAGGCCTGCAGATGATAAATTTTGTAGAACTTTATTCAGGTTCGCAGCTCGTAGAGAGACTGTGGGGAGAGTACATAGGAATACTGAACGCGTGTCAGGTCCCGACGAGCAAACAGACTTCTCTGACGAGTCTAGTAGGGTCCGGGACTCCGAACGCACAGTACACACCAAGTTCCAGGTACACGGTCCCGCTCGGATTTCAGTGCCTGAAGAACGGTCTCCCTCTCGTGAAGAATATGACTTTCAGAATTTCTCTCAATCAGAGCACCGTCTTCACGGTCCCGCCCATCGCTGCCATTCCTTCGATGGACTTCAAATTCTTGGTAGAATTCGTAATTCTCGGAGAACCAGAACGAAACTGGATGAAAAAAAGGGGGCCCGTACTGTACCTCGGAGAGAGCGTGCAGAGGGCCCAGTTTGACGTTTCGGCCGGACATTCGAACGTCCGATGCGTGACCCAATTTCTTCATCCCGTGAAAGAATTATTCTTTACTATCAAAAATACAGCGTCCGACAATTTCGATTACTGGTACAACTATGCGTCCAGTTCTAGCACGTTCCCGTGGGCCTATGCATATTCAAACATAAATCAACTCAACTCGCTGGGTATGTATTTCGAGGGCGTCCAGAAAGTGAACCCTATCTGGGCCACGAGTCTGTATCTGGGGACGACCCAGTTCATGGACTATCACACCCGAGTGCCAGTCGCCCCGTTCTACATGTACTCGTTTTCGCTCGACCCCGAAAACCCGAAACCGACCGGATCTGTCAACATGGGAAGAATAAAAAATCAATACTTTGATCTTTTTTTACAGCCGAGTCAGCAGGCCCGGACCGTGACAATATGGGCCAGGTACTATACGTTTCTAAAGGTGGACGGGTTCGAGACTCTCGTAAACTTGTACGACAACAATGGAGACGACGGGTACATCACGTACCTCAATTAGTGCGTCCGAGGTACGGTCCAAAAAGATCCCGGTCAGAGTAATGGAACTAGAACCCTTTGACCCTGGCACGTTCTACACGCTGATACGACCATTTGAAAAAACAAAATTCAGTCTGTTTCAAATGAGCGATTCTGACGATGAAAACGAAGAACTTTTTAAAAATTGGACGATTATTCAGGAAGATTCGTCAGATTATGACACCGAGTAATTTTCTCAGGTAATATAAAATGATTAAGCCGGGTGTCGCTATCATAGGGACCTTGTTGAACATAATGGCCCTGTCGTGGGTCATGGACCTGGAAAAGTCAGGCTGCCAGTGTGCAAACGACTGGCGCCGCCAAGTCATCAAGTATTGGTACGTCCTGGCGCTCGTGTGGCCGTTGGTGGTTTACTCAGTTAATCCCCCGGCCGCAGTTACAAAAGCCCTCGGAGTCTTTGGCCTCATTGCATTTTTCTCGCTAGCGTCTTCTCTCTGGAGTATTCACCGGCAAAAGTGCCACTGTGCCCAGGATTGGCGTGAGAAGGTTCTCGTCGTTACGACCTCACTTTCAGTCATTGGAATATTTTCTCACTTGTAAGTAAATGGCGAGCGCAGTAGCCCTCGAAGTCGAATCATTTGCCCTCAATGCCATCGTCGGTTCGCTGGCACTCACGGCATCCCTGAGCTGGCTGGATTTCGTGCGGGCCGTAGTGGGCATGCTCATCAGGGTTCCTAAGGAGACCAGCCAGTTTTTCCTCGTGACTGCAATCCTGACGACCCTCTTGTCTGTCATGGTCTACATGATCATAAAGATGACTATCAAGAACGTGGAGATTAAAAAGCCCGGCCAGATCTACGCTCTTACGAGGTAGGGGCTCGCCTGACGAAAAGTATGACCAGAAGTCCGGCCAGTAAAAGAGCACCGGCGAGCGCCAAGTTCGGACCCCCGTCGAACGGGACCGGGGGAGGCAACTCGTCCAGAACAAAAGTGTCCTCCTTGCTCGGGTCCTTCGTATGGAACCGAAGAAGGAAAGAATTCGTCTCGAGGCCGTTGAATATCAGGGGGTTTCCGTAGACGTCGAGCCACTTGACAGTCAGGCGATCCAGAGAACCTATGGGCTCTGGATAAAACACAGAAACTTTATAATCTTTATTTTCATGAAAATTTTTGATCGTTCCGGAGTTGACGTCCAGAGGAATTGGAGCAAACGACCTCTGGGCGTTGGCCCCGGAGACTGTCTGCTGGCCGTTCTGTACGCTGGTCAAGGCTCCCGCGTATACGTGATTAGGTGTCTTGAGCTCATCTATGTCAAGGTAGACGTACTCTCCAAGGGACATGTTGACGACGTTGTTCGAAGTTCCGGTCACTGGTACACCTACGGGGACTCCAATCATCTGGGCCAATCCGGCCGAATTGAAAGTCACTGGGCCACCAGAAAACTGAAACTTTCCCCGGTACTGGATGTATGAGCAGGTCAGGGCGGGCTGGGCCGCTATTGAAATCTGACTGGCCAGATCCCAGACTCCGTAAAAACCTGCGGGAATGCTGTAATTTGTAGACCCGACAGTGAAACAACCCGTTCCGTTTATCAGATTGTACATAGTATTGGGGACTCGGGCACTGACCAGATCTACGCGTTCCACGTTCCTCACGGGACTCGACAGGAAGAGAGTGTACGAGTTCCCTGAAGGGAAAAGGTTTGAATTTCTATTCGCCGAGTTTGCAAAGATGAGGTGCATTAATGTAGACTACGATTTATTAAAGTAGGGGCTCGCGCAAAACGTCTGATCGACCGGGGTCTGAGCCGTGTAGATGCCAACATTGCTCGAGGAGTATCCAGGGGTCATGACGACCTTGCCGCTCGGGACGAGGATAGCAGAACCGAAACCCTGGCTCGTCTGGGAGGTGACATTTGAAAACTTTAGGCTGACCGTATCGAATGTAAAACCGTTCGCAGAGCCCACGTTGGTTGTGTTATCGACGAGTGACGGGGTGAAAAACACGTTCCCGGACCCGAGAAGACACGCTCCGAGTGAGAATGTGAAAACGTTTGTATTGGCCGAGGGAATCGTCACGTTCGAGGAGATGCCCAGGCTGGGCTTAATCACTATAATGTTGGACTTGTTGGGAGTTCCGATGACGTTTCCATTGGGCGCAAGGGTCAGGCCCGTGAATCCGTCCGTCCCGACGAAGATGTTTGAAGAGGATAGACCGACCGGATCGAACTGGATGACATTGGCTGTTCCGGGTGAAGGAATGATGACGTTCCCGTTGGGCAAGAGCTGAATGCCTTGTTGGAGAGCCGGGCCGTCGGTGCTATACGCCCCCAGATTGTTTGAACCACCAGCAGCAACAGCTGCAAAAAGTCCCAATTGGGGCGACCAGGCGACTGAGGTCCACGTGCT
>Ga0208386_1000067_pt1 | contig 34096 bp, 61 predicted proteins | sample CryBogCBH16Oct07_FD_185510 | JGI IMG/M metagenome (GOLD analysis project Ga0208386, IMG submission 185510) | Freshwater microbial communities from Crystal Bog, Wisconsin, USA - CBH16Oct07 (SPAdes) | ecosystem: Environmental > Aquatic > Freshwater > Lake | place: Crystal Bog, Wisconsin, USA...
GCTAAAGTGTATGCAACATTCCAAGATGCCAAAGACAACAGTCAGGCCATGGATGCCAAAACATATCAAGTCAGTACAGCAGTTCCTGTAGGACGTGGTAGCGCATTGGCCGAGTATGCAAATACCAAGTACAACACTGCTACAACTTATGCAGAAACTGTAGTTGGATATGACTTGCCACTAAGCAAGAAAACTGATGTGTATGCCAACTTTGGACGTTTCACACAAACGGCTCAAACAAACGGTACCATATACGGTGCTGGCTTACGTGTAAGATTCTAAAATAGCGATAGTTTAAGAAAAACAAAAAGGGCCTTAGGGCCCTTTTTTGTAGGAGTCAAAAATGGGAATATTAGAATTAACAATAGGATCTGTGATAGTGGGATTCTTCACAGTGTTTGGATGGAACTCAGGAAACATAGTGTGGGACCGATACATTGAACCCACACCAGTCGTGCAATCGGCAGATACAGAAGAAGCAAAAGAAAAACGCGAACGTCACTGAGCCATCAATCGGTCAGCAAAGTGTAACAAAGTCTTGTGATGTCTGGTTCCAGTCCAGCGCGGTTTCATCCACGAATAACTCGAATACCAAAACTCTTCGGCCTCGGGATGACATCCTATTAGGCCTAGATTGCCTTGTATGATGGCCATGGGGTCACCATTGGCATAGGTGGCAATGGTTTTATACCGGCCATTTCCCACAAAAGCACATCCATCGTACCAGAACATGCTTTCAGGTTTTCCTTGCCAAGTAATTGGCATTTCCTTTGCATGTGGCCTACGTGTATCAGTTCCGGGACGTTTTAGATACTGTACTGCATCCACACCTTCTAACAGTTTGAAATAGTGTGAACCGGCCCAGTAAGCACCCATACAGATACCTAGATATTTGCCACCTGCATCGACAAACTCGCGTACACGTCGTTGATTGTTTTTGAGCAAAGTCTTGTAAGTATCGGCATCACCAAACCCACCAGGCACTGCAATCATGTCCACATTGTCAAAGAAGTTGTCCTCGACTGTGTTTTTACTAAAGATTTTGAAATTGTAGTGATTGCCCAAGGCATGCATTATGCCGTTCGCGCTTTGAACCGAACACTTGGGATCATAGATAAACAGGGCTATTGTGGGCTTCATGTAACAATATTTATGGTACCAAATATTAAGGTTTTGTTATCTCCACAATATGTTTTGTCCAAAACTATTGACTTGGTCAAGTAAATATCATATAATAACCTTTTGCGTAATAGATTCAGTAAAGGAAACACATGGACGTAGACGTAGCAGCATCGGTATTGGCCGGCAGTATTTTGACCGGTATTGCACTTATTGTGGCAGTTATCACTGTGGTAATAATCAACAATATCATAAGCAAATACTGGAAACCCATCAAGTGGATTAGATTTGAAGATGTACCTTTGCATATCATGAGCCAAGAAGAATATGCTAGATCCCTGGAGTCAAACACAGTTGTGGCCAATTCCACAGTGAGCTCGACCTCGGTGCAATAAATAAAAGCACAGTCCGGCAAGCCTCTTGACAATGCTCAAATTGTATAGCTGGGATTTACCAGTGAACCCATAGGACGCTATGGGCTACGGACATCACGAGGGGGATAACCCCTCAACTCTTTTTGGCAACAATAATTTTTTTCTATTAGCTCCATTAAAAAATATTCAGGCAAAACCTGTAAAATTGCTTGACTTAATTGTTAAATACTATTACAATAACACATTAGTGGAAACACTAATAAGTTTTCAAACATCATTCAAAGGAGAAAATTATGAAAACAATCGGCGATAAATTAACACACTTTGCAGTAACCGGAGTCAAGCCCGGACAACCAGAAGATGCTTTCTTCACTATTGACGAAACCAGTTTCGAAGGTAAGTGGAAAGTAATCGTGTTTTATCCAAAAGATTTCACATTTGTATGTCCAACCGAAATCGTGGCCTACGATAAACTGAATCAAGATTTTGCGGATCGTGATGCGGTCCTGCTAACAGGTTCAACTGACAACGAGTTCTGCAAATTGGCATGGCAAAAATCACATGAAGACTTGATCAAGATCACACACAATCAGTTTGCTGATACACAACGTGGTGAATTGAGTCTTGCTGAACAACTGGGTGTATTTTATGCTCCAGCAGGTGCCGCACTACGTGCCACATTCATTGTTGATCCAGACAACACAATCCAACACGTTACAGTAAACAACTTGGATGTGGGTCGTAGCCCAGAAGAAACATTGCGTATTCTTGACGCATTGCAAACTGGCGAACTGTGTGCATGTAACCGTACAGTCGGTGGCGCTACATTAGGTTAATCAGGAGACACAAATGAGCTTTATTGAATCAGTAAAAGGTGCATTGCCTGACTATGCCAAAGACACCAAACTAAACATGGATGCAGTACTGCTTCGTAGCTCACTGGATCCAGATGTGGCCATGGGATGTGCAGTAGCCGCCTTGGCCGCAACCGGCAATGGCAAATTGCTATCGGTACTGTTGGCTGACGCTCCGGTGTTTGCTGACAGCGCAATGACAGCGGCGTCAATCATGGCCCAAAACAACGTTTGGTATCCTTACGTTGAAATGGCCGATGATGCCGGCCTTGCAGGATTGCCAGCAGGATTGCGTATGAATGCTATTGCCACACATGGTGGAACAACCAAGAGCAATTTTGAAGCATTTAGCCTTGCGGCAAGCATTGTGGGCAAGTGTCACTTCTGTGTTAAAGCTCATTACGAAACACTCAAGAAGGAAGGCTACACAGTAGAACAACTTCGTGACATTGGTCGTATTGCCGCAGTGATCAACTCGGCAGCAAAAGTTTTGAACAGTTGATCTGTTTTGGTAAAACTTGGGCCCACTTTGGTGGGCTTTCTTTTGACTTTGTGTTGCATATCTGCTACAATTAACACATGAGTTATTATCCCACCGGCAATGTTGTTATAAACACAGGAGGCACATGTGCTTCACAATATACATATAATCCATATACCACATCGGGGTTTGGCAATTTGAATTGGACTGTACCTTCCGGTGGACTCACTTATGCCTCAACTGGTGCTGCGGTTACCACACTCACTTCAGATCTTAAATTAAACAAAGATGCTGATATCAAATTTGGAGACGTAAGTCTAATGGAGACCTTGAGAGAAATACAATCACAATTGGGCATACTGACCCCCGATCCCGAACTTGAAGCCGAATTTGAAGAGCTTAGGGCCTGTGCCGAAGAGTACCAACGACTGCGCCAAAAGTTCCTGGAACAGAAACGAGTCTGGGACACACTCAAGCGGCAAAACATTTGACACCAAATGACATTTGTAGTATAATATAACTATCTTAACTCAAATGGATTGTATGACAGTTGTAACTATTGAAGGTGCTGATCGAGCCTTGGATGCTGGTACTTGGCTTTTAATGCAAAACATTGATTATGAAATTGATCTTGATTCTGGGTTGGCGCCAAATCCTAGATATTGTTTTCGATTTTCTGATCCCGAAGAGGCAATACATTTTAAATTGAAATGGCTATAACTGTACAAGTACCCTGGCAAACACCTTATAACAACGATCGGGCCTGGAACGAACTGCTGGCCTGGACCATGGAACAATTTGGCCTGCCCAACACCGACCGTTATCATTGGCGTGCCTCAGAAGGCTACATGGAATTTGTATTTCGGGACGAGCACGATGCACTCATGTTCCAACTGTATTGTGGATACAGTGAACGAATGGTTGCCGAGATCTAGACCGTATGCTTGTACGGACACCACTACACGAATTCAGCATGGGCGACAACGACGATCCCGATATCTATGTTGCAGCTCCCATATATGAATGGCAACAGACCGAAGCTGGCCAATGGTGCATGGAGAACTGCGAGCCCAACTCCATCACTTATCAATACGGAGCCAATCCCTACAACTTTGGTTATCGTGTGGTCATATCTGGCATGCTACGAGAAGATCTTGCTACATATTTTAATCTAAAGTACAAGAAATTTGGAAAAAGTTGAAGCATGGCCCCCGCCCGAATGGCCCAGCGTAACGATATTTTGGGACGACATACTGGAGGGGCCCTGCTATCCCATCAGAGAAATATTGCAGTGGATTGATGATGCGCCCGGTGACAACTACCATTTGAGCGGGCTTGATGACGCACGGGGCTTTGATTTTAGGTTCCAAAACCCACAAGATGCCACCTATTTCCGCTTGAAATGGTCAATTTGACCATGAATGACAATTGTGTTATAATATAGTTATTGTAAACTCTGTTAAATAGTATTATGGATGATTTGATTACATTCTTTGTATTGTGTTGCATTGGCTGGGCGCTTGGACGTTTCCTATTAGGTGTTGTAAATTCACAACAGGATGATATTAGAGACGAGCTTAAAGCACATATTTCCAAAATCCTACATCGTGTAGAAGCCATCAAAGAACAAGACACTCATTATTGGTTTGATCTTGACAACGGACAGTTTCTTGCACAAGGTAGGACCTTTGATGAAGTCATTGAACATTTAAAATCGCGTTTTCCCGATCACTTGTTTTGTTTGCATTTTGACAACGAAGATCACTTGGTGGCCGCAGTTACCAAATGGCAAGTGGAAAAAATTGACGAAGAAAAAGTCATCGAAGTCGCTAGAAATATTCAATAATTTACTGTATAATCAAACCATGTCTATGCACCTCCATCACCCCAGTCTTAGTCTCAACGGTAAAAAACGCGGCAAGGTGAAATTCCGTAATGCCGAAGAAGCACAACGTGCACGTCAACTTGATGCTGACTGGCAGGCTCTCAAGAAAAAGTACGAGGTAGAAGAAAAGTCTCGTCAAACTCGTAGAATGCAGGCCGAGACACTTACTTACACCTTGACTGCTCCTCCGGGTCGTGTCACTGCCAAACACATTCCCAGTCTAGACACTGGTCATACCGGCGCAGTTAGAGCCAAAGAAATTCCACAGTACACAGGTACCAAGATTATCGGTATTGGTACCATGCACAAGTCAAATGCAGTACCAATTTTTAGTGATGAACAAGCAGTTGACATCAGCCGAATGAGGAGATAACAAAGAAGGAAAAATGGCCAAAGAAGATATAATACGATTGAGTGGTGTTGTGGAAGAAGTCTTGCCCAACGCCATGTTTAGAGTAATACTAGACAACGAGCAAAAGACCAAAATTACTGCCACCATAGGCGGTAAATTAAGACAGAATAATATACGCATATTACTAGGTGATCGTGTGGATGTTGAAATGAGTCCATACGATCTCACACGAGGGCGAGTAGTGTATAGAAGTAAATAAATACACTATGGATATCAGACAAACTCTCGACCTCTTAGAAGCCAAAAACTCCCACAAACTCGAGCAAATCAAACTGCCCTACAGTCACTCGGCACTGTCACCGGTCATGAGCAAGGCCGAGATTGATTTTCACTACGGCAAGCTCTACAAGGGCTACGTGGATCGATTCAACCGGGGCGAGGGTGATCGAAACTTCAACGAAGCCGGTGCTTACTTGCACAGTATCTGGTTTAGTCAATTCAAGTCTCCGGGCGTGAGTAGACCGCACGGTCCCATCCTGGACATAATCAACAGACACAGCACCAATTTTGCCAAGTTCAAGGAAAACTTCAAAACCGAAGCACTCAAGGTACAGGGTTCGGGTTGGATTTATCTAAGCAAAAGTGGTGTGATTAAGACCATTAAAAATCACAAGAAAGTACCAGATATAGCACTATTGGTAGACATGTGGGAACACGCCTACCAAATTGACTATCATTCAGACAAGAAAAAATACCTAGACAACATCTGGCGTATCATAAACTGGGATGCCATCAACCACAGACTCTAATCCATTATATGCGATAAATAACGTATATAAGGACGTGAGCTATGACTTTTTGGAACCCTAACCAACCCACAGTAAACTACAGTACTCCTGACGATGGTCTAGGCGATAGCATTCGAGATTCGTTTATAAAAGTAGACAATTACCTTGGTAATATCTCTTTACAATTAGGCAATCCCTATCAAGACTGGAACAATGCCAACGTGCAATTCCAGACAAATTTAAATTACACCAATGTAGCAAACCTGTTTGTTGCCAACGCAACAGGTAATACTGCCAGTTTTGTCGGTAACATCACTTCGGGCACTTATGTAAATGCCGGCAATGTTACCACTACCGGCAACTTGATCAGTGGCGGTACCACTTATTTGTTGGGCGCTACCACAATATCTGGCGACATTGTGCCAAGTGCGTCTGCACAGTACAATTTAGGTAGCTCACTAAATCCGTTTAAAACCCTTTACGTTCAAACCACAGTTTCAACTTCGCAACTGTCACAGACTACCAGTGCTGGTTTGCTACAGGTTCACGAAGGTGCTCCGCCCACTGACCAGCAGGACGTGGGTGTTTTTGGTAATATTGCGCCCAAGTTCTTGACCAATACCTATGCGTTCTTTGGTCACCAATACGCTACCGATAACTTTGTTTACAAGATAACCAACACTGATACTGCCAAGAGCGGCAACAGTGTGGTGTACGATGGTGTGTACGGTAACGTGCAATTTGGTAGCCAATTTCTCAGCAATGCCACACTGTCAACCAGTACCTCAACTGGTGCACTCATTGTCAAGGGCGGAACCGGCATTGGCGGCAATCTTAATGTAGGTGGCAATGCCGTAGTGGGCAACAACATGTACATAGCCGGTAGCTATGCTTCCATTGGCGGCTATCAGGTGCTGACCACCAACACTCCGGGACTGCAACAGTATTCGGGCTCGGCTATCACACAACTGGTCATAACCGGGGCCAATCCAGCAACTGCACTTGACACTGGAAGTTTGATTCTTGATCCCGGTGGAGCCAGTATTCGTGGCGACCTGGTACTGGGCGGAAACGTAACTGGTATTCCGGGCTCGTATGTACAATATTATCTTGGTGCCAATGGATATGCCAGTTTTGGTAACGGCGCAACTACCATTAATTCAGCTGGTACTATTACTGCACCAGCTTTTGTGGGCACACTGTATGGTACCCTGAGCACTTCGGCATCAGCACAACCCAACATCACTTCAGTGGGCACACTGGGCAGTTTACAGGTGGGTACTTCGATTGCGGGCGCTTCATTGCTACTGTCAGGTTCGGGCGTGTCTGGAACTCCACTAACAGTATTGAGTGGTGGCGCTAATATCACTGGCGCAGTCACAGTGACTGGAACAATTGCATCCAGCGGCAATATCACTGCTCCTTGGTTTGTGGGCAACACGTCTGGCACCTACGGAGTTGTTAACACTCTCTATGCTGGCACTGTGTTGTCATCGGGATCTGCAACTGTTCAAGGCAATCTAAATGCCAGCGCAAACTTGATTGTGAGCGGTAACGCCTACGCCAACACAAACTTGATAGTGACCACAAACAGTTACATAGGCGGCACATTGTCTGTGACCGGTAACACTTATACTGCCAATTTAAACACCACTGGTACAGCACAAATCAACAACTTGGTGGTCACCAATCTTGAATCGGTTGGTGCTGCACTTACAACTCCCACACTAAATGCCACAACAGTCAATGTGGGTACTGTGAATGCCACAAACTTATTTGCCCCTACTGTGGGCAACGTCAACAGTTCATCAAGTCTTTACGGTGTATTGCAAACTGCTACCCAGGCCAATTTGACAACTGCTCTAAACTTGACTTCGGTTGGTACTATCACTGCTGGTACCTGGCGTGGTAGTGTAGTAGCGACCACATACGGCGGAACTGGTGTGGCTGGGACTCTAACCGGTATTGGTTACATGAACGGTGCCAGTGCATTTACTGTGGCAACAGCCAGTCAAATATCAACAGCACTCAGTGCAGCAAGCCCAAACACGCAGGCACCTACTTTGCTGGGCACAAACTTCAGTGGCACTGCTGGTAGTTTGAACATCGGTGGCTATGCACAATATATTGGAAACAGCAGTGGCTACTATGCCCCACAAACACCAGGTACGGCTCCAAATAGCGCACAGGTGCTGGTGTCAAACAACAGCGGATATGCCTATTTATATTACATTAACAGTAGTTCTCCCAACGCTGAAAATCCAAATGTGAGCCAGGTCATAGTCACCAATGGTTACGACGGCTTCTATCGTAAATCTAGCTTGGCGCAGTTTACCGGACAACTAACAGGAACTGCCAGCAGTTTAGTTGCTGGTTTAGCCAATGGTCTAAAAGTCGGGCAGGGTTTATACCCCAATAGAACCGACAGTGCTTGGTATCAAATATGTTGGAACAATGCTAATCAAAACGATAGCAATATATACAGTTCGGCTGCTGTCTTGCTAAATTCAAACGGGTATGGTGCAATTGGATTCAACGGCAGCAGTTGGTATATTCAAGGAAATAACACTTATGGTCTTTACAGCAACACCGGATTCAATGCCAATGGTGGGTTGTGGGACAGTGGCAATCGAGTTATTACCACCAACAACATTGGAAGTCAAAGTGTAAATTATGCAACTACTGCTGGCTCAGCTGGTTATTTAAACAACACCAACATAGCTTACACCAATGGCAGTGACGGTTGGTTTAGAAGTCCTGGCAACGCTGGCTGGTATAATTCAAGTTATGCTGGCGGAGTTTTCATGCAAGACTCATCATGGGTAAGAACCTATCCCACCAGTGGAACCGGAGTTGGTTTTTACGTGGGCGGATCAAATGGTATTGCAGCTGCTTATAACGTGATTGCCTACTACTCAGATGAACGATTAAAGACCAAGGTAGGCAAAATAGAAAATGCACTGGACAAAGTCAAGAGTCTGAGCGGTTTCTACTATGTGGAAAACGACTTGGCCAAGAGTCTTGGTTACGACAACAAAAAACAACAGGTGGCCTTGAGTGCACAAGCGGTACAAAGTGTTATGCCTGAAGCAGTGAGCCTGGCACCATTTGACATGACCACAGACGAGGCAACTGGTGAAATAGTTTCTAAGTCTGGTGAAAACTATTTGACCGTGCAGTACGAGCGCTTGGTTCCACTATTGGTAGAGGCCATAAACGAACTGGGTAATCAGTTGGCAGACATTAAAAAACATTTGGGGATATAACTCATGACCATGGTAAACTCTGGTGGTATAGGCTTGGCTCATGACACAACTGGCGCCTACAGTGACACCAGTGGCTCAAACAGTGTTTCAGTTGAACATGAATTAAACGCAACCGGTGCTGGATACAATTCTGCCAGCACCGCCCAGATTAGTTTAAATGATACAGCAGTAAGACAAATGACCGGATTGTCAGGACAGATCAGTCTCAATGATTGCTATGGCAAAAACTGGAGCCAGGTGTTTAATATTCCAAGTTATTACAGTTACACTAATTTTGATTTTAGAAGCTATCTTGTCAATCAAGGCTGGGATCAAAACCGTCCAGTGACTTTGGTCAACAATGGCACAATCGGATCCACATCAACTGGCAGTTATGCAATGATCATTACGGGTAGCTTCCCCCACGGTGCCACATTTATCAATTACGGTTATGTGGTGGGTGCTGGCGGTGCTGGTGGCAGCAGCGAATGGCTCATTGCCAAGGGCTATAGTCAGTTCTCGGCAACAGGTGGCAATGGAGGTCCGGCTCTTTATGTTTCTACCGGGGTTACTATATACAATTATGGAGTAATTGGTGGTGGAGGCGGAGGCGGAGGCAGCGCCGTTATTAATGATTTTGGATATTGGCAATTGGCCGAGTCAGTGGGTGGTGGCGGAGCCGGCTATTATGGCGGCGATCGTGGTCATAATTTTTATGAATATCCAGGTGGGTATTACAGTTATAGTGTAACATACTACACCCCCAATTCCAGTGCAGGAAGTACTAACAGTGCTGGTAGTACCGAGACCGGGGTTATTGCCTATGGTTACGGCACTTGTTATGGCGCCAATGCCGGTTATCTTGGTTACGGTGGTGGTGATGGTTACGGCACTGGTCGCGGTAGCGGATACAAAGGTGGTGCTGCTGGTATATCTGTATATGGTAGTGGCAATGTGTCATGGGGCTACAGCGGATCTATATTTGGCGGACTGAGCTAATAATTATGTCAACTTTAACTTGGACCACTCCACAAACCAATATTGCAAACTTTGCAAAAACCACCAACGCCACAGTTAGTGTAGCAGTTTCGGCAGTAGACAGTAATCCTGGCTCTACACTGACTTACTCTATTGTGTCAAACAATCCTAATAGCATAAGTGGTAATCTGCCCATAGGATTCTCAATAGACAGTGCCACTGGTGTCATATCCGGAAACCCCAGTCTGGCTTTTAGTCAAAGTACCTATTTTACCTATGAGTTTGAAGTGCAAGTTTCAAACGGTACTGACAAACTGTTTGGAGTTTTCAGTATCACAATCATAAATCAACCCGAACTGGTTTGGGAAACGGCTCCAGGTACCATTGCCAATCTCGGTGTTAACTTGCCGGCCAATCTGCAGATATCAGCCACTGATCTTGCCAACGATGGTGCCCAAATTACCTACAGTTTAATCAGTGGCAGTTTGCCCACTGGCATGACATTAACCACAGTAAACACCGGCACAGATCTACTACCAGTCTGGACTGGCATAATCTCAGGTACTCCTGTACTGGATAATACAGCAGCCTACATCACTACACAAACTTATAATTTTGTAATACGTGCAAGGGCCAGTGACGGTGCCACTGTTAATGATGCCAGCTACAATATTATTGTCACCAATACTATCAATAGCGATTTCAGCTGGATCACACAGGCTGGCAATTTGGGCACTATTCCAATTGGCAATTTTTATCAGCTTGAACTCAAGACACAATCAAGCACCAACGCCAATGTTACTTACAGTCTTATATCAGGCGAACTGCCCTTGGGTATGCAAATTTTGCCCAACGGATACATACAGGGTGTGCCCAGTCTAGCCTATCCCATTGCAGTTAACAGCAGTGACACATTTAAATTCACTGTACGTGCCAGTGACACACACGGACATGTGCGCGATCAAGCATTCAGTTTGATTGTGACCAATTATTTTGCACCCATTATTGAGCCTAGCGTGATTCACTTGGGCACAGTGTTTGATGGCAGCTACTATCAACAAGAAATATCAGTGGTTGAACTCAGTCCCAATGTGGCCATACAGTGGAGCAACGTTGGTTTGTTACCACCAGGACTGGCCATCAACAACATCAATGGTGCCACCTATATCAGTGGATATGTACAACCAGTATATCAGGACAATGGTGAAAACACTGCCGGTTACGACTTCGAAAAAATAACCAGCGGTGTCATAACCTATGAACAACCGTATGATGCCAAACCCTACGACTACGGTAACCTTGCCAGTCGTACCTTGAGCTACACTTTTTCTGTACAGGCCTATGATGGCGCCAACTATGATGTACAAACCTATGTGCTAGAAGTAGTGAGTCGTCAAGACTTCACTGCCGACAATGCCAATTTAACAGCTGACGTTACCAGTCTAACTGTGGATTCAGGTGCCACATACTATCCGGTCATACTGAATGCCAATGTGAGCACACTGCCCACTGCTAGAGCCAACACCGAATACTCGTATCAATTTGTGGGTTACGACTATCAAGGGTTACCAATCACGTATCTGCTGGCCAATACTGTAGGCACGTTTGATGCCAATGTGAACACAATTGATATTGGTTTTGATAGCTTGCCATTCGACAGTTACGATCCAAATAGTTCACATACAACTTCATTGCCAGGAACCCTACAACTTGATTCTGCCACTGGTTGGTTGTACGGCAACATACAGTCTCAATCGGCTGCATACCAAACATATCAAATTGGTATCAACTTACAGAAGACCTACAACGGAAATGTCTATACCAGTGACCCGGCATATTTTACATTACCGGTGCTGGGCAGTGTTACCAATACCATAACATGGAATTCGCCTGCCAACTTGGGATCGGTTGACAATGGATCTGTTAGCGAACTCACAATATCAGCCACATCCACTACTGGTGTGCCAGTGATATATCGATTGGTCGATCAAAAAAATGTACCAATTCGTTTGCCACAGGGTCTGATACTGTTGCCCACTGGTGAAGTGAGCGGACGTGTCAGCTTTGAAGCCTTCAGTATTGATGCCTATCAAACCACGTTTGACAGTGGTGAATTGTCAATTGACAAAAATTACACATTCACTGTCGAAGCTATTACTGATGATTTTACCTTGTTCAGTGATGGCACATACAACGTCCCGCCCAGTGCCACTGCAACAAAAGAATTTACCATAAGTCTCAATGTTATCAACACCGAGCCCTATGAAAATTTGTATTTGCATGCCATGCCCGATTTGGATCAAAGACAAATATTCAACAACCTTGTGGCAAGACAAGATATATTTGTGCCTGATTTGATCTACCGCCGTGAGGATCCTTGGTTTGGTGTTGCCACTGACATGACCATGTTGTTTGCCAGTGGTCTCAAGGCCAGCGACATTTCGTCTTATATTGCGGCCATAAAGAAAAATCACTACATAAAAACTTATCAATTTGGTGATGTAAAAACTGCTGTGGTGTTAGACAACAACTATAACGTCAAATACGAAGTGGTTTATTTAGAAGTTATTGATCCTGATCTAGACTCTGCAGGTCAAGGCCCATCCGAAGTTTTAAATTTGAGCGGCACTATTGCCAATCCCTACATAGATGCCAACGGAAATCAATATACCACAGTATATCCTGACTCTAGTAGTAATATGCTGGAACGTGTGGTTGCTGGTGTGGGCTATTATGATCAAAGCACCTTGCCTGAATGGATGACCAGCAATCAACTGGGCTCAACCACAGGATCATTCAATGTTCCCTTGGGCTACACACGAGCAGTGGTGTTGGCCTACACCAAACCCAATGCTAGCAACTTGATTGCTTACCGACTGAAAAACTCGGGTGTGAATCTAGACGAGATCAACTTCTCGGTTGATCGTTATCTACTGGATGACTACTATACCAAGAACTACAATATTGCCAACAACACTTATTATTCTGGTAGAGAAACCACGTTTGATGCCAGCCCCAATAAAAACATTGGAGCCATTGTGAGCACAGTGGAGTATGCAGCTTCGGTGCAGTTTGATCAAATCAACGGCAGACCAGTTGACTATATCATCTCAAATGGCGGTATTGACGGCATAGTCACTTTCCAAGATGGCGATAAATTGATATTTGCTAAACAAGAACGTTTCATTAATTCTGATCCCTATGATGGCTGGATCTACTACTATGATGAGTGGATTGGTACCAACCTTAGCACCCCTAACGTGATTGGCGGTTACGACAGCGAGAGTTACGATCGCTATTCAGTGGTTCCCGGTTATTTGGAAAAAATACAAGGCACTGCCCAAGTAAATCAACGCGGCGGTATCTGGCAAATCAACATCAGAAGCGGTATTGTTTACCTGTCATTTGTGCAGGAAATTTTGCCCTATGATCGTGTGCGTGTGAGTTTTGGTCGCGGTTACGGCGGTACTGTGTTGTACTACAACAACCGACGAGTTGCTGGACAGAATGTGCCCGAATACTCGTTGTTCAATCAAAGCCAGTTCTCTATTGCAGGGCCAACCACTTTTAACGCAGGAACCACTAAGTTTTTCAGTGGGCGTGATAGATATTATACCCCGAATAGTCAAGATAAATATGTTAAATTCCCACAATTTGGAGTATTCGTTTAATGACATCACTGATAAATCCCAACAATATAGATATAACTTACCCAATTGCCGGGCAAGATAATGACACTCAGGGCTTCAGAACCAATTATCAAAATATACAAAATAATTTTTCTGTTGCTGCCAGTGAAATATCTGCATTACAAAGTAACCTAGCCACCCTGCAAACCGGCGTGTACGGTAATGCCAATGCGGCAGCATTTTTAACAACCTACACCGGAAATATCAGTGCCGGCAACTTGTCGGTGACAAATTTAAGTTACGTAAACAAAGAAATAATTGCTACCACTGAAGTAGTAGGCGCTAGTATAAATGTAGCCAATGTGATAGTGACCAGTATAACATCACCAGTTGGGTCTAATGGCAATATTATTATTGACCCAGATGGATCTGCTGATGTGGTATTTCCAATACAGACAGAAATTTGGGTCTATAGTACAGCAACCAATGCAATTACAGTGGCTGGTGGTATGTCACTAGGAGGAGCTATTACTGCCAATGCTCTGACCGTATCAAGTGCAATTCAATTTGCTAATCTAACTACTTCACAAATAGCCACCATTAGCCCCAGTAGAGGTATGACAGTATACAATTATAATACCGGAAATATACAGGTATTCAATGGTTCTAAATGGGCCAACATAGTATTGAGTTAAATATATAATAACAGGACAGAACAATGGCATCTAATATCAATCCATACAACGTTGACGGCACTTTCCCAATTGCAGGGCAGGACAACTCGTCACAAGGGTTTCGTAATAACTTTACAAACATACAGAACAACTTTCTTTTTGCACAATCTGAAATAAGTGACTTGCAGGCAAAAGCAATCACTACCAGTGCACTCAAAGGTTCAACGCTGGTCAATGACATGGCCGGCACACAGATACGTCGTCCACAATTGACTGCTTGGACACAGAGTTTGCACGACAACGGAGTTATTGCTGGCTCAGTCAGTTTAGATTTCAATGTGGCCAACTTCCAGAAGCTCACTACCGGCGCTGCAATTACACTAAATTTTGTCAATTGGCCCACCAGTAGCGGATCAACTGCGGGCTACGGTGTCATGCGAGTATGGATCGTGGTCACCAGTACTGCACACACAGTGACCTTGCCGGCTGCGGTGAATATTGCAGTGGCAGACATTGCTGGATACAACTCAAGTAATAACACCATCACATTTGATACTCCAGGAAATTATATATTTGATATCAGCAGTATTGATGGCGGTACCGACTATCAGATTTTTGACGTGACACGTAATCGTGCCAGCTTCCGTGATCCCTATTTCTATTTTAACAACACAGTTAACTCTACACTGTTGGTGGGCTACGGAGCACTACTGCCACTGGCACAACAGTTTGAATACGGCGAAGACAAAATAAGTGCATTTGGCAGTTACAACAGTGTTGCAGTTGGCAATTTAACAGTGGCCAATATTGCACACACTGCCATCGACAACGGCAATCAAATGGGCGGATACAGTGTTACTGGTATACAAGGTAATGTGCTGACCGGTGCCACTTACGGGGTCAAATCCGGAGACATGATTGGTTACTTTAACGGGTTGAGCTACACCGGCTACAGTAACATGACCGGTAACACTTTCCAGAATGCCGGTAGTGTAACTGTATTTGCAACTGGTGCCAATCTTGCATACGGACTTGGCGGCAATATTTTGATGAGTACTGCTCAAGATGGTGGCAATGCCAATCAAGCGTTGTATCCGGCACTGAGTGTGGAAAACGATCAAAGCACACATCTTTACGGCAATCTATATACCAAGACCGGTATTATTGAAGGTGGTACTTATGTGACTGCAATCAGTCAGGTAGGATCAGCAACAGTGGCAGCCAACGCAGCCACCAGCACCTTTGTGATTGATAGCACCCCGACTAGTGGCCAAACCATTACCTTTGCTAATGTGCAGTTGCCAACCAATCCAGTGGATCGACAAACTATCAAGATTGTGGCAGTGGCACCTATTACCACTACCAATGTTTGGGCCACTAACTCAATCGGCGTAAGATATGTACCGTTGAACCGATTTGCTTCGGGTAATACTGTTGTCAAATTGACATATCTACAGAGTTCGGGTTATTGGGTAATCAGCTGATAACGGAGATATTGCCATTGACTCCTTGTTGCAAATCATGTATACTTGCACAAGGAGTTGTCATTTAAGGAGTCAACTATGGGTCATCCACTAACACCAAATCTAACCGGTTTATCCATGGACGAATTGGTAAACAAATATAACGATTTGTATAAGCGCATGGGCATGGCCAGTCGTTGGGGCAACGGTGCCATGATTGGGCAATTGAGTATGATTTTGGAAGATTATCAGGCCGAACTTGACAAGCGAAATCGTTTACAATTAGAAGAAATGCAAAACAAATCCAGTCAGTTCAAGGACATTATTGATATCAAATGAAATATGATGCATATGGTCAAGCACATTGTGATTCCAACGAACTCTGCGACCTACTGTACCAAAATCCCGATCTAGATCTAACCAAGTTTGCTGTAGACGACTTTGGTATGTACAATGGTGCAGTCCGTGACACATATTCTGATTTGCCCCAAGTACGGGCCTATGTTCCGTTTCATCCCAACGTCAGTTTAGATTCTTTTCATCGGCACAATCAAGACACTTGGTTAATGCCCGAACCGTACAAAGATCTAGATATAGCCGAATATGTTTTACGGTTGTGTACCACACAAGCAGAATTACAACGTGTGGGTCAAGAACTGTTGTTGTTTCAAGAAAGAAACCTGTTTCCATTATTGCAGTATCTAAAATACTTTGTGGACACAATGCGAGCAAATAACGTGGTTTGGGGACTGGGTCGAGGTAGCAGTACTGCCAGTTATGTGTTATACTTGATTGGTGTCCATCGAATCAACAGCTTGTACTACGATTTGCCCATAGAAGAATTTTTAAAATAAACTACCCAGTTTATAAATACATCACACAAGGAGTTACAATGACAAAAATATATAGATCTGCACGTGGAAAAAGTGTAGATATTGATCGAATCAAATTGGCCAACGAAACAACTATTGCAGTTGGCAACATGAAAACCAACACACGTGGCGATTTGCTGGGTGCCGGTAACAAAGTAGTTGCTGGACGCAATCAGCTGATGGATCATGCATATTCGGTTGATCCAGTAATTCCAGCATACAGCCCAAATGATGCTTCATCTTTTGCTGCTAGACAGGCCATTGTGGCCGAAAGCAAGGCGCAGGAGTTGGTTCACCTTACTCAAAATTTAACTGTGCCGGTAGAAGCTCCAGTTGACACCAGCGCAACACAACCGGCTGCACGTGGTAGCCTGGCCAGCAGTGTAGCCAAACCTGCCACAGTAAATCAACAGCCCATGCCCAATCCCAAAACACAGAACAAGGCCAACGGACCTTCAAGAATTTAAACCATGTTAAAACCAATCAAGATAAAAAGCATTGAAGCACTGAGCGATCATGTGCTGGTAGCTGATATGAATTTCAAAGAACGTTTGACCACAAGTGGTATCTACTTGTTGAACGATGACGGGCGTACTGCTGGTATACGTCCACGCTGGGCGCAGGTGTATGCAATTGGGCCCGAGCAACAAGACATTCGTGTAGGGCAATGGATCATGGTGGCACATGGTCGTTGGACACGTGGCGTCAAGATCGATGACGGCACCGGCGAGCATGTGATACGCAGGATTGATCCCAAAGATATCTTGTTGTTGTCAGATGAAGAGCCTGGTGGTGATGACACCATCAGTGAAGCAACCTTGGTAGACAGCAAAGAACGCTGGTAAAATAATGGGATTTGTAAAAAGATATAGTGTGCCCGACATCATGGGGCAATTGAGAGCCTGTGCCTATGACATGAACGATATGCGGCTAGATGGATATACCCAATGGGGTTGCAAACAGGACCTATATCGTATAAAATTCATGCTAGATGAATTGTTAGAAAAAGGGCATACATTTGTGCCTGAAACAGAATGGCTTGAAGAGCAAGAAAAAGAACGAGTAGTGAGGATATTAAAAGATGGGTAAAGGATCAGCACCAAGACCACTAAGTGTGGACACAAAAACATTTGACAACAACTGGGACACAATCTTTGGCAAGAAAAACAAGACTGAAGATGTCACAGAAGTGTATAATGAAGAACGTTTGGTCAGTAAATTAGACAAAGAAGCACTAGCAAAGGAAAATTCAAATGCAAGTAAGAGTGAATGAAGATCGAGGCAACATCGGCAGTTGTGGATGTGGCCGTAGCCCAACAGGAAAATGTTGTGGTTGGCATGGTTTAACCGAAGATGCCTATCAAGAAGAACTGGTGCGCTATCAAGAGCGACAAGCAAAATTATCAACCCCTAACGACAAGAAACCATTATGAAAGAACTCTGGACCGAAAAGTACAGACCGCGAACTGTAGACGACTATGTGTTTACTGATGCCAATTTGCGTCAACAGGTCACACATTGGCTTAAGGAAAAGACCATACCGCATCTGATGTTGAGTGGTAGTCCGGGTACAGGTAAAACTACCCTGGCCAAGATTCTCGTCAATGAACTGGGTGTAGAAGATTTTGACGTGCTACACATCAATGCATCAAGAGACAACAACGTAGACACTATTCGTAATCGAGTAGAAGGCTTTGTACAAACAATGCCGTTTGGTGACTTTAAAATTGTGTTGTTGGACGAAGCTGACTATTTGAGTTTGAATGCACAGGCAGTGTTGCGTGGCTTGACCGAGGCCTATGCGGCCAGTTCAAGGTTCATTATCACTTGCAATTATCCGCACAAGATAATGCCGGCATTACACAGTAGATTCCAAGGCTTTCACATTGACAAAACTGATGTGACCGAATTCACTGCTAGAGCAGCCACAGTACTGGTTACCGAAGACGTCGAGTTTGATCTTGACACTCTAGACAGTTATGTCAAGGCCACTTATCCAGATTTGCGTAAGTGTTTGAATCTACTACAAGGTAACAGTACCACTGGCGCATTAAACCAACCAGGCGAAAACGATGCTGGTGCCAAGGATTGGAAACTGGATGCAGTTACCTTGATCAAGGCCGGTAGTGTACGTGAAGCAAGACAGTTGATCTGTAATCAAGCATCCAACGAAGACATCGATGAACTGTTTAGATGGATGTACGACAATCTTGACTTGTGGGCCAAGGATGTGGACAAGCAGGACCAAGCCATACTGGCTATACGTCGAGGCTTGGTGAATCATCCCATGTGTGCCGACCCCGAAATCAATTTGAGTGCTACCTTAATAGAACTTACTACACTATGAAAATCAAAGACATACACCTGTTGGCTTTTTATGTTACCAAGCCCCGTGATCCTAGAATGACCAAGGTTCGGGGCTACATGAGCGATCCCAACAATCTTCGTTACGATGAACGTATCGAATTTACCAAAGGACTAAATGCCAAAGATGCACTGTATGCCAAAGTAGTTTTAAATCTCAATACCAAACGAGTCGTTAAAAACTCCTGGAACACCGATAGAGGGTTTGACGAGTACTTTAAATATTTTCTAGAGGCCTATCCTGAATATGTGATCAATGTGATGGGACAATTGGATATGCCGTACCTGGAGCAGTTCATTCCCAAGGAAGAACCAAAAGATCAAGTCACGGATGCGGAAGTGAAAGATGCAGAAATTAAAACTGAGTGACAGTGGTGCACGTGGATGGTTCATAGGAGATTTTCCCGAAGCCATCCACCGCACTCGTGATTTTGAAGTGTGTTATCAAGTTACTCCGGTGGGCAAGAGTCCAACGCACTATCACAAAATCGTAAAAGAAATACAGTTGATCACACGTGGCAAAATGATTGTGAATGGCGAAACATTTGAAGCCGGCGACATCTGCATACTGGAGCCGGGTGAAATTTGTGAATGTGAAATTGTAGAAGAACTCAATACTGTGTGTATCAAGACTCCCAGCGTACCCAACGATAAATATTACGTATGAGTAATATCAGCATGTATGCGACCAAAAAGAAACGGGTGGTAGATCCTAATGCTCCGCCCCGTCCCAACCTGCTGAATCACGAAAAACGCCTAAAAGAGACCACAGGCACAGTGGAGCAACAGGCCGAAGAACTGTTGTTTTTACGCAACAAAGTTGCTGAATTAGAGCGCAAATTAGTCAATCAAACTGCCTATTTAAGCAGTTTACACCAACATATCACCCGTATTAAACTTGACCGTTAATCTAAAAACTGCTATAATAAAGGCATGTTTAAGGGGATTGACACAATGCAACGATATCAAACACGAGACGCAGTTGCCGCTGCCATTTATGCGTTTGACACCAATGGTGTAGTAGTCAAAGAAAACACTTTTAGAAACGATGCTGACAGTCCCACCGGACTACGCGAAGTGTTTACCAACAAAAGTATCATCTCACAATGCGTGGCCAATCCTGAACCATTACAGGACACCCACTACACTCGTGCCGACGATGTAATTACCTACATTCAACAGGCAGTCGTGATGCAGACCTTGACCAAGGGGTCTGTGAATGATTTTGTGAGCAAAATGCACGACATATTGATCAAGCCTGAAGTTACTGCACGTGACTTTGCCTACATTGCCTGGGCACCCAAATTGGCCGTGGACTACGAAAATAGTCAACGTGTCAAGAGCGCCATGAGTCTGTACGAAAGCACCAGCAAATTTGTAGGTAGCTTGGGCAATAAAATTACTGTGAACTTTACCTTGATTAATTCACGTCACCACCAAGACCATAACAGTTATGCCGTGGCCGGACACGATGACAACGGCAATATAATCATGTACTGGGCCAATCGAGAGGACAAAGTGATCCGGTCTGGCAAGATCACGGGCAAGGTAAAAGCACACCAAACTGGTGCAAACCGCGGTAAACGAACCATTCTCAACTATGTTAAAATTGTAAAGGACACCAATGAGTAACTTGACTGAATATTTCAATCGCAAAGAACAACCACGCACCACTTTCAAGTACGGTGACCGAGTGTTTGGTCGTACCAATAAAGTGCCCTTCATTGGCACAGTACAACGCGAAATTGATAGTTTGGTCATGATACATTCGGACTTGCCGGTCATGATGGAGGGCATGATTTCAAATATTGTTACAGTTAAAAAATCTGATATCACTAGACTAACGGAGATGGAATAATGGGACTAGACATGTATGCTTATGTGGCTGCCAAGCAAGGTCAGCGAGATGAATTCTTTGAAACGGCCGAATACGACGAAGCCGTGGGTGAATTTGTGAACAAGACTGTGGTTAGACCACACGAGATAGCCTACTGGCGTAAACATCCTAACCTGCATGGGTGGATGGAACAGTTGTGGCGCAGTCGGACTCCCGATGCTGACAAACACAGTTTCAACGGTGTCGAACTAGAGTTGACTTGGGAAGACCTGATGTTGTTGGAACAGGATATCCTAAGCGGACGTCTGCCCGACACTACTGGATTCTTTTTTGGTGATCCCGCAGACGATTACTATCAAGCACAGGACCTGGAGTTTGTAAGAAAGGCCAAGGCCGAAGTATTTGTGGGACTGAGAGTGTTTTACAATTCAAGTTGGTAAAAATGAATTATTGCGTATTAGAACATGATGCCGAACACAACATCGTGTATCTAGAGGACACCAGTAGCTCCACCGAACGTACCATAACCAATGATGCCGAAAAGATCATGTTCAACATGTTTCAGTACTATGGATCACGGGTGCTGGTGGTTTACAAAGATACTGCGGGCGAGTGGTGGGAGATGCGTTTGAAGATATCAGGACCTTATGACGAGTTTGAAGAAATAGTATTCGAGCCCTGGAACGGACTAGCGTGGAGAACATTAACAAGGAAATAAAATGTCGAAAACCGTATATAAAGAAGTTGAAATTGATGTTGAATTAACCGATTTTGATGATGACGATTTACTGGAAGAAATAGAATCACGAGGTCTTGTTGTCAGCACCTATGGCGACACCAAACAACTGCTAGAAACAATTTGGTTAAAGCGTAGACAGGGTCAAGCGTTTGATCAAGAGCTAGATCAGCTGATTTACGCCAGTTTGGGCCGTGTTGTATAAATGCAACACCCTGTTTGCCCAGAAATGGCGATTTTGCTATAATAGAGTTATAGTAAATAGACAGGAGTAACAGATGGCTTATATCGGTGCAAAAGAAGTGGCAGCAATTCGCAAAGAATTAAAAGCACAATTCCCCGAGTTCAAATTTGGTGTACGCAAAGGCACAGGCAGTCTGAGTGTTGGTGTTACTGTAAAATCCGGACCCACTGATTTCAGCGATATTTTTCACAACGTAGGTCACGTACAAATCAACCATTACTGGTTGTGTACTTACGGCAAACACCAAGCATTTTTTGAACAAATCATGCGTATCATCAAAATCGCTCCCGCTACAGTTGAGGGCGGACGTAGATGGTTTGACGAAAGCGATGCAATGACCGATTACTTTCACACTGCATTCTATATTCACTTGGACGTGGGCAGTTGGGACAAGGACTATGTTTGTGTTGCACGATAACAACACCGAATTTGCCCAGAAATGGCAGATCTGCTATAATAAGATATAGTAAGAAATTAGGGGATTGTATGAAACTCAATATTGGAAATCGCATTACATGGCGTTGTGCCGCAGGACAACTAGTTGGTGATATTGTTAATATTGCGTTAAGCGAAAACGGCAATAACGAAACAGTTGCCTGGCTTGATGTCAAAGTTGCAGACCTTTATAACACTGTGCGTCTTTGTGCAGTAGAAATGAATCTTAAAATGTTGAGTGTTGAGTTGGTGCAGGAGTGATTATGAAGTTATTCTTAGAAACTACACAATGGCCCGATAAGACTCCTAACCATGCCTATTACATGGATGACAGTAAGAGCAAGATGTTTGCGTATATCAAAGCCGGAGATCGGGCAGTTTTTCGATTTAAGACGCCCATACGCATAGACACACGTGGTCGCAAGTTCCGAGAAATCGCCGACCCCAATAACTTTACGGTAGAAGAAACCACAAACCCCAATCGTTGGGAAGTTACTGGTAGCAAAGGCGACTTGTATATTGTGCGATTAGAAGACGGTGTATATAGTTGCAGTTGCTCAGGATTCAAGTTTAGGGGTGACTGCCGACACGTTAAGGCGTTTGCAAAATGAAAGATTTTCTAGGACGAGAATTGGCGGTAGGTGATGTAGTTGCCTTTGAAGGTGTCAATGGTGGTGGTTTGGTTTTGGGCCGAATCGAAAAGTTTAGCCCCAAACAAGCCTCATTAACTCCACTGAGTGACCACAACAGTTGGAGCAGCAAAAAGACTATTTCTAGATATAGCTCACAATGTGTCAAAATTGATGACGCAGATATCACCATGTATCTTTTAAAGCGCAATTGATATGAAAAATGCACCCATGCAGGATCTTTTGGACAAAGAAGCCCGTTTAGCAAATGAAAGATATGCTATAATAGAGATTATAAAACAACGACGCGGGGATACGGCTCCAGTGTGTTATGGACAAGACGATTGTAGTACTGACATACTGGCCCGGTGTCCGTGGCGTACGGACTGTGGCGAACAGTGACAAATTTGAATTTTAACAACCGAGATTTACATGATTGATTTATTTTTAGATGGCATTACTGTCATGATGCTATTGTATTTTGTGGCCCTGGCTGGATGGCTGGCCAAGATCAATATTGAAGATCGAATGAGCCGAGGCGATACATTTTTTCAGGCCATCAAAGGTATAATTCGCGATATTTTTAGTGTTACACGGGTGGGCAAATGAAACACACATGGTATTACATTCAGTGGTTATTTAAAGATTTTGATGCATGGAACTTGACTTTGGTTGCAAGTTTAATTGCCAATTTAACGGCCTGTGTGTTTAGCCTATACGACAATGATCCAGCCTATCGAATAGCTAGCGGTATTGGTTGGGCTTGCATGGCTGTGTTTTTTGCAAGAATGATTTACGAACTAGAGCGATCACGTTATCGGCGTTTCAAACAAGAACAGGCTGAAATAGTGAAAACATTACGAAGCGAGGACTGCTGACATGGGGTTTCGAACAGTAAGACGAGACGAACCCGGGTTCTATGTGTCAGATGGCATAATGGTGGGCAATAGAGCCTTTCTTGAAATTGCCGCAGAATGCCCCGAAAACGTTCGAAGAATGGTTCAACAAGCACACAATCAAGGCTGGATTCGAGTAAGTGCAACATTTACCGAAGAAGAATACACATGGCTGATGTTGCAAGAATAAAACAAGGAAGATCATGATCACAATTAAACAATGGTTGGAACTGGTTGATTACCGAATCACAGAAGGTAATAACTATATGTGGAACTGCTACGGCGATTATGCACACATTTTATCTACATGGAATGGTGTTCACGGAGCCGGTGGTTACAGTTCAGATATCACATTCTGCACCAAGACACAGACTGTGTTTGAAACCTGTGTGTACGATTATACAAATCAACGTGCTTACCGAATGATCAATCCCGACTATGAGGATGCACACACCAGCGAAGCACAGGCACGTGCCATTGACATGAGTGTTGCCTGGGACTCGGTTTCATATGTGGATCTAGATGTTGACGAAGACTTTGTGGAAAAGGCCACTGCTATCGTGGCTGGCCAAGCATACGACACCAGAGTCATGATCAATATCGACCTTGACTCGGACCTGGAACTAGAAATTTATCGTAATGCACACCAATTGGATATCACGGTCAACCAATACATTGAGCGTGCATTAGAGGCTCTAATAGAAAAACATCAAAAAGACATGCCCACGCTTGACAAGCAGGTGTGGACTGTGGATGTACAACAAGATGCGAACGGTGATGCTGTTATACAGTTTCCCGAGGATGCTTTAAAGGCAGCAGGCTGGCAAGAAGGCGACACCATCGATTGGAAAACTAATGGTGATGGATCTTATACATTAACAAAGGTGTAATATGACTGAAGAAATCAAAAACCCCGAACATGAAAAACTGTTAGAAGTATTAAAGTTTACACCAAGAACCTACAAGATATCGATGTGGGGCTATGGTGGTGAAAAAGTTATGGGCACCGTAGATAGAAAAATTTACGACTATTTTCGATCACGTAGATTGGACCTAAGTGATTATTGCTGGGATTCAGATTATGCTGATGATCACAACATTCCTGAAGAGTTTCAACCTTTCCCGTCGGGTGCCTGGTACGAGTGTGATGGCCTAGGTCATGTACACGGAGTCAATCGCGATGCCGGTACTATTCAAATCGAAGACGAGACTGGAGAAACAGTGTACCAACGTCAACTTGACAGTCTTACTGGCTTTGATGAAGAAGAGCCCGAGCCCGAATTTGACTGTGGTGACGAGGTCTGGATTGATCAAGAAGCGGCAGGTACTGTGGTATTTTTAGGCAACTCAAACGAGAAAGGCACCTTTTTTGAAGCCGACCTTGAACTAAAAGCACCATTTGATATTAGCAAATTAGTACTGGGCTATGATGAGATTGATGGTGAGCCCATCATTAATCGTGTCACTTACGATGGCGAAGACATTGACAACTGGGGTGGTAGCACAGATGGCAAGAGTAGCGACTTTGCTTTTTATATTGCCGGCAGCAAGAATGAAAAAGGCAATTGGGAAAAGTACGCCAACATGGATGATATTGAATATCCCATGACTGAGTGGTTCCCTAAGAAGATCAAACCAGTGCGAGTAGGCAATTACATGGTTAAAACTGCTGGAAAAAATTCATGGGAACAACAATGTAAGTGGACTGGAGACAAATGGGTCAACTCTTGGACTGAACCAGCAGACTACAACGATCCCAACAGAGAAGTTAAAATTCGAGCATGGCAAGGCTTGGCCATTGACCCCGATGCAGAACAAACCGAAGCTAGAGTACAAGATTTAGAATCTGCACTAGAAGAACTCAAGGCCGAATTTGACTCACTAATAAAGTATGGATCAGTGGCCTGTTTCAGTTGCGGTGCCGAGTATGTTGAGCATGAGCTTGTGGAGATGAGTGGCCAATATCATTGTCCCTCCTGTGGACAGGGTTGGGTCATGATGGAAGATAGAGGAGTATAAAATGGCAACATGGACAGTGAGTACATATCACAAGAAAAATGTACAAGAAAATGAAACGTTTTTACAACAAAACGGTGATGGTAAAATAACTACGGTCAACGGTTTCCGTTGGGGCACCTGGGAAGTCGAAACCAGTGACGACAACATGCCCGAATTTGAGTTCGCCGAAGTACCCGGAGGCGACGGCAAGCGAGACAGCATTAATATGTGTGAGTGTTATACTGGCAATATTGAAGGTGTGGAACTTGTCAGCATGGACGATGGCGGTTGTTGGTACGACATAGAAATTGAAGGTCTTGACGAAGATGCCGAGGAAGAAATTAGAGAGTTCTTGGATGAAAATAGCACATACGATCTAGAAGAACGCGAAGATGATCCTTGGTGTCAAGACGACACCGAGTGGTGGATCTGGGGTCCAATTAAAATTGAAAACGAGGACGGATCGGTATCACGTATTATCTGTGCTGACGCAGATGGTAATGTAATAGACTTCCAGGAATAAGAATGATTGATTGTTTGGTATTAGGTGACAGTATAGCTGTAGGCACCGAACAGTTTAGGCCCGAATGTGTTGCTTACGCACGAGGCGGGTGGAACACTTGGCAGTGGAATCGAGACTATTTGCAAAATGATTTGACTGCCAAAACTGTGATTATCAGCCTGGGATCAAACGATCATGCCGGTGTCAAGACTCAAGCGGAGCTGGAACGAATTCGTGACAAAGTTAAAGGCAACAGAGTGTTTTGGATCTTGCCCGCAATCAAACCCAACATACAGGCAATAGTACAAGCGGTGGCTAAGGAACATGGTGATACTGTGTTACCAATAACACGACTACAACCCGACGGTGTTCACCCCAGCTGGGCCGGATATCGAGAACTGGTAGAAAAAACAAAATGAAAGAAAGTATAATTCTAGTAGATGCTGATGGTGTACTTCTTAACTGGGAGTATGCGTTTAATATTTGGCTAGAACAACACGGCTTTGAAAAAATTAATGGTGCCGAAGTTCACTACGACATTGGCAAACGATACGGCATCAGCCAGGATCAAGGACGTCGTTTGATCAAGATGTTTAACGAATCGGCTGCTATTGGATTCTTGCCTCCCTTACGTGACGCCATACATTATGTTAGAAAGCTACACGAAGAACATGGCTATGTGTTTCACTGTATCACGAGTCTAAGCACAGATCCTAATGCACAACGTCTACGTGAAATGAATCTTGGCAAACTGTTTGGCGATACTGTGTTTCAACGCATAGTGTGTCTTGCTACCGGTGCCGACAAAGATGAAGCACTTTATCCCTATCGTGATACCGGATGTTGGTGGATTGAAGACAAACCCGAGAACGCCGAAGTGGGTGCACGACTCGGACTCAACAGTTTACTCATGGAACATGGTCATAATATGAATCACTATCATGACCATGTTCGTACAGTTAAGAACTGGGAAGAAGTTTACAAGATCGTTACTCAAACCTCCTTGTAGATCTTTAGTATTTCAAGCACTGCAGGATGACGTTGAATATCCCGGTGATCAAATTCCACTCCACTCACGTACTTGCAGTCCTTGTACTTTCGAACTAGGCGTTGAAAGTCCAGTAGACCATTGTCGTCTTCTTTGCGATCCGCTTGGCGTGTATCTCCAGTAACTATCATTTTACTGTTTTCACCTAGTCGCGTGAGTAACATTTTCATTTGTGAAGGTGTCGCGTTTTGCATTTCATCTGCAATAATCCACGAGTTTTTAAATGTTCTTCCTCTCATATATGCCAGGGGAGATATCTCAATTTGGTTTTCATCTAGCATACGTGCAACTTCGGTTTGCTTGTAGTGTTCGCCAATGATATCAAATATCGGACGTGTCCAGGGTGCCATCTTTTCATTTAAGTCACCGGGTAAAAATCCGTGTTGTTCATCATCAACGCCTACTGCGGGTCGTGTAACTACTATACGTTCACATTGTCCTGCCTTAAATGCCTTTAGGGCCGCAAGAACTGCCAGCATGGTTTTGCCTGTGCCCGCTGGGCCAGTTGCAAATACTATCAGTTTGTCTGGGTTGGTTAGTAAATCGATATAGGTTTCTTGACTGAGACTTTTGGGGATAAGTGTAATTGGTTTTTGGTAAGGGGCCTTTCTATATAAATCAAATCTTACTGCATTATTACTTTTAAAATCACTTTCGCTTGTAATTAGAGCTTCTGCTCTGCGTTGTCGTTTTGACAATGTGTTTCTCCTTGAAATAGTACACCTGCTTGGTGTACAAAGATATTTAAATTCCAGCGGTATTTTGTAATACGTCGTGTTTATATTTCTAAATCGAGCATAAGTATTAAACTGTCACCACTATTTTTCAATCATGTTTGGCATAGCAGTAGTGATAAATAATTACACTATGACCGCTAACATAAGAGATCTACTAAATAACACCAAAGACATCTTCATGACCGACAGCGCAGTTTCGACTCTGCTGGATTTTGAACGTGTTTTAGACGAACTGGACCTGTACGCATTTGCCCACTGGAAACAGGGCGAACTAGTAGAAGGCCCAGTATACGAAAAGTACTTTGTCAAGTGCACATTTATGTGGCCCTACAAGAAAATGCCCGATCCCAAGGGCGCTGCACGTTTAAGCGAATATGACTGCGATGTTGCGTTCAAACAAGACTTCTTTGAACATCCAGCAAAAGTAAAAACTCCCAAAGACTACAAATCAGGAACCAAGTTTCCCAAAACAGTTAAGAGCCCGGTATGGTTGGTCACTATTGTAATGCCCAAGAAACTGATGTCTGATATCGAGCAGGGTGCACTAGAATTAGAAAGCGGCACCGTGGACATGGAAGAAATTGATACTGCATACGAAACCGGAGCCGACAACGACTCAATGAATCAAGGAGTAGAAGGTGGACAACAACCCGAACAACAAACAGCTGCATAATCTATTTGAAGGCCTGGAGTCAGGCGATCTAACTCGTTTGATTCATCCCGAACTGCACATAGACGAATTCAAAAGCAAACTGGGCGATGATCGTGATGTGATCACGATCAGTTTCAAGTTAGGCGAAAAAGAACCTGCTAATGATCTTGTGGCCTTTATCGAAAAAGGCTACACCTGGGTATTTGATGCTGACGTGAGTTCAGGCGAAATGGATGATGGCAGCTACATTGTGTTTGTGGAACTGGATCGTGACAGTAAAGCACCCGAACATATCATGGATCTCATGACCGATCTCATGAACTTGACTGAACAAGATCTAAGCGATTGGCGTGTGCGTTACTTTAAATCTAGACAAGAGAAACCATTCAGTGAGGAAGCACTGAAAGAATTGATTCCCCTGAGTCCCGACGAGTACGATCGTCTTTACGGTGATGCAGATTTAACTTATCTTAAAACTGCTGCCGGCATCAAGGTAGATAAAAAAGCCTCCAAAAACGAGTTTACAGAATCCTTACGCAATCTAGCCGGAATTGTGCGTTAAAAAGTCTGTAACATTTTCTTCAGCTGAATTTGCTAAATAGTTGTATCAAGGAGATACAACTATGGCATTCGAATTCGATTTTACCGCAAACCACGTACACCAATTACTGCAAGGCAACCCTCATGCAGAAAGCTGGTACAGTGCCTTATGCGACGAATTACCCAAATACCAAATCACAACCCCGGCACGTGTGGCCATGTTCATGGCACAGACCGGACACGAGAGCGGAAACTACACTGCTCTTAAAGAAAACTTGAACTATCAAGCACATGCACTCAGTAGCATATGGCCCAAGCGTTTTCCGCCTGATGTTGCTACACAATATGCACACAATCAAGAAGCCATTGCCAATAGAGCCTACTGTGATAGAATGGGCAACGGGTCAGAAGAAAGCGGAGATGGCTGGAAGTTTCATGGACGTGGCTTAATACAACTTACCGGACGTAGCCTATACGAAGCATTTGCCCGAGAAATTGGTAAAGAACTAGATGAATGTGTGGACTATTGCGAAACACCCGACGGTGCTGTGGAATCGGCCTGTTTCTTTTGGGAACATCATGGCTTAAACGCCATCAGCGATGCTGGCGATATTGTGAAAGCCACCAAAGTGATCAACGGTGGTACCCTGGGCATAGATGATCGTACTGCACGTTATAAACATGCATTGCAAATATTTGGTGCATAATGTTTGAATTTATCATTCAGCATATCCTAAACACACTGCCTGTTTGGTTTTGGCCAGCAGTGGCCGGAGCAGGTGTGTTGCTATATGCTCTTGCTGGCGTTTTGACACGGTTTCCGGGACTGAAGGTTTACGGATGGTTAATCAAGCCCGTGGGCCTAGTGATATTTGTTGTGGGCGTGTTTATGTTTGGTGGTGCCGGTGTCACTGCTATATGGCAAGAACAAGTCCGGCAGGCACAAGCCCGGGTAGATGCAGCTGTGGTGGCCAGCAAAGCAGCCAATGATAAACTAACACAAGTTCGTCGACAGAAAAATCAGGTGATAGTACAACGTCAGGTTGTTATACATGAACGCATAGTAAAAGATGCTGCCAAAATGGATGCCACCTGTAGGGTTGATCCTGTGGCCATTCAAGACCTAAACGATGCTGCCATCAATCCCGAGGCCAAGAAATGAAATACCTATTGCCCGTTTTATTGTTAGTGGGGTGCAGTAGCACTAGACCTCCTGTGGTGGTAAGTGCACCATGGCCCGATGTTCCAGTATCAATGCAGGAATCATGTCCGGATCTATTGACTGTTGACGCCAAGACAGACAAATTGAGTGATGTGGTTGATACAGTCAGCAAGAATTACACTCAATACTACCTGTGTGCTGGCAAGATCGACGACTGGAACAACTGGTATAACACACAAAAACGAATATACGAAAGCACTAGAAAATGAAAAAGCTACTATCCCTAATGGCATTCAGCGTGTTGTCAGGATGCGCGGCAGTGGATGCGTATCTAATGACACACTTTGATCCCGTAGAATACAGAATGATTACAGAAATTCGTTATGATGCACATAATGGCATTGCTGATTGTGATGATGCCGCAGTTGCCAAAGCAAATGCCAACTCATTGGCATACAAAGTGGGCCTGTATCATGCATACGAATTGGATATTCCGCACAATGAAGACAGCATCAAGGCCAGTACTGCACTAGATGAAATTGCACAAGGATTAAAAACTCGTTATGCTGGCACAGATAAAGTAAGCAGTATATATTGTAAACTCAAATTTGGCGGTATTGAAAGCAGCGCCACACTAATACAACAAGTACAAGGAAAGAGACCAAGATGAACCTAGATGAAATTAACCACCACTTAGCCAATTTAGTCAACAGTGGCGACCCCGGCTTTGCCAATGCTGCACAATTTGTTCAACAGGTGATACAACAACTGCACACTGGACAGATGAGTGCTAGTGAAGCACAAGAAGTGTTACAAGATGTACAACGACAAATGGAAGTTATTCAAGACATGAGTCAAATGGCCATGAAAGAAACATTGAATGCTGTTATCAACGGAGTGATAGTGCTTGCATCTGCTGTGTAATGCTCGTGTAATAATATACACACATTAAAAAAATAAATATCAAATATAAACTGAGAATTCAATGACCACCCGAGTACTATTCATCCTAAAACGTCGCGAGGACTATAATCCCATCAAGCATAGTCCCAAGGGCCTGAGCACAGGCCTTTTTAATTCAGCCAATTTCATGAACGAAATGCTGAATCAGTCCGGTATTGAATCCGAAATTGAAGTTGCCATAGATAACAACGACATAGATAGATTGGTTACCAAGCATAAACCAACCCATGTTATTATAGAAGCACTGTGGGTGGTTCCTAGTAAATTCAGTGTGTTGACACGATTGCACCCCGCAGTCAAATGGATCATACGTATTCACAGTGAAATGCCTTTCATGGCCGGTGAAGGTATGGCCATGGACTGGATTGGCGAGTATTTTAACTTTAGCAATATTGTGCTTGGCATCAATGCTCCTAGAATGACCAGCGAAATTGACGCTTATTTGACGGCCAAGTACTCCAACAGAAACTATTCTGACAAGATTGTGTACCTGCCCAATTTTTATCCACAACAGTATAAACAAAAACAGTATCAAGACAACAAGTACTGGATTGATGTGGCCTGCTTTGGTGCTGTTCGTCCCCTAAAGAACCACATGCTACAGGCAGTGGCTGCTCTTAAATTTGCTCGCAGAATGAAAAAACAGTTGCGTTTTCATATCAATGTGGGACGTATAGAAATGAAGGGCGATCCAGTCTTAAACAACCTGCGTGGATTTTTCCAGCACCTGGCCGATCAAGGGCATCAGCTGATCGGACACGAGTGGACTCCGCGTGAGCAGTTCTTGGAACTGTGTGCCAGCATGGACATGGGACTGCAATGCAATTTCAGCGAGACCTTTAATATAGTAAGTGCCGACTTGATCAGTCAGGGCGTGCCTGTAGTAGGAAGCTCAGAAATACCCTGGTCCACAGGATTGTTCAATGCCAGACCAGCCGAGAGCGACGAAATAGCTAATGCCATGATTCGCACACATCTATTTCCCTCCACAAACGTATGGTTAAATCAACGTAATCTAACTAAATATACAAATAACACACACAAAATCTGGGTAGATTATTTTAAGGATTAAATTATGGTACATCGAGTACGCACACACAATTGGATCAATGGACGACTAGAAGTCAAGGACTCGTTCTTTGAATACGAATATCAAGCTCTTGAGTTTGCTAATAATGCAGGCGACGATTCTGTTAAAGTTTACGGACGAGATGGCGCTCTCACACATGATTTATCCGCTGACGCTACAGATACCTACGCTTAAGGAATAACAAAAATGTCACACAAAGTAAGAACACACACTTGGTTAAATGGTATATTGCAGTTTAGAGATCACTTTTTTAACAGTCATCAGGAAGCTATTAATTTTGCAAATACCGCAGATGCACATTCAGCCAAGGTGTACGATCATAATGATCAAGTGATACACGAAGCAGTATTGACACCAGTCAACACCTACGCATAACAAGGAAATATCATGATTCACAATGTAAGAATATATAAAATGGATAACGGTGTATTGACCTACACCGACAACGGATTTGGCAGCGACACTGATGCATTATACTATGCTGGCACCATTAGCGATGCCTATGCAGTTCAAGTCACACATGCCAATGGCGGTGATGTAATATGGGCCACAGGAGCCACAATTGACGGAGTCAGTGCTACAGCAGCCGATACTGCACCAGTTGTAGATGTTGCGGACGACATTGACGACGAAGAAGTAAGTGATGTAGTAACAGAAACCAAGGTATATGATGATTTTGAAGATAGCGAAGAAGAAGATTCCGCAGAAGATACTGAAGAAACAGAGACTGTACCAGAAGTATCTGACAAAGTTGCAACATCGACCAATGATGACGTGGTAGACGACGATGCACCTGCACAAGACGACACACCTGCTGACACAAACTGATAAGGAGCGATCATGGCACTAATTGATTCAATTTTAAATTTGATTAATAAAACTCCAAAAGATCCCGATGCACCCAAGCCACCAGTGGGATCAAGAAGTGAACGTGAGGCACGTATCAAAGACAAAGCTGGTATGGTTATCAGTGTATTTGCCTTGATCCTGGCAGTTAACTCATGGTACGGCGGTAAATTAAGCAGTACCACTCTCAACAACACTATTCAGGCCAATGATGTTTGGAGTTTTTATGAAGCCAAGAGTATCAAACAAACTCTAGCTGAACAAAGTCTAGACGATGCAATTTATCGCAAAGACACTGCCAAGATTGAAAAATTACAGGCCAAGATTGCACGTTACGAAAGTGAACCTGCCACAGGCGAAGGTAAAAAAGAACTAATGGCCAAAGCCAAGAAGCTAGAAGCCGAACGTGATCAAGCCAAACGTCAAAGTCCCTGGATTGGTTATGCCAGCACAATGTATCAACTCAGTATTGTTGTGTTATCGGCCAGTATCTTGGCAGTTAGCATGAGCATGTTCTGGGGCAGTTTTGCTGTTGCCGGAATAGGATTATTATTGACCAGCCAAGGTATTTGGCTATGGTTTTAACTGTTAAATTTAAATTCAAAGAAGGAAACAAAATGCCAAAACTCGATCCCGATGACGCAGGCACTGCCGCAACAACACAAGCACCAGCACCGTTACCGGTTGGACAAACCTCGTTTGG